>Ga0209018_1000099_pt1 | contig 77343 bp, 62 predicted proteins | sample YNPBryBLVA2012_FD_185814 | JGI IMG/M metagenome (GOLD analysis project Ga0209018, IMG submission 185814) | Anoxygenic and chlorotrophic microbial mat microbial communities from Yellowstone National Park, USA - YNP Bryant BLVA 2012 (SPAdes)... ... | reverse complement strand
GTCTGTAAGTGATTGAATCTATGGAGCGGGAGACGGGACTCGAACCCGCGACGTTCAGCTTGGGAAGCTGACATTCTACCACTGAATTACTCCCGCTCATGGGGACAGTGGCTACCCCTATTCTACACAAACCGGCCCGGCAGGGAAGCGCGAAAGCAGGTCCTCCCGGACCGCCTCGCCGCCGCTTCCCCGGAACGGCGGCCTGTATGCTGGACGAAGCACGGCCCGGATGACGAGCACCCCCCGAAGAAACAGCAAAAGCGAATCGCGGAGCGCAACCCTTTCCTGCACGGCACGCGCCCCGAGCGCGTCATTCCCATCAGAGGCGGTTGAACTGCGCCCATGCCCGAGTACGCACTGAAATACGCCGACGCCCGCGGCGAGATCCGGCAGGAGATCGTCGAAGGCGCAAGCGAGCAGGAGGTCCGGGATCGCTTGGCGCAGCAGGGCTTCCTGGTTTACTCGGTGCGTCCCCGCGCCACGCTCGCGCTGGCTCCCAAAGCCGGCCGCGCCCGCAAGCTGGATGTCGAGAAGTTCCTGATCTTCAACCAGCAGTTCATCACCCTGTTCCGCGCCGGGCTGCCGATTCTCAAGTGCCTCGATCTGCTTGGCGACCGGCTCACGGATTCGAAGCTCGGCCCCATCGTCCGCGAGATCCGCGACGACGTGAAGAAGGGCTCGCTGCTGAGCGACGCATTCCAGCGGCAGCAGATGTTCCCACCCGTCTACGTCACCTCGATCATGGCGGGCGAGCGAAGCGGCTCGCTCGGAGAGGTGCTGGAGCGCTATCTCGCCTACCAGCGCCTGGCTCTCGCAGTGCGCAAGAAGATCCTGCTGTCGCTGATCTATCCGAGCGTCCTGGTGCTGCTCGTCCTCGGGCTGATCGTTTTCCTGGTGACCTTCGTTGTGCCGCGCTTCGCCGAACTCTACTCCACCACGAATGCCACTCTGCCCGCGCCCACGCGCATCCTGATCTCGGTGGGGCTGGCGGCGGAGCAGTTTCTCGTCGCCGGCGCCGTGGCGCTGATCGCCGCCATCGCCGGCGGCCGCTACTACCTGCGCACGGACGCCGGCCGCGCGCTGGCGGACCGCATCAAGGCGCGCACGCCCCTGCTCGGAGAGATCTGGCTGAAATACCAGGTGGCGCAACTCGGGCGACTGCTGGCCACGCTGCTGTCCGGAGGCATCCCGCTGGTGCAGGGCATGGAAACGGCGTCGCAGTCGGTCAACAGCCCGCTGCTGCGCGCGGCGCTCGCGCAGGCGCTCAAACGCGTGAAAGAGGGGCAGACTCTCTCGGGCGCGCTGGCGTCCACGGGGCTGTTTCCGGGGCTCGCCATCGACATGATCGAGGTGGGCGAAAGCACCGGCGCGCTGCCGCAGATGCTCAACAGCGTCGCCGAATTCTACGAGGACGACGTCAATACGCGCATGCAGGCGGCCCTGTCCCTCATCGAGCCGGCCATCATGATCTTCATGGGCCTCTTCGTCGCCTTCGTGCTCGTCTCCCTCTACCTGCCCATCTTCTCGCTGGCCGATGCCATGAAATAGGAGATTCGCAATGGCTACCAATGGCGTGAAACCCGGCGCTCCGGAGCAGGAGATCGAACAGGCGAAGCGGCTTGCCGCACGCTACCGCTGCGAGTTCGTCGACCTCAAGGCGGCCAAGATCGACAGCGAGCTGTTCAAGTCGATCCCCGTCGACCTGATGTTCCGCTACAATTTCGTGCCACTCGCCGCCTCCAACGGCGTGCTCGAGATCGCCCTGGCCGACCCGCGCCACCTGAATCTGATCGACGAGCTTTCCATCCTCCTCAAGAAGAAGCTGCGCGTGAAGGTGGCTGCGCTCGGCCAGATCGCCGACCTGCTGAAGAAGACCGAGCAGTCCCAGCGCGTGCTCGAGGAGATCACCGAGGGCTTCGCACTCGACGTCGTCGGCGACGAGGAGAGCGCCGACGAAACGCTCTCCATCGAAAAGCTCACGGCCCAGGACGCCGACATCGCGCCGGTCATCAAGCTGGTCGACACCACCATCTTCAACGCGCTCGAGCGGCGCGCCTCCGACATCCACATCGAAACGCGCGACAACGAGGTCGCCATCAAGTACCGCATCGACGGCGTCCTGCACTACGCCATGCCGCCCATCGCCAAGGACTGGCACTCCATGATCATCAGCCGCATCAAGGTGATGAGCGAGCTCGACATCGCCGAGCGCCGCATCCCGCAGGACGGCCGCTTCCGCGTCCGCTACAAGAACCGCCTCATCGACTTCCGCGTCTCCATCATGCCCACCATCCACGGCGAGGACGCCGTGCTCCGCGTGCTCGACAAGGAGTCGATGAGCGAAAAGTTCGCCCGACTCACACTCGACGTCGTAGGCTTCAGCGAACGCGACCTTGTCCGCTTCCGCCGCTACATCAAGGAGCCTTACGGCATGGTGCTCGTCACCGGTCCCACCGGCTCCGGCAAGACCACCACCCTGTACGCCGCCCTCAGCGAGATCAAGAACGACGAGGACAAGATCATCACCATCGAGGACCCGGTCGAATACCAGATCAAGGGCATCACCCAGATCCCGGTCAACGAAAAGAAAGGCCTCACCTTCGCCCGCGGGCTGCGTTCGATTCTGCGCCACGACCCCGACAAGGTCATGGTGGGCGAGATCCGCGACCAGGAGACCGCGCAGATCGCCATCAACGCCGCCCTCACCGGTCACCTTGTCTTCACCACCGTCCACGCCAACAACGTGCTCGACGTCATCGGCCGCTTCCTCAACATGGGCGTCGAACCCTACAACTTCGTCTCGGCGCTCAACTGCATCCTGGCGCAGCGGCTCGTGCGCGTGATCTGCGAACACTGCAAGCGCCAGGTGGGCTACGACGATGGCTTCCTCATCGAAAGCGGGCTCAACCCCGACGAGTGGCGCAGCGTGCCCATGTGGGAGGGCGCGGGCTGCTTCGAATGCGGCGGCACGGGCTTCCGCGGCCGCACCGCCATCCATGAACTGCTCGATCTGAGCGAACGCATCCGCGAGCTGATCCTCGAAAAGCGCCCGGCCACCGAGATCAAGCGCGCGGCCAGGGAGGAAGGCATGACCTTCCTGCGCGAGTCCGCTCTGGAAAAGGTCCGCGCGGGCGTCACCACGCTGCGCGAGATCAACAAGGTCACCTTCATCGAGGCCTGAATGCGCTGGCTGCACCGGCTCAAGTCGCTTGTCTCCGATCCGCCCCCCGAGGCGGTCTTCGAGGTGTCTCCGCGAGGCATCGCCTGGGCGCAAACCCGGAATCCCCAGCCGGCGTGGACTTCCCTGCCCGACGGGACGCTCGAGGTCTCGCCGCTCGAGAACAACATCCGCAACGCCGAAGCCTTCGCCGCCGCCGTGCGCGCCGCCGCCGGCAACGGCGAGGCGCGCGGCCGCAGGCGCGCGGCGCTGATCCTGCCCGACTACTGCGCCCGCGTCACGGTGCTCGACTTTGACGCGTTTCCCTCCGAGCCCGAGGAACAGCTGCAGCTCGTCCGCTTCCGGATCCGCCGGGTGGTCCCGTTCGACGTGGAGCATGCCGTGGTCGCCTGCTTCCCGCAGCCCCGCGCCGGCGGCTCGAAGCGCGTCGACGTCGTCGCCGCGGTCGTCAACATGGAGGTCGCCTCCCACTACGAGACGCCCTTCCGCGCCGCCGGGCTTCACTGCGGCTTCGTCACGCTCTCCGCTCTGGCCTCGCTCTCGCTGCCGCCCGCGGATGCGCCCTTCGACGCCACCCCCCGCGTGGTCGCCAAGCTCAGCGGCGATACTCTCGCGGTGAGCCTGCTCGAGGAGACGCGGCTGCGCCTGTTCCGGTGCGTGCAGATCGGGGAGGACGGGCTCGAAGAGGCCACCGGCGTCCTGGCCACCACCCTCGCGTACGCCGAAGACGAACTCGGCGAGCGGGCCGCCGCCTTGCAGGTCTGCGGCCTCGCCCCCGGCCAGCAAGTATGGCTCGCGCGCTGGCGCCAGGAGTTCGGCGTCCCCGTGTGCGGCATGCGCGGCCGCCTCGGCGAACCCGGCCCGCACAACGCCGGGCTGCTCGGATATCTGGAATCCCTGGAGACCGCATGAGTCCGCCTCGCGTCCATCTTTCGCTCAACCTTGCCAGCGAGCCCTTCCGGCGCGACCGCCCGATCCTGGCCGCCTCCGCCGCCACGGCTGTCCTGATGCTCGGCGTCCTCGGCGTCCTCGTCATGCTGATCGTGGAGCAACGCGAACTCGCCGCCGACAGCCGCGCACAGGCCGCCGCCGTCGAGGGGCAGCTCCGCGCCGCCTCTTCCGAGCAGGCGCAACTCGAAGCCCGGCTTCGCCTGCCCGGCAACGCAGAAGTGCTCGACCGCAGCGCCCTGTTCAACGCCCTCATCCTGCGCAAGAGCATCTCCTGGACGCTCCTGTTCTCCGATCTCGAAAGAGTGATGCCAGGCAACGTGCGCCTCATCACCGTCCGCCCTTTCCTCTCCTCCAGCAACGAGGTGCAGCTCGACATGGTGGTCGGCGCGCAGTCGCCCGATCCGGTCATCGAACTCCTGAAGCGCCTCGAGCGCTCGCCCTCCTTCGGCGCGACGTCCCTGCTCAGCTCGTCGCCGCCGACCCAGAACGAGCCCCTCTACCGCTACCGCGTGAGCGTGAGCTATGCCCAGAAACTCTGACGCCCGCTGGAAGGCCTGGCTGCGCGACCCGCGCCACGCGGTGCGCACGGCGCTCGGCGTGCTTCTCCTGGCCAACCTGGCCGCCGCATGGTTTGTTTTCCACACGCCCGGCGGCACCGTGGAAGAGCTCGAAAGAGAGCTCGCCGACAAGCGCCGCCAGCTCCTGCTCCGGCGGCAGGCGGTGGAACGCCTGAAAGCGCAAGTGGCAAAGACGCAGGCGGCGCGCGAAGCCGGCGAGACGTTCCTCCACGATTTCTTTCTGCCCCGCAGGCACGCCTATTCCCTGCTGGAAATTGAACTGGCCAATGCCGCCCGGCGCTCGGGCGTGCGCCCCCGCGAACGCAGCATCTCCTTCGAGCCCATCGAGGGCAGCGAGACGCTCGGCGTGCTCAATATCAATGCCGGCTTCGAGGGAACCTACGCCGATCTCATCGAGCTGCTTTACACCCTCGACCGCTCGAAGCGCCTGCTGATCCTCGAACAGCTCCAGGCTTCGCCGCAGCAAAGCGGCGCCACCCTCGCCATGACGCTGAAGCTCAACGCCTACATCCGCATGGAGGGGCCGCAGGAAGCCGAAGAGCCGGAGCTGATCAGCGCCGCACCCGCGGCGGTGGCGCCTGCCGCCGCCCCTGCGCCTCCGTCCGTCAAGCCCGCGGCCCAGCCGGCGGCGTCCGCGCCGGAGGCGAACTCCCCGCGTCCGCAGCCGGCCGTCACCAGCGAGCCGCGCTCCGGCCCCATGCCTCAGCCTCCAAAGAGCCGCTTCTTCAACCGCCGCCGCCCGCAAGGCGGGGAGGAGGAACAATGAAACGGCTGCGCCTCGACATGAAACTCGGCGCCGAGCCGAAGAAGGTGGCCATCCTGGCCGCTCTTCTCGTCATTGCGGTCTATTTCTTCTGGCAAGACTCCTCCAGCCAGACATCCCCGGCAACGCCTCCCCGGCCCCGGGCCGCCGCGCCCGCACCCGCCAACAGCACCGCGCCTTCCGGCGCTGCCGCCACAGCCTCGCGTCCAGGCGCGGGCAAGCGCGAGTTCCGCCCCTCCCTTGCGCCGCGCAAGGACGAGGACCGCTCGGGCATCGACCCCACTCTCCGGCTGGACCTTCTGGCCCGCCTCGAGAAAGTCCGCTTCGAAACCGCCGGGCGCAATCTCTTCGAATTCGGTCCTGTGGAAGCCCCGAAACCAAAACTGCCGGAGCCGAAAATCGAGGTGAAAAACCAGCCGAAAATGATCGGACCGGAGCCGCCGCCTCCTCCTCCCGCGCCCCCCGTCAAGGCCCCGCCCCCTCCCATTCCTCTCAAGTTCTACGGACTCGCCTTGCCTGTCCGCGGCAACGACAAGCGCGTATTCTGTTTGCAGGGGGACGAGATCCTGACCCCAACGGAGGGCGACCTCGTGCAGAACCGCTACCGCATCGTCCGGATCACTCCTGCCGCGGTTCTGGTGGAGGACACGCAGTTCAAGCACCAGCAACAGATCCCCATCGACCAGCCGGCGCCCCCGGGAGGATGAGCCCCATGCGATACCGGCGCCGCCATAACCAGCGTGGGTTCGCGCTGCTGCTCGTGTTCGCCCTCGCCGCCGCGGCGGTGGTCATGCTCTACCTCGAAATGCCGCGCGTCGCCTTCGAACACCAGCGCGACAAGGAGGCGCTCCTCATCGAGCGTGGCGAAGAATACGTCCGCGCCATTCAGCTCTACGTGGCGAAATTCCAGAAATATCCGCAGAAGATCGAAGACCTGGAAACGGGCAACAACATTCGCTTCCTCCGCAAGCGTTTCCGCGATCCGGTCACCGGCTCCGACGAGTGGCGCCTGATCCACGTCGACGCCGCCGGACAGTACATCGACTCGCTGGTGCACAAGCGCCAGGAACAGAAGAAGGACAGCGCCCCGAACGTGCTGCAGTCCGCCGTGCAGGGCATCGGCGCCACCGCGCAGGCGGTGGCGCCGGAAGGCGAGGCCGCGGCAGTGAACCCCGCCTTGCGGCGCACGGCGAGCGACCGCATCATTCCCGGACTCGCGCCCGGACAGCAGCCCGCGCGCGAGGCCGGCGGCGAAGAGCCGGGCGCGACTCCGCAGTCCCCCGCCCCGGGCGAGGATCAGCCGCCCGAGTCCCGTGCTCCTGTGCAGCCCGGATCGGAGACACTCGTGCAAGGCGAACCGGGCAGCCCCGCCGCGGGCGCTGCGCAGCAGGCGCCGTTCCGCATGCCGGGAAACGTGCCCGCGCCGCAGAGCCAGGGCGGCGCGCCCCGAACCGCCGCCACAACGCCGCCAGCGCCCGCCATCGGTTCAGGCAGCATCGGGATCGGCGCCGCGCCGGCCACGCCTCCTCCTCCACCGGGCGCCGGCGGCCTCGCCCCCGGCATGGTTCCGCCGCGGTCCCTCCAGACGGGCGCCTCCGGTCTCGCGCCCGGAATGGGCCAGGCGAGCCAGCGTCCCGGCGCGCCCAACGAAGCGTTGCAGGCCATTCAGCGCATCCTCACGCGGCAGCCGGCGCAGGGCTTGGGACAACAGGGAGGCGTGGTGCTCGGCGGCGGCATCGCCGGCGTCGCTTCCAAGGCGGACATGGAGGGCATCCGCACTTACAACGAGCGCACCAACTACAAGGAGTGGGAATTCCTGTTCGATTTTCGCAAGGCCATGCAGGCGGCGGGCATGGGCGCCGGGCAGGGCGCGCCGGGGCAGGGCGCCCAGCAGCAGGGAAGCCCCTTCCAAAGGCCGGCCCGCGACGGCGCTTCCACCGGCGGATTCGGGCTCGGCGGCTTCGGCTCGCAGAGCGGGAGCGGCTTCGGCGGTTTCGGCTCCGGCGGCAACCAGCCCAGACCCGCGCCCGCGCCGCGTCCCTGAGCGCGCCCCGGTTCATGCGGCCCCAGCCTGATTCGGCTCCGGGGGCCTTGGCTATACTCGACCCATGATTCCCGCGCTGCTTGCCCTGCTCCTGTTCGATCAGCGGCCCCCTGCGGCCGAGGCGGCGCGCCGCTTCCACGAGGCCAACGCCGCGCGGCTGGTGCGCGATTACGCGGAGCTGCTCTCGATTCCGAATATCGCTTCTGACAAGGCCAACATCCGGCGCAACGCGGAGCACGTTGCGCGCATGTTCGGCCGCGCCGGAGCGAAGACAGAGCTGATCGAGGCGCCAGACGCGAACCCGGCCGTGTACGCGGAGGTGAATGTCCCGGCAGCACAGCGCACGCTGATGTTCTACGCCCACTACGATGGCCAGCCTGTGATTCCGGAGCGGTGGGCGGGCGGCGCTCCCTTCACGCCCATGCTTCGCACCGCCCCGCTCGAGGCGGCCGGCCAGGCGCTGCCGCTCGATCAGCCGGAGTACAACCGCGAGTGGCGGCTCTTCGCGCGATCCGCCTCCGATGACAAGGTCTCGGTCTTCGCCCTGTGGGCGGCGCTGATGGCGTTGCGGGAGTCCGGCATCCCGCTGAAGTCGAATCTCCGGTTCTTCTTCGAGGGCGAGGAGGAGGCGGGCTCCACCCATCTCCGCGCGCTGCTCGAAAGGGCAGGGAGCCGCCTGCGCGGCGACGTCTGGGTCCTCTGCGACGGCTCCGTGCATCAGAGCCGCAACCAGCGCATCGTTCTCGGAGCGCGCGGCGTAGCCACTGTCGAAATCGCCGTGTTTGGAGCCAAACGCGGACTTCACAGCGGCCACTACGGTAACTGGGCGCAGAATCCCGCGCTGCTGCTGGCGCGGTTGCTGGCTTCGATGACCGGCGGCGAGGGACGCGTGCTCGTCAAGGGCTTCTACGACGATGTCGTCCCGCTCACCGCCGAAGAGCGCCTCGCCATCGCCGCGATTCCCGCTGTCGATGAGCCGCTCAAGCGCGAGCTGGGCATCGCCGCCACGCAGCCCTTCGGCGGCTTGCTGCGCGAGAGCATCTACCAGCCCTCGCTGAACGTGCGCGGGCTGGAAAGCGGCGGCGTGGGCGAGCGCGCCTCCAACGAGATCCCGCCTGTCGCCCGCGCCTCCATTGACCTGCGGCTGGTGAAAGGCGTCGACGGGCGGCGCCAGACCGCGCGCGTCGTAGAACATATCCGCGAGCAGGGCTTCTTTGTCTTGGAGGGGCGCGACCCAACCGAGGAAGAGCGACTGCGCCACGCGAAGATCGCGCGCGCCGACGCCGATCCCGGCTACAACGCGCTGCGCACGCCGCTCGGGCTGCCCATCGTGCAGGAGATTCTCACGGTCGCGCGCTCCGTGCGCCCGCCCGTGTACCTGGAGCCATCCTTCGGCGGCAGCCTGCCGTTGGCCGTGTTCGAGGAGGTCACGAAGGCGCCGCTGGTCATCGTGCCCATTTCGAACCACGACGACAGCCAGCACACGCACAACGAGAACATCCGGCTCGGCAACCTTTGGGACGGCATTGAACTCTACGCCGCCCTGCTGGCCATGTAAGGCGCTTCACACCCCGCGCCGCGGGCGGTTCACGCGCACATAGTCCGTATCCTGCCGCGGCTCGCCGTCGCATTCAATGGCCAGCGTCGTGATCGGACGGTCCGGCGCCGCCTCCGGCAGCCCCGTGAACCGCACGCGGAACTCGTCCTGTTCGAACTTCACCGGCGCGCCGGTGGCCAGCAGCTTCGCGGAAAGCACCTTGCTGCGAAGCCCGGCGATCACAGCGGCGCTTCCCGGCCAGTAATGCACGTGCGCGAAGAGCGTGTTGCCCTTCCTCGTGAAGCTCATGTAATTGGAGCGCGTCAACGAGCAGGGGTCCGCCGTGTAAATGGCCGCTCCGTTGCGGCTCAGCCACGCGCCCATCTCCGTCAGGATCTTCACGCTCTCCGGCGGCACGCTGCCGTCCGGCATCGGTCCGATGTTGAGCAGGTAGTTGCCCCCCAGCCGCGCGCAGGTGATCAGGTTGCGAAGGCATTGCCGCGCGCTCTTCCAGTTGTCGTCCGCCTTGTGGTAGCCCCAGCTGTCGTTCATGGTCATGCAGGACTCCCAGTTGCGGGCCTTCGACGCCTCGATGCGCTGCTCCGGCGTGTCGAAGTCCTCCGGAACGCGGCTGCGGTTGTTGATCACGATGTCCGGTTGCAGCTTGCGCACCATCTGGTTCATCTTCAAGCTCTCCCATCCCTCCGCCGTCAGCGGCCACGGGACGTCGTACCACAGGATGTCGATCTTTCCGTAGTTCGACATCAGTTCACGGACGTGCGTGTGGATGTAGTCGACAAAGCGCCGCCGCGCCGCCTCATCCTCGCGGCAGCGCGCGCCATCGGGATGGTGCCAGTCCATCAGCGAATAGTAGAAGCCCACCCTCAGGCCTTCTCCGCGCGCCGCCTCCACGAACTCCCTCACCAGATCCCTTCCCGCCGCCTGCTTCGGCGCGCAATAGTTGGTGGTCGAAGTGTCGAACAGGCAGAAGCCCTCGTGGTGCTTCGTGGTCATCACCATGTACTTCATGCCCGCTTTCTTCGCCAGCGCGGCCCACTCGCGAGCGGGCCACGGCTTCGGCCGGAACCGCGCCGCCAGCTGCTCGTATTCGGCGACGGGCACGGCCTCGTTCTCCATCACCCACTCGTGCCGGCCCAGCACGCTGTAAAGGCCCCAGTGAATGAACATGCCGAAACGCGCTTCGTGCCACCACTTCATGCGGCGCTCCCGGTCTTCCTCCGTACCCGTTTGCAGGGCCGGCACGAGCGCCGCGGCCGTGGCCAGTTTCAGAGAATCCCGTCTCGTAACTCCTTTGGTCCGCATGGCGATCATCCTAACACCTGCCGGATCCCGGCTTGCTGCGCCGGCTGCGCGGGTTTTCACGCCAGTGATCCGCTGCTAGAATGTCAGCGGTTTCAATCCCGGAAGGAGGCCATTATGAGAAATCTGGCGCTCGCTGTTGTGGTGGCGCTCGCGTCCTCAGGGCAGCCCCTGGACTCCTATAAGCGTGTGGCACGTCTTCTCTGGGCCGTCTCCGACGTGGAGCGCACGTCGGAAGCCTGGCGGAGAATCGGCGTGCCCGTCGACGTAGCCGCTTCGGCCGAGTTTCGCCCGGCGTCCGGGGCCGCCCACGGGGGATTGTGCGCCACCGGACAATTCGCCAATCTGCGCGTGGACTGGTTCCAGCCTTCGAGTGCCGCCGGGCCGCTCGGCCGCCTCCTCCGCGAGAGAGGCCAAGGCGTCTTTGCCCTGATCTACGAAGTGCCCGATGCGGCCGCCTTGCGCCAAGAGGCGGCGCGGTTGGAATCGCTCGGACTCCGCCCCCTGGAACAGGGTGTTTTCGCGCTCGGTCCCGATCGCACGGAATACGTCTGGTTCGACACCGCGGCCGCAGGCAAGTTCGTGCTCGGCCTCATGACGCCATCCGCCAACTCCCGCCCCGCCGGCGCCGCCATGCGGGTCTCGCAGCTCGCCTTCGTCGTGCGCGACCCTGAACCCGTCTCCGCCTTCTGGGCCCGGCTCGGCTTTCCGCCCTTCACATTCACGCACCCCGAACTCGGCGACAAGACGTACCGCCGCCGCCCCGCCGAGTTCGACATGAGGCTCGGCTGGCAGCGCCATGCGCAGATGCCCTTCGAATGGATCCAGCCGCTGCGCGGGCCCAACGTCTACGAGGACCATCTGCGCCAGCACGGGGAGGGCTTCCACCACCTCGCCTTCGATGTCGAAGACATGGACGCGGCCATCCGCCGCTGGGAGTCTCTCGGCTACCCGCTCACCATGTCCGGCTCATGGGGCGAGTCCGGCCGCCCGGGGAGCGGCCGCTTCGCCTACGTCGACGCGCATTCGGTGGGTGGCACCGACATCGAGCTGCTGTGGAACTACCGCGCCCCGGCTCCGCCTCCTGCCGCAGGCCCCTTCGTGCTGCGCTTCCCCGCCGGCGAAGCGCTTCCCGAGCGCCGCGTCCCGGTGGCGAAATTGCGGTGGCCGCACGACTGGAGAAGCTGGCAAGCCATCCAGTTCGAGTTTGTGGCTTCCTCGCTCGAGCCCTTCTCCTTCGGCTTCTCCGACGGCCGGCAAGTGAAGAGCGCCATCATCGAGCCCCTCCCCGGCGTGCGCATCCGCGCCGTCCTTCCGCTCGACACGTTCTACCAGACGCGCGCCATGACTCCTCTGCTTCCGCTGGGCTACAAGGTCTGGCCCGAACGCCTCTTCACCTTCGAGCGCGTCGAGGAGATCGTCGTCCGCATGAAATACCCGGCAGCTGACTCCACCCTGACCATCTCCAACCTCGCGCTCACGCCCACTGCCGGCCAGGATGACATCCTCGACCGCGAGCCGCTCATTGATTCCTTCGGCCAATGGATCCCCGAAGACTGGGCCGGCAAGGCGCACTCTCTTGAGGAGCTGCGCAAGCTCTGGGACGAAGACCGCCTGCCTTCCGCCAGATATCCCGACTTCTGCCCCCTCGGCGGCTACCGGCACCGCACTGTCAAGCCGTCAGGCGCCACCGGCAAGCCGGGCTTCTTCCGCGTGGCGCAGATCGACGGCCGGTGGTTCCTCCTCGATCCCCACGGCCATCCGTTCTTCTCGACCGGGATGGATCTGGTGGGTTGGAAACAGGGCTCGTTCGCCACGCGCGTCACGGGGCGGGAATTCCTCTTTGAAAAGCTGCCCGCGCCTGGTCCCGCATGGCTCTCCCCCGGCAGGGACGTCTCCTTCCACGTCTCCAACATCATGCTGCGCTATGGGGACGCCTGGCAGCAGCGCTGGCAGAAGGCCATCGTCGACCGCCTGAAAAACTGGGGCTTCAACACCATCGGCAACTGGTCGGACCACGACATCGCGACCACCGCCGGCATGCCCTACGTCATCCCCCTGGGCGGCTGGATCACGAAGAAGACCTTCCCCTTCCCGTGGGACTTTCCCGACGTCTTCAGCGAAGAATTCGCCCGCAACGTCGACGAAGCCGCGCGCCGGCAGTGCGCCCCTCTGGCGAAAGATCCGAACCTCATCGGCTGGTTCATCGGCAACGAGCCCCACTGGGCGCGCGAGTTCGGCTCGCTCAAGCCGTGGGCGGACATGCTGCTCGAAGACCCCGAACCCTCCGCCACCAAAGACGAGCTCCTGCGCCGCCTCCGCGAAAACCCGTCACAGGCGGAAGAGATCAAGCGCGGGTGGGTGTTTGCCTGCGGGCGGAAATACTTCGAGACGATCGTCGCCGCCATCCGCCGGCACGATCCCGACCATCTGATCCTCGGCATCCGCTACGCCGGCACGCCGCTGGACGAATGGGTGAAGATGTCTTCGCTGTTCGACGTCTTCTCCATCAACATCTACGACGCCGGTTTCCGCCCCGATCCGGCGAAGCTGGACCACTACGCGCGGCTCTCCGGCAAGCCCATTCTGATCGGCGAATTCACCGCCTGCGCGCCGGGGCGCGGCCTCCAGGGTCTCTTCTACTGGACCCACAAGGTGAAAGACCAGACGCAGCGCGGCATCGCCTACCGCTACTATGTCGAGAACGCCGCCGCGCATCCGGCGATGATCGGCGCCCACTGGTTCCAGCTGGTCGACGACCTTCCCACGGGCCGGCCGTCGGATCTCGAACGCCTGAACTACGGCTTCCTGAACGTGCTCGACCTGCCCTACAAGCCGCTGGTCGAATACGCGCGCGAAGCCCACCGGCGCATCTACGAAGTCAAGTTCGGCAAGGCGCCTCCCTACGACCGCAAGCCGCTCGTTTTCTAGCCGCGGCGGGCCTCACCGCGGCTCTGCGCGCCAGCCCCAGGCCTGCATCACGATGTCAAAGACGCGGGTGTTCGGCATATAGCCGCGCACCCGCTCGGCGCCTGCGCCCATGGCGGTCACCAGCACCTCCTCGCCCGTGTGCGAGTGACCCACGCGCAACGCCGGGATGCGGATCTCGTCCTTCGGGCTGCTCTTCGCCATCCACTCGTCCAGCCCTTCCAGCAGCGGCACGCCGCGACGCCCGCCTGTAATGCGCAGCTCGAAGGAATGGTCGGCGGTGAACAGCAGCAGCGTGTCCCTCAGATCCACCTTCGCCGCAATCTCGCGGATCAGCTTGTCGAAGTTCACCAGGCTGTCGAGCCCCTTGCGCGGATTGTCGGTGTGCGCGTCCCACTCGATCATCAGAAAGTAGCCCTTGCGGTTGGCCGACACGAGTTCCAGGGCGCGCCGCGATGCCGCGGCCACGTCCAGGTCGCCGTCGATCACCACCACGGGCCGCTTGTCGTCCGCCGGCGCCGCCTCGAGCGAATCGTAGATCTTGCGGCCCGCTTTTTGCGCCGCCTGGTCGATCTCCGCCGCGGCCTGCCCCCAGATGGTTTTGCGCCCGGCGCCGATCACCACATCGGGCCCGTCGCCGAAGCGCGGCCGGAAGATCTGCAGGAACAACTCCCCCTGCTTGCGGCGGTCGTTCGCATGCCCGTAGCACGCCGCAGGCGTTGCGTCCGCAATCGACATGTTCGACACCACGCCCGTCGACAGCCCCTTCTCTTCCGCATATTCGAGCAGCGTCTTCAGAATCCGCCCGTCCTTCTTCCCGCGCTCCGCGTCCGGGCCCATGCTGATGACGCCGTTCTGCGTCTTGACGCCGGTGACGATCGCCGTCATCCCGGCGGCCGAATCGCTGACATAATTCGTGGCCGTCGTCGTGTCCGACAGGCCCATGTTCGGCCAGGTTTGCACGAACAGCTTCAGCGGCTCGCCATAGCCGTGCAGGCTGGCCGCGCTCACCGTGGAGACGCCGCCCGCGTCGGCCAAGAACAGGATCACGTTCTTCGCCCTTCTCTGACCGGAGGCAGGCAGCAGCGCCAGCAGCAGGGCGGCGGCAAGGAATGCAGTCTTTCGCATGGCTCTGATTTTATCCGCTCGCAGACGGGCGGCAGAGTGAACATCGCGTGACAGCTCGTGTAGAATCCGGGCCATGCCGCCGTTGACCCGAAGGGCCCTTCTCGCCTCCTGCGCCGCGCCCGCTTCCGCCGCCCGCAAGATCTCCGATACGGTGATCTACTCCGACGACCGCTTCTACTCTGCTTTCCCCTCCGCCGTTCGCCTCCGAAACGGCGAGCTGCTCGTCGCCTTCCGCCGCGCCCCGGAGCGCCGCCGCATGGGCGCGAAAGGCATCTCGCACACCGATCCCAACAGCCATCTCGTCCTCGTGCGCTCTTCCGGCGGCGGCCGCACCTGGAGCCGCCGGCCGGAGCTGATCCACGCCCACCCGCTTGGCGGCAGCCAGGATCCCTGCCTGCACGTACTGCGCGACGGAACGCTCCTGTGCGCCTCCTATCTCTGGGTCTGGCTCGACGAAGCGGCGCGCCAGTCCTCGCCCGCAACCGTGCGGCTGGGCGAGTATGCCTTCCATGGCGGATACCTCTTGCGCTCGCGCGACGGCGGGCGCAGTTGGGAAGGTCCGTCCACGCCCCCTCCCGTTCCAGGCAGGGACGCCCGCGACGGCTACGGCGCCCCGCTCCCCGCCTACAACCGCGGCGCCATGTGCCAGGCGCGCGATGGCCGCCTCCACTGGGCCGTAGCCTATCCCAAAGGCCCGGAACGGAACTCCGGAACCGATGTCCACCTGCTCTCGTCCACGGACTCCGGCGTCACATGGCAGTATCGGTGCGTCATCGCCTCAGACCCGCGCGCAGCCTTCAATGAAACGTCTCTCTATGAAACCCCCGCCGGGGACCTCGTCGCCTTTCTCCGCACTGCCGGGCTGGACGACCACACTGTCATTGCCCGCTCCCGGGACGGCGGCCGCTCTTTCGAGCCATGGCAGGACACGGGCTGGCAGGGCCACCCGCACCACGCGGCGCGCCTGGAAGACAACCGCGTGCTGCTCGTCTACGGATACCGCCATCCGCCCTTCGGCATCCGCGCGCGCATCCTCGACGCCGAATGCACGAACGCCGCCGCAGCGCCGGAGATCGTGCTCCGCAGCGACGGCGGCGGCACGGATCTCGGCTACCCTTGGGCCGTGGCCCTGCCCGGCGGGCGCGCCCTCGTCGTCTACTACTTCCAGACCGGCAACGGAACGCGCCACATCGCCGGCACGTGGCTGGAGTACCAGCCGCCGGCACGACAGCCGGGGCGGGAGGGCCGCTCGCGGTAGACTACGGCAAGAAGCCCTTCCATGCACTTTCGTTCCTCCGTTCCTCGCCGCCTGATCCTTGCTGCGCCCCTTCTGGCCGCAGCCTCGCTGCTGGCTCTCCAGACCGGGTCCGCACCATACGCTCCCTCCAGGCGCCCGGACCGGATCGTCACCAACTGGACCGCGGAGCCTTCCACATCCTTCAGCGTCACCTGGCGAACGGACACGAGTGTGCCGGCCGCTTTCGGCGAGATCGTCGAGGCCGCCGCCGGCCCGGACTTCGAAAAGGACTCGCGCCGCGTCCCGGCCGCGACCGAGGCCTACGCCACGGATGCCGGCCCCGCCCACGCTCACAGCGTCACGTTCCGGGAACTCAAGCCGGCCACCGAGTACCTCTACCGCGTCGGCGACGGCAACGATGCCTGGAGCGAATGGATCCATTTCCGCACTGCGTCCGCCTCCGCCGAGCCGTTCGCATTTCTCTACTTCGGCGACGCGCAGAACCAGATCCTCTCCTCCTGGTCCCGCGTCGTGCGCCGCGCCTGGCAGACCGCGCCCGATGCGCGGCTCGTCATTCACGCGGGCGATCTGATCAACAATTACAACCGGGATTCGCAGTGGGGCGAATGGCATGAAGCCAGTTCCTGGCTCCACCGCTCCGTGCCCGCCATGCCCGTTCCCGGCAACCACGAGCACGGCCGTGACGATTCAGGCAAGCGCCGCATCACGGTGAATTGGCGCCCGCAGTTCACCCTCCCGCTGAATGGCGTGCCCGGCATCGAGGAAACCTGCTACTTCACAGACTTCCAGGGCGTGCGCTTCGTGGCGCTGAATTCCAACGAGAAACAGAGAGAGCAGGCCGAATGGCTGGACCGCCTGCTGGCCAACAACCCGAACCGCTGGACTGTCGTCTTCTTCCACCACCCCATTTACTCCGGCGCGCGCAAGCGTGACAACAAGGAGCTGCGGGAACTCTGGCAGCCGGTGTTCGACCGCGGCGGCGTGGATCTCGTCCTCAACGGGCACGACCATGTCTACGCGCGCACCCGGCTGCTGCGCGCCGACGGCAAGCCCGGCGGCGCCGTGTACGTCGTCTCCGTCAGCGGCGCCAAGATGTACGGCCTCCACGAGCGCCCCGTGTTCGCCCGCACTCTCGGCCGCACGCAGTTGTTCCAGGTGATCCGCGTCAACGGAAACGTGCTCTCCTTCGAGGCGCGCACGGCCCGCGGAGACATCGCCGACAGCTTTCGCATGGAAAAGAGCGGCGCGGAAAAGAGGCTCATCGAGAACTGAGCCCGTCCGCCCCTTACTGTCGCGGTTTGCCCGCCGCGCGGATCGCCTTCCCCAATTGATCCGTGACCCGCCGCGCGGTCCGGTCCAGTTCGTCGGGCGTCGTTCGCCTCGGCCGCTCGTATGTCGACCACACGACCGCCCGCGATCCCCGGTGAACCAGGAAGACGGTGCCTTTGCCCCTTCCGAAGCTGCTGGGCCGCTCGAGAGGCGTCACCTTGAGGTCCATCCCCGCCGAGGCCTTTTCGTCAGCCGGCTCTTCTTCCTTCGGCTTGGCCTCGGCCGCCGGCTTCGCCTCCGGATACAGCTCGTCCAGCTTCTGCTCGAAGGGCCTGCCCAGCCGGTCTGTCAGAATCGCGTCCGCCCTCGCCGGATCGGCCACCACCTGCACCAGCCCCTGGCGAGTCAGATGATTCGCCAGATGCTGGTCCAGACCGTTGGCCATCGGCAGCAAATACACGTGATGGATCTGGAGCAGCGCCGCGGCCTGCGGCGCGGCGGCCGTCTCCTGAGCGCCTGCCTGCGCGCCGCCCATCGCCATCAGCAGCAGTGCCAGACTCGTCAATGCCGTCTCTCCTGAACTCTGCAACTATACAATAGACGGTTTCGGAAGCCGGAAAGTCGGACGCTTGTACAAGGATCAGAAAATCACCGTCGTCATCCCCTGCCTGAACGAGGAGCAGGGCATTGCGGAAGTGCTGCGCCGCATGCCGGCCTTCGTGGACGAGGTCATCGTCGTCGACAACGCCTCCACGGACCGGACCGCGGAGGTCGCCCGCAGCCTGGGCGCGCAGGTCATCCGCGAGGACGTGCGCGGCTACGGGCGCAGCTACAAGAAGGGCTTCAGCATGGCCACCGGCGACATCATCGTCACCCTCGACGGCGACCACAGCTATCCGCCTGACGCCATCAGCTACCTGCTGGAGGCGTTCTTGCACCTGGAAGCCGACTTCCTCAACGCCAGCCGCTTCCCGGTGCGCGACCGCCGCGCCATGAGCTTCAAGCACAAGGTCGGCAACCTGATCCTCAGCCTGGCCATGTCGCTGCTGTATTTCCGCTGGGTGCGCGACTCCCAGAGCGGCATGTGGGTCTTCCGCCGCAGCATCCTCGAGCGCATGCGCCTGGAAAGCGACGGCATGGCTTTCTCCGAGGAGATCAAGATCGAGGCCCTCCGCCAGCCCGGCTTGCGCTTCGAAGAGATCTCCATCCTGTACTCCTCCCGCCTGGGTGAAATCAAGCTGAACCCCTGGCGGGACGGCTTCTACAATCTCTGGTTCCTGCTCAAAAAGCGCTTTTCAAGGCGCTGATCCAGTGCTATGCTGGTATTTCCCGCCTTGGTTCCCACCCCCTGACCGCTGCCGCGAGAAAGTTGTCCAGAACCGTGGAAGAGGTCGCCGCCGTCATCCCGAACTGGAACCGTGCGGACCTTCTGGCGCGCGCGCTGGAAAGCCTGCACCGCCAGACGCACCGTTGCGCCCGTGTCCTCGTCGTCGATGGCGGCAGCACGGACTCGAGCCGCGACACCGCCCGCCGCTTCGGCGCCGAAGTGATCGCCCTGCCCTCCAACCCGGGCTTCGCCGCCGCCGTCAACACCGGCGTGGCTGCGGCCTCCACAGCGTGGGTGTGGATCCTCAACAACGACGTCGAACCCGATCCGCGCTGCCTTGAGGCACTTCTCGCCGGCGCCGCCGCCGCGCAAGCCTCGTTCGCCGCTCCGCGCCTCCTCCGCCACGGGGATCCCTCCCGCATCGACGGTTGTTACGATCTGCTCGCCCGCAGCGGTTGCGCCTGGCGCGCCGGCGCCGGCGCCCCCGATGGCGCCCTGTTCGCCCAGCCCCGCCGCATCCGCTTCGCTCCCTTCACCGCCGCGCTCGTGCGGCGTGAGTTGTTCGAGCGCGCGGGCACGCTGGACGAGCGCTTCGGGTCCTACTACGAAGACGTCGAGTTCTGCCTGCGCTGCGCTTTGCTCGGCTTCCACGGCGTCTATGTGCCGGAAGCCGCGGCGCTCCACCACGGTGGCGCCACCCACGGTCCGTGGAGCGCTTCCATGGTGGAGCTTGTCGCCCGCAATCAGTTGCTGCTCGCCGCCAAGCACTTCCCCGCCGCCTGGTGGTGGCGCATCGCCGCCGGGCAGCTCCTCTGGGGTTCTTTGGCGGCGCGCCGCGGGCGCTTCCTCGCCTGGCTGCGCGGCAAGGCGCGCGGACTCTCCGCCGCGCCGGCGTTGCGCCGCGCCCATCGCCGTCTCCCACGCGCCTCGCTGGAGCCCTTGCTCGCCGAGTGCGAAGCCGAAATCCGCCGCCTTCAGCAGGCGACACAACCCGAGCCTTATTGGCGGCTCTACTTCGCGGTGGCGCCATGAGGCTCGCGGCTCTCGTGATCACCCACAACTCCGAAGCCTGCGTGCGCGCCTGCCTCGAATCCTGCCTCCGCCACGCAGACGCCTTCGCGGAGGGCATCCTCGTGATCGACAACGCGAGCACGGACTCCACCTGCGACGCCGTCGCGGAATTCCCGGACGTGCGGCTCATCGAGAATCCCGTCAACCGCGGCTTCGCCGGGGCAGTCAATCAGGGCATGGGCGCGCTGGGCTGCGCTGAGGCCGTGCTCGTGCTGAATCCCGACGTCGAACTGGCTTCCTCCCCTGCGGCTCTCGCCGAAGCCCTCGAGGCCCACCCGCGCGCTGGCGCCGCCGGAGGCCTGCTGCTCGACTCGGGCGGCGCGCCCCAGCGAGGCTTCCTCCTGCGCCGCCTCCCCACGCCTGCCTCGCTCTGCTTCGAAGCCCTGGGCCTGAACCGCCTCTGGCCTTCCAATCCCGTCAACCGCCGCTACCGCGCCCTCGACCTCCCTGTGGACCGCCCCGCCACCGGGCTTCAGCCCCCGGGCGCTTGCCTGCTCGTCCGCCGCTCCGCCTGGGCGGCAGTCTCCGGCTTCGACGAGTCCTTCCACCCTGTCTGGTTTGAGGACGTCGATTTCGTTTGCCGCCTGCTCGACGCTGGTTGGGGCGCCGTCTATTCCCCCGCCTTCCGCGCCAGGCACCTTGGTGGCCACTCTGTCCTTCAGATGGACTGGGAGCAGCGCCAAAGAAACTGGTATAGTGGTTTAATACGATACGTTTCCAAGCACTTCCAGACCCCTGGCCGCATTCTGGTCTGCTTGTCGATCATTGTTGGAACCTTGCCGAGAGTCGTAACAGGAATGCTCTGGAAGCGATCTCTTGGCCCCCTGCGATTGTATGCTAGATTGGTTCGGCTGGCATTGGCCGCAGCCGTCGCCCCCGTGGAGGGGCTCGCTGCCTGCCAACCGAAGGAGGAACTGCGGGACCCGGCGCGCGCGCCGGGCCGGCCCGGCATTTGATTCAGGCTGCTCTTTCCCATGGCATCAAACGACTTTGTCTCGGTGACGATCGTCACCTACAACAGCGGGCGCTACATCAAACGCTGCCTGGAATCGGTGCTGGCGCAAAAGGGGCCTCAGTTCGAGGTCATTGTCATCGACAACAACTCCACCGACGGCACCCGCGACATCCTCGAACGCTACGAGGACCGCTGCACCATCCTTTACAACGACCGCAACGTCGGCTTCGCCGCCGCCCAGAACCAGGCCATCCGCCTCTCCCGCGGCAACTGGGTGCTCACCCTCAATCCTGACGTTCTGCTGATGCCGTATTTCATCCAGGCGCTGCTCGAAGCCGGCCGGCTCGACAACCGCATCGGCACCGTCTGCGGCAAGCTCCTCGTCATGAGCCCGGACTTCAACATCGACGCCAAACCCCGCGTCGATTCCACCGGCATCTATTTCACCCCTTACCTGCGCCACCTCGACCGCGGCAGCCGCCAGATCGACAACGGCCATTACCTCAAGCGCGAATACGTCTTCGGCGCCACCGCCGCTGCAGCGCTGTACCGCCGCGAGATGATCGACGACATCTCCATCGACGGCGAGTTCTTCGATTCCGATTTCTTCGTCTACCGCGAGGACGCTGACGTCGCCTGGCGCGCCCAGCTCATGGGCTGGCGCTGCCTTTACACCCCTTACGCCCGTGGCTACCATGTCCGCGCCGTGCTGCCCGGCAACCGCCGCGCCCTCCCCAAAGAAATCAACATGCACTCGGTGAAGAACCGCTTCCTGATGCGGATCAAGAACATCACCGGGGACCTCTACCGCCGCTACTGGCTGCCCATCACTTTCCGCGACTTCGTCGTGCTCGGCTGCTGTCTGCTGTACGAGCATTACTCCCTCAAGGCTTTCTGGCACGTCCTGCGCTCCTGGCCCCGCCTGCTGGCCAAGCGCCGCTGGATCATGGCCCGCAAACGCGTCTCCGACGACTACATGGCCGCCTGGTTCCACTACCATCCGGTCAGCCGCCCCGCCCCGAAGAAGGCCGTCTCCGCTCTCAGTCCGGCCCGCTCCCAGGCCCAGATCGCCGAGGGGTGAGCCGCCCATGTGGCGCCCGAACCGCCGCGAGCTGCTGCCCGCTCTGGGCGGCGCACTCTCGCTCCGCGCCCAGCAGCCGCCGGAGCTCACCGCGCTTTGGACCCGCGCCCCGGCCGACAACCTCTTCATGCCCCGCACACGGTGGTGGTGGCCCGGCAGCCGCGCCACGCGCGAAGGCATCACGCGGCAGCTCGAACAGATGCGCGCCGGGGGCATCGGCGGCGCCGAAATCGTCCATACCTTCCGCCTGTACCGCCACGGCAATCACCCCTTCCTCTCGCCCGAGAGAATCGAACTGCTCCGCCACGCCATCAGCGAGGCCGCGCGCCTCGACATGAAGATCGCCCTCACCCCCTCGCCCGGCTGGGACTTTGGTGGCCCGTGGGTGCCTCCCGAAAACCGCAGCAAGTGCCTCGCGCCCGCGTGGCTCGATCTTCAAGGCCCCTTCCAGTACGAGGGCCCGCTGCCCCCCTTCCGCGACTTCGGAACGCCCAGGACCGGGCTCTTCGAGTTCCTCTCTCCCGTCGAGGGACACCCTCCCGGCCACATGAGCGTGGTCGCGGTCGCCGGCGCGCGCCTTCTCTCCGAGTCACAGCTCGACGGCGCGACGCTGGTGGATCTCACCGAGGAATTCCGCGGCGAAGCCGGACGCTGGCGCGTCGAGGAAGGCCGCTGGCGCCTGTTCGCCTTCCGCCTCGTCCACACCGGGCAGCGCACCGCCGCGCAGAACGACGTGGAGCCCAGCTGGGTGGCCGATCACCTCGACCGCCGCGCCATGGAACAGTGCATCCGCCATGTCACGCGCGCCTACCAGCTCGCCTTCGGACCCGCGCTTGGCCGCACCGTCGACTCCATCTTTTCCGACAGTTTTGAAGTCGTCCCACTCGCCAATACACTCCTCTGGAGTTCCGGCACACTCGACGAGTTCCGCCGCCGCAAAGGCTACGATCTCCGCCGCTGGCTTCCCGCCCTCTGGTTCGACATCGGTCCCGATACTCCCGGGATTCGATACGACGTCAACGAATTCCTCCACCAGATCGCTCTCGAGTTTGTCTTTGAGCCCTTCCTGGAAGCGTGCCGCGAAATCGGCGTCCGCGCCCGCATGCAGCCGCACTACCGCTTCAACGAGGAAATCATCCAGGGCGCCGGCCTCGCCCACGCACCGGAAACCGAAGTCACGACCGCCCGCTTCGAGACGGTCGCCGATCCCCGCAAGGCCACCGTCAGCGGCGCCCGCTTCTATGGCCGCGAGGTCGTCTCCGCCGAGGCCTACACCTTCATCCACCGCGAACGCTACCGCGCCACACCTGAAGAATTGAAGCGCGCCACCGACGCCTTCCTCCGCGACGGCGTCACGCGCTTCTACAACCACGGCTGGGTCTACTCCGAACAGCCCGAACTCGACCCCGCCCTCGACGTCATGCCCGCCGCGGAGCGCATCTCGCCATGGGCCCCGTGGTGGCCTCACTATAAAGGGCTGGCCGCCTATATCGCCCGCTCGTGCGCGCTCCTGCGCCAGGGCCGCTTCATCGCCGACGTGCTGCTCTACACCCCGCAGGCCCAGGTGTGGCGCGAAACCGCGCTGTTCGGCGCCGCCCAGCGCGTCATGAAGTACGGCGACGTTCCGAAGACCCTCCTCGCCAACGGCTACGACTACGACATAGTCAACGATCATCTTTTGCAGACTCGCGCCAGCATCGACAACGGCTCGCTGGAGATCAACGGCCACCGCTACCGCGCGCTCATCCTCACCCCGCGCGATTTTCTCCCCGATGCCACCCGCGCCGCGCTCAACCGGTTCGCCGGTGCCGGCGGATTCGTTCTCGCCCTCGACCGCGCCCCGCAGGGCCTCGGTGCGCACGTCGTTGACTACGGCTTCACCCCCAACCAGTTTTCCCCCCAGGAACAGCCTTACGCGAAGACTCCGCCCCTGCGCCCCGGCCAGCTCCGCCTCCTGGAAGCCCTGCGCCGCGCCGCGCCTCCGCAGTTCATCATCGGCGCCGGCCAGCAGAGCGACGGCCTCACCTTCCATCAACGCGAGCTCGGCGGCGGGTACACGCTCTTCTTTGTCACCAACCTGCAGCCCGAACCCTCGCGCGCGCCCGTCACCTTCCGCGTCCACGGCAAGTGGCCCGAAATCTGGGACGCCCTCACCGGCTCCGTCCGCCCAGCGAACCTGTGGCGCGAAACGTCTGCCGGCGTGCAGGTCGATCTGGATTTGGATGCCTGGGCTTCCTGCTTCGTTCTCTTCCGCCCCGGAAACCGGCGCCCGCGCCCGGTCAAGCCCCGGCAGCCGCGCGTCCAGATCGAACTCGCCACGGGATGGTCCCGCCCTCTCGGCGACGCACGCCAGGCGGGAGTGCTCGACTACGCCATCGAGTTCAACTGCCCGCAGCGCGACGCCACCCTCGACCTCGGCCAGGTGGGCTGCGCCTGCGATACGTTCCTCAACGATGTTCCGCTCGGCTCGCGCTGGATGCAGCCGTTCCGCTACCAGATCCCGGCGCGCCTCTTCCGCAACGGCTCGAACCGCCTTGTCGTCCGCGTCGCCACGCCCCTCATGCCCGCAATGCAAAAGTGGGACCGCTACCCGTTCCGGGAAGAACTCCTCGATCCGCCTCCGCCGCAGGTCCTGAGGGCCTTCGAACGCGACCGCCAATTCCAGCCTTGGCCCTTCTCCGGACTTGGCGGCCCCGTCCGTCTTTCGCTTTACTGAAAGACGGTGCTCATGCGCATTGCCATCCTTGGCACCCGCGGCATTCCCGCCTCCTACGGAGGCTTCGAAACCTTCGCCGAAGAACTCTCCACGCGCCTCGCCCGCCGCGGGCACGAAGTCACCGTCTACTGCCGCGCTCTGCATGACGAACCCTTCTGGCGCGGGGTCCGCCTCCGCTACATCCCGCCCGTGCGCCACAAGTATCTCGAAACCGTCGCGCACACCTTCCTGTCGACGCTCGATCTCATGCGCAATCCTCCCGAAGTGGCGCTTTACTGCAACGCCGCCAATGCGCTGTTCACCCCGCTCGCCCGCCGCGCCGGCGTCCGTGTCGCCCTCAACGTCGACGGCCTCGAGCGCAAGCGCAAAAAGTGGAACGCGCTCGCGCGCCTCTGGTATCACGTCTCCGAGGGACTGTCCACGTTTTGCCCTGACGTAATTGTCACTGACGCCGCAGAAATTCAGCGCTATTATATGGAAAATTACGGAGCGAATTCCGTCTTCATTCCCTACGGCGCGGAAACCGGGAAAGTCTCCTCTCACGCCGTGCCCGGCGATCTCGGCCTTGCCCCGGACCGCTACTTCCTCTACGTCACCCGCTTCGAGCCGGAGAACAATCCCCTGATGGTCCGCCGCGCCTTCGAGCGCGTCCGGACCGACCTGCGCCTCGTCCTCGTGGGAGATGCGCCCTATGCGCAGCACTACATTCGCGAATTGAAGAACACCCGGGACCCGCGCATCCTGTTTCCCGGCGCCATTTACGGCCAGGGCTACCGAGAACTCCAGTCGCACTGCTTTGCCTATATCCACGCCACAGAGGTCGGCGGGACGCACCCCGCGCTGATCGAGGCCATGGGGCGCGGCGCGCTCGTGCTCTACCTTTCGACGCCGGAAAACGAGGAGGTGGCCGGCGGCGTCGCGCTCCCGTTTCACGACGAGGATTCGCTCGCCGCTCTCATCTCTCGCACGCTCGCTATGCCGGCAGCAGAGCGGCGCCGCCTGGGCGAGGCCGCAATGCGCCGCGTGGAGGAAAGATACAGCTGGGAGGCTGTCACTGACGCCTATGAACGGCTCTTCGAAAGAATGCTTGCAGGGACTCCGCACCTGGGCTGAGGTGTCGCTCGAGCAGATCGCCGCCAACTGGCATGAGCTTCGCCGCGCCGCCGGTACGGCCGAAATTTGCGCCGTCGTCAAGGCCAATGCCTACGGCCACGGCGCTGTGCCCGTGGCCACGCGTCTGGAACAGGAGGGCGCGTCGTGGTTCGCCGTGAGCAACGCCGCCGAAGGCGCCGAACTGCGCCGCGCCGGCATCCGCGGCCGCATCCTCGTCATGGGCGGCTTCATTCCGGCCGAGATGGACGCTCTCTTCGAGCACGCCCTCACCCCTGCCGTGCACTCGGTCGAGTCCCTGCTCGATCTCGATGCGCGCGCCGCCGCGCTGGGCCTCCGTTTGGCCGCGCATCTGAAGATCGACACCGGCATGGGGCGGCTCGGCTCGCGCGAGGAGGTGGCGGAAATCGCCGCGGCGGTGCGGTCGCTGCGGTATATCGAACTGGAGGGCATCCTGTCGCACCTGGCGTCGGCCGCGGATTTCGAATCGGACCAGAACCGCGAACAGAGCGCCGCCTTCGAACAGGAGCTCGCCGCACTCGCCCATGCCGGAGTGCGCGCGGAGCTCATCCACTTGGCCAGCAGCGCGCCCCTCTGCTATGGGCTGTCGGCCATGTTTCACCGCATGGTGCGCGCCGGTCTCGCTTTGTACGGATATGTGCCCGAACCACGTGGCGCCGCGCCCGCGCTTCAGGCGCGCGTGCGCCCGGCGCTCGCCTGGCGCGCGCGCATCGTCGAGCTGAAGCAGATCCCGGCCGGCGCAACGGTTGGCTACAACGCCCGCTGGCGGGCGCCTCGCGCATCGCGCATCGCCGTCGTCGCCGCCGGATACGCCGATGGCGTCCCCCACACACTGGCCGGGCGCGGCCATGTTCTCGCCGCCGGCTCCGCGGCACCCATCGTGGGCGCGGTCTCCATGGATGTCATCACCGTGGATGCCACCGCCTGCCCGCCGCTTGCGCGCGGCGATGCCGTCACCCTGATCGGCAACGAGGGCCCCGCCTCGCACGACGCCGCGGACTTCGCCCGCGAAGCCGGCGTCATCCCATATGTGATCCTCTGCGGGCTCGGCAACCGCGTCGCGCGCGTCTATCTCTGAGGCGCCCGCCTACACGTCCAGGTTGCGCACATCCAGCGCATTGTCTTCGATGAACTTCCGCCGCGCCTCGACGTCCTCGCCCATCAGGGTGGTGAAGATCTCCTCGCACTCCACCGCGTCTTCCAGCCGCACTTCCAGCAGCGTCCGCGTCTCGGCGTTCATCGTCGTCTCCCAGAGTTGCTCCGGGTTCATCTCGCCCAGCCCTTTGTAACGCTGCACCGTGCAGTCGCGCGTGCCTTCCGCCTTCAGGTAGCCGATCAGCTCCCGCCATGTCCCGATCCGCTCCCGCCGCGCCTCTTTCACTACCGTGAACGGCGGCTTGCTGTACTTCTGCGTGCTGCGCGCCAGCGCCCGCAGCCTCTTGTATTCGGGCTGCTGCGCCAGGTCCACGCCGATGGTCCGGTCCCCGTGCGACTCGTCGTGGTAAACAATGCACCACGCCGAATGCTCCTCGTCCGGCTCCACCCGCGTCTGGATCTTCCCGCCCTCGGTCATCGCCTGCGCCGCCCGCTCCAGCTCCGCCTTGTTCGCGAAGTCCGCCTTGCTGTCCAGGGCGTAGCCCGGATCCGCCAGCACCTCCACCACGCGCGGCTCCCTCAGCCGCTTCTCCAGCCGCGTGAAAATCTGTTGAAGCTCATCCAGCGACATCAGGAAGCTCCGCAGCTCGCCGCCCTCCAGCTTGCCGTGCTCCCCGTTCTCTCCCACCAGCACCTGCACGTTTTCGGTCGCGCGCCGCAGGATCTCCCGCACAAACTCCTGGTCGTTCTTGATGTACTTCTCGCTGCGCCCCTTCTTGATCCGGTACAGGGGCGGCTGCGCCACAAACACGTGCCCCCGCGTGATCAGCTCCTGCATGTGCCGGAAGAAGAACGTCAACAACAGCGTGCGGATGTGGCTGCCGTCGACGTCGGCGTCGGTCATCAGGATGATCTTGTGGTACCGCAGCTTCGTGATGTCGAAGTCTTCCTTGCCGATGCCCGTGCCGATGGCTGTGATCATGGCGCGGATCTCGTCGTGGCTGAGCATCTTGTCATACCGCGCCTTCTCCACGTTCAGGATCTTTCCCTTCAGCGGCAGGATCGCCTGGTACCGCCGGTCGCGCCCGCTCTTCGCCGTGCCTCCCGCGCTCTCGCCCTCCACCAGAAACAGCTCGCACAGCGACGGGTCCTTCTCCTGGCAGTCGGCGAGCTTGCCCGGCAGCCCGCCCGAGTCGAGCGCTCCCTTGCGCCGCGTCAGCTCGCGCGCCTTGCGCGCCGCTTCGCGCGCCCGCGCCGCCTCCACCGCCTTGCCGATGATGCGCTTCATCACCGCCGGGTTCTTCTCGAAGTACTCGGTGAGCTTCTCGTTCACGACCTGCGTGACATAGCCGCCGATGTCGGAGTTGAGCTTCCCCTTCGTCTGCCCCTCGAACTGCGGCTGAGGCAGCTTCACGCTCACCACCGCGGTGAGCCCCTCGATGACGTCGTCGCCGGAGAGGTTGCTGTCCTTGATGTCCTTCAACAGCCCTGCCGAGCGCGCGCAGGCGTTCAGCGTCCGCGTCAGCGCCGTGCGGAACCCGGTGAGGTGCGTGCCGCCGTCGCGCGTGTTGATGTTGTTCGCAAAGCTGAAAATCTGGTCGCTGTAGCTGTCGTTCCACTGCAGCGCGATCTCGATGAGGAGATTCCCGCCGCCGGGAAGCTCGCGCTCGCCCTCGATCACGATCGGCTTGTCGTGGAGAACGTTCTTGCCGCGGTTCAGGTGCTTGATGAATTCCGCGATCCCGCCCGAATAGTAGAATTCGTGCGCCTTGGGCGGGTCCATCCGTTCGTCGGTCAGCGTGATCCGCAGCCCCTTGTTCAGAAACGCCAGCTCGCGCAGGCGCGTCGCCAGCGTGTCGAAGTTGAACTGCGTCGCCTCCATGATCGTCGGATCGGGCTTGAACGTGATCTTCGTGCCCGTCTTCCGGCCCGCCTTGCCGGTCTGCGTAAGCGGGCCCTTCGGCACGCCACGCTCGTAGTCCTGCTCCCATGTGTGCCCGTTGCGCCAGATCTCGAGGTGCAGCCACTCCGACAGCGCGTTCACACAGCTCACGCCCACGCCGTGCAGCCCGCCGGACACCTTGTAGGTGTTCGAGTCGAACTTGCCCCCGGCGTGGAGCTTCGTCATCACCACCTCCGCCGCCGAAACGCCTTCGGTCGGATGCAGGTCCACCGGAATGCCCCGCCCGTTGTCGACCACCGTCACCGAGTCGTCAATGTGGATGCTCACCTTGATGTCGGTGCAGAAGCCCGCCATCGCCTCGTCCACCGAGTTGTCCACCACCTCGTAGACCAGGTGGTGAAGCCCGGCCTCTCCCGTCGACCCGATGTACATCGCCGGCCGCAGGCGCACCGCCTCCAGCCCCTCGAGCACCTTGATGCTCGCACCGTTGTACGTTTCCGCTTGGTTCAAATCCTTGCCATCCTCTTCAGGGGGGTTCATCCGCTCGGCTCGCCTCAGATCCTCATCGGCATCACGACGTAGCGGTAGCGGTAGCCCGCTTCCTCGCCGGCGGGCGTCAGCTCGCCCGCGCTCTGCGCGTCCTTGAAGTGGAACTGGACCTGGCGTTCGGACGTCGCCCTCAGGAAGTCGAGCAAGTAGGTGGCATTGAATCCGATCTCCGTCGTCGGACCCGCATACTCCACCGCAAGGCTCTCCTCGCTCTCGCCGCTCTCGGAAAGGGAAGAGTGTATTGTCGCCTCGTTGTCGGCGAAGCGGATCTTCACCGCCCGCGAGCGCTCGTCGGAGAACTGCGAGACGCGCTCGATCGCCGCCCGGAAATCCTCGCGCTCCAGTGTCACCGTATGCGCATGCGCCTTCGGCAACACGCGCTCGTAGTCCGGAAAATTCCCCGACAGCTTCCTGCCGGCCAAGAGCCGCCGCCCGAGCCGGAAGTACAGGTGATTGTCGTCCATGGCGAAGTCCAGCGCCGCCTCGTCCTCCCCGGCATCCGCCGCCAGCCTCTGCAACTCTTGCATCGCCTTGCGCGGAATCAGCGCACGGTGCTCGCCAGCCATCTCCACCGGGTTCGGATACTCGACCATCGCCAGGCGGTGCCCGTCGGTCGACACCATCGTCAAAGTCCCCGGAAGCATGAGAAGCAGCGCCCCGTTCAATGTGAAGCGAGACTCTTCCGCCGCAATGGCAAAGATCGTCTTCCCGATCATCGCCGTCAGCAGACCGACAGGCAGCTGCGCCAGCGCCTCCGGCATCTCCGGCATCTCCGGATAGCTGTCGCGCGGCATCCCCGCAATCCGCGTCTTCGACCGCCCGCAGGTCAGCGTCGCCCAGTGCGTCTCGCTGAACTTCACCCGGATGTCATCATCGGGAAGCAGCCTCACATAATCGAGCAGCTTCTTGGCGGGCAGCGTGCCTCCGCCGGCCACGCTCACCCGCGCCGGCGCCAGGCAGCGAATGTTCAGCTCCAGGTCCGTCGCCGAGATCGTGACCGTGTCGTCAGCGGCCTCCAGCAGCACGTTCGACAGCACAGGCAACGTTGCCTTCTTCTCCACCACGCCTTGGGAAAGGGCCAGCTCGCGAACGAGATCGGCCTTGCTGACGGTGAACTCCATACGTGACGTCCTTCTTGTCGCTTCAGCGCTTCAACGCGTTCCTTCGGATCTCTGAGAGTGAACTCAATAATGCCTGTCTACCGGATTCGTAGGGGCTGTGAAAATGTCAGTATCCAATCTAAATTATACAAAACTCGATGCCTTCCTCGCTTCGCATCCTGTGACTTCCGGCATCGCCGCATTTGGGCTCCCGCTGCTGGCCGTTGCTTTCCACAGGCGCTCTCTCCCCGGATTGGGGAGGCGTTGTGAAAATCGGCGGAAGTCTAATGAAATGTGTCGATCAGACTGTGGATCAGTCTGTTGATCTCCGGATCTTCCCTGCGCATCTGCTCTACCCTGCGGATGGCGTGCAGGACTGTGGTGTGATGCTTGCCGCCGAAGTGGCGTCCGATCTCGGGCAGGGATGCGCCGGTCAACTCCTTGCACAGCGCCATGGCAATTTGCCGCGGGCGGCTGATCTCGTGAGCGTTCGTCTTCTGCTTCAGCTGTGCGGGCTGCAATCCGAAGCGCTCTGCCACGGCGCGCATGACGGCGTCCACCGTAATCCGCTTCTCGGTGGCATGCAACAGGTGCCGGAGCGCCTGCTGCGCCATCGGCACGCTGACCGGAGCACCCGTCACCGACGAATACGCCAGCAGCTTTGTGAGCGCTCCCTCCAGTTCGCGTACACTCGACCGGATCCGCGTGGCGAGCAGAATCCTCACGTCCTCCGGCAGTTCAATTCCCTCCGCCTCCGCCTTCTTGTCGAGGATCGCCATCTTCGTTTCCAGGTCGGGCGGCTGCACGTCCACCATCAGGCCCCACTCGAAACGCGTGCGCAGCCTCTCCACCAGCCCGGGAATGTTCTTCGGGATCTGGTCGCTCGAGATTACGATCTGCTTCTGGTGGTCGTAAAGCGAGTTGAAGGTGTGGAAGAACTCCTCCTGGGTGCGTTCCTTGCCTCCCAGCACGTGAACATCGTCGATCAGCAGGGCGTCAGCGCTTCGGTAATGGTGCTGGAACGACCCCATCCTGCCCGTGCGCAGGCACTGGATCATTTCGTTCATGAATTGTTCGCCCGTCGTGTACACCACCCGCATTCGAGGATGGCTTTCGAGCAAGGCCCGTCCCACCGCCTGGATCAGGTGTGTCTTGCCCATCCCGCTGCTGCCGTAAATGAACAGGGGGTTGTACCTTGTCGCCGGCTCGTGCGCCACAGCGCATGCCGCCGCGTGAGCGAACTGGTTGCAGGAACCCACCACGAAAGTTTCGAAGGTGAAGCGCGGGTTCAGCTGGCTTGCCGTGTCAGGAAAGGTCGAACCATCCCGGGACACCCCCCCGGCCGCCGCCCCTGCTGCCGCAGGCACGCTCCGCGCTGTTTCACTGTCCCTCAGCGCCGCTACGTATCGGATGGTGACGTTCGCCAGTCCCACCGCCCTGCGCGCCTGCTCGACGGCAGGCGCCAACTGCTTCTCCAGCCACATCCGCGAGTGATCATCAGGCACCGCGACCTGAAGGCACTCGCCTGTTCCCTCCAGCAGCTCCGTTCGGGCTACCCAGTTCTGGAACGCCTCCTCCGGCAACGTCCTCGACAACTGCTGCTTGATGCATTCCCATGGGTTCTCTGTGACTGTCACCACTGCACGATCTCCACAACTTACGCACACGATTTCCACAGGAGGGAAACCTGATAAATTCAACTTGTCCGTGATCCGGCTGTGGCTCCTCACGAAACGGGGCTGCCCGAAAGGAAGTGTCCTTCCCGAGGCCTCGCAGCCGCACCGGCGTTGTTCAGAATAGCACAGTTGGACAGCTGCTTCCCCAGCCTCGAAACATATTTGTAACACATTGAAATTGAATCAGTTACTACAAAACAGAAAGACTTTTCCGGGGCTGTCATTTGTACCCGTTTTTGTTCTGGCCTCGCCGCAAATTTCTGACCCGCAACGCACTACGGCACGCCCTCCGCAGCCTGCCCCCTCCCGCATTTGACAGCCTGCCCGCCCTGCGGCACAATGGAAATGAACTCCCCGGGCGGGAGTAACTCAGCTGGTAGAGTGCAACCTTGCCAAGGTTGATGTCGCGGGTTCGAATCCCGTCTCCCGCTCCAAACCCCGTTTCCTGTTTGCCAGCGCCTCGACCCCCGGATCGACTGAGGTTGCCCCCCGACACCACCTTTTGCCCACCTGGACTGGCTGAGACTGCCAGGAAGCGGTCACATCCGGCTCGTCGTCGCCTGAAGACACCGCCTCAGTGTCCTTCGTAGGGGAGCTGAACTGCCTCGCCCGCCGTGCGGGGCCAGTGCCGTCGCGCCCTGCCGGAAGACGACCGGACGATCCACAGGCCGCCTCGCAGCCTCCGTGCTCTTTCTGGCACCGCACCATGCCCCCCCTCTTTCTTTTCGGTCTGCCGTCGCTCAACGCAACAACCCGCCCGGCTCAACCCAACCGCAACCGCTTTGCCTCTCCCGTCAGGCGGCCTCGGAACCATTCCCAGGCGCCATCCTCCGCTGTGACGCGAGCCCATACCACGCGCATGCAGAATTCGGGCAACTCGAGCGGCGGCGCCTGCCAGCGCACATCCAGCCCCGTTGCGGCTCTCTCGACCACGCTCCTCGGCAGGCACGCCAGCAGATCCGTGGACGCCACGATTCGAAGCACGGCGCCGAACAACGGCGAGGCGTAGACAAGCTTGCGCCGCAGCCCGCGCGCAGCCAGTTCCCGGTCGATGAACCCTTGGGCGTCCTCGCCGTAAATGACCGCGGCGTGCCCCGCTGCCGCGAACGCCTCCAGCGAGATCCGCCCCCTCAGCGCCGGATGGCCCTGCCGTCCCACGACGACGTTCCACTCCTTCCACAGCGTCTCCTGAAGCAGGCTCCCGTCGATGCCTCGCGCGTCGGGAAAGTAACTGATCGCGGCATCGAGCGTCCCGCGCCGCAGCGCTTCCGACGGCGGAACGAACAGCGCGTCGAGCCGCCTCGCCTGCACCCGCATCCGGGGCGCCTCCCGTCCCAGCCTCTCCAGCAGCCCCGGCATCAGCAACCACTCGGCGTGGTCGGCCATGGCCAGCCGGAACAGCCTGTCGCTGCTTGAGGCATCGAACACCGCCGGACCGCTGAGCGCCGCGCCCAGCCCCGTCAGAGCGTGGCGGACCGGTCCTGCCAGACGGTCGGCCAACGGCGTCGGCCTCATGCCGCGCCCGGAGCGGACGAACAGTTCATCGGCAAGCGCATTGCGCAGCCTCCGAAGCGCGTGGCTCAGGGCAGGCTGGCTCATCCCCAGACGGCGCGCCGCCACCGCCACGCTGCCGCTCTCATAGACCGCCTGGAAGACGGGCAGCAGATTAAGATCCAGGTTCCTCAAATGCACGTTTTTCATGTTGGCTATGTTTATTATGAATGGATCGAATTTCCAGGGAATCCGTCTCTTGGGGCATGCACAGCTTTGACAGACGAACTCTCCTCCTGGCGGTTCCGGCCGCTGCCCGCGTCCTGGGGCAAACGCCCTCGATCCCCGCCACGCCCGCCGGCCATGTCCTCGGCGCCTGGATCGCCGCTGTCAACTCCGGGAACCGTGACGCCATCGCCGCCTACTGCAAACGGCATGAGCCGGAAGCAGGCGATGACCATGTCGAGATGCTCCTGGGCATCCACGCCAGGTTCGGCGGGTTCGATCTGCACCAGATCGAACGCGCGGAGCCGGGCGAGATCGCCGCGATCCTCACGGCCCGCAAGGGCGGCGAGCGCTTGCGGTTCTGGCTCCAGGTGGAGGATGGCGATCCGCCCGTGGTGTCAGGCGCGAACCTGAGTCCGCTCAACCGCGAAGAGACGCGGCCCAAACCGGCGCGTGTGTCTTTCGAAGAAGCAGTCCGCCTTGTGGATGCTCACGCCGCAGCGGAAGCCGCCGCAGACCGGTTCTCAGGCGCCCTGCTCATCGCCCGCGACGGCAAGGTCGTGCTCGAAAAGGCCTGGGGGCTCGCCGACAGGGAATCCAAAGTCCCCAACACCGTCGATACACGCTTCCGCATCGGCTCCATGAACAAGATGTTCACCGCCGTGGCCACTCTCCAGCTCGTGGAGAGGAAGCAGATCGCCCTCGACGCACCGCTCGCCCGGTACCTGGCCGGCTACCCCAACCGCGACCTGGCCTCGAAGGTCACCATCCGCCATCTGCTCACCCACACGGGAGGCACGGGCGACATTTTCGGGCGCCAGTTCGATGAAAACCGGCTCCAGCTGCGCACCCATTCCGACTATCTGAAGCTCTACGGCGAACGCCCCTTGCGTTTCGAACCCGGCAGGCGGTGGGCCTATTCCAACTACGGCTTCGTCCTTCTGGGAGCAGTCATCGAACAGGTCACCGGCCAGAGCTACTATGACTTCGTTCAGAAGAGCGTGTTCGCTCCCGCCGGCATGACGCGCACCGGCTCCGAGCCGGAGAGCGTCGCCGTCGAAGGCCGGGCCAAGGGCTATATGCGGAAAGACGGCCTCTGGGTCAGCAACGCTGACACTTTGCCCTGGCGCGGAACAGCGGCCGGCGGCGGCTATTCGACTGTCGGCGACCTCTTCCGCTTTGGTCTCGCCCTGCACTCCGGAAAGCTGCTCGCCCGCAGCCTCCGGGACCAGGCGGTTTCCCCCCAGGAGAAGACCCCACGTCCCGGGACGGCGTACGGCTACGGGTTCATGGTCGAAGAAGGTGACATGCCGCGCTTCGGGCATGGCGGAGGCGCGCCCGGCATGAACGGTGAGCTGTTCATCTTCCCGGCGACGGGGGTTCTTGTCGCGGCGCTCTCGAACTTCGATCCGCCCGCCGCCTCCGGCCTCGCAGGCTTCTTCGCAGACCGGATGCCGCTCGCCTGAGTCCGGTGCGAGCCGGGCAGGCATCGCGGCGCCGCCTACCTGAGCCTCCGCCTCAGCAGCCGGCTTCGCCTGCGCTCGGCCCGCCGCACCTGCCGCTCGTCCATGCCGAAGTAGTGCGCCACTTCGTGCCAGATCGTCTCCCGGACCAGCCTGCGCAGGTCTTCCAGGTCCCGCGCCAGCCTCTCGTGCGGCCCCTGATAGATCACGATCCGGTCGGGCATTCGCACCGGGTCGGCCACCCTGCGCTCGGTCAGCGGCCGGCCCTCATACAGGCCCAGAAGCCCGGGCCTCCTCGGCTCGGCCTCCACCACGAACACGACGTTGTCGAGCAGCCGGCGGAACCGCGGTGGAATCACGTCCATGCACTCCTCCACCAGCCGGTCGAATTCCCTCGGCGACACGTGCGGCCCTCCCTGTTTCAGTTAACTTGGATTTCATGGACGACGCAAAGCTGGCCGCAAAAGCGCAGGCCCTCGGCATCGGCGCCCTGCGCCGTCACATTTTCCTGTGCGCAGATCAGTCCGAGCCCAAGTGTTGCTCCCGCGAAGAGGGTCTCCGCGCCTGGGAGTTCCTCAAAGCACGCCTCCGGACCGAGCCCGGCATCTACCGCACCAAGGCCAACTGCCTGCGGCTCTGCCAACAGGGCCCCGTAGCCGTCGTCTACCCCGACGGCGTCTGGTACCGCGGCGCCACTGCCGAAGTGCTGGCCCGCATCGTCGACGAGCACCTGATCGGCGGCAAGCCCGTCGAGGATTTCGTCATCTGCCGCGATCCCCTCTCCGGCGGCGGCTCCCCTTCGGAGCCGCGCTAGACTGGGAGAAACACCAACGGTGGGCAAGACCATTACCATCGCCATCGACGGCCCCGCCGGCGCGGGCAAGAGCACGCTCGCCCGCCGTCTGGCCTCGCGCCTCGGCTTCCTCTACATCGACACCGGGGCCATGTACCGCGCCGTCGCCCTCTGGGCGCGCCGCGCCGGCGTCTCCTGGGACGACGCCCACCGCCTCGAACAGCTCGCCCGCGAGTCCCGCATCGAGCTCGCGCCTGAAGGAAAAGTGTTGCTCAACGGCGAGGACATCTCCGACGACATTCGCGATCCCGAAATCTCCGAGGGAGCCTCCCGCGTCTCTGCGATCCCCGGCGTGCGGCGCGCGCTTGTCGAGAAGCAGCAGCAGATGGGGCGCGACTCCAGCGTCGTCATGGAAGGCCGCGACATCGGCACCGTCGTCTTCCCCAACGCGGAAGTCAAAATCTATCTCGACGCCACCCCCGAAGAGCGCACCCGCCGCCGCCTCAAAGACCTGGCCGCCCGCGGCGCCCCGGCCGACTTCGATCAGGTGCTCGCCGAGATCCAGCGCCGCGACCTGCGGGACTCCACCCGCGCCGACTCCCCCCTCTGCCAGGCCCCCGACGCCATCTACCTCGACTCCACCGGCATGAACGAGGACGAGGTCGAACAGGCTCTGCTCAAAATCGTGCGCGACCGCACCAGCAACGGAAAGGAAGTCACCAGTTGAAGGACCTGCTCGTGATGAAATTCGGCGGCACCAGCATGGGCTCCGCCGAACGCATCCGCTCCGCCGCCGCACTCTGCGAACAGTCTTGGCGCCAGCGCCCCGTCCTCGTTGTCGTCTCCGCCATGGCCAAGGTCACCGACATGCTGCTCGAGGCCCTGCGCCACGCCGAAGGCGGCGACGAGGCTGGCCTGAACCGCGTCCTCGCCCAGCTCGACGAGAAACACCGCCAGTGCTGCACCGAACTGTTCGACGGAGAGGGCCGCAACCGCACGCAGAGAGCGCTCGACTCGATCCTCGAAGAGTTCTCCCGCATCGCCCGCGGCGTCCTCATGCTCGGCGAGCGCCCGCCCCGGTCCGTCGATGAGGCCATCGCCGCCGGCGAACGCCTCAGCGCCACCCTCATGGCGGCGTTCCTCCAGTCCCGCGGCGTCGACGCCCTCGCCGTCAACGCGTGGGACGTCATCGTCACCGACGCCGTTTTCGGCAACGCCAGCCCCCTGCTTCCCCAGACCCGGGAAAAGGCCGCCGCCGTTTTGCTGCCCGCCCTCGAGCAGCGCCGCCTGCCCGTCGTCACGGGCTTCAACGGCGCCACGCTCGACGGGCGCCCTACCACGCTCGGCCGCGGCGGCAGCGACTTCTCCGCCTCCGTGCTCGCCTCCGTCCTCGACGCCGCCGAACTCTGGATCTGGAGCGACGTCGATGGCATCATGTCCGCCGATCCCCGCCTCGTCCCCAACGCCCGCGTCCTCGAAGAGATCACCTACCGCGAGGCCGCCGAACTCGCCTACAACGGGGCCAAGGTGCTCCACCCCCGCACCCTCGCCCCCCTCATGGAGAAGGGCATCCCCGTCTGGAGCCGCAACAGCTTCAACCCCTCCTTCCCGGGCACCAGGATCGTGCCCGAAACCAAAGACGGCCCCGTCGGACCGCGCGCCGTCACCTCCATGACCAACGTCGCCCTCGTCAGCGTCGATCCCGCCAGCGCCGTCCTCAGCGGCACGCGGGTCATGGCGCGCAGCCTCGAGGCCCTCGCCACCGCCAACGCCGAGGTCCTCGCACTCACTTCTTCGTCTTACCGCCAGAACTTCTGCTTCCTCATCCGCACCGCTGAACTGCCCCACGTCATCGAAAAACTCGAGGAAACCTTCTCCCTCGAACTCGCCCACGGCTACCTCCACCCGATTGACGTCGATCTTGACGTCGGCCTCCTGGCCATCGTCGGCGAAGGCATGCGCGGGCACCCCGGCCTCGCCGGCCGCATCTTCACCGCCATCTCCCGCCAGATGGTCAACATCATCGCCATCGCCCAAGGCTCCAGCGAGCTCACCATCGCCATCGTCGTCCGTAAGGACGGCGTCGAAAAGGCCGTCCAGGCGGTCCACGAAGAGTGCTCCCTGGGCCGCTGATCCACGCCCGGCGCTATAATAGGAGTTTCGTCCGGAGTCAGGAGTTTTCCCATGTTTGACCTGTTCCGCAGCCGGGAGCGCAGTGTGCGCTATCTGCTCGGCGCTTTGCTTTTGCTCGTGGCCGCCTCCATGGTCATCACCCTCGTGCCGGGCTACGGCACCGGCTGGGCGGGCGCCTCCGATCCCACCGTGCTGGCCGAAGTCGGCGACCACCGCATCACCGTGCAAGACGTGCGGAAGATCATCCAGCGCGAGGTGAAGGGCAGTATCCCCGAAGGCATGGCCTCCGTCTATGTCCCCTCCATCGTCCAGCAGCTCGTCGCGATCCGCGCCACGGCGCTCCAGGCGGAACGCATGGGATTCCGCGTCACCGACGAGGAACTCGCCCGCACCGTGCGCGAACTCTACCCGCAGCTCTGGCCCGGCGGCACCTTCGCCGGCAGGGAGGCCTACGCCCAATACCTGGCTTCCCAAAACCTCTCCATCCCCGAGTTTGAAGATGCCCTTCGCACCCAGATGCTCCAGGCGCGCCTCGACATCCTCGCCCTGGAAGGCACCATCGTCACGCCTCAGGAAGTCGAGCAGGAGTTCCGCCGCCGCAACGAGGCCGTAAAGCTTCAGACGGTCGGCGTCAACCCCGCTATGGTCCGCAGCCGCGTCACCGTGAGCGATGCCGACCTCGCTGCCTACTTCGAGAAGAACAAGGCCGCCTACCGCCTCCCCGAGAAGCGTTCCTACCTCATCTTCGCTTTCGACGAGGAGCAGATCGGCGCCACCGTCCAGGTGCCCGAAGAACAGCTCCGCCAGATCTACGCCCAGCAGCAGGACCGCTTCCGCACGCCGGAGCGCGTCCGCGCCCGCCACATCCTGATCAAGACCGTCGACCGCCCCGCCTCTGAAATCCCCGCCCTCCAGAAGAAGGCCGAAGACCTGCTGAAGCAGCTCAAAGGCGGCGGGGACTTCGCCGAACTCGCCAGGAAAAACTCCGAGGATCCCGGCTCCGCGGCCAAGGGCGGGGATCTCGACTGGATCACCCGCGGCCAGACCGTTCCCGAGTTTGAACAGGCCGCCTTCTCCCTCAAGCCCCGCGAACTCAGCGGCGTCATCAAGACGCAGTACGGCTTCCACATCATCCAGGTGCTGGAGCACGAGCAGGCGCGCCTGAAGCCTTTCGAGGAGGTTCGCCAGGAGCTGGTCACCGAGGCCCGCCGCGCACAGGTCTACGACCGGATGCAGCGCCTCTCTGACGAGATCCGCTCCGTGCTCGTCCGTTCCCGCGAGGAAGCCGAAAAGATCGCGCGCTCGAACGGCGTCACTGTCGTCCGGTCGGAAAACGTCAGCGCCGGCGATCCTGTCCAGGAGATCGGCGTCAACCAGGAGTTCAACGCCGCAGTCCAGGCTCTGCCTGTGAACGGCGTCACCCCCGTCTTGCAGGTCTCCCCCTCGAAACTCGTCCTCGCCCAGGTCATCGCCATCCAGCCCGCCCGTCCCGCCGAACTCAAGGAAGTCCTGAGTCAGGTCCGCGATGGCGCCATCTCGGAAAAGGCCGCCGAACTTGCCCGCAAAATCGCCGCCGACCTCGAGTCCCGCTTCAAGAGCGGAGTCACTGACCTCGCCCAGCTTGGCAAGGAGTTCGGCCTCGAGGTGCAGACAACGGACTTCATGACCCGCACCATGAGCGTCCGCGGCATCGGCTCCGCTACCCTCTTCGAAGACGCGTTCCACAAGGAACCCGGCTCCATCGTTGGTCCGGTGCGCGCCGCCGGCGGCGTCTTCTTCGCCAGGGTTCTCGAAAAGCGCCCGCCCGATATGACCCAGTTGGCCGCCCAGAAGGAGGGCATCCTGCAGGAGCTCAAGGGCCAGCGAGCCCGCGACCGCAGCGAGATCCTCCGCGCCGGCATCGTCGAGGAGCTCACGCGCAAGAAGAAGATCAAAATCTACGAGGACAACATCAAGCGCCTGGTCTCTGCCTATTCCAGCTGAGGCCCGCGCCGCCCCGGACCGCGGCCGGGAGCATCCGATGCATGAGCTGCCCGCCCTCACCCTCGCCGGCGGCGACGGCACGCTGTTCCATCTCCTCTGCCGCCCCCCCTTTCCCTGGCCGCCCGTCGTCCTGGTGCCGCAAGGCCGCGGCAACGCGCTCGGCCGCGATGTCGGCGCAGGAAACAGGGCCCGCGTCGACGCACTCCGCGTCACTGCCTTTCGTCCCTCGGGCGAAACCGCGCAGTGCTACTCGCTTTCCTCCGTCGGCCTCGGATATCCTTCGCAGGTCACCCGCCGCGCCATTCCTCTCCGCTTCCTGCGCCGCCTGAGTTACGCCGCCGCCGCCCTGTTCACGCTGCCCTCCTGGAGCGGCTTTGAAATCTCCTGCGGCGACGGTCCGCCCCGTGCAGTCCGTCTCCGCGGCGTGCTCGTCAACAACACGCGCTTCACGGGCGGCTTCGAGGCCCTGCCCCGCGCCTCCTCCCGGGACGGAGTGGCCGAACTCCTGGAACTCACTGCCGGCTGGTTCCGCCAGCTCGCGCACAATCTCTCGGTCATCACCGGGCTCCACTGTTACGAGCCCGCGCGCGTCACCGCGGTGCGGCGGTGCCGCATCACGCCGGAGCGCCCCATGGAACTCATGATCGACGGCGAACTCCTCGGCGCTGTCTCTTCGGTGGAGATGGACGTCATCCCCGCGGCGCTCGACATTCGCATCGCCCGCCCCGGGCTTCCTTGATTCACTCCTCTTCGACCTTGCGCTCGAGAGCGAACGCCACCAGCGTTTGCCCCTTCACGCCTGCCGCCCGCTCCAGCTCCTCGAGCGCCAGCGCTTCCACGCCGTCCGGGTCGAAGTCCACCTGACAGGCCGCGATCTGCTCCGCCGTCGCCCCTTCGTAGCACAGTTCGCAATGGCCCAGCGCGTCCCCTCCCGCCCGCACCGCAGGTCCGAATGTGCGGCACGTGACCGGACGCCATTCATACAGGTCGCAGAGGCCCGTTGCCGGATCCAGAGCCGGACACGGATCGTCCCCCGTGCTGTCGTGGAACGCCTCCTGCTCTTCTTCGGTTCCCGTAAACACGCCTGTCTTCTCGTCTCCGGGAAACCGCCCCCGGTAGCGCTCCGCTGCTTCGCGCGCCCGCTGAAGCACGCGCTGCGCGCGCGCCGCGTCCGTCTCGCCGAGCCGCCTCAGCCCGTCTCGCAGCCGCAGCGCATCCAGTTGCGTGATGGGAAACGTGCCCAGGCAGCATTGCGTGCATCCCGGCCGGCAGGCCAGCCACTCTCCGCTCAGCCGTGCCGCCTCCGCCATCGCCTGGCCGACGATGCGCACCAGTGTCCGGTCCGCCGCCCTCGCCCGCTCCATCCGGTTCATCCCCGCCCCGCCTTTCTCCGCAGCGCCTCGCGGTAGCTTTCCACCAGCCGCCGCGCCATTGCGCGCGCGTCGTGGCGGCGTTCGACATATTCGCGCGCCCGCCGCGCCATTGCCTCCGCCTCTTCCGGGCGCCGGAACAATTCCACGATCTTTTGTGCAAACTCGCGCGGGTCGTCCGCCAGGCGGCAGACCGTGCCGTCCTCTCGCGCCAGCCCCTCCGCGCCCAGCGCCGTTGAAACGCACGGAATCCCCGCCGCGAACGCCTCCAGCAGCTTCACCCGGACCCCCGAACCGCTCAGGATCGGACACGCGAACACCGCATAGCGCGCCAGCGTCTCGCGCACGTCCGGCACGAAGCCCAGGACGCGCACCGCCCCGCCCAGGTCCGGCACCGTATGCCCCTCCGGCGCGTCCGAACCCGCCACATACAGCCGCGCGCCCGGCGCCGCCCGCAGCACCTCCGGCATCACGCCGTCCACCATCCACGCCAGTGCCTCCACGTTCGGGCGGTGGCGGAAGCTGCCCAGGAACAGGATGCTCTCGGGCTCGCGCCCGCCCGCGCGGAACTCGTAGGTCGAAACGTCGATGCCCGCGCGCAGGTCGTGCCGCACCCGTCCGTTCAGCTCCGGCAAGAACGACAGCAGATAGCGTGTGTTCTCCTCCGTGCATGTCTGGATCAGGTCCAGCCGTGGCAGCGCCCCCAGCTCCCACCGCAACGCCCGCAGATACTCGAAGCCCGCCTTCAGCCAAGCCGCCCCGCCCAGCGTCTTCATCGCCCGCGCGATCGACTGGAAATAAACGTCGTGCTCAAACAGCGCCCACGCCAGGCGCCGGCTCTCGCCGCCATACTGCGCCATCTGCGTGTACTCCAGTTGGATCACGTCCACGCCCTGCACATACGCCTGCCGGTGCAGCAGCCATTCCAGCTCGCCGTCGGCGAACTCGCGCACGGCGAACGGAATCACCGAACCCGCCCCGCGGGTCTTTCCCTGCCGCCGCACCAGCAGCTCGAGCGACGCCACCTTCTCGCGTAACGGCTCGTGCGCCGCCTTCTCGTGTTCCCCGTCCAGCATCACGATCAGGTGCAGCTCCGCCAGCCGCCTCAACTGCTCCACCGTGTGATGCATGAAGACGCCGCCGCCATGGATCGGGGGAAGGATCGCATACGGCGACACCATCAACACGCGCAAGGGCTCCCCCGCAGGCTCGCTGCAGAAGCGGTCGCGGAACCACGCTCCCAGCGGGCGACGGAATGCTTCCGTATCGTCGATCTCCGCCTGTGCGCGCGCCCGCCAGCGCGCCCGTACCGCCTCCGGCAGCCGCAAGAACGCGCCCCACAGCGCCGTCAGGCTGGCGCGCTCCAGCGATTCGCCGCCCAGCCAGCTGGCCAGCGCGCCCGCCCACGCATGCAGGAAATGACCCGCCAGCCGCCCCGGCTCGTGGATGTTCTTCCACGCGAACAGCACGAAGTTCCGCCGGATCACATCCTCGATATACTGCCGCCGGAACGTCTTGCCGATCGTGCCCCGGTGCTCATGCCACACGCGGCTCGCCGGCTGGTACAGCACCTTCCAGCCCCGCTTCCACGCCAGGTAGCCCAGATCCGTGTCTTCCAGGTAAAAGGGACGCAGCAGCGGATCGAATCCGCCCAGCTCCAGGAACTTTCTGCGGTCGAATGCGCACGAGCCCCCGCCGCCGTAAAAGCACGGGAACAGCCGGTCGACCTTCTCGTCTTCCCGGTGCCGTACCCGCAGCATTCCGTGCGACCACCAGCCCTGTGTGAGCCCCGTCTCCTCGCGCCGCTTCCGGGGGTCGCTAAAAAAGATCTGGCAGCTCACCGCGAACACCTGCGGATCGGTGAACCCTTCCAGCAGCGGCGCCAGGAAGTCCTCCGCCACCCGCATGTCGCTGTTGAGCAGCACGACGATGTCGTTCTTCGCCGCGCCGAAGCCGGCGTTGGACCCGCCCCCGAAGCCCAGGTTCCGCGGCAGCGCCAGCACGCGCACTGCGGGAAACTGCCGCCGCACGAACTCCGCGCTTCCGTCCGTGGATCCGTTGTCGACCACAATGATTTCGTTCTCCGGGTGGCCGCTCATCGCCCGGATCAGCGGCGGGAGGTACTTCTCCAGCAGGTCCCGCCCGTTCCAGTTGGGGATCACCACGCTCGCCGACTCGCGGCGCGGCATCGTGTCCTGCCTCGGCCGGCGCTTCCCGAAGAACTTCCAGAGACCGTCCGCCGCCGCGAGAACCATCCACGCCAGAGGCGTAAACAGCAAGGACGCCGCCGCCAGAGGCAACTGCACAACGATGCGCCAGAGACTGCCGAGCATGGACTACCCGATTCGCGGACCCACGCCCAGCTTTCGCCCCAGCCGCACCCACCGCGATGCCTGCACCATGCCCAGCGCCGCCTCCAGCTCCCGCACCCGCGCGTCCAGCGCCTGCGCCCACTCGGTGCGCTCCACCACGCGCGCCTCCGCCTCATCGAGCAGCTTCACGCAGTGTGCCAGCTCCTCGATCTTCGCCTTGTGCTCCGCCGCCAGCTCTTCAAGCGTCTGCTGCAACCGGCGGATCTGCGCCTCATAGCCCTCTACCGCCTCCTGCACGGCGCGCTGCTGCTCTTCCAGTTCGCCCTGCAATTCCACGATCCGCTGCCGCGCCTCGCCCAGCTCCCCCTCCAGCCGCTGCGCCCATTCGGTCTGCAGGCGCATTTCGGCGAGCGTCTTCTCATGTTCTTCGTGCAGCCTTGCGTGCGCCTGCTTCAGCTCCTCGAGCCACGCGTCTTTCTGCCGCAGTTCGCCTTCGAGCTTGCGGATATGGTCTTCGCGTTCCTTCAGCGCGTTGGCGGAAGACGGCAGATAGACATAGAGTGGCGAGCCCGTCTGCGGCGCCGCCGCGCACACCGCCAGGAAGAAGTGGCTTGCCTGCGCCTCGGGCGGCGCCCAGCCCGGCGCAAGTTCCGCCGCCGCGGCTGCAGCCATTCCGGCCGGCGAAAACGTGATCGCCCCGGAATGGTTTTGCAGGTAAATCGCCGTGTGAGGGAAGAACTCCTCCAAGGCGGCGCGGAATTCGCCGAAATCGAATTCCTTCACATGATAGGGATTGGGCCCTGCCTTCTCCCGCGTCTCGGCGTAATAGAGGCGGTTTGGCGTTGACACAATGAACTGGCCGCCGGCGGCCAGCAGGCGCCGCGCCTCGGCGAGCAGGGCCCGCCAGTCCTCAAGATGCTCGATCACCTCGAACGCCACGATGAGGTCGAAGCACCCGTCCCGGAAGGGCATCTGCTCGGCGCGCCCCGCCAGAAAGGCGAGGTTGGCGCGCGCGTAAGTCTTCTGCGCCGCCTCCACCGCCTCGAACGAGATGTCCAGTCCGGCTACAAACGAAGCCTGCGCCGCCAGCGCCGCGCTGCCGTACCCCGCGCCGCACGCCGCATCCAGCACGCGCTTCTGCCGGGCGAGCCGGCAGGCGAAGGCATAACGCGCCATGTGCTCATGAAACAGATCCGCGTCCACCTGCCCCGGCACAATGCGCTCGCCCGTAAACTCGAGGCCGTGTTCAGGCACGTTGCGCCTCCTCGGCCGCGCCCTTCACCAGCCGGCTGTTCAGCGCCACTTTGCAAGGAAAGTGCATGTACCCGTACACGGGCCCGTCGGCGTGGCCCATTTGCAGCGTCACCGCATTGTCGATCCAGTCGCACATCCGGTAGCTCAGCAGATCCCCGTCCGCGATCGCCGGCGAGAAGGAGAAGGACGCGGGATAGAGCACCGGGAGCTGCCAGTGGAAGTCCACCGTGTAGATATCGCCGGCCGACATCGGCGGCAGCACGAAGCCTTCGCGCGTCGTGTTCGTCCCCGCGAAGTCCATGCCGAGGTGGTTGCGGAACATGAATCCGATGTTGGGCTGCGCCAGCGGCTCGCGCGCGCGCGCCGAGATCCTTACCACCACGGGCTCGCCCGGCAGCAGCAACCCGGCCTTGCGTCCGTAAGGGTCGAGGATCGCGATGCCGAGGATCTCCGCGCGCCCGTCGCCGTAGCGGTGGTCGATGTTCGGGATCTCCGTCGCCACCTCTGGCGCGATGACCTGCTCAGTATGGCGGGGCGCCTCCTGCTGTTTCAGGCGCAGGTACGCCGTGTCCTTCTCGACCATCGCCGCCAGGTATTGCGCCACCACGCGGTCGGTGTCGCCGATGGCGCGGATGCGCCCCCCGTCGAGCCACATCGTCCGGTCGCCCAGCGCTTTCACATCGCCCGCCGCATGGGAGACGAAGAGGATCGTGATCCCGCGGTTCCTCAGCTCATGCACTTTGCGCATGCACCGCTGCCGGAAGTAGATGTCGCCCACTGCGAGCGCCTCGTCCACGATCAGAATCTCCGGTTCGGTGTGAATGGCCACGGAGAAAGCCAGCCGCACCAGCATGCCGCTCGAGTAGGTCTTCACCGGCTGGTCGATGAACGGCCCGATCTCGGCGAATGCTTCGATCTGCGGGAACATCCGGTCGATCTCCGCCGTGGAAAAGCCAAGAATGGCCGCATTCAGGTAGACGTTGTCACGTCCTGTGAACTCGGGGTTGAAGCCCGAGCCGAGCTCGAGCAGCGCCGAAACCCGCCCGCGCACGTCCACCGTCCCCTGGCTTGGCGCGAGAATGCCCGCGACGATCTGCAACAGCGTGCTCTTGCCCGAGCCGTTCTCGCCCACGATGCAGAACGTCTCTCCGCGCTGGACTTCAAACGTGATGTCGCGCAGCGCCCAGAAGTCCTCGTGGTAGCGGCGGCGGTGGAAAGTGAGCAGCTCCTTCAGCCGGTCGCGTGGCGAGGCGTAAATCGGGTAGCTCTTGGAGACGCCTTGAAAAGAGATGAGGCTCACAACGACGTGCGGCGCCCGCCTGCCGGCCCCGGCAAGGGAGCACATTACTGACTGTAACGCAATTCGCCGCCTCCCCGTTTCTCGCGTCGCCTGCCTTGTTCGCCCGGCGCTTGCGCCTGCGCCGCGCTGCAGCGGCGCATGCCGCCGCGGCGCGGCTGCACTGAGGGAATTGGGACGGGTCTCTTGGTCCCCCTCAACCGGACTGCCCTGCGCGCCGGCGCAGGGCCTCTCTCCGCAACAGCCGGTACTTCACCCGCGGAACCCCCAACCCTCCGCCGCCAGCCCATGTCTGCCCCGTGACCGCACTGCCGGAAAGTGCCGGATCAGGCCGCCCCCCTCAAGGACAACCGCGCCAGAAGGCCTGTCACAAACAATTGCACGCGTAGAATCAAGCACTTGACCCCTTGGTGCTTGCTTGTGCGTGCGATACTCCCTGTTGCGGGGACACAAGTCTCTGGCCAGAGCTCCCCCGCTTGGACCGGACAGCCTGAGTAAGGCGGCCGCTTCGGCGGCTTCTCCAATCCAGGCAGCCTCGTCGCTCCGGCGGCAGGATAGAGGATGTCCCAAGGTAAGTCCTGATGAGCCCGAACAAATACGGCCGGCTCTGCCGCGCCCTCCCCGCGAGGGCCGCCACCCGGCCGGGCTGCGCCACAGTTGCGCGTTCTGGTCGACTGCGGCGGATGGCTCCCGGGCCGGTTCCGCTCAACGGAGCCGGCCCGCCGCCGCCGAACCGGGTGTCGCGACAGGCCCAAAGTCCGCCCGGTGCCACTCGATGCGTAACAGGGAGGTGGCAGTGTGCCCGGATCCGGGTACCGGCGAGCCGGAGTGCGGAAATCGGCAAGAGGCGAAATGAACGAAGTGGGAAATCGGCAAAACGGGAATTCGCAGAGCGAAGGACGCTGTGTTCGGGAGGATGCTGCCGGATGCGCCTGGTTGGCAAGGCTACCAGCAGGCGAAGAAATTACGAATGGTTGTGCATCTGGCCTGATATAAACAAGATACGGACACTGCTCGGAGCGCGGTTCGCTGATGCGCACAAGTGAGCAGGCCTGAGAGTGGATGACCCTGGAGTTCGCAGAATCCCGCGGCGGAGCCGGCGGCAGCAGCGCGGAGAAAACCAGCGCCGGCAAACAAAGGGCGGCCGCCTGCTCCTTCCCCGCCGGTCCACCCCATTTCGGGGCGACCCGAGTCGCCGTGCGCGTTGAGCCTCTTGTCGAGCGGTGCAAGTCCCGCGCGCCTGGGCTACAAACCACGAGCCCCTGTTGCGCTGGAGGCGCCCGCACGGGCGGGTCAGCTAGCCGGTAGCCGCCCTGTCTTGTGGTCTACTTCGATGATGTAACCTCCTCGGTGAGCCTGATTTCGGGATCAGGCAATTCCCGGCCCGCCGCCTGCCGCGGTCCGCGCCGGGCGAGTCCGGCTCCCTGAGAGAACCTTTCTCTGGCTCCAATATGCACCCGCCGGGCACCGGAGTCAAGAGTCTTTTTCCGGGCCGCACAGCGGCAGGCAAGCGAGCTGCGCCGCGTTGACAGAGCCGGAGCGCAGCCCCTAATCTGGAATTGAGAGCGCCGGCGTAGCTCAGTGGTTAGAGCGACGGTCTCATAATCCGTAGGTCGTAGGTTCAAATCCTACCGCCGGCACCACCCTCTGCCTCTCCCACGATCACGTCATAGATCCGGGCCAAGTCTTCCGCCGAGTAGTATTCGATCTCGATCCGCCCCCTCTGCTCGTTCTTCGCCACAATGCGCACGCGGGTGCCAAGCACCCGCTCAAGCTCCTCTATGGCTGCGCGCACATTGGGGTCATGCTCCGGCGCGGGAGCTTCGGCGGGCGGCTCTGGCGGAGCGGTGAGCAGCTTCTGGACGGTTCGTTCCACCTGCCGGACCGACATCGCGCCATCGGCCGCTTTCTGCGCCAGGGCCACCTGCTGCTGCGCCGATTCCAGCCCCAGAAGCGCGCGCGCGTGCCCCATCGAGAGCCGCTGTTCAGCCAGCAACTGTTGCACCTCGAGCGGGAGCCGCAACAGGCGCAGCATATTGGTGACCGTCGACCGGTCTTTGCCTGTCCGCTGCGCGATCTGCTCGTGCGAGAGGCGGAATTCCCTGTGCAGGCGCTCGAAGGCGTGCGCCACCTCGATCGGATTCAGGTCTTCGCGCTGAATGTTCTCGATCAGCGTGATCTCCATCAGGCGGTCGTCGGCGAACTCCTGGACCACCACCGGGACCTCATGCAGCCCTGCCAGTCGGGCGGCGCGGAGGCGGCGCTCGCCGGCCACCAACTGATAGCCCTCCCCGGCGCGGCGAACCACCAGCGGCTGGATGATCCCGTTTTCGCGAATGGACTGGGCCAGCTCTTGCAGCGCCTCCGGAGAGAATGTCGAACGCGGCTGGAGCGGATTGGGGTGGATGGCGTCAATGGCGACGTGGAGCGGGCCGGCGGCCGGGGTGGGCGGGGGAACGGCCGCCGGGGGCGGGGGTGCTGTTCTGTTGGAGGGAATCAGGGTGGACAGGCCCCTGCCCAATGCTTTACGCGACGAATCCTTGGCGTTGGTCATGAGACAGGATTTCCTTGGCGAGCTTGATATAGCTTTCCGCTCCGCGGGAGCGGACGTCGTAGCTCAGGATCGGCTTGCCGAAGCTTGGCGCCTCCGCGAGCCGGATGCTGCGCGGGATGACAGTTTCAAAGACTTCGTCCTGGAAGAATTCCTTGAGATCGGCAGCCACCTGGCGGGTCAGGTTCGTGCGGTCATCGAACATCGTGAGGAGGACACCCTCCACCCGCAGGGACGGCTGGAAGGATTCGCGGACGCGGTCGATCGTGTCCAGAAGCTGGGAGATTCCCTCGAGGGCGAAGAACTCGCACTGGATGGGAACGAGAACCGAGTCTGCGGCGACCAGGGCGTTCAGGGTGAGAAGGTCGAGGGCCGGGGGACAGTCGATCAGGATGTAGTCGAAGCTTTCGCGAACCGGTTCGAGCGCCTCACGAAGCCGGAACTCCCGGCGCGGCAGATCGACGAGTTCGAGGTTGGCCGCTACCAGGTTTCTGTCGGCTGGGACGATGTGAAGACCGTCGAATTCTGTGGGAAGAATAGCGCTATCCATGGGGGCATCACTGACTAGGACGCGATATGTGGTGGTCAGATCTGCCGACTTGGTGATGCCGACACCAGTTGTGCAATTTCCTTGCGGATCCATGTCGACAAGGAGAACCCTAAGGTCATTCGCTGCCAGCGAGGCAGCGAGGTTGATGGCGGTGGTGGTTTTGCCCACACCGCCCTTCTGGTTGGCGACGGCGATGACTTTGCCCATGGGGCGTGTCCTCAGGAATGAGTGGGTGAGAAACGACTATCCTATCACGCGATGTTCCACGTGGAACAGGGATTCGGTCACGGCAGCCCCCAAGGCAGCTCCACACCGACGTTCCACGTGGAACATGACCCGACAGACAAGGGGCTTGCCCTCAGAGCAGCCCATTCCCTTCGGCGGGAGCCGCCTACACCCCTCCACCCCGCTCCCCAATCCACAACTTGCCCCTTTGGCCCGGCAACTCCTCCGCCGTCCAACTCCACCCCGGGCTCTCCCCCGGTTGTGCAGTGCCCACCAAGAGAATCCACTTCGCCACCCGCTCACCCAACTCCATCACCTCTTCGGCCCGCACCGCTCGCGAAACCACCGCGTCCCACCTCCCCTCCACCTCCCGGCTCCGCCTCGCCTCCACCCGGATGTTCGGCACCCAGTCGCTCGCCTCCCGCAAGAAGGCCGCCTTCCGCAGATCCGACTCCAGCAAGGTTACCCGCACGGCAGGTTTCGCTACCGCGATCACCAGCCCGGGAAAACCAGCGCCGCTTCCGACGTCCACCACCGTTCGAGCCTCCGCAGGCAGCCTCCCCGCAACAAACAAAGATTCCGCGTAATGCACCCGCACCGCCTCCTCCAGCTCCACCACGCGTGTCAGGTTGATCCTTGCATTCCACCGTTCCACCAGCTCGTAGTGGCGCCATAACGCCTCAATCTGCTCCGGCGCCAGCTGGATGAACGTTGCCGATGCCGCCAGCCGACGCTCAAAATCCCGCCGCCTCATGCCTGTCTCCCCCTCAGGCTGAGATAACAGTCCAGCACCGCCACCGCCGCCGGCGTCACCCCAGGAATCCTCCCTGCCTGACCGAGCGTCTCTGGACGGACACGCTCCAGCTTTTCCCGGATTTCCCGGCTCAGCCCAGGCACGCCTCGATAATCAAATTCCTGCGGAATTCTGCGGCTCTCCGCCTCCCGCAGCCGCTCCACCATCCGCTCCTGCTGCCTCAGATAGCCGTCGTACTTGATCTCAGTCTCCACCGTCATCAGCACCGCAGCTCCCAGAGGCTCTCCCATCTCCCTTTCCAATTCGCCTTGAATCGCACCAATCCGCGACTCGGGCTTCCTGAGCCAAGCCTGCCGCCTTTCTCCCAGCAGCCGCCGCAAACGCTCTTTCTGTTCGAGCTTCTTCTCCAGCAGCCCCCATCTCTCGTCACTCGCCAGGCCGACGCGCCGCCCAACGGGTGTCAGCCGCTCGTCGGCGTTGTCGATCCGCAGCTGCAGCCGGTACTCCGCCCGCGAGGTGAACATCCGGTACGGCTCGTCCGCCCCCTTCGTCACCAGATCATCCACCATGATCCCGATGTAGGCATCCGTCCGCTCCAGTACGACCGGAGACAGCCCCTTCAGCTTGCAGCCCGCATTGATCCCCGCCAGCAGCCCCTGCCCTGCCGCTTCCTCGTAACCCGAGGTGCCGTTGATTTGCCCCGCCAGGAAAAGTCCCTCAATCCGCTTCACTTCCAGCGTGTGCCACAATTCGCGCGGATCGATCGCGTCGTACTCGATGGCGTACCCTGGTCGGATCATTTCCGCGTTCTCCAGCCCCGGAATGGATGCGATCATTGCCTCCTGCACATCCACCGGCATCGACGTGGACATGCCATTGACGTACACTTCGTAGGTGTCCAGCCCCTCCGGTTCCAGGAAGACCTGGTGCCTCATCTTGTCCGGGAACTTCACGATCTTGTCTTCGATCGAGGGGCAATACCGCGGACCGATCCCCTCAATCTGTCCACTGTAGAGCGGCGAGCGCGGGATCGCCTCCCGCAAGATCCGGTGCGTCTCGTCTGTGGTGAAAGCGATGTAGCAGGGAACCTGCTCGCGGTTGATTCGCCCAGTCAGGAACGAGAAGGGCGTCGGATTCGCGTCCCCATCCTGCCGCTCAAACCGGCTCCAGTCGATCGTGCGCCCGTCCAGCCGTGGCGGCGTCCCCGTCTTGAGCCGCGTCCAGGAAAGTCCCAGGGTCCGCAGGTGCTGCCCCAGCAGATTCGCCGGAGGCTCGCCGCTCCGCCCACAGGCGTATTTCGACTCTCCCACATGGGCGATTCCGTTCAGAAACGTCCCCGTGGTGACCACCACCGCCGCGGCTTCGTACCGCCGCCCGTCCGCCAACCGCAAACCGCGGACCTTGCGCCGGCCCCCCGCCAGCGCCTCGTACTCGATCTCCGCCACTTCCGCCTGCAAGATGCGCAGGTTCTCCACCCCTTCCAGCACCTGTCGCATCCGCACCCGGTACTGCTTCTTGTCCATCTGCGCGCGCGGACTCCACACTGCCGGTCCCCGGCTCGTGTTCAGCAGCCGGAACTGAATTCCCACCGCGTCCGCCACCTGTCCCATGATCCCTCCCAGCGCATCCACTTCACGAACCAGGTGGCCCTTCGCAATCCCACCAATTGCGGGATTGCAGGACATCTGCGCGATGAGATCCAGGTTCATCGTGACCATCGCCGTCTTCAGCCCCATCCGGGCGCAGGCGTGCGCCGCCTCGCACCCGGCGTGCCCGGCGCCGATCACGATCACGTCAAATGCAGCCGTCCTCATTGTCAGCAGGGAAGGAACCTCGATATGCTATTGATTCTACCGGTCAGGAGGCCGAACCGTGAAAGTCCTCGTCCTTGGTAGCGGCGGGCGGGAACACGCCATGGCATGGCGGCTCAGCCGCTCTCCCTCCGTCACGCGAGTCTTTGCCGCCCCGGGCAACCCGGGCTGCGCCACTGTTGCCAAGTGCATTCCCGTTCAAACAACTACACCTGTAGATTTTATGGAGGCGGCTCGCGCCTGCCAAGCCGCCCTGGTTCTGTCTGGCCCGGAAGCCCCGCTGGTCGACGGAGCCGCAGATCTCTTTGCAAAAGAAGGCATTCCGTTCTTCGGTCCGACGCGCGCCGCCGCACGCCTGGAGGGCAGCAAGATCTTCGCCAAACAATTCATGCAGCGTGCGGGCATCCCCACGGCCCGTTTCGCGGCCGCTGACTCGTTGGACGAGGCACGCGCCGCCCTGGATCAATTTACTTATCCTGTAGTAGTTAAGGCCGACGGGCTCGCCGCCGGCAAGGGAGTCGTGATCTGCGAAGACCGCCGCGCAGCCGAGCACACCCTGGAGTCCATGTTCGCCGGGCAGCTGGTCGGCGCCGCAGGATCGCGCGTGGTCTTGGAGGAATGCCTCGAGGGCGAGGAAATCAGTTTCATCGGCGTGAGCGACGGAGAGCGCATCGTCTCCCTGGAACCGTCGCAAGACCACAAGCGGATCTTCGACAACGATGAAGGGCCGAACACCGGCGGCATGGGCGCCTATTCCGACTCGCGCCTTCTCACGGCCGGGGAGCGCGCCCGCATCGAGACGGGCATCATGCAGCGCACAATCGACCGTATGCGCGAGGAAGGAACCCCGTTCCGCGGATTCCTTTACGCCGGCCTGATGATGACGGCGCACGGTCCGATGGTGCTCGAATACAATGTCCGCCTGGGCGATCCCGAAACGCAAGCCCTGCTGCACCGCATGGAAGGCGACTTCGGAGCACTGGTCGCCTCCGCCGCCGCCGGCCGGGTCGACCCCTCGCACCTGAAATTCCGGCCCGATCCGAGCGTGTGTGTCGTGCTCGCCGCCGCCGGATATCCGGGCAAGCCGCGCACCGGGGATGAAATCACGGGCATCGAAGAGGCCGAACGGGCCGGCGCAGTGGTCTTCCACGCCGGAACGAAGGACGACGGCGGGCGGCTGGTGACCGCCGGCGGGCGCGTGCTCGGCGTCACGGCTTCCGGGCCCACGCTCGGCGAAGCGATCGGCGCCGCCTACCGTGCCTGCGAGGCCATCCGCTTTGAAGGCATGCAGTACCGCCGCGACATCGGCCGCAAAGGGCTGCGCCGCTGGCAATGATCCGCTCGCTTCCGGGCGATGGAGGGTACAATACGAGAAGGCGTGGGGAAGTAGCTCAGCAGGATAGAGCGTCCGCCTCCTAAGCGGAAGGTCGGCAGTTCGAATCTGCCCTTCCCTACCACCCGCTCCACACGTGCCCCAGAAGCCGTTCGTCCACCTGCACTGTCACACCGATTACTCGCTGCTCGACGGCGCCTGCGAAATCTCCCGCCTGATGAAGCTGGTTCGGCGCCTGGAGCAGCCGGCGGTGGCGATCACCGATCACGGCAATCTCTTCGGGGCCGCGGAGTTCTTCTTCTCCGCACAGGCGCACGGTGTGCACCCCGTCATCGGCTGTGAAGTCTACGTCACGCGCCACGACTGCCGGGTCAAAGACGAAACCAATCGCGCCTACAACCACCTGACGCTGCTCTGTGAAACCCAGGAAGGCTACCGGAACCTCGTTCGCCTGGCGACCACGGCCAGCCTGGAAGGCTTCTATTACAAGCCCCGCATCGACAAGAGCCTGCTGGCGCAGCACAGCAAGGGCCTCATCGCGCTGTCCGGCTGCCTGAAGGGCGACATCAGCGAAACGCTGGCCGCGGACCGCTACGAAGAGGCCCGCCGCCTCGCCTACGAGTACCTGGACATTTTCGGCCGCGGCAACTTTTTCCTCGAAGTCCAGCACCACGAGCTGGAAGAAGACCGCAAGGTGATGCCGCTCACCTGCCGCCTCGCCGCCGACACCGGCATCCCCCTGGTCGCCACCAACGACGCGCATTACCTGGAGAAGGCCGATCACCGCGCGCAAGACATTCTCACCTGCATCAACTCCGGCGCCAAGGCCAGCGACACGGACCGCCTCAGCTTCCGGACGCAGGAGTTCTACTTGAAGTCGCGCGACGAAATGCTGGCCATCTTCGGCGAGGTGGAAGACGCGCTGGACCGCACCTGGGAAATCGCGCAACGCTGCCAGGTGCGCCTGGAGAAGGTCAAGGACAGCTTCCCCCGCTTCGACGTCCCGCCGGAGCACACCACCGACACCTACTTCGAATACGTGACGCGTCAAGGGTGGGAGCGCCGCCGCGCGCGGCTGGAGCGGCTGGCGGCGCAAGGGCGCCTCCGCCACGCGATTCCCGAATATGAAGAGCGGCTGGAGCGCGAAATCCGCCTGATCCAGCAGATGAAGTTCTCCGGCTACTTCCTGATCGTTTGGGACTTCATCCGCTACGCCAGGTCGCGCGGCATCCCGGTGGGTCCGGGACGCGGCTCCGCCGCCGGCTCGCTGGCGGGCTACTGCCTCGGCATCACTGACATCGATCCCCTCGAATACGGGCTCCTGTTCGAGCGCTTCCTGAACCCCGAGCGCGTCAGCATGCCCGATATCGACATCGACTTCTGCACCAACCGCCGCGGCGAGGTGATCCAGTACGTCACCGAAAAATACGGCCGCGACCACGTGGCGCAAATCATCACCTTCGGCTCGCTGGCCGCCAAGGCTGCCATCAAAGACGTCGGGCGCGTCCTCGAACTCAGCTTCGCGGAGACCGACCGCATCTCGAAGCTCGTGCCCGCCGACCCGAAGATGACGCTCGAGCGCGCGCTGCAGGAGGAGCCCGACCTCGCCGTCATGGCGGAGAAGGACCCGAGGGTGCGCGAGGTGATCGACATCGCCCGCCGCATCGAGGGCATGGCCCGCAACGTCGGCGTGCACGCCGCCGGCGTCGTCATCTCGCCCGTGCCGCTGGTGGAGCTCGTCCCGCTGCACCGCACGGCGAAGAACGAAGTGGTCACGCAATTCGACATGGACCGGCTGGACAAGCTCGGCCTGTTGAAGATGGACTTCCTCGGGCTGACGACGCTCACCATCATCCACGACACGCTCGGGCTGATCCGGCGCAACCGCGGCGAGGAACTTCGCGTGGAAGATTTGCCGCTCGACGACGCCGAAACCTACGAGCGCATCTTTGCGCGGGGGCTCACCGACGGCGTGTTCCAGTTCGAGTCGCCGGGCATGAAGGACATGCTGCGGCGCGCGCGCCCGGAGCGGATCGAGGACCTCATCGCGCTGAACGCCCTGTACCGCCCGGGTCCGATGCAGTTCATCGACGACTACATCGACCGCAAGCACGGCCGCAAGCCCGTCACCTACGACCTGCCGCTTCTGGAGCCCATCCTGAAGGAGACCTTCGGCCTGCCCATCTACCAGGAGCAGGTCATGCAAATCGCGCAAGCTGTGGCGGGCTACTCACTCGGCGAAGCCGACCTGCTGCGCCGCGCGATGGGCAAGAAGAAGAAAGAAGAGATGGACAGCCAGCGCACGCGCTTCCTGGCCGGCGCGCGGCAGCTCGGCATCCCGGAGCGCAAGGCGAACGCGCTGTTCGACACCCTGGCGCGGTTCGCCGAATACGGCTTCAACAAGTCGCATTCGGCCGCCTACAGCTACCTGGCCTACGTGACCGGCTATCTGAAGGCGCACTACTCGGTGGAGTTCATGGCGGCGCTGCTGACGTCGGAAACGGGCAACACCGAAAAGGTGGTGAAGTACATCAACGAGTGCCGCGAACTCGGCATCGAGGTGCTGCCGCCGGACGTCAACCAGTCGGACTACAACTTCACGCCGGTAGGGCGCGAGCGGATGCGCTTCGGGCTTGGCGCGGTGCGCAACGTCGGCCAGTCCGCCGTGGATGCCGTCGTGGCTGCGCGCCGCGAAGGCGGCCCGTTCACCTCGCTGGATGATTTCTGCGAGCGCGTTGACCTGGCCGCTGTCAACCGCCGCGTCATCGAAAGCCTGATCCGCGCCGGCGCCATGGACTCGCTGCCCGGCACGCGCGCGCAGCTGTTCGCCGTCGTCGAGGACTGCATCGAGTCCGGCCAGCGCGCGCAAAAAGACCGCCTCAATGGCCAGGCGGGTCTCTTCGGCGGCTTCGGCGCCGCCGTCGGCACGGCGCCCGCGCGCGCCCTGCCGAAAGTGCAGGACTGGACGCAGCAGGAAAAGCTCCGCGGCGAGAAAGAGACCATCGGCTTTTACGTCAGCGGGCATCCCCTGGACGAATTCGCCTGGAACGTGCGCGAGCTCACGGCGCTGGACACCTCCAGCCTCGCAGGACTCGAGCGCGGCGCCGAGGTGGCGCTGTGCGGCATCATCGCCGGCGTCCAGCGGCGCCGCAACAAGGAGCTGAAGCCCTGGGCGTCGTTCCAGCTGGAGGACCGTCTCGGCGCCGTGGAGGTGCTGCTGTTCTCCAGCCGCTATGAGGCGCTGCAGAACGAGCTCCAACCGGACCGCGCCGTGCTGGTGCGCGGCAAGGCCATGCCGGAAGAGGACGGCACGGTGCGGATCAATGCGCAGGAGATCATCCCGCTGGACAAGGCGCGCGTCGACCTGCCCTCGCTCGTGCAGATCCGGCTGCGTCTGAATGGCGACGACGATCCGCGCGCCGGCGAACTGCGCGAACTGGTGCGCCGCAAGCCGGGAGCGGCGGGCGTGCGCCTGCGGCTGGAGCGCCCGCGCGACTTCGTCGTCTTGCTCGACCTTGCCGAGAAGGTCATGCCGGACCGCGAGTTCCGTGAAGAGATCGAGCGCATCTGCGGCAGGGGCGCCTATGAGCCGCTCGGCTGACCCTTGCTCCCGCCGCACGATAGACTCGAGAGAAGAGGTATTCACGCCATGAGCGGCCCATCCCCCGACCGGATCCCGGAGCTCGAACGCGAAATCGCCCAGCTGCAGATGAAGTCCACCGGCGATCACGCGCGCCTGCAGGAGCTTCAGGAACAGCTCCGGTCGCTGCGCGGCGAGCAGGGCATCAACCTCGCCTGGCAGCGCGTCAAGCTGGCGCGCCATCCCAGGCGGCCCCATTCGCTGGACTACATCCAGCGCATCATGCCGGACTTCACCGAGATCCACGGCGACCGTTGCTTCGGCGACGATCCGGCCATCGTCACCGGCTTCGGCACCCTGCTTGGCGGCGGACCCGCCATGATCATCGGCCAGCAGAAGGGGCGCGACACCAAGCAGAAGCTCTACCGCAATTTCGGCATGCCCAAGCCCGAGGGCTACCGCAAGGCCATGCGCGTGATGGAACTCGCCTCCAAGTTCCGCCGCCCGGTGATCACCTTCCTCGACACGCCGGGCGCCTACCCCGGCATCGACGCCGAAGAGCGCGGGCAGGCGGAGGCCATCGCCTGGAACCTGCGCGAGATGTCCCGGCTCGCCGCGCCCGTGATCGTCGCCGTGATCGGCGAAGGCGGCTCCGGCGGCGCGCTCGCGCTCGGCATCGGCAACAAGGTGCTGATGCTCGAAAACGCCATCTACAGCGTCATCAGCCCGGAGAGCTGCGCCGCCATCATTTACCGGGACGCCAGCAAGGGCGAGCGCGCCGCCTCCGCGTTGAAGCTGACCGCGCCGGACCTGCTGCGGCTCGAGCTGATTGACGGCATCATTCCCGAACCGGGCGAGGGCGCGCACGAGGACTACGACCGCGCCGCCGAGCTGCTGCTTCAGGCGCTCAACGCGTCCATCGCCGAGTTCCAGGGCATGGCGCCGGAGCAGCTGATCGCGCAACGCGTGGAGAAGTTCCGCCGCATGGGCAACTTCTTCACCGAGGCGGCGCCGTGAACTCCCGCAGGCTCGCGCTGCTCGCCGCCGCCGGCTTCCTTTTGCTGGCGGGCGTCATGACGTGGATGATGCTCTCCGGCAGGCGCCACCGTGTGGAGGTCTGCATGGAATTCCGCGGCCAGTCGGCGTGCCGCACGGCGGCCGGGCCCACGCGCGAAGAGGCCGTCCGCACGGCCACCGACAACGCCTGCGCCCTGCTGGCTTCCGGCATGACTGACACCATCCAGTGCGGGCGCACGCCGCCGAGGAGCGTGCGCGACCTCGAATAGAACAGGAACCGGCCGCCGCTTAGCGGATAGCGTTGCGCTCCTTCAGGATCTCCACCACGCGCTGCGCCGGCAGCGCCTCCACCTTGCGGCCGTTGCCCTCCATCGTGCGCGCGCGGAACAGCGAATTGTAGACAGCCTCTTCGGTGGCCTCGATCACGGCTTCAAACAGCGGCGACATGGCGTCGTTTGGCAGCAGGCTCTCCGGTCGGCGAGCGGTGGTGAAGGCGATGGCGTAATCTCCGCTGCCGTTGGAGCCGGCCGCGCCGGTGCGCCCCAGGCCCAGCGCGCTGCGGGCGGCCATGCGTTTCAGGTTGCGCGCGTCCACGGGCGCGTCGGTGGCGATGACGACAATCACGCTGCCGTCCCGGGACGCTTCGCCGCCGCCACTCAGCAACCGTCCCACGGGGACGCCCAGAACATGCAGGTCGCCGCCGTAGTTGGTCTGCACGAGAACGCCCACCGTCCACGGGCCCGCCTTGCGGCTCGACGTGCCGATGCCGCCCTTCCATCCGAAGGCCACCGTGCCCGTGCCCGCGCCCACGGCGCCCTCTTCCACGGGGCCGCTGCGCGCATCGCGGATTGCGGCGAAGACCTCGTCCCTTCCTACATGGCGGCCCCGGATGTCGTTCAGCAGTCCGTCGTTGGTCTCCGCCACCAGGGGATTCACGCTGCGCACCCCCTCGTTGCCCGGAAGGGACAAAACATAGTCCAGCAGGGCATCCGCCACGCGCGGCACGTTCAACGTGGATGTGAGCAGGATAGGGGTTTCTATCTCGCCCAGTTCCTCCACCTGCGTGGAGCCGGCGAGCTTGCCAAAGCCGTTGAAGACGAACACGGCCCCGGGCACTTTCTCACGGAAGAGATTCCCGCCGTGTGGAAGGACGGCGGTGACGCCGGTGCGTACGGTATCGCCGAGCACCAGCGTGCTGTGACCCACGCGCACGCCCGCGACGTCGGTGATCGCGTTCCATCGGCCCGGCGTCAGCCTGCCGGGGGCGATGCCCAGATCCCGGGCGCGCGGCGCCGGAGGCTGGGAGAAACCAAGAGCCGAAAGACATGCCAGGAGTAGCCACAGCCGCATGGGCACAACATACCGCGGCCGGAGCTGCCCCTGCGCCGGGCTATTGCACGCGGACGACGTTCTCCGCCTGGAGTCCCTTCGGTCCTGTTTTCACCTCGAACTCAACCTCGGCGCCCTCTTCCAGCGTTCGGTAGCCCTGCATCTGGATGGCCGAGAAATGGACAAAAACATCTTCACCGGTGCTCCGCTGAATAAAGCCATAGCCCTTGGCGGAATTGAACCACTTCACAACACCCTTTTCCTTCACAACTACCACTCCTGATGGGATCGTCAATCTTTGTGCAATTGCAGCTCTGCCGTTTGAACGGGGGATCCTCCGGGAGGAAAGAACACCGCCGCTGCGGCCGGAGACTCGCAGCCCGCTATTTGAAAAGACTCGGCCGCCCACGCCAGAGGTGCAAGAATCTTCTCTGCTGAACATCGATTCACGCATACGGCATGATATGTTTCGGCAGGGAATCCAATGCCAATTGAAGAAAACTTCAACACCGCAGTGACAATCTTGCGCGAGGATCGCGTCTTGCGGATTGCACTGAGCCGGGCGGAGGACCGCAACCGTCTCTCCGCTGCGCTGGCGGGCGCGCTCCTGGAGGCCATTCATCAAGCCATGCAAGACTCCTCCACGGGCTGCATCGTGCTGGAACAGCGAGGCGAAGTCTTCTGCTCCGGCATCGATTACGATTCGCTCGCCGCATCGGGTGGCGCCTGGCTCGACCTCGCCGCGCGCCTGTTCCACCTGCGTGGGGAACTCCGCAAGCCGCTCGTTGGCGCCGTGCACGGGGCTTGCGCAGGCGCGGGCATCGGGCTGCTGGTGCAGTGCCACTTCGTGCTGGCCGCACAGGGGACGAAATTTGCCGTCACCGACATCCATTCCGCCGCCTGGCCGGCGCTGTACTGGGATTCTCTCGTCAGCGCATTCGGCCCGCGGCGCGCCTGCGAACTGTCGCTCACAGGCCGGGTGTTCTCCGCGGCGGACGCGCAGGCATGGGGCCTTGTCCATGAGCTTGTACCCGCATTCGAACTGGAAGAGCGGGCCCTGCAAATGGCCGCGGGGCTGGCCTCGCTCAGTCCCGCCGCCGTGGCAGCCGGCCTGGATCTGGCTTGTTCGGCGACGGCCGTGTTCGAGAGCCAATGGTGGCAAGCTGCCAGCGGCTCGCCGGATTTTCGGGAGGCCCTTGCAGCCGCCCGCGAGCGCCGCAAGCCGTGCTGGCCTTCGCTGAAATGAAACATGGCGCGGGCTCGCGCCCGCGCCACGAAAGGGAAGCAAGAAGCGGACCTAGTTCCGGTCCGGAAGGAGGATCAGGTCGAACGGCGCGCCGCCGCCGTTGTTGTCCACCGCGATGATGGTGCGGATCATGCCGCCCCAGGTCACCAGCCGGTGGCTGTCAATGGCAATGGTCTTCGTGCCCGCCACAGCCACGCGAGCCTGGTACATGCCGATCGGCACGGACAGATAGCCCGACGCCGCCTTGAAGGGCACGTTGGTCAGCACCGGCTCCTTGCCCGTGAGGGTCTCAAACGGCGTGGTCACATAAATGTCCACCGCAGGCGCGCCAGGAGCGGTGTGGGCGACGCGGATCTTCACGCGTCCGTCCTCGGGAGCGCTGTTGTCGTCCTCGAGCAGCATCACGTCGAAGCCGGGCTGTCCGCCGCCGGCGTAGCCCACGGCCACCGCCGTGTAGTCTTTTCCGGCCATCACCGGCACGCTCAGCTGCTTCACCACGGTGTTGGTGCCCGTCACCTTGATCTCGACGTTATAGGTGCCGGCGGGAAGGCTCAGGTATTCGGAATACTCCCGGAACGGCAGGTTTTCCAGAACCATGCCGCCGTTGACGTAAATGTCCACCGCAGGAGCGTCGGGCGAAGCGTGCACAATGCGCACGCGCGCGCCGCTGTCTTGGGCAAAAGTCAGTCCCGCAACCGCACACACGGCTGCCAGTGCAAACAACAAACGTTTCATCTCCACTCCTCGTCTCTTACGGGAATTCGCTAATCGGAATCTGGGAAAGATCCGCTAACGCCAATGTAGGTGCGCGGCAGAGACACGCGGATGCAAAAAATCGGCCGTGGATTTTCGCCGGGGATCAATGCAGGCGCCAGCGGAGCCCCAGGCGCCACAGGCGCGGGCTCGCCAGCAGCGGCGCAGGGCTGAATCCGGCGATGACGCGGCGGTTGGCGGCGTTCTCGATTCCAGCGTGGATCTCGACGCCGTCATGGACCCTCTGCCGCGCCGTTGCCTGCCAGACGGCGAATCCCGGCAGCAGGAACAGATTGCGGTCGTCCTCGAACTGCGATGCGGAGGCGCGCAGCCCCGCCGCCACCGCCGTGCCCCCGCGCTGCCATCCGGCGAGGAACGAGCCCTGATGGCGCGGCGTTTGCGGGATCCTTTCGCCTGCGGCGAAGCGCGCGTCCGACAGGAGCCACGCCGCTTCGGCGAACGCCGCGCCCCGCCGCCACCGCGCCAGCGCCTCCGCGCCGCGCACGCGAGCCTCGCCCGCGTTGTCTCTCTGCCGCGTAATGAGCTGCGGCGTGACGCTGCGCGTGACGTTGGCGATCAGATCGCCAAGCCGGTTGTGAAACGCCGTGACGCTCAGCCGCCACATGCCAGCCGCATAGTCCCAGCCAGCCTCCACGCCGCGAAGTGACTCGGGTCCGAGTGCGGGGTTGGCGAGCGTCACCGAGTTGCCCACGCGGAACTCGCGGTACAGTTCGTTCAGCGTCGGCGCGCGCAGGGCGCGGTAGGCGGAGATGCGCGCGCGCCAGCGCTCGCCGCCCGCCGCCGCGCCGGCGCTCGGCATCCAGAGCGCCGCGCCCCGGCCGGGATCGTGACGCCGCAGACCTGCAAAGAGTCGCAGCGGACCCGCGGCAGCGCTCGCCTGCGCGAACAGACCGTGCTGCGTCTGCGAGCCGCCGCCGGTGCGCGAGCCCGCAGGAAACAGGGTTTCGCGAGACTCTCCCCACGCGCGCATGGCGTCGCCTCCGGCAGTCAGGCTCCACCGGGCGCCGGCGCGCTGCCACAACAGCGCGCCGCCAGTGGCATCGGCAGGAACGCTCTGCCGCGAGGTGAGACGTTCGGTCTGCCGCCCCGCGCCGATCGAGCTGAACGTGGCGCGGTACTCCTCGCGGGCATGCCATGTCAGGACGTTGATGGCGCCGCGTCCTGCCTGCTGCCACCAGTTCGCCGCAAGCGCGCCCGCGCCGGTGGAGTTGCCCGTCAGCAGAGTGCCGTTGGCGCGTTCCTCGGCCAGCGCGTCTCCGCGCAGGAAGATGCGCCGCGAGCCGTCGTTGTAGGACGCCCGCAGGGCGCCGGCGGCGAAGCGCACGGCGGCGTGCGTGTCGACCGGACCGCGGGACTCCTCCGGAACAACGAAGAACCCGTCCGTGTGCAGAGCGCGCAAACTTGCGCCCGCCGCCCAGCGCGGCGCGAGCCGCGTTTCCGCGCCGCCCGAGAGTTGGTGCGTGCCCGCGTTGCCGCCCTCGTATCCGAGCCAGGCGGTGCGCGCGCCGGGCTCGCGGCTGAACAGCGCGATGGTTCCGCCCATGCTCTTGTCGCCGAAGACGCTCACTGGCGCGCCGCGGGCCACCTCGATCCGGTCGATCAGCTCCGGATCGAGCCGCGTCCAGTAGATCCATCCGCCGAACGGGCTGTTGGCGGGCGCGCCGTCCCACAGAAGGAGCGTGCGGCTGGCGCCGGTGGAACCGAGCCCGCGGAGGCTCACGCCCTGCGTGGTCGGGTTCGCCGTCAGGGACGACGTGCGGCGGAAGAGCGTGAATCCGGGCACCATGCGAAGCCGGTCGTCGAGATTGACGCCCGCGAGCGCCTCGCTGCGCGTCTTGTCCAACAGAGTGACGCTGGCGGGCGCCTCGGCAGAAACGGCTGCGGTGACGGTGATGGAGGTCTCAAGAGGTCCGGGAGGCGGCGGACTCGCCGGTTGCCCAGTGGCCAGGAGACACGATGCGAGCATCCACCCAGCCGCATTCTTCCAGGCGAGCGGGCGAAGCGCTGAAGACAACCGAGACAGCAGGCTCATCGAGGGGACGCAGGGGGGCGGCGCGGCGTCGGGGCTCGACCAGCGCCAGATATTTCAGGATAGCGTAGACGTCGTTCTCTACCGGCACGAGCGTCTCCCAGTTCTGCGCGCGGAAGCGGATGCGGGCGCCGCGCTGCGCCATGCGCCAGGCCAGGTAAGCGCAGCATTCCACCGCGCGCTCGAACCACTCGCGCTGCGTCTCGTCGGCTTCCAGGTCGAGCACGAGCGTGACCAGGTGCTCCTGCTCGCGCGCGAACTCGCGCACCTGGAGCTCGCCCGTGTGTGCCGTGGCGCGCCAGTCGACGTGGCGCGCGCTCTCGAACGGGATGTAGGGGCGGATGCGGTAAAAGTCGTGCCCGAGCCCGCGGAACAGCGTTTCCGCGTCGCCCTGCACTTCAGCCAGCAACAGCTCAAATCCGGGCTGGGGCTCGATGGAGGGGTAGACGAGCACATCCTGCCGCATGGTGACGCGCGCCCGGCGTTCGGCGAAGCCGAACGGAAACGCGGTGGAGAACAGAAAGCTGTCCTCGGCATGGACGCCGCGCCGCGGGAAGCGCGCCTCGACGGTGGTCTCCACCGCCGCGCCGCCGGGCACGACGGGGAAATACAGCTCGCTCGAAAACACTTCCGAGCCGGCGCCCGACAGCCGGATGGAAAACGAGGGCATCCGCTTCTTCATGTTCCGCAACACAAGGCGTGCCGGCACGGGCTGCCGCGCGCTGACGTGTTCCGGCAGGCGGATCTCCAACTCCAGCCCGGCGATGCCGATGCGGCTGATGAAGCTGCTCACCAGCAGCAGGCTGAGCATCGCCGCCAGCAGCAGAAACAGCAGGTTGTTGCCGGAGGCGAAGCCCGCGCCGCCCACCAGCAGGGAGGCGGACAGGTACAGCAGCCCGCGCGTGGTGATGCGCTCGCGCACGCGGCGCTGCAGCCAACGCCGCGCGGCCGCCGCCGGTTCCCGCAGCCATTCCATCATGCGGCTGCCCTCATTCTGTCATAATGGCCGTTTTCCCATGCCTTCCGGACCCGCACAGCCCGTGCGCCTGATGCGATCGCTGGGCCTGTTCCAGCTCATCGTGATGGGCGTGATCATGGTGCAGCCCACCGCGCCCATGCCGCCCTTCGGCGCCATCAGCGCCGGCGCCAACGGGCACGTCGTCACCACGGTGCTCATCGCCATGTTCGCCATGATGCTCACCGCGCTCAGCTACGGGCGCATGGCGCGCGCCTGGCCGGCGGCGGGCAGCGCCTACACGTATGTCGCCCGCGAGCTCCACCCCGCGCTCGGCTACTTCACCGGCTGGAGCATGCTGCTCGACTACATGGTGAACCCGCTCATCTGCGTCATCTGGTGTTCGAAGGCGCTGATGGGACTGTTTCCGGGCACGCCCTTCTGGATGTGGGCGTGCACGTTCGCCTCGCTTTTCACGGTGCTGAATCTGCGCCGCATCACTGCCACGGCGCGCACCAACGAGGTGCTCACCGCCCTGATGGGAGTCGTGATCCTGTGGACGCTCGGCGCCTGCGCCCGCTACCTGCTCCACCTGCCGGATCTGGATGCGCAGCGCTTTCTGACGCCTTTTTATGATCCGGAGCGGTTCTCGTGGCGTTCTCTGTCCAACGGCGCCTCCATCGCCGTGCTCACCTACATCGGCTACGACGGCATCGCCACGCTTTCGGAAGAGGTGAAGGACCCGCGCCGCAACGTGCTGCGCGCCATGGTGGCCACCTGCTTCGTCATCGGCGTGCTCTCGGCGGTCGAAGTCTACGCCGCGCAGCTGGTCTGGCCCGCCGCCGAACACTACCCCGACCCCGACACCGCCTACCTGGCTGTGGCGCGGCGCGCAGGAGGCGAGATTCTGTTTCAAACACTTTCCTGGACACTTGTTGTCGCCACCATCGGCTCCGCCTCGGGCGCGCTGCTGGCCGGAGCCCGCCTGCTCTATGGCATGGGGCGCGACAACGCCATCCCGAAGTCCTTTTTCGGCTATCTGCATCCGAAATCGCGCGTGCCCAGCCGCAACGTGATCCTGATGGGCGCGCTGGCGCTTCTCGGCGCCTTCGCCATCTCCTACCAGACGGGCGCGGAGCTTCTGAACTTCGGAGCGCTGATCGGCTTCATGGGGGTCAACGTCTCGAGCCTCGTGCATTACTACATCCGGGAGCGGGACCGGCACTGGTCGCACCTGGCGGCCCCTGCCGCGGGCTTCCTCGTCTGCCTGTACCTCTGGCTCAGCCTGAGCTGGATCGCCAAGATCGCCGGCTTCGCGTGGCTCGCCTTCGGCGTCGCTTACGGCGCGTGGAAGACCGGAGGCTTCCGGCGCGACATCATCCGCTTCGAGATTCCCGCCGACGAGTGATCCGCCCCGCGCGGATTATCCTAGGGGCAGGTGAACTCGTCCATGTTGTACGAAAAGACTTCCCAGAAGAGCGCCGCGGAAATCGAACTGGCGCTGCGAGACGCTGCCGCGCGGCACCGCTTCGGGGTGATCCACGTCCACGATCTCCAGAAAACCATGAAGGAAAAGGGGGTGGATTACGGCGGCGAGTGCATGATCTTCGAGGTCTGCAACCCGCAGCAGGCCAAGCGCGCACTGGAAGCCAACCCCGCCATCTCCACGGTTCTGCCGTGCCGCATCGCCGTCTATCAGCGTGGCGAAGAAAAAGTGGTCTCCACCCTCCTGCCCACGGCGATGATGGAGCTGTTCCGGACCGCCGGGCTTGCCGGCGTCGCCGAAGAGGTCGAGTCGGTGGTGAAAGCGATCATCGACGAAGCCGCCTGAGCGCGGCGCTGCGCGCGCCCGCTCAAATGCGGGCTTCGGCGAGCCTGGCTGCGGTGGCTTCCTCCACCTCGGCGTGCAGCGAGTTGCCGTTGGCGTCCATTGTCACCACGGCGAGGAAGTCCTCCACCAGCAGGTGCCACATCGCCTCCGGGATGCCGAACTCGAGCAGGTGCACGCCCAGCACCTTCTTCACCGTGCGGGCGTAGAACTGGGCCGCGCCGCCGATGGCGTGCAGGTACACGGCGCCGCACTCCTTCAGCCCGTCGAGCGTCTTCTTTCCCATGCCGCCCTTGCCGACAACCGCCTTGACGCCGTAGCGGCGCAGGATCTCCGCCTGATAGGGCTCCTCGCGGATCGACGTCGTCGGACCCGCCGCCTTGACATACCAGGTGTCGCCCTGCTTCAGCATGACCGGCCCGCAGTGATACAGAATCGCGCCGTCCAGGCTCGCCGGCGGCGGGTTCTTCATCAAGTGGGCGTGCACGGCGTCGCGCCCGGTGAACATCTCGCCGCGGATCAGCACCACATCGCCCACCTTGAGCGCGCGCATCCGCTCCGCCGCGAGCGGCGGCGTCAACACGATCTCGCGCCCGGTGAGCGGGAATCCGCTCTCCCGCGCCAGCTTGTCCACCGGACGGGACGGGTCGCGGTAGAGCCACCCGGTGATGGCGCCGCTCGAGGCGTCCAACCGCACGCCCAGCCGCCGGAAAGCCCAGCAGTCGTAGGCGACCGAGACGAAGAAGGACGCGGGCAGGCGGTTCGCGGCGCAGATCTTGCAACCGATCAACGCCGCCTGTCCGCCCAGCCCCATGGCGCCCACGCCGAGCTTGTTGGCCTCTTCCATGATCTCGGTTTCGAGCTTCGCCAGCGCCGGGTCGGGGTTCGTGTCGTCCAGTGTCCTCAGCAGCTGCATCTTGGCCAGGTGGTAGCCGTGCGCGCGGTCCGATCCAATGCAGACGCCCAGAGCGCCGGGGGCGCAGCCTTGCCCCTGCGCCTGCCACACGGCGTGCAGGATGCACTTCTTGACGCCCTCCAGATCGCGGTTGGCGCGCCCCAGCCGCGGCAGCTCGCAGGGAAGCGAGTACTGGATGTTCTTGTTCTCGCAGCCGCCGCCTTTCAGGATGAGCCGGATCTCGATGTCGCCGCGCTCGTGCTGTTCAAAGTGGATCACCGGGGTTTCGGGGCCGAGGTTGTCGCCGGAGTTCTTGCCGGTGAGCGAGTCCACACTGTTCGGGCGCAACTTGCCGCGGCGGGTGGCCTCGGCCACAGCCTCGCGGATTGCCGCCGCAAGCGCCACCTGGTTGACGCCCACGGGGGTGTGCACGAAGAAGGTGGGCATGCCGGTGTCCTGGCAGATGGGGCCTTCGTCCTCGTAGGCCATGTCGGTGTTCAGCGCCATGATCGACAGCGCCTGGTGCGACTGTGTGCCGGGCTGTTCCCGTTCGAGAGCGAGACCCATGGCGGCGCGCACGTCGGGCGGCAGATTCACGGAGGTCTGCGTGATGAGTTCTATGAGGCTGTCGCGGAGGAATTCCATGAGAGCAGCTCCTTTCAGGCTGTTCGTAACCATCCTAGCGCCCGGGCCGCGCCGGGCGCGCCCGTCTCAGCGCAGTTTCAGCTGCGCGATGGCAGTCATGCCGGGGCGCACCAGCGAAGAGGGGCTCGTAAAGGCGATCACCACCTGCTGCTTGTCCACGCTCTTCACCTGCGCTGCCAGCGCCCCTTGCGGCAGCTCCGCCAGCACGATGCGCGCCTCGTCGCCCGGCGCCAGGCGCTTCGCGTACGCCTCCGGGGCATCGGCCACCAGCTCAAGCTCGCTCCACTCGGCGGCGATCTCCACCAGCCCCTGGAAGCCCTGCTCGACGGCCTCGCCCGAGCTCTTGCGGATGCGCACCACGATGCCGTCCGCCGGCGCAACGATGTTGCAGCTCTCCATGCGGCTGCGCGCTTCTTCCAGCAGCGCCTGCTTGTCGGAGACGTTGCGGCGGGCGTTCTCGAACTCGGCCGCGACGGCGCGCATACGCTCCTGCGCCGCGGCAAGCAGCGCCTCCACGCGGTCCCGCTCCTTCAGCGCCTGCTGGTAGTCCTCTTCGGCCCGCTGGAACACGAGGCGCGGCGTGGCGCCCTCGCGAATGAGCACCGATTGCCGCTGATAGATCTTTTCCACCCGCGCCAGCTCGCCACGGGCGCGCGATGCCTCCGCTGCCAGACGCGACTCCTCCAGGCGCACCGCCGTCAGTTCGGCTTCCACGGCGCGGGCGCGCGCTTCGGCGCGCTCCAGCTCCAGCCGGGCTTCCACTTCGTCTTCGCGCATCGCATCGTTGGCAATGCGCCCGATCACCTGACCCTCGCTCACCTCGTCACCCGGGGCGACCGCGAACTCCTCCAGCACGCCGGACACCGGCGCGTCGATCGAGATCCGCTCGACGGGGCGGATCTCTCCTTCCAGGGAAATTTCGGTTCCGGCGGGAAGCTCCGCCGGCACGTTGGCCACGGGCGGCGGCTGGGACTGTTTCCGGTGCCAGACGTACGCGCCGGCGCCGGCCGCTCCCAGCACCACCACGCCGGCGAAGAGGATCCACTTGCCGCGCATCCTGATTCGATCATAGGCCAACCGCCGCGGCAGGGATTGATGGCGGCCTGCCGCCAGTGATAGCCTCAGCGGGGAGGAGACTCTCCATGGCAGCGCTGCGCCTCGGCGACGACATCGACGATTTCTGCATCAAGTGCAAGCGCGTCACGAACCACTCGATTCTGGCGATCGTCGACGGTGAGGCCGTGAAGGTGCGCTGCCGCGCCTGCTACAACGAGGGGCCTTACCGCAAGTGCGTCGCGCCGCCTTCGAAGCGGGAACTCCAGAAGGCCGCGCTGATGAAGCAGATGCTCGAGCAGGCGCCGCAGGCGCCGCCCGCGCCGCCGCCGAAGAAGGCGCGCGGCAAGAAGTCCTGAGGCACGCCTACGCGCCGGGGATCTGTTTGCGGATTTCGTCCAGCACTTCCTGGCGGCGGTCTCCGTCGAGGTGCTTTTCCAGATAGCGCAGCGCCGCGCCCACCACGTCGCGATGGTGCAGCGCGGCGGAGAAGCCCTCTCTGGTGGTGAGCCGCAGCCACAGCTCGTGCAGGCGCTCGACGTCCTCCGGCCAGAGCCGCGGCGGGTGCGGGCCGAGGTTGACGTAGGTGGAAGGCCGGTCCGGAGCGATGATCTCCAGCGAAAAGGCGTGCCGCGGCTCGGGCAGCTGCTCCCATGCCAGCCCGATGCGCCGCGCCAGCTCCTCGCTGGGCATGGCGCGCGACACGCCGGTCACCAGCCTCGAGGCCTGAAGCTTCTGCGCCGTGTGGATCATGGCCATGAACGGATCCGTCGCAGGCACCACCAGAAGCTCCACCGGCTTGCCCTCCTTCTCGGCCAGCGCCACCACGCGAGTGAACAGTTCCCGTTCGTAGTCAGTGAACAACTGGTCCTCGGCCAGCTCGTGCTCGCCCGAGCCTGCGTCCACAGGCCGAACGGTCATCACCACGATGTCATGCCGCCGGAGGTTCGTTTTCCGCAGCACCGACTTCAGATGGTCCATGCGGTTGTAGTCGCGGATGGCAACCAGGATGCAGCCCGGACGCGCCTGCACGCGGTCCGGATCCACGTCCGGCTCGTGGTCGAGATGGAACTCCTCGAGCGCCTGGCCGGCCGCCTGCGCGCGCGCCTTTGCGTTCAGCCGCTCGGAGATGGTGAACACGGCGAACAGCACCGCTGTGAAGCTGACGCCGTAGATGGTGGCGATCTGCTTGGTGAGCAGGTTGGTGACGGCGACCAGCAGCAGGGCCAGCGTGGTGACGCCGAGCCCGAATGGGATCTCCACGCGGCCGAAGCGGAAGTTCAGCGGGAACTTGTACTCCTGGTCCGAGCGTTGGAACCGCAGCGCGAGAACGCCCAGCCCTTTCAGCGCGAAGCTCCACACGACGCCGAACGCATAGGCCTCGCCGAGCAGGTACACATCGCCGCGGGAGGCGAGGATCGTGAGCAGCTGCGCGGCGGTGATCAGCCCGACGAGGCGGTGCGAGGTGCCGAAGCGCGGGTGGGGCTTGCGGAACCAGCCGGTGAGCACGCCGTCCTCGGCCACCCGGTTCAGGATGCCGTTGGCGCCGATGATGGACGTGTTCACCGCTCCGGAGAGGATCATGGCCCCGACGATCACCACGAAGATGTGGAACGCGAGCCGCAGCAGCTCCGGCCCTTCCAGGAACATGGCCAGGCCGCCGATCAGGTTCTCGAAGTACTCCGGCCGCACCTTGTCGGGGATGATCATCACGGCGGCGAAGGTCACGAAGCCCGTCGACAGCAGCGCGTACGTGCAGACGATGTTGGCCGCGCGCCGCAGGTTGAGCATCTTGGGCGCGGCGATCTCGCGATAGACCTGCGCCAGCGTCTCGAAACCGCTCATGGCCAGCAGCGTGTGTCCGAAGCCGATGACCAGCGCCGCGGGCCACAGCGTGGGCCAGAACGTTCCCTTCAGCCAGCCGAGCGAGTGCGAATCGAACTTGATGTTGGCCAGCGTGGGCGCGGGCGGCAATTCGCCGTGCCCGCGCATGATGAGGGTCAGCAGCGACCAGAGGATGAGCGAGCCCACCATCACCGTGGTCACCTGCATGATGCGCAGCGCCTTGCCCGAGCTTTCGTGGATCCCCTTGACGTTCTGCCACCAGAAGTAGAGCGTGACCGAGACGCCGAAGGCCATCGCGAACCAGTCCGGCGGCAGCCGGAAATTCGAGTGCAACTGCGCGGAAAGCTCGTTCACCAGCCGCCCGAGGTAGTGCCCGGCGGAAACCGAAGAGATGGGGCCGGTGAGAACGTAGTCCACCACGAGCGCGGAGACGGAGAGCTTCGCCATGCGCGGGCCCATGGCGTCGCGCACCACCACATAGACGCCGCCGCGGACGAACATGCCGCAGCTCTCGAGGTAAATGGAGCGGATGGCAAAGCCGAACAACAGCACGGCCAGCACGAACCAAGGGGCGGACTTGCCCAGGGCGTGCTCGGCGATGCCTCCCACGTAGAACATCGTGGAGGCCAGGTCGCTGAGCACGATGGCCGCGCCACGCCAAAAGGAGATGAAGGTCAGCGCCACCGTCGTGGCGACCACGATCTTGGGCAGGCTCTTTGGGAGACCAGAAGAGGGTTGTTGAGACTCCGGCATCTGAGCGGCAGCCGGTGGCGGCCGCATTCCCTATCTTACGATCAAGACATGAGCGAAGACCGCGGCGCCCGGCTGGCGCGGGAGGTGGCCGCAGCGCTCCGCAAAGCCGGCCACGAGGCCTGGCTGGTGGGAGGTTGCGTCCGCGACCGGCTGCTCGGGCGCCCCGTGCACGACCGCGATCTGACCACCAACGCCACGCCGCGCGAGCTCCGCCGCCTGTTCCCCGACGCGCTCGAGGTGGGCGCGCACTTCGGCGTGGTGCTCGTCCGGCGGGAAGGCGCGGAGATCCAGGTGGCCACCTACCGGAGCGAGTCCAGCTACCGCGACGGGCGGCACCCGGACGAGGTGCGCTTCGAAAAAGACGTGCGCGCCGATCTGGCCCGGCGCGACTTCACCATCAACGCGCTGCTCGAGGATCCCTTCACCGGCGAAGTGACCGACCACGTCGGCGGGCTCGCCGATCTCGAGGCGCGCCTGGTGCGCGCCATCGGCGATCCGCGCGGGCGCTTCGCCGAGGACCACCTGCGCATGCTGCGGGCCGTGCGCTTCGCCGCGACGCTGGGCTTCGAGATTGAACCGGGCACGTTCGACGCCATCCGCGAGCTTTCGCCCTCCATCACGCGCATCTCGCCGGAGCGGATCCGCGACGAGTTGTCGCGCATCCTCACGGGGCAAGCCCCGCGCCGCGGCTTCGAGCTGCTGGACGCCACGGGCTTGCTCGATCCCGTCCTGCCCGAGGTGGCCCGGATGAAGGGCGTCGAGCAGCCGCCTGACTACCACCCCGAAGGCGACGTGTGGACGCACACGCTGCTGATGCTGCAACGTTTGAGCCACGCGCCGCTCGACCTCGCCTGGGGCTGCCTGCTGCACGACGCGGGCAAGCCCGTCACGCAGACGTTCGAGGACCGCATCCGCTTTTCCGGGCACGAAAAGGTTGGCGCGGAGGTGGCGCGCGAGATCCTCGCGCGGCTCCGCTACCCGCGGGAATTCGTCGAGCGCGTGGCGTGGCTGGTGGCGCAGCACATGCGTTTCAAAGACGCGGAGAAGATGACCGAGGCCACGTTCAAGCGCTTCGTGCGGCAGCCCGGTTTCGACACGCTGCTCGAGCTGTACCGCATCGATCTGGCGGCGAGCGGCCGTCCGCTGGCCATTTACGAGGCGGTGCGCCGCCGGCTGGATGAGTTGCCGCCGGAAGCGCTCCATCCGCCGCCGCTGCTGCGAGGGCGCGACCTGGTGAAGATGGGGTACGCGCCGGGGCCGGAGTTTTCGCGCGCCCTGAAGGCGCTCGAGGAGGAACAGCTGGCCGGGCGGGTGACCGGGCGCGAGCAAGCGGAGGAATTTGTCAGGAGAGTCTTGGGGTCGCCATCCACTTGAGCACGCCGCGCGGGCGCGCGCCCGCGCTCTCGAGGTCGATGCGCATCATGGCGCCCTTCTTGAAGTCGATCTGAAGCTCCGCCGCACCCAGCAGGAAGCCGGCCAGTTCGCTGCAAAGCGGCTCGTGGGAGGAGCAGAGCACCGAAGGCTGGTTGGCGTACAGGCGGATCTCGTCCCACGCCTCCTGCGCCGTCGCGGCGGGCGAGAGAGCGCGCGCGGGGACGACCATGGCCTGCGGCGCCAGCTCGTCGCGCGCGATTTCCGCCGTCTGGCGCGCGCGGAGGTAGGGGCTCGTGAGGATCAACGCCGGGCGGACGCCCGCCTTGCGCAGACGCCGGAACAAAGTCCGCAGCTTTTGTTTGCCCTCGCCGGTCAGGGCCCGTTCGGCGTCCGGTTGCCCGGGACGCACGTCGGCCGCGATTCCGTGCCGCAGTAGCAGAATCTCCACGCGTGCCGCCCTCTGTCCGTATTGTGTCATACTCCCCGCTGATGGCAGTTTCGCCGGGCGGTGAATTCTGGCAGGAAGGCGCGCTCCGCTGCGCCGTGGGCGCGGCGGCGGCGGCGGCGGTCTCCATCGCCGCATCGCAGACGCTGCTGGGCGCTGCCCTGCTGTGCCTGGTGGTGGCGCGCATGCGATGGCGGCTACCGCAGGGCTGGCCGTTGCTGCTCGCCTTCGTTCTCTGGACTCTCGCGTCGCTGGCGCTGAGCGACGCTCCCGCCGCCGGCTGGCCGCAGGTGCGGAAGTTTTACGCCTGGCTGACGCTGGTGGCCGTGCTTTCGGCCGTCCGCACGATCCGGGAAGCGCGGTGGCTGGCCTGGTGGTGGCTGGGCGGCGGCGCCGCCTCTGCCGCCTGGGGCTGCGGGCAGTACGTCTGGAAGTACCTGGCTGCCCAGCGCGCGGGCGCGGACTTTTATCTCGCCTACGTGGGCAGCCGGATCACCGGGTTCAACAGCCACTGGATGACCTTCAGCGGACAGATGATGATCGCGCTGCTGGCCGGATCGGCGCTGGCGTTGTGGGTTCTGCCCCGCGGGCGAATGCGGCTTGCGGCGTGGCTGTGCGCGGCGCTGATGGCGGCGGCGCTCGTGCTGGCGATGACGCGCGGCGTGTGGATCGGCGCCTTCGCCGGCGCGCTCTATTTGCTGTGGCAGTGGCGGCGGCTGGCAGCGGCGGCGCTTCCCGTGGCGGCCGCGCTCGTCCTGCTGCTGGGCCCGGCCGAGTTGCGGCAGCGCGCGGTTTCGATTGTGAGGCCCCACGGCGTCGCCGACTCCAACCTCCACCGCATTTACACGTGGCGCACGGGGATCGAGATGATCCGCAGCCATCCCTGGTTCGGGGTGGGGCCAGAGCGCGTGGGCGCCCGCTTCCTCCAGCACGTCCCGGCGGATCTGCCGCCGGAGCCGCCGCCCGGCTATTACGCGCACCTGCACAACATTTACTTGCACTGGGCGGCCGAGCGCGGCGTGCCCGCGGCGCTGGCGGCAGTGCTGTTCTTCGTGTGGCAACTGATTGCCGCGTGGCGGCGCGCCCGCGCGGCCACGCCGGAGACGCGCTGGGTGCATCATGCCGCTGCGGCCGTGCTGGTGGCGGTGCTGGTGACCGGGCTGTTCGAGTACAACCTCGGCGACAGCGAGGTGCTGGCGATGACGCTCGGCTGGACGGCGCTGTCAGACCGGCTGGGGCGGACCGGCGCGGCGTGAGGCCTCGCGGGCGGCACGCCGCGCGCCGCTGCGGGCGCACTGGAGCAGCATCTGCACTTCCTGGGCGGTCAGCTCGCGCCACTGGCCTATGCCGAGCTTGCCGATGCGCACCGGGCCGATGGCCGTGCGCACGAGCTTCAGCACCTTGCTGCCTGCGGCTTCGATCATGCGCCGCACCTGGCGGTTGCGCCCTTCCGTGATCGTGATCTCGAGAAACGTGCGCCCGCTCGAGTCGCGCAGGCGAACCACCTCGGCGGGCCGCGTAGGGCCGTCCTTCAGCTCGACGCCCTGGCGCAGCGCGGCCAGCTGCGCATCGTCGAGCAGCGTGGCCGTCTTCACGAGGTAGGTCTTGGGGACGTGGTAGGCGGGGTTCGTGATGCGCTCGGCGAACTCGCTGTCGTTGGTCATCAGCAACAGTCCGGAGGTGTCCAGATCGAGGCGTCCTACGGGGAAGATCCACTCGCGGACGCCGCGCAGAAGGTCGTAGACGGTGGGACGCCCCTGCGGATCGCGCCACGTGGTGAGGTACCCCTTGGGCTTGTACAGCAGCAGGTAGCGCTTGCGGCCCTCGAACAGCCGCTTGCCGTCGACGGTGATTCGGTCGCGCCCGATTTCGACCCAGGTTTCCGGATCCGTCTGCGGCTGGCCGTTGACGCGGACGCGGCCGGCCCGGATCCAGGCGGCGGCCTCCGTGCGGGAGCAGAAGCCCAGCCGCGAGAGGGCGCGGTCCAGGGTCTTCTGGACACGCGGCTCCGGCTGCTTCTGCCGGTCGGCGGCCTTGGCGCGGCGCTTCAAGCTTCGGATTGTAGCGCGGCGCGGCATTCGCTGCGTCCCCCCCGGGCGGTTCAGCGGTGCGTGCGCAGGTGCGCCTCGTCCAGGTGGGGCGTCGAGTTGAAGCAGGCGAGCGCGGGCTCGCCGCCACGGAAGTCGAGGATGGTGAAGTTCGTGTTGACGGCTGCTCCGGCCAGCCTCATGATGTGCGCGGGCTCGCGGCTTCCGAAAGCCGAGGCGACGGCGATGGCGGCGGGCGTGGCGGAGGTGAAGATGGCGGTGCGCGCGGCGCCGTGGCGGAAGGCGTCCCGGAGCCCGGACTGGACACGGTCCAGGAAAGCAGGCCAGGACTCGCCTTCGAACGGGTACCGGCCCTCGATCCAGGCCTTCACGACTTGCGTGTCGGCCGGCGTCCATTGACGGTGAATCCCGTCCTCGCCGGAACGCATGCGCGCGAGCAGTTCTTCATACTGCCGGCGGAAATCGGGGTTTTCGGCGGCGATGCGCGGCGCCAGACCGGCATAGACGGCGTCGAGATCGAACTCGCTCCAGCGGGGATCTTCTTCCATCGCGGGGGGCGCCGCGCCACGGGAAGACAGGACGTCGGCGACGATGGCGGCAGTCTCTCTCTGGCGCCGCAGCCCGCCGCAAATGAGGCGTTCAAAGGCGATGCCCTCGCGAAGGAACCATTGGGCGAGCCGCCGCGCCTGCTCCTGCCCGAGCGGGGAGAGGCGGTCGTAGTCGTCGCGCAGGCCTGCCTGGCCGTGGCGGATCAGAAAGAGGGTGGACACGATAGGGGAAACGGCTCCGCTGTTTTCATTTCAGCAGATCGGGGCGGCACGTTGCCTGTGGCAGAAAAAGAGGCCCGGGCTGCCGCGCGGGCGGCCCGGGCCAGGAGGTGAAAGGGGGTTGGAACGGACTAGAAGTCCACGCGAAGGTTGAACTGGATCACCCGCGACAGGCCGCGCTGGGAAGTGACGCGGCCGAAGTTGGCGCTGGTGGGGTCCGTGTTCGGCCCGCTGAAGTTGGTGTGGTTGGTGGCGTTCAGCAGGTCGACGGAGAAGCGGGTCTGGATGCCGCGCTCCTGCTTGATGGGGAAGATGCGCTCGATCTTCAGGTCGAGGTTCGAGATGCCGTCGGCGCGGATCGAGTCGAGCCGCACCGGGAACACCCGAACATGATAGGAGCCCGGCTGCGCGGCCGTGCGCCCCTCGAAACCGGCAAAGTCGGCGGGCGGAGCGCCCGTGCCACGCCACGAGATGGAGCCGTCGAACCATTGCAGGATGTCCTTGCTCCGCATCTCGTCGGACTTCCACAGCTTGTCCAGTTGCTTGACATCGCCGTAGAAGAAGCGGTTGCCCCAATCCGTTGCGGGTCCGGACTGCAACTGGTAAACCCACGAGATGTTCCAGTTGCCGACCAGGTGGCTGAGGAATCCTTCTTTCAGCAACGCGCGGCCTTTGCCGAAAGGCGTTTCGTAGACGGCGCTCCAGGCGATGCGGTGCGGCCGCGTGTTGTTGTTCACGCGCTCCGCGGGCATCGGGTCGAACTCGTTGAGGAAGTAGTCTGCCGTGTAGCTGGAGGCCCAGGTGTACATGAGGCTGGTCTGGAAGCCTTTGGTCATGCGGCGCTCGACGAGCAGTTGCATGTCGTGGTACGTCACATAACCATCCCGGACGTTGTCGCTGCCGGGCTTTCCATAACTGGTGAGCGTGCCGAACTGCGGATAGGGACGCAGGAATCGGTTGCGAGCGAGGTTGGAGGAAGTGTAGAAGCCCTGGCCCGCCATGTACTGGTAAAGCAGCGGATTGCTTTGCTGGATGGCAGTCAGATTCTTGATGTTGAACGGATTCTTGAGGTTGGCATTCAGGTAGTTGTCGTTGGCCTGGTTGCGGACCATGCCCGTGGACCAGTACTGCTCGGGCAGCGCGTTCAGGCGGCGCTGCACGGGCAGATAGGAGTAGGCGCCGTTGTAAGAGAAATCCACCATGGTGTTCTGGAAGATTTCCCGCTGGAAACCGATGCGCCAGCGGTGCTGGAGCGAAGGCTTATAGTTCCAGGGACGCGAGTTGAAGGTGCCGCCGAACAACGCGATGCCGTCGAGGCTGTTTCCGTAGAACTCGTCAAACCGCGTGTTGTTCACCGTCGGCCGGACGGGGAAGGGATCGTTCATCACCGTCCTGCCTTGCGCAATGCCGGCGGCCGCGTCGATCCCGCAGCAGAAAGTCAGCCCTGCGTCGTTGCTGATGGGCGTGGAGGTGGGTTGAGAGAACCCGTTGACGTAGGGCCGGTCGTTGGAGACGTTCAGCGTGTCCTGATACATGCCCCAGCCGCCCCGGATGACGGTCTTGTTGTTCACCGAATACACGAGGCCGAACTTGGGCAGAAGAACGTGCGTGCCGGCGGTGGCCGTCTTGTAGCCGTTCTGGCCGAGGTAGGTGGAGA
>Ga0209018_1000098_pt1 | contig 77429 bp, 66 predicted proteins | sample YNPBryBLVA2012_FD_185814 | JGI IMG/M metagenome (GOLD analysis project Ga0209018, IMG submission 185814) | Anoxygenic and chlorotrophic microbial mat microbial communities from Yellowstone National Park, USA - YNP Bryant BLVA 2012 (SPAdes)... ... | reverse complement strand
TTGGCTGCCGCCGCCTCCGCCATGCCCGGTTCGCCGGCGGGCAGCCGGGCCAGGTCGGCGGCGCGCAGAAGGATCACATTTACCCCGTACCGGTTGGCGGCGAAGGCGGAACCGGGATCGAGCAGCGTCTGGAGGATCTGGTTGTAGGGAGCAAAGACGGCCTCGAGGCGGGCGCCAAGCCGGCGTTCCCAGAAGGTGAAAAAAGGAACGAGGGGCTCCGCAGTAAAGGAAGCGGCTACGGCGATGGTGTAGGGTTGGGCGGGGTGCAACTTCGAATCCACGTAGAGTAAGACAATTCCGATGAAGAATGTATGGGGCGGAGCCGCCATGCCGGGATGGCCCGCCTGCCTTCATTGTATCGGCCGGGGCTCACTCCAGCGACCGGTACCAGATGTTGCGGAAGCGCATGGTGGTGTCCGGGGCGCGGGGGAACCCCGAGTGGTCCTGGAGCAGGAGCGGACCCGGATCGCACATGGCCCTGCGGAAGCGCAGCGGGGCGTTGTCCTGGACCAGCACGCCGTTGAGAAAGACGGTCAGCGTTCCCGGGCGGACCTCCTGCCCGCGCTCGTTGCAGACCGGCGCGTGGTAGACGATGTCATAGGAGGACCACTCGTCCGGCTTGCGGGAAGCATTCACCAGCGGAGGGTGCTGGTCGTAGACGGCGCCCACGGCGCCGGTGGCGTAAGTGGGGTTGCGGTATCCGTCGAGAATCTGGATTTCCGTGATTTTCTGGATATAGACGCCGGAATTTCCTCTCAATTGCCCCTTTTGACCGGGCATATCCGGCACCAGGAATTCCAGATGGATCTGGGCGGAGCGGAATTGCGCGCGCGAGACGGCGTCCCCGGCGCCGGTGCGGCAGACCATTTCGCGGCCTTCGACCCTGCACCCTGTCGGCGACCCGTCCGGGCGCGTCCATCCGTCGATGCCCGATCCGTCGAAGAGAACCACTGCGTCCGAGGGCGGATCGCCGGCGGCAGCGCCCGGGGTAACGGCGCGCGGCTCCGGCAAAGGCGCCGGCGAACCCTCTGCGACAGCGGGCGGGACAGGAAGAGTGACGTCGCCCGTGGCTGCCCATTCCGCCCCGCGCGTGAAGGCGGCTGTGAACACAGGGGTCTTCACCGCCGGCCCGTCGTGGCCGAGAGCGGTGACAAAGACCCTGCCGCTGCCATAATTCAGCGTCCAGAGGACAGGATGATCGAGGCCGTCGCCCGGAACGGTCTGGCGCGCCTTGCCCTGGTACAGCTTGTGATCGTCCCAGGCGGTGGCAAGCACATGATAGGAGCCCGGCGCCTGCCACTTGAGGTTGGCGTAGAGCTCATCGTCCGGCTGGGCTAGCTTTGCGCGGAGACCGCGTGTGACAGGGTGCGTGCGGTCGCGGATGTCGAGATGAAACGTGTGCGCGGGCGAATGGTGGCCCTGATTGGGCCGCCAGTTGCCGCCGCAGAGAGTCTCGAATTCGGGCCAGTCCTGGAAGGCTGCGATCGTGAAGTGGTAGACGACGAGGCCGTGGCCGGAGCGGACGAAATCGAGCAGGGCGGCTCGGGTGCGTTCAGGCCAGGCGAATGCGGGGTCGCGGGCGTCGTAGTAGTTCAGCACAACCAGGTCGTAGTCGGCGAGTGTTTCCGGACCCGCGCCACGAAAGTCCTCGGTGACGCGGACCTCGAACCGGCCGGTGTCTTCAAGAGCTTTGCGGAGAAGCGGGGAAACGATGCGCCAGTCATGGCCGCCGATGGCGCCCCCGGTGACCAGGAGCGTCCGGATCCTTGGCGGAGAGGAAGGCGGCTGCGCCAGGGCAGGCAGCAGAGCCAGCAGAAGCAGAGCGCGCATAAGGGAGCCTCCGCCCCCATTCTATGGGCGGACGGGCGGCCCGTGTTGGTACAATCGCGGCTTCGGAATCCCTGCGGGAGAGACATACAGCGATGAGCGAAGAGATCAAGTACGTTTTGGACGAGAGCCGGCTTCCCAGGTTCTGGTACAACATTGCGGCGGATCTGCCGAAGCCCGTGCCGCCCGTTCTGCATCCGGGCACGAAGCAGCCGGTGACGCCTGCGGATCTGGAAGTGATCTTCCCGATGAGCCTGATTGAGCAGGAAGTGTCGTCGGAGCGGGAGATCGAGATCCCGAAGCCGGTGCGCGACATTTACCGCCAGTGGCGCCCGACGCCGCTGTACCGGGCGCGGCGTCTGGAGAAGGCTCTAGACACGCCGGCGCGGATCTATTACAAGTACGAGGGCGTCAGTCCGGCGGGCTCGCACAAGCCGAACACGGCGGTGGCGCAGGCTTTCTACAACAAGGAAGCGGGCGTCCGGAGGATCGTCACCGAGACGGGAGCGGGGCAGTGGGGCTCGTCGCTGGCGCTGGCGGGCGCGTTTTTCGGGCTGAAGATCGAAGTCTACATGGTCCGGGTGAGCTACGAGCAGAAGCCCTACCGGCGAGCGTTGATGGAGAGCTACGGAGCGCGGTGCGTGGCTTCGCCCTCCATGGAAACGGCCAGCGGGCGGGCGATTCTCGAAAAACGCCCCGACCACCCGGGCAGCCTCGGCATCGCGATCTCCGAGGCTGTCGAAGTGGCGGCGCAAAGCGCGGACACCAAGTACGCGCTGGGCAGCGTGCTGAACCATGTTCTGCTGCACCAGACGGTGATCGGAGAAGAGGCGATCGAGCAGCTGGTGATGGCGGGCGATGAGCCGGACGTTGTGGTCGGCTGCACGGGCGGCGGTTCGAACTTCGCCGGCATCGCCTTTCCGTTTCTCGGGAGGATGCTGCGGGGCGGGAAGAAGATGCGCATCGTGGCGGTGGAGCCGGCAGCGTGCCCGTCGCTGACGCGCGGCAAGTATGCCTACGATTTCGGCGACACAGCACACCTGACGCCGCTCGTGAAGATGCACACTCTTGGCAGCACGTTCACGCCGCCGGGCTTCCATGCCGGCGGGCTGCGCTACCACGGAATGGCGCCGCTGGTGAGCCACTGCAAGGAGCTCGGGCTGATCGAGGCGAAATCCTGCACGCAGCTGAGCTGCTTCGAAGCAGGAGTGCTGTTCGCGCGCAGCGAAGGCATCCTGCCCGCGCCGGAAGCCAATCACGCCGTCCGCGCCGCCATTGATGAGGCGCTGCGCTGCAAGCAGGAGGGCCGAAGCGAGGCGATCCTGTTCAACCTCTGCGGGCACGGGCACTTCGATATGCAGGCCTACATGGATTACTTCGCCGGCAAGCTGACCGACCAGCAGTACGACGAGAGCGAGCTGGCGATGGCGCTTGCCGGGCTGCCGTCCGTCAGCGCCTGAAGCTTGCCGCGCTTTTTCTCCGGAAGGGCCGGTGTGCGGGTGTACAATTAAGAGAACCGGGGCTCCAGATCCGAGTTTCCGAGATAGAAAGCGAGTGTCCGATGATTGTGCATCCGAAAGGGCCGAAGGCCCGGGTTCTGTTGACGAGCGTGTTCGGCCCTTACGCGCAGGACGACGAGTACGGGAGCCGCTCCATCAATCCGATGGAGCTTTACCACAACCAGGTGACCCGGGCGCAGGGTCCCTATTCGCTGCGGATGTTCCACCGCTCCTGGGGGATCATGTTCATCCAGGCGAACATCGAGAACCCGTCCACGGTGCTGGACTTCCCCACCCGGGAGCGCTTCGAGCGCGAGCTTCGGGAACACGAATATGACGTGGTGGGGATCAGTTCGATCATCGTCAACCTCGGCAAGGTGCGCGAGATGTGCCGGATTGTGCGCCGGCTGTCGCCGAAGTCCGTGATCGTGGTCGGGGGGCATGTGGCGGCGATTCCCGGGCTGGAGCACATGATCGACGCCGACTACATCGTGAAAGGGGAAGGCGTGCGGTGGATGCGTGAGTTTCTGGGGCAGGACCCGCGCGCGAAAGTCGAGCATCCGCTGATCGCCTCGGGATTCGGGCACAGGGTGATGGGGCTCAAGCTGCCAGGCAAGCTGGGATCGACGGCGGCGACAATCATCCCTTCCGTGGGATGCCCGTTGGGGTGCGACTTCTGCACCACGTCGGCGTTTTTTGGCGGCAAGGGGAACTTCATCAATTTCTTCGAGACGGGGCGCGAGATCTACGAGGCGATGGAGAAGGCGGAGCGCGCCTTCCATTACAAGTCGTTCTTCGTGATGGACGAAAACTTCCTGCTGCACCGGAAGCGCGCCATGGAGCTGCTGGATTGCATGAAGGAGGGCGGGAAGAGCTGGGATCTGTACGTGTTCTCGTCGGCGAACGCCATCCGCAAGTACAGCATGGAAGAGCTGGTGGAGCTCGGAATCTCGTGGGTGTGGATGGGGCTGGAATCGCCGCAGAGCGGTTACGCGAAGCTCGCCGGATCCGACACGCTGAGCCTGGTGCGCGAACTTCGCAGCAACGGCATCCGCGTGCTGGGATCGACGATCGTCGGCATGCATCACCACACGCCGCAGAACATCGGCGAGGAGATCGACTATGCGTGCAGCCACGAGACGGATTTCCACCAGTTCATGCTTTATACGCCGCTGCCCGGAACGCCGCTCCACCAGCGGATGCAGAAGGAAGGCACGCTGATCGACGTGGACCTGGCCGATGTGCACGGGCAGTACAAGTTCAACTGGCGGCATCCGTTCATCAGCCGGGACGATTCCAAGAAGTTCCTCGACTGGGCGTTCTGGCGGGACTTCGAACTGAATGGCCCCTCGCTGTACCGGATCTGCCGCACGACGCTGGAAGGAGTGAGGAAGTACCGTCTCTACCCGGACTGGCGGGTGCGGGAGAGGTTCGAGCGGGAGGCGCAGGCGTTGAAGACGTCTTACGCGGCGGTGCTGTGGGCGATGGAGCGGCACATGCGGCAGAAGAACGCCGAGGTGGCGCAGCGCGTGCACGAGTTGCGGGAAGAGATCCGGCGGGAGTGCGGAGCGCTGGCGGCGGCAGTCGGGACGGCGCTCGGCCCCCTGATGCTGTGGCTGACGAAGCGCGAGGAGAAGAAGCTCGAAAAAGGCGTCGCCTACGAACCGGAGACCTTCGTCGAGCGGCGCAACTGGGCCGAGGCCTGAACAGGGATCACAGCGCGGCCAGCTTGCGGTGGAATGCCAGCAGGTAGGCCGCCAGGCAGGCCAGCAGGATTCCGCAAGAGCCGACGACGGCGGCGATGCCGAACACAGGCGTCAGCGCCCCGGCCATCAGGCTGCCAATCGGCATGCCGCCGCGAAAGGCGATGTTGTAGAGGCTCATCACGCGGCCGCGCATCTCGTCGGTGGCGATCAACTGAACCAGGGAACTCAGCATGGCAAAGCAGGCGATCAGCGCCATGCCGCCAAAGAATGCGAAGACCAGGCTGAGCCGGAAGTCGCGCGAAAAGGCGAACAGGGCCTCGAAGAAGCCGAGCAGAATGAGGCCGGCCAACGCGTCGCGGCCCAGATGCGGGCGCTTTCCGCGGGCGGCGACGAGAAGCGCGCCGGTGATGGCTCCGGCGGCTTCCGTGGACAGCAGGATTGTATACGTCGCCGCATCTCCCCCGAAGACGTCGCGGGCGAACACCGGCAGAAACACGAGGATCGGAATGCCGAGGAACGTGCAAACGAACGCGACGAGGATCAGCGGCAACATGCCCGGGCGGCTGCGGATAAAGGAAAGGCCCTGCTTCATGGAGTCCAGGACGCTCTCCTGTGACGGCGCCGGGATGAAGCGGACATGGATCAAAAGCAGGGAAGAGATCACGGCCACGTAGGACAGTCCGTTGAGTCCGAAGCACCATGCGGCGCCGAGATGCGTGAGCGCCAGCCCGCCGATGACAGGTCCGATGACGCGGGCGAGATTGAACTGGATGGAGTTCATCGCGATGGCGTTCGGCAGGTGGTCCCGAGGCACAAGAGAAGGGATCAGCGACTGGTAGGCGGGAGCGCCAAACGCCTGCGCGGTGCCCACAATGAATGACAGAGTCAGAATGTGCCACACGCGCGCATGGCCGAAAGCGAACAGCGCGGCGAGCAGGAATGCACAGGCCATCTGCACGCACTGCGAGGCGACCAGCAGGCGGCGGCGGTCGATGCGGTCCGCGGCGACGCCGGCGAACAGCGCCAGCAGGAAGATGGGGATTTCTCCGAGGAAGTTGTCGAGCCCGAGATAGAACGCCGAACCGGAAAGCTGGAGCACCAGCCAGCTCTGGGCGAGCTTCTGCATCCACGTGCCGATGCTCGACACGAACGCGCCCGACCACATCAGCCGGAAGTCGCGGTAGTGGAATGCAGAGAAGATGCGGCGGAGCAAGGCGCGTGTCCGTCAGGGCAGCGGAGCCGGTCTTGAGATCAGATGCAGCAGGTTGCCGTCCGGATCGGTGAAGAAGAGGAGCCTGTTGCCGGAGAGATTCAGGGGGTCGGAGACGATGGTCACGCCCCTCTGTTTCAGGTCGGCGGCAGCCTGGTCGAAGTCGGCCACCGAGACGGCGAGGTGGCGCAGCCCCGGCGTCTTCATCTGAGCGGGAAGGGCGTCGCCCTGGCTGGGAATGATCTCGAGCATGGCGCCGTTGGGCGCCTTGACGAAGTAATTGCCGTCGTACTCGTAGTTAATCCGGAAGCCCAGCGTGTCGACGTACCACTGCGCCAGCCGCTGCGGGTGGGGCGAGGCGATCGCCGTGTGCTCAAGTCCCGTGTACAGCATACAACCGGAGTGTAGCAGGGACTCCCCGGCCGCACGATTCAGGGAGATCCGGACCGGAAACGGCCCGCTCCCCCGCAGGCATCGGATATGCTTGCCTGAGGAGTCCATACCCATGCTGACGAGAAGAGAATGGATGGCCGGCGCGCCGGCGGTGTTGCGCGGTGCGGCGGCGCAGGCGGGGAAGCGGCGGAATGTGATCTTCATTCTCAGCGACGATCACCGCTACGACGCGATGGGGTTCATGAAAGCGCAGCCCTGGCTCAGAACGCCGCAAATGGACCGCATGGCTGCCGAGGGCGCGCACTTCCCAAACGCTTTCGTCACGACCGCACTTTGCAGCCCCAGCCGCGCCACAATCCTTACCGGCGTCTATGCGCACCGGCACCGCATCGTGGACAACAACACGGCCATTCCGAAGGGCGCCGTGTTCTTCCCCTCCTACCTTCAGAAAGCCGGCTACAAGACGGCGTTCTTCGGCAAGTGGCACATGGGAAACCAGGGCGACGACCCGCAACCCGGTTTCGATCACTGGATCAGCTTCCGCGGGCAGGGGACCTACAACCCAAGCGCGAACGGACTCAACATCAATGGCAAGCGGGTTCCGCAAAAGGGCTACATCACGGACGAGCTGACCGGTTATGCGTTGCAGTGGCTGGATTCGCTGCCGAAGAGCCAGCCGTACTTCCTGTACCTGTCGCACAAGGCTGTGCACGCGGAATTCGAGCCGGCGCCGCGGCACAAAGGAATGTACAGGGACGCGCAGTTCGTGTATCCGAAGACGATGGCTGCCGAGGGCGAGTATGCCCAGGGCCGGCCCATGTGGGTGCAGAACCAGCGCAACTCCTGGCACGGGGTGGAGTACCCCTACCATTCCGATCTCGATGTTGGCGAGTACTACAAGCGCTACGCAGAGACGCTGATGGCTGTCGACGAAAGTATCGGGCGCGTTCTCGACGTCCTGAAGGCGCGCGGCGAGCTGGACTCCACGCTGGTGATTTACATGGGGGACAACGGGTTCGCCTTTGGCGAGCACGGGCTGATCGACAAGCGGACAGCGTATGAGGAATCCATGCGCGTGCCCCTGCTGGCGCGCTGCCCGGAGTTGTTCGGCGGCGGGCGGAAGGTGGACGAGGTGGTGGCGAACCTCGACATCATGCCGACTGTGCTGGAGGCGTGCGGCGTGCCGGCGCCGGCGGGAATCGACGGCATGAGCTGGCTGCGGCTGATGCGCGGGGAGCGCGCGGGGTGGCGCAGCGAGCTTCTGTACGAATACTACTGGGAGCGCAATTTCCCGCACACGCCCACCATCCATGCCTTGCGCACCGACCGGTACAAGTACGTGCGCGTGCACGGGCTGTGGGACCTCGACGAGCTGTACGATCTGAAGGAAGACCCGCTGGAGAGCCGCAACCTGATCCTGCGTCCGGAAATGAGGAAAACGGCGGAAGAACTGCGGGCGAGGCTCTGGAAGGTGCTCGAGGAGACGGGTGGCATGTACATTCCTCTCCAGCCGGACCGGGGCGGGCAACTCAACCTGCGGCACCCGGACCGCTCGAAGGCAGCGGAGTTTCCGGAAGCGCTCCGGCCGCGGCTCAGGCGCGCCGGGCCGGTCCATCGCTGAGCCCTCGCGGGCGGAACGCTACACTGAGAAACATGGATCTGAAAGGCAAGCGTATCGCGATCTTCCTGGACCAGCAGTATCAGGAGATGGAAGTGTGGTACCCCTACTACCGCCTGATCGAGGCGGGCGCGGAGGCGCACTTCATCGCTGCGGAGGCGCCGAAGAGCTACCCCTCGAAGACCGGCTATCCTTGCGTCTCGCACAAGACCTACGAGGCGGTGCGCCCGGCTGATTATGACGGGGTGATCGTGCCGGGCGGGTTCGCGCCCGATTTTATCCGGCGCCACACGGCATCCAGCCACTTCATTGCCGGGATGAATGCGCAGGGCAAGCTGGTGGCGGCGATCTGCCACGGGCTGTGGTGCCTGTGTTCGGCCAATGTGCTGCGGGGCAAGCGCTGCACGTCGTTCTTTGCCATCAAGGACGACGTGGTGAACGCGGGCGGCCTCTGGGAGGACAGCGAGGTGGTCGTGGACGGAAATCTCGTGTCATCCCGCAAGCCCGATGACCTCCCGGCGTTCATGAAGGCCTGCATGAAGGTTCTTGAGAGCCGGTAAGTCGTATGGCAACCCCGGCGGCGATCCACGCAAGCGGGCTGCGCAAGCTGTACGGCGATTTCGAAGCGGTCCGCGGGATCGACTTCGAAGTGGCGGAAGGCGAGATTTTCGGGCTGTTGGGGCCGAACGGCGCGGGCAAGACCACTACGGTGGAGATCCTGGAAGGGCTGCGGCAGCGAAGCGCGGGCGAAGTCTCCGTGCTGGGCTGTGATCCGGAGAAGGAAACCGATGCGGTGAAGGACCGCATCGGCGTGGCTCTGCAATCCACCAACCTGCCGGACAAGATCAAGGTTTACGAGGCTGCGGAGCTGTTCGCCGCCTTCTACACGCGGTCCGTGGATGCGGACGCGCTGCTGAGGCGGCTTCAGCTTTGGGAGAAACGCCACGCCTTCTACAGCACGCTCTCCGGCGGGCAGAAGCAGCGGCTGGCGCTGGCGCTGGCGCTGGTCAACGACCCCGAACTGGTCTTTCTCGACGAGCCCACCACCGGTCTGGACCCGCAGGTGCGGCTGGAGATCCACACGCTGATCAGCCGGCTGCGGGAGCAGAGGAAGACGGTGCTCCTGACCACGCACTACATCGAGGAAGCTGAGCGGCTGTGCGACCGCGTGGCGATCATTGATGAAGGGCGGATCGTGGCCATGGGCGCGCCGCGCGAGCTGCAGGACCGCGTGCTCGGACACGCCCGCGTCGAGGTGAAAACCGCGGCGCCGATGCCCGAAGAGCTCCCCGAAGCGTGGCGCGAGGGCGTGGCAACTGTGTTCAGCGACGGGCGCAAGATGCTGTGCGCCTCGGCAGAGAAGCCGGCGCGCATCGTGGTGGAGCTGGTGAAGTGGCTGGAGGCGGCGGGCATCGAGATCGAAGACCTGCACATCCGCCGCCCGACGCTGGAGGACGTTTTTCTCGAGCTCACAGGCAAGAGCCTGAGGGAGTAGCCGTGCGGCTGAGAGCTTACGCTGCCTATATCAAGATCACGCTGAAGCTGACGCTGCGCGACCGCGTCGTGCTGTTTTTCAACTACCTCATGCCCCTGCTTTTCTTCATCGCTTTCGGCGAGGGTCTGGGCGCGGGCACGAGCTCCGGCGCGATGTCGCAGACGGTGAGCATGGTGCTGATGTTCGGCGTGCTCGGCACGGGCTTCTTCGGCGGCGGCATCCGGGCGACGATGGACCGCGAGGCGGGCATTCTGCGCCGCTTCAAGGTCGCGCCCATTTCGCCGGCGCCGCTGCTGGTGGCGTCGCTGGTGACGGGCTGGGCGGTGTTCCTGCCCTCCGTGTTCCTGTTCCTTTCCCTGGCCCGGTGGCGCTACGGCTGGGACCAGCCGCTGAACCTCGCGTCGCTGTTGATCGTGACCAGCGTGGGAGTGCTGGCGTTCCGCAGCATGGGGCTGATCATCGCCTCGGTGGTCAACAGCATGCAGGAGAGCCAGATCATCGCGCAGTTGCTGTACATGCCGATGCTGCTGCTTTCGGGCGCCGCCGTGCCGCTGCACATTTTCCCGGAGTGGCTTCAGAAGCTGGCGCAATTCCTGCCGGCGACCCACCTGTATCTGGGCACGCAGGGAATCCTGGTGCGCGGGGAAACCGCATGGGACAACCGGGCTGCTGTCGGATCCATGCTGCTGGCGATGGCTGCCGGGCTCGTGATCAGCATCAAGCTCTTCCGCTGGGAGAAGGACGAGAAGGTGAAGCCTGCCGCCAAGCTGTGGCTGGCGGGCATCATGCTTCCCTTCGTGCTGATCGGCGCCTGGGAGATGCATCACCGCGGCAATGAACGCAAGATGAGAATGCTCGAGCGGCAGACGCGGCGCTCCCAAAGCTGGCTCATCCGCGACGCGAGGATCTTCGAGGGCAGTGGAGAGTGGATCGAGCGCGGCGGCGTACTGATCCGCAACGGAAAGATCGAACGGGTCTACCGCGGCACAGTGCCGGATCCGAAGGAGGCGCGGGCGGAAGGGATCGAGGCAGGCGGACGCACGCTGCTGCCGGCGCTCGTCGATTCCGGTGTGATTCTCGCCAAGCCTGGCGAGAAAGAGCCGCCTCAGGGATTGGAGGGCGTGCTCTCCGGATACGTGTACTGGGGCGTAGGCGCGATCCAGGTGCTGCCGGATCCTCTTGGCCTGGCGGAGAAGTACAGAAAGAAGGTGGACGAGGGCGAAGTGATCGGGCCGGAGATCCTGCCGGGCGCATGGGTTCCGCCGTTCAGCCTGGCGGCGGCGGAAGCAGAGGGCGGGGATCTGTCCATTCTCAAGCAGGATCTTGCGCGGCAGTTCTTCTCCGCCGGCTATCTGCAGGGGCTGGCGGCTCAGGGCGCGCAACGGCCGAAGCTGCCTCAGGCATATGGCGCGGCGGCGGCGAGGCTGCGTGAGATGTGGGGACGCGGCGAACTGCCTGCGCCGGCCGGTGCGGCCGCAGGCTGGCTGGGGCTGCAGGGGCCCGCGTTGCTGCGCGAGCTCGAACTCTGGCAGAAGGAAGGCGTGCCGGCGCAGGAGATCCTCCGGGCAGCGACCTCGCTTGCCGCCGCGCGTGCCGGCGCGGGCGGCCGCCTGGGCCGCGTGCGGGAAGGATTCGACGCAACGCTTCTGCTGGTGGAGGGCGATCCTCTGGAGGACGTCAGGGCGCTGGGCAGGATCCACACCGTGATCGTGCGCGGGGAGCGGGTGGCGCGGGGCGAGCTGGCCAATCAAAACAAAAGCAGCGGAAAATGATTTAAACAAAAAAGCCCCCGGGGGCCGGGCTCAGGGTCGGTCCCCGGGGGGCTCAGGCGTTTCAGCGCAAAACTTCTCTCTAACGGACCGGCGTCATGCCCGGAGCGTTTTCGTCGCCGTCAGAGTCCAGCCAGTCGGGACGGCGCAGGATATCGCGGGGGCGGGCTCCGTCCGGCGGGCCGATGATCTTTTCCTTCTCCATGCGGTCCAGCAGGCGCGCCGCCCTGCCGTACCCGATCCTCAGACGGCGCTGCAGGATGGATGTCGAGGCCTTGCCCACCTGGCAAAGGATCCGCACCGCTTCCACATACAGGGGGTCGTCGTAGCCGTCCGCGTCGTCCTCCGCTTCCTCCTCGTCCCCGGACGGAGGCGCGAGGAGGTAGGACTGGTCGTAATCCGGCTGTGCCTGCTTCCTCCAGAAGTCGACCACTTCGGTGATCTCGCTCTCGGTGACGAAGGCGCCGTGGATCCGGACCAGGCGGGAGGAGCCGGGAGGCAGAAAGAGCATGTCGCCCTTGCCCAGGAGATGCTCGGCGCCCATGACGTCGAGCACGGTGCGCGAGTCGACGCGCGTGGCGACACGGAAGCTGATGCGCGCGGGAAAGTTGGCCTTGATCAGGCCGGTGATCACGTCGACGCTGGGCCGCTGCGTGGCCAGCACCAGGTGCATGCCGACGGCGCGGGCCATCTGCGCCAGGCGGATGACGGACTCTTCCACCCCGGCGCGTTCGAGCATCATCAGGTCGGCCAGTTCGTCGATGACGATCAGGATGTAAGGCAGCGGGCGTTCGGGCTCGGCCGCTTCGGCGCCCTGCTGCTCGTCGAACAGCGAGAGCGGGCGCTCGTTCAGTTCGCGGATCCGCTTGTTGAATTGCTCGATGTTTCGGACGCCGTAGGAGGCCAGCAGCTTGAGGCGCCGCTCCATTTCGAAGACGGCGTTGCGAAGCGCGTTGACCGCCTTCTTCGGCTCGATGATCACGGGCGTGAGCAGGTGCGGAATGCCGTCATAGATGCCGAGCTCCACGCGCTTCGGGTCGATCAGGATCATGCGCACTTCGTCCGGCGTGGACTTGTAAAGCACGCTCATGATCAGCGTGTTCAGCATCACGCTCTTGCCGCTGCCGGTGGAGCCGGCGATGAGGAGGTGCGGCATGCGCTCGAGTTCGGTGACGCGAATGCGGCCGGTGATGTCCTTGCCGAGTGCGAAGGTGAGGCGGTGGGGAGAGTCGATGAAATCGTCGGACTCGAGGATATGCCGCAGGCTGATGGTCTCGCGCCGCGTGTTCGGAACCTCGATGCCCACGGTGGGCTTGCCGGGGATCCGCTCGATGAGAATGGATTCGGCCTGAAGTCCGAGGCAGAGATCTTCGCTGAGGGTGGTGATCTTCGAGATTTTGACGCCGGCGTCGGGCTTGAACTCGAACGTCGTGACCACAGGGCCGGGATTGATCTGGACGACGTTTCCGAAGACGTTGAACTCTTCCAGCTTGCTGCGGATGCGGCCGGCGATCTCCTTCAATTCCTCCGAGTCGTACCCTTCGCGCTCCGGCGGCGGGTTCAGGAGACGCGTGGGCGGCAGCTTGAAGAAGGCGCGCCGCACGGCATCCTCTTTCGCGGATCGCTTCTGTTTCGCGGCGGGGGCGGGCTCCGGCTCCTCCAGCGGGCGGATGGGAATGTCGTCGACCACGTCCGGTGCGGGAGGCGCGGGCGGTTGCTCGACGATCGGCGGCGGGGAGTACCGCTCCAGGAGATCCTCGGCCGCCTGAAGGTCGGCTGTCAGCCCTCCGGGGGAGACGGCGACGGCGGCGCCCGCGGCAGCAGCCGCAGCGCGGCGCGGCGGCTCAGGCTCAGGCGCGCGGGCTTCCAGCCCGGAAGCAGCGTCCGCAGGTTTGCGTCTCCACCGGGGCAGCCAGCCTGCCAGGCGGGGTTCGATGGCGGACGCGAGCCGCTCGACTGAGAAAGAAGAGATCAAATAGACCGAAAGAACGCCGAGAACCGCGAGAAAAATGGCAGTGCCGGCCGCGTTGAGAACTGATTCGAGCGACGAAGCGAACAGGAACCCGAACAGTCCTCCGGCGGCGAACGATGTTTCCAGCAGGCTGCCGGCGCGCGCCAGTTCGAGGGCTGCGGCAGCCGACAGGATCAGGAGCCCGTAGCCTGTGATCCGGACCAGCGGGGAGGTCAGCGTGCGGTGGCGGAGCCAGCGGATTCCCACCCACAGCAGCAGAACGGGCAACAACCACGCGGCGAGCCCGAACGACTGGAACAACAGGTCCGACGCGAACGCGCCAACAAGCCCGATTTTGTTGGAGGCCGGATGCCTGCCTGTAGCCGTGTTCCACGCAGGATCGAGGGGATCGAATGAGGCCAGAGCAAAGAGGACCGAAAAGGAGATCGCGAGGCAAACAACCCCTGAGAACTCCTTGAGGCGCGAGGAGGGTTCAGTCGGAATCGTGTTCATTCCGCCAGCCGGCGGAAAACAGCCAGAGCGAGTATGAGTATACCAAAAATCACACGATATGCAACAAAGAAACGCAGGGTTTTGTGCCGCAGGAACCGCAGGAACCATGCGATGACGGCGCAGCCGGTGGCGGCGCTGATGGCCATCGCCGTCAAGAAGAGTGCGCGCTCGCCGGGCGGAATGCCGCCGGCGCGGTAAAGGTCGAGGAACGCATCGGCGGCAGCCGCGCCGATGGCGGGCGTTCCCAGCAGGAAAGAAAAGCGCGCGGCGGAGGCTCGGTCCAGCCCGCGAAACAGGCCCGCAACCAGTGTGATGCCGCTGCGTGAAGTGCCGGGAATCACCGCCAGCGCCTGCGCGGCGCCGACAGCGAGCGCGTCGCTCCAGCCGATGTCGCGAATCTGACGGGAGAAGCGGGCGCTTCGCTCCGCCCACGCCATCAGCAGCCCCACCAGGATCAGCATCGTTCCGATGACCCACGGAGTGCGGAACACCGTCTCGGCAGCATGTTTCAGCAGCAACCCGGCAACGCCAACCGGAACAGTGCCCGCGGCCAGCATCCAGAGCATGTGCCGGGGGATCTCTTCCAAGGCGCCGCCATGTAGCCGCTGGCCGAATGCAAGGGCCAGGATCCGCCACCAGTCCTTCGCGAAGTAGAGGAGCACCCCGAGCAGCGTGCCGAAGTGCAATGCAATGTCGAACGCCAGCCCCTGATCTTTCCATCCCAACAGCCACGGGGTCAGCGCCAGGTGCGCCGAACTGCTGATGGGAAGGAACTCCGTGAGCCCCTGAAGAATGGCGAGGATCGCCGCCTGGAGGATGGGCATAATGGAAACAGACATGGTAGCGCACACCGCGCCGCCGCCGTTTATGACAAATACGAAAATCATCGCGACGCTGGGCCCCGCGACTTCCATGCCCGGGATGATCAGGAAGCTGATCGAGACGGGCGTTGACGTGTTCCGGCTGAACGCCTCGCATGGCACGCCGGAGTGGCGGGCGGAAATGATCCGCGCCGTGCGCGAAGCCGGCGCGGACGCGGCGTTCCCTGTGGGCATTCTGCTCGATCTTCAGGGGCCCAAAATCCGGCTGGGCACGTTCGAGGAAGGATCGGCGCTGCTCGAGGACGGAGCCGATTTCGTGATCACCACCGAGGAGATCGAGGGTGACGCGACGGCAGCCTCCACCACATACAAGGACTTCGCGAAGGATGTGAAGCCGGGCGACCGCGTGCTGCTGGCTGACGGAGCGCTGGAATTGAGGGTGCTCGAATCCGACGGTGTGAAAGCGCGGTGCCGGGTGGTGCGCGGCGGTGTGATCACGGACAAAAAGGGGATCAACCTGCCGGGGGTGCAGTTGTCCACCCCGTCGCTTACGCGGCGAGACATGGAAGTGCTTCAGGCGGGGCTCGAAGAGGGCATCGACCTGGTGGCGCTATCCTTCGTGAGGCGGTCATCAGATATCCTCCGCCTGCGCCTGTTTCTGGAGGAAAAAGGCGCGAATCTTCCCATCGTGGCGAAAATCGAAAAACCGGAAGCGGTAGAGAATTTGAAGGACATTCTGGCGGAAACCGATGGCGTCATGGTGGCGCGCGGAGACCTCGGCGTGGAATGTCCGATGGAAAAGGTTCCTTTCATCCAGAAGTCGATCATCGAGCAGGCGCGCAGGGCCGGAAAATTCGTGATCACGGCGACGCAAATGCTCGAGTCGATGATCGAAAACCCCTACCCGACGCGGGCCGAGGTGAGCGATGTCGCAAACGCGATTTATGATGGTACGGACGCCGTGATGCTGAGCGGGGAGACTTCGGTGGGCAAGTATCCGGTGGAGGCCGTGCACGTGATGGACCGCACGGCGCATGAGGCGGAGCTGTCGCTGAGCCGCCTGGGGTTCCGCGAGCTGCCCCGCCGCGATTCGGTCACTCACGCCGAGATCGTGGCCGACTCCGCCTTCCACGCGGCGCGGCTGGCCGGGGCGCAGGCGATCGTCGTCTTCTCGGCTTCCGGAACGTCCGCGCGGCTGGTGGCGCGTTACCGTCCTCCGGTCCCCATCTACACCTTCACGCCGTCCGAGAGCGCCGCCAGAGCGCTCTCCGTGGTTTACGGCGTCCATGCCATTCCTCAGCCTCATGTCTCCTCCACGGACGAAATGATGGCGCTGATGGATCGCGTCCTCGTTGAGCGGGGGCTCGTCAAGCCCCGCGATGCCGTTGTGTTCGTCGCCGGGCAGCCGATCGGGCGCCCGGGCACGACGAACATGATGAAGCTGCACCGCGTGGGCGAGGCGGTGTGAGTCCGTGTGATACTTGTAAACAAAATCTGAAATCCCGAACCTTCGGCCGCCGCGCCCGTTTACGCTGAAAGAGCGTTACAACTGGAGGGGCCATGAGCCTGAAATACCTGGGAACCGCTGTTGCCGCCTGCTTGTTGGCGGCGACGGCAGGGGCCGGCGCCTGGACGCGCTGGCAACACCGAAATCAAGGCCAGCGCAGGACATCCGCGTGGAGTCCACGCCGGAGCGCATTGCGCGTGGCCGGTATCTGTTTCACAACGTCGCCGATTGCGCCGGCTGTCACAGCCCGCGCGATCCGTCGAAGTTCTCTCTGATTCCCGAGCCGGACAAGATTGGCTCGGGATTCGTCTTCCCTGCGGAACTCGGATTTCCGGGACGCATCGTGGGCGCCAACATTACGCCCGACGTGGAAACCGGGATTGGCGCCTAGACCGACGGCGAGAAGATCCGCGCCATCCGGGAGGGGATTTCCCGCGACGGCAGGGCGCTGTTCGCGTTCATGCCGTTCGCCCAGTTCGCCAAATTGAGCGACGAGGATGTCTACTCCCTCGTTGCGTACATGAACACCTTGCCTGCCGTGAAAAACGCCTTGCCGAGGACAGAGCTGCAGTTTCCCGTCAGCATCCTCGCCCGCTTCGAACCGGCGCCGGTGTTCGCGCCGGCTCGTCCTCCGAACCCGAATGACCGCGTGCGCTACGGCGAATTCCTGGCTGGCGTCGCCGGGTGCATGGAATGCCACAGTGAACTGAAAAACGGCAAACCGCTTCCCGGCAGGGAGTTCGCCGGCGGCCATGAATTCGCCATCGGTCCGTTTGTGGCCAGAAGCGCCAATCTGACGCCCGATGACGACTCTGGCATCGGCAAGTGGAGCGAAGAGCGCTTTGTCAGGAAGTTCCGCGACTACGGCTCCCTTGCCTACGAATCCGCCCCGCGCACCGTGCAGGAGAACTTCACCGTGATGCCATGGTTCGGCTTCTCGCAGATGAAGGAGGACGACCTCCGGGCGATCTATGCATACCTGCGGACGCTGAAGCCCGTATACAACCCGGTGGTGCTGCATCCGCAGCTCGCAACCCGGTCCAACTGACCCGCAGGGCGCGAGCGGCTCTGGCAGAATGGAGATTCCGCGAGCCGGAGCCGCATGACGCCCCTGCACCCGTACATCGAAGCCGCGCTCGCGGCGATGGTCCTCATCGCCGCGTTCACCGACCTCAAACGCCGTGAAATCCCCAACTGGCTCACGCTCGGCGGCGTTGCCGCCGGCCTGGCGCTGAATGTCTGGACTGCCGGATTGTCAGGGTTGAAAACAGCCGGAGCGGGGCTGGGACTGGCGGCGCTGATCTTCATCCCGCTGTTCATCATGCGCTGGCTTGGCGGCGGCGACGTGAAGCTGATGGGCGCCATCGGAGCGCTGGCCGGCGCGCACTACATGATCGTGATCTTTGTTTTCGACGCGATCCTGGGCGGTGCGGCTGCGCTCGTGGTGGTGATCGCCCGGGGGCGGCTCATGAAAACGATCCGGAACATTCCTCGCATGTTCCGTTTGCAACGGGAGAGCGAACTCGAAGCCGGAGGAGAGAAATCCATGGGGCTGCCGCGGGCGGTCACCATCGCGGCAGCCACGCTGCTTGTGCTTTGGGGCGCTACTCGAGTACCGGCAGGATGACGGCGCTTGCCGCCTGCTTCGAGCGAAAGACGCGGTGCGTGGCCCGGATGAAGTCCGCAGGCTTCGCCTCGTGGATGCGGATGAACTTCTGCGGGTTCCGGTCGACCAGCGGGAACCAGGAGCTCTGCACGTGGATCATGATCCGGTGGCCGCGGCGGAACGTGTGGAAGACGTCGGGAAGTTCGAATTCCACCAGCTCCATCTTGCCGGGCGTGAACGGCGCGGGCTTGTCGAAGCCGTTGCGGAAGCGGCCGCGGAACGGCTCGCCGCGCACCAGCATCTGATAGCCGCCCATGCGGACCTCCCTGGGGTTCTGCTGCGGATCGGGGGCGTCATTCGGAAACACATCGACCAGCTTCACCACCCAATCCGCATCCGTGCCCGTCGTCGAGACATGCAGGACAGCCTTCAACGGACCGGCGACGCGAACGTCGCTTTCCAGCGGCTCGGTCTGGTAAACGAGCACGTCCGGGCGTGTGGCGGCGAAGCGCTGGTCGTCCGTCATGTAGTTGTAGTTCATCCCGCGGTCGATATACGGCAGGAAGGGCACGGGCCGGTTCGGGTCGGACAGGTATTCGTCGAAGGCCTCGGCTGCCCCGGGAGGATCGGCCGAGAGCCGGCCGTCTTCGCGGAAGTAGAAGGTGCGCTTGCGGGCCTCCCGGGGCGGCCAGGCGTCCATGCGGTGCCACTCATTGCGCCCGGTTTCGAAAACGTAGGCTTCCGGCAAGGACTTGCCGCCCTCGCCCTTCAGGTGCTGGGCGAAAAACGGATACTCGATTTCGTCCTGGAAAAACTTGGACGTGTTGGAAGCGAAGCTGATGTTGCCGAGCGCCGTGCCGTCGGAGCGCGCCCAGCCGCCGTGGCTCCACGGTCCTTCCACCAGCATGTTGACCGCTCCCGGGTTTTGCTTCTCGGCCGATTCATACAGGCGCAGCGGGCCGTAGACGTCCTCGGCGTCAAACCAGCCGCCGACGGTGAGCATGGCCGGCTTTAGACTGGTCAAGTACTGGCGCAGATCGCGCGACTTCCAGAAGTCGCTGTACGTGTCGTTCTCCAGCAGCTCGCGCCAGAACTTCACCTGCCCTTTGAAGAGCTTCTCGTCGTAATTGGCCAGCGGGCCCACAGAGAGGTGGAACGTGTAGGCATCCGGGCCGTCGATCTGAAAACGCGAGCCGGCCAGCAGCGCGTCTTCGGGCCGGGGCCTGCCGAACGCGCCCAGGAAATTGAAGGCGTGCACGAGGAAGAGGGCGCCGTTGTGGCGGAAATCGTCGCCGATGAACCAGTTGATCACCGGCGCCTGCGGCGAGACAGCCTTCAACGCAGGGTGCGAGTCCAGGGCCCCCATCGCTGCATAAAACCCCGGGTACGAGATCCCCCACATGCCGACGCGCCCGTTGTTGCCCCCGATGTTCTTCACCAGCCAGTCAATGGTGTCGTATGTGTCGGACGATTCGTCGATGTCGGTCCTGGATTTCTTGACGGGGATATGGGGCCGGACATGCACGAACTCGCCTTCACTCCGGCCACGGCCACGCACGTCCTGATAGACGAAGATGTAGCCGTCCCGCATGAACTTTTCGCTTGCCGGCCCGAGGCTGGCGCGGTAGTTGTCGATCCCGTAAGGGGCCACGGAGTACGGGGTCCGCAACAGCAGGATGGGGTAGGTGCGGCTCTTGTCTTTCGGCGCGTAGATCGAGGTGAACAGCTTCACCCCGTCGCGCATCGGGATCAACACTTCGTGCTTGGTGTAGTGCTGGCGGATGTAGGCGGCGCGCTCCTGGACCTGGGGCGGGGGCTGCGGGGCGGCGGTGCGCGGCTGGGCGAAGGCCAGCAGGCCGGCGAATGCGACAAGCAGGCAACGTCTGGTGATCATGGGCAGTCCTTCTATCGAAACATCAGAAACAGGCGCATGGCGCCGAGATAACTGGCTTCCACCATCCAACGGCCCAGGCCGGTGGAGAACATGAGGACGAGCAGCAGAATGAATCCGAAGCGCGACAGTTCCACATACGCGGCAACGGGGATGCGCGCCGCGATCAGGATCTTCGACCCGTCCAGGGGCGGGATCGGGATCATGTTGAACAGCGCCAGGAACAGGCTGATGAAGGCGGCGCGGAAAAGGATCTCCGTGCCGAAGGGCCAGGCCAGGGCGATCAGAGCCAGAACCACCGCGAAGACCACGTTGCTCGCCGGGCCCGCCAGGGCGACCGCCAGCAGACCGTTGGCGCCGCCGCGCAGCCGCGCCGGATTCGTGTTCACCGCCTTGCCCCAGCCGAAGAACACTCCGCCGAACAGCGAAGACAGCAGGGGCACCAGCACCGTCCCCATCCAATCGACATGGGCCAGCGGATTCAGGGTGACCCGTCCCTCAAGCCGCGGCGTGTCGTCGCCCAGACGGTCCGCCACGAATGCGTGGGCAAACTCGTGGGGCGTGGTGAGGATCCAGAAGATGATCACGTTGAGCAGGGCTTCGGATACGTTCAGCTGCATCAGTTGTCCTTCACCCGGTACTTTTCGAACCAGGCGAGCAGGTAAAGCTGCTGCATCAACTGGTGCGACGGGCGGCGCCAGCCGTGGAACTCTTCGGGAACCCGCACCAGCAGCGTCTCCTTCTTCAGCAGCTTGAGCGCGCGGTAGTATTCCTCGCTCTGGGAAATCGGCGTGCGCAGATCCGCCTCGCCCGTCATCACCATGGTGGGCGTGGTCACGTTGGCCACATAGTGCAGCGGCGAGCGGGCTGCGTATTCCACGGGATCCTCCCACGGCTTCTTGCGGAACTGGTCGTACCACATGGGGCCGTCGGTCGTGCCGACGAAGCTGTGCCAGTTGATCACCGGGCGCATGGACACGGCGGCGCGGAAACGGTTCGTGTGGCCGACGATCCACGCCGTCAGAACGCCGCCGCCGCTGCCGCCGCAAACGAAGAGGTTGCGCTCGTCGATGAAGCCTTTCTTCAACGCGGCATCCACGCCGGCCATCAGATCGTCGTAATCCTTGCCGGGGTAAGACTGGTGGATGCCGTTGACGAAATCCTGCCCGTAGCCCGTGCTGCCCCGCGGGTTCGAGTAGAGCACGGCATACCCGTTGGCCGCAAAGTTCTGCCACGCCCAGTTGAAGGCGACGCTGTACATCGACCACGGCCCGCCGTGGATGTACAGCACCAGCGGATACTTCTTTTTCGGATCGAAGCCCACCGGCTTCACCAGCCAGCCCTGGACCCTGAAGCCGTCCGGCCCGTCCCACCACATCTCTTCCACTTCGCCGAGGGCCCGTTCCGCCAGCACATCTTCGTTGACATCGAGGATCTTCGCAACGGCGTTGCCCCGGATGTGGACCAGCGTGGGAGGCTCATGGAAGGACGAGCGCACGGCGGCAAAGTCGCCCGTCCGTGCCAGCGACGCCTGCGAAATCACATGCGTTCCGTCGGTCACCTTGCGTGGCGCGCCGTTCAGCGGAAGGAAATAGAGGTTCGCCGTGCCCTTTTCTCCCATCGTGAAGAACACACCGGAGCCGTCGGCGCTCCAGTGCAGCTCGCCCGGGCCCGAAGGCAGGCTGCCCGCCCACAGCCGCTTCTGTCCGCCGTCGGCGTCCATCAGGTAAATGGAGGGCAAGTGGTAGGTGAGCAACTTGTCGTCGAAACCGGTGTAGGCGATCCAGCGGCCATGGGGCTTCGGGTTGTTGTCCGGCCCCTTGCGGTCCGTGAGTTGGCGGATGTTTCCCGTGGCCACGTCCAGCGCATAGATTTCGGTGTCGTTGCGCAGGTATTCCGCCTCCGGCTTTCGGATGCCGCTGAAGTAAATCGTCTTTCCATCGGCCGACCACTGCGGGTCGCGGTGGTTGTACTTGCCTGTGGTGAGCTGCTTGGCCGTGCCGCCGGTGAAGGCGTCCACCACGAAAATGTGCGACCATCCTTTGGGCACGGGGCCCACGCCGTCGCTGGCCCAGGAGAGGCGGTCGACGATCACCGCCGGCTTGGCCCACTGCGCGCCCTCCGGCCGCTTCGGCAGCTTGATCGGCAGAATCGGGTCCTCGTCGGGCACGGTCATCGTGAAGGCGATCCGCTTGCCGTCCGGCGACCAGCGGATCTGGGAGGGCGCCTTTTCGACGCGCGTCAGTTGCGCCACCTCGCGCGTGTCGACCCACATCACATGGATCTGCGTCGTGCCGTCGCGGTCGCTCAGAAACGCGATGCGGCGGCCGTCGGGCGACCACACGGGCGAGGAGTCGCGCCACGGTCCGGCGGTCAGCTCGCGGAGCTTCGCGCCGGCGGGATCCGACCAGCCGGTGATCAGCCAGAGGTTGTTGCGCTGCTGGTCCTTCATCCGGTCGACGAAGCCGCGAGCAAAGACAATGGCCTTGCCATCGGGCGAGATGGCGGGGCTCGAAACCGACTCCATGTCGAACAGCGTCTCGGCGGCGAGGCCCTGCTTCTGTTGTGCCGGCAGGCTGGCGGCGAGCGCCGCCGAAATCAGGATCACAGAGACGGGTCGGAACATATCCCCATGCTACACTTCAGACGCAACGAGGCGAGCCATGGGAGAGGAATGTCCGTTTGAGGCGCCCGGCATGGCGGAGGGCTACGCGAATGCCCGCCCGCGGCTGCATGCGCGGATTGTTGCCAGGGCCTTGCGCGCAGCCGGATGGCATGGCCCGCGCGGCTTGGGCCTGGACGCAGGGTGCGGCGCCGGCCTTTCCACGGAGGCCATGCTCGGCTTTGTCCGGCAGTGCGCCGGAACGGATGTGGCGGTCTCGATGGCGGCCCGGGCCGCGCGCCGCGTCTCCGCCGCGGCGTTCTTCGCGTCGCGCATGGAAGCGCTGCCTCTGCGGGATGGCTGCTGCCATCTCGTCACCGCTGCGGGCAGCCTGAATTACGCACATGTGCCAGAAGCCCTCCGCGAGCTTGCCCGCGTCCTCGCCCCCGGCGGGCTTCTCGTCCTCTATGACTTCGAGCCCGGGCGCAGGCTCCGAGGCGGCTCTGCCCTCGGGGCGTGGTTCGCAGAGTTGATGCGCCGCTGGCCGAAACCGTGCGACGGCGCCGTGCCGCTGGATCCGCAAGAGCTCCGACAGCTCACCGCTGGACTCCTTGAGCCCGCCGCCTCCGAGGTCTTTGAGGATTCCGGTTTCTTCACGGCGCAGGCATACGCCGCCTGCATGATGACCGAAACCAACGTCGCCGCCGCGCTCCGCGCGGGAGAGACTCCCGACGCCATCCGCTCGTGGATCGGCACTACGCTGGCAGACGTCTTCGGCGCCGGAGAACGCCAGGTCCTCTTTAATTGCTACTTCGCCGTCTTCGCGAAGCCCAGCTCTTCCAGCACGCGCGTGGCGCCGTAGACCGACCGCAGCGCCTCGACAATCCCGTCCGAAGAGACGTGCACGCAGCGCTCCCCGCGGTCCATCCCGTAGACGAAGCGGTTGTGCATGGCTTCGTAATTCGAGTCGAAGACGATGCCGATCACCTCGCCGCGCGTGTTCACAGTCGGTGAACCCGAATTCCCGCCGATGATGTCCGCAGTGGAAACGAAGTTGAAAGACGTTCTCAGTTTCAGCGCGGACTTGCGCTCCAGCCACCGCTCCGGCAGCCTGTACGGCTCCACGCCCGTGGCGCGGCGGTACAGCCCTTCGTAATCCGTCGTCCACCGCACGGGCTGCCCCTGGGCGTTGCGGTAGCCCTGAATCTTGCCGAAGGAAAGCCGGAGCGAGCCCGTGGCGTCCGGATAGACGCTGGCGCCGTAGAGCGCAAACCGTGCGCGGGCGATGCGCGAGGAGGCGTCGCGGATCACGGGGTCGAACTCCTCCTCGAATCCCTTGCGGATGGCGCGCGCCTGCGCGTCGATCATCCGCACCAGGCGGATCATGCCGTCTTCCGAGTTCCGGACAGCCGCCGGATCGGCAGCCAGCCGCTTTCGCTCGTTCACGTCGTGCACCTTCGAGCTGAACACGTACGCGCGAGCGGCTTCAGCAGGGCTCCTTCCATCGAGGATCTGCCGCACCACCGGATGTGACGCGCCCAGTTCGGCTGACAGCAGCTCGAACCATTTCTGGAGCATCAGCGCCTCGAGTTCGGGCGTCACGGGCGTCTGTGCGAACAGCCGCAGCTCGAGCGACGGCAACGCCGCGTCGCTGTATTCCCGGAGGCGCTCCGCATTCGGCTTGCCGCGCTCTTCGGCGAGCCGCCAGAGGTGGCGGGCGTAGGTGAACATGTCGCAGAGAATGGCGCCGGACTCCAGCAGGTACTCCGCCGAACGCGGACGCCATTTCTCGTAGGCGGCGGCCACTTGCTCGTAGGCGTCGCCGATCTCCTGCTTCGCCTTCGGATCCGCCGCCGCGGCGGCGCGGAACCGCTCCTCGCTGCGCCGCTTTGCTTCCACAAGCCACGCCTCGCGCATGCCCTTGAGCTCTCCATCGCGAACCTTGAAAGAGTTCTCTGCGCCGAAGAGCTTGTCCCGCGCCACGCGGTGGTTCTCCTCGCTCTTTGCGCCGTACTCTTTCAACGCCTGGATGATGGCCGAAAGTGTGCGCAGGGTCCGCGGATAGGAGACGTCGCGCAGGTACTCGAGTTGCGCCATCGTGATGAAGCGGTCCGTCGATCCGGGATGCCCGCTGACCAGCGCCAGCTCGCCTTCCCGCGGACCCGTGCGCGACCACTTGAGGAAATGCTGCGTGGCCGCAGGCTTGCCATCCTCGTACGCGCGCAGGAAGGTGATGTCGAGGTCGTAGCGCGGGTACGTGAAGTTGTCCGGATCGCCGCCGAAAAACGCGATCGCCTCCTCCGGCGCAAACACGAGCCGCACATCGGTGTACTTCTTGTAGCGGTAGAGATGATACAGCGCGCCTGCATGCAGCGTCACCACCGAACAAGCGCCCCCGTGCCGGTCCATGCACTCCTTCTCGATCGTGTTCATCGCTGCCTGCCTTTGCGTGGCGGCTTTGGGATCGGAAGGGGGTGCAGTGACGGCGGCATTGACCCGGCTGGTGACATCCTCGATTTCCAGCAGCACCTGCACCTCAAGCCCCGGGCAGCGGATCTCCTTCTCCTGCGAATCGGCATAGAAGCCGTCGCGCATGAAGTTGTGTTCTTTCGAGCTCACATTCTGGATGCAGCGCGACGCCACATGATGGTTGGTAAAGATCAGCCCGTTGGGCGACACGAATGACCCGGAGCCTCCTCCGAACCGCACGGACGACAACCGGAGATGGTCGAGGAATTCGGCGGTGGGGCGGAAGCGGTGCTTTTCGGCGAGCTGCTTCTCCGGAATCGCGTTGAACAGCCACAGCCCCTCGTCGGCCTGGACGAGGCTGGCTGCCAGCAAAGCGGCAAGGAACAACCTGGTTCGTTTCATGAGTGAGCCTTTCTTTCTCAGGATAGCGGGGTGTGAAATCCCGCGCCGCAAGGCGAGTGTAGGACAATGAAGGTGATGGCCGTCGCCGGGCTGACAGAACGGCAGGAGCAGGTGCGCAGGGGGCTGCGGCTGGAAATCCTGACGCTCAGCTACAACGTGATAGAGGCGGTGGTGTCGATCACCGCCGGGCTGATCGCTGGCAGCATCGCGTTGGTGGGCTTCGGCGTGGATGCCGTGATCGAAAGCCTATCGGGCGCCACCATGCTGTGGCGGCTGCGGCTGGATGACCACCACCGGCGCGAGGAGTTCGAACAGCGGGCATTGCGCCTGATCGGCGCGTCGTTTTTCGTGCTGGCGGCGTACGTCGGCTATGAGGCTGCGGAGAAGCTCTGGAAGCAGGAAGCGCCGGACCGCTCGATTCCCGGCATCATTCTGGCATGCTGCTCGCTGGCCATCATGCCTGTGCTGTCCCGCAAGAAGCAGACCGTCAGCCGCGAAATCGGCAGCAACGCCATGGCCGCCGACGCGAAGCAAACGCTGCTGTGCAGCTACCTGTCGGCGATCCTGCTCGGCGGGCTGGCGCTCAACGCGACACTCGGGTGGTGGTGGGCGGATCCCGTGGCCGGGCTGGTGATGACGCCCGTCATCGCGCGGGAAGGCTGGTTGGCGCTGAAGGGCGAGGGCTGCGGCTGCCACTAGGCAGGGTGCCGCCTGCCCGTGTCCGGCGCGGCCGCATCCGCAACGTGGAACCCGGAATCCGCGCACAACCGTGCGAAGCAATGCGGGGCGTTGATCACTTCTTCTTTTTCGGCGGCTCCGGCGTAATCGACGGCGGCACCGTCTTCGGTTTCGGCTTGTCGTCTTCCGCTTCCGGGAAGGTGATCTCGCTCTCCACCTGAAGCACCTGCGACTCCACCTGGAACTTGCGGTAGTTTTTGAACTCGATCTCGTTGCGCGTACACGTGAACGTACCGCGGAAGCACGCCAGGTTCTCGCTGCGCACGGGCAGAAGGTACCGGGTGCCGGAGATGTCCACCCAGCCGTAGTCGACCGTCATTTCCACCTTGTCGATGTCGTAGTTGGCGGGGAGCCGCCGCGAACTCATCTCGATCCGGAGTACGCGCGCCGACTCCGGATCGATCCACAACGAACCCTCATGTGCAGGCTTCACGGCATAGCCGTAACGGATGGTCCATTGAGAGCGCTCTTTCGGCACGGAAAAATCGTAGACTTTGGCTTTCAAGCCCGCAGCATCGGAATCGCCCCGCAGCCGAAAATCCCCGGGGCGCGTTGAAGCGAAGATGCTCGCCAGCGTGGAGCCGAAGTCCCCCGTGGACCACGAGCCGGAATCCTCCGGGCTGCCTTTCTTCAGCGGCTTGCCATTGATCCGGATGTTACGGTACTCCTCCTTGCCCTTCGTGTAGGCGAGTTCGAGCTGCACGCGGTCCTGCAGCTTCCACTTGGGCTGGAGCGTCTTGCTCTCGTAGCGGTTGACGAACTGGTCGCAGATGAAGCTCGGCAGCTTCTCGTTGAACTCGGCGGCGGCTTCGCCCGCCCGTTCCAGCAAATCGTCGCGTTCGCCGGACTCCTTGCCCGCCAGCACCTTCTCGGTGCGACCCTCCTCGTCTATTACCGCTTCGCGGTAGGGGCCCTGCGCGGGGCGGCGGTCCTCGGGGGCGGTCACAGGTTCCCGTTTCTGGGCCGCGCCACCACGGCGGAGCACCGGCCTGCCGGGGTCCGGCGGGGGTTCGGGCGCCTGCTGCGCCGCAAGCGGCGCCAGCAAAAGAATCAGGAGCGCGGCGCCGGCTTTCATCGCCGCTGGTGAGACGCCGCCCATCGCGATGCGGTTACTGCGGCGGAATGATGCCGCGGACGGCCAGCCAGTCCTTCAGGCGCGCCGGCCAGGTGGACAGTACCGGATCTTTGGGCGCCAGCCCCACGCCGTGGCGCCCTTCCTGATAAATGTGCAGCTCTGCCGGGACGCCGGCGCGCCGCAAGGCGAGGTAGTAGAGGATGCTGTTCTCCGGCGGCACGCCCGTGTCGGCGTTGGTGTGAAAGAGGAACGTCGGCGGCGTCTGCGATGACACGCGCAGCTCGTTGGAAAGCTCCCATACGAGCGCAGGATCGGGCGGATCGCCCAGCAGGAAGCGCATCGAGCCGCTGTGCGTGTAGCGGGTGGTGAAGCTGATCACCGGATAGCAGAGAATGGCGAAGTCCGGCCGTTCACCTTCCTGGAAATGGTTCGACAGCGTCGAGGCCAGATGCCCGCCCGCGCTGAAGCCCATCACGCCGATCCGCGCCGGATCGACGCCGAACTCCTTCGCGCGCGACCGGATCATGCGCATGGCGCGGCGCGCGTCCTCGATCATTGCCGGATGGCGGTAGCGCGGCCCCAGGCGGTATTTCAGAACGAATGCAGTGACGCCGAACGAGTTGAACCATGCGGCCACCTGCCGCCCTTCGTGGTCCATGGCGAGGTTGACATATCCGCCGCCCGGACAGATCAAGACGGCGGCGCCGTTGGGCTGCACCGCCGGGTAAACCGTCAGCGCGGGCTTGTCAGCGTCCTCGTTTCCCACAGCACCGGGAGCGCCCTCCGGCCAAAGCAGTTCGGTGCGCGGACTCTGCGCCGCCAAAGCGGGCAGGAGAAGAAAGAACAGAACGTATCGCATGAGTGTCACTCCACCAGGGCGGACTCCAGAATGGTCAGCGTTCCCGCTTCGGCGTCGAGTTCCGCCTCGACGCCCAGCGGCAGGGTCATTTGATCGTCCGTGTGACCGATCACCAGTCCGGTCAACACAGGCACGTCCAGCGAGCCCAAAATGTTCTGCACCACCTCGCCAGTCGAAAACGTCGACTCGAATCCCGGCTGGAACTCGCGCGGGCGGCACCCCGCGCACTCGCCCCAGATGAGCCCGCGGATGCCGCGGAGCTTTCCTGCCAGGCGCAGGTGCGTCAGCATCCGGTCGATGCTGTAGGGCTCCTCTCCCACATCCTCGAGAAACAGAATCCTTCCCTCGGTCTGGATCTCGTACGGCGTGCCGAGCGTCGTCGAGACCAGCGTCAGGTTGCCGCCCACGAGGGGGCCGCGCGCCTTGCCCGGGCGCACCGCGCGCCATGGATGCTTCGGGCGGATGGGGCGCGGCTCGGGCGGGTTGGAGAGCTTCCCCAACGGTTTTGTTTCAAACAAGGCTCGCCGGAGATGTTCCAGCGTCCAGTCTGTCAGCCCGCTCAGCACCACCGGCCCATGGAAGGTCACCACCCTTGCCATGCGGTGCACCGCCAGATGCAGCGCCGTGATGTCGGAGTAGCCCAGCAGGATCTTCGGGTTCTTGCGGATCAATGCGTAATCGAGGGAGTCCAGCAGCATCGCCGCGCCGTAGCCGCCGCGAACGCAGAAGACCGCCTTCACCTCCGGGTCGGCGAACATGGCGTGCAGGTCGCCGGCGCGCTCGCGGATCGTGCCCCCCAGATAGCCCTCGCGCCGCCCCACGCTCCTTCCCATCCTGCACCGCAGCCCCAGTTCCTCGATGGTCCGCTGCGCCAGCCACAGGCGGTCCGGATCGGAGACATACGTGGAAGGCGTGATCAGCCCGACGGTGTCCCCGGGACGCAACGCGCGTGGTTTCACCAGTCCCGCCGGTTGCAGGACTGTGGTTGCACCTGCCGGTGCGGCGGCAAGGAAGCTGCGGCGCTTCATTGGCACAAGTGTTCCGCATCGGCGGCCGCCGGGGCAAGTCCGGCCTTTCGTCCCGTGCGCCTGACAACCAGACAGGGCGGAAGGCCAGATTCCACTCCCCGAATTCTTCGGAAGGACCGGGCAGCGGATCGGGTCATGGATGCGCCCGGGGATGATTCGCCCGGCGGGCGACACGAGTGCCGCCTTCTCAGCCGCAATCCGGTTTACGCAGAGGCGCTTCCCGGGCTCTTGGCTGCGGCGGGAGCGGCTCCCCAAGATGAGGGCGTGGGGGAAGTGCCAGTGGGCCACCGAGCTGCACTTGGCCGACAGGTCCCAGCAGACCAGCTTGACTCCGGCTTTGCCCTCCAGGCGCTGCAAGCAAGGATCCAGGGCCGCATCTGCGCGGCCCCTGGCGGAGACGCAGGCCCTGTGGCAGCGCAGGTCGCACAGCCTGGTGGAGAAGCGCTTGGGATCGGTGAAGAAGTGCTCGTCAATGCCGGCTATGGGCGGGCGCCGGGAGAATCAAACAACCGGCCCGCATTCCTGCGGGCCGGCTGTGTGTAGGGAAGACGAGAGAACGCCGGATGGATCAGAATTCGAGCCGCAGGGAAACCTGACCCGTGCGGCCGCCGCCGAAGTCGACGCCGCGGCTGCCGGTGATGCGGCCGAAGTTGTTGTCGGCGATGTTGAGGTTGGGATCGCCGAGATTGGTCCAGTTGGGCAGGTTGGTGAAGCTGCCTTCGAGCCGGAGGTTGACACCCTCGGCGACGACCACGCGCTTGTGCAAGCCGGCGTTCCAGGCGAAGGTGCCGGGTCCGGTCAGGATACCAACGCCTGCATTGCCGAACCGGGCGATGGGGTTGGGGTCGCGGCCCGGGACGGCGCCGACGCGGCAGTCGAACTGGAGTGCGCCCGGGGCACGGCCGGGACAGGCGAAGGCCGCACGGTCAGCCCACTGGTCGCGGGTGGGATTGGAGACGCTTCCGTTGGCGGCGCCAAGGCGGTCCGGGCGCTGCGAACCGCGGCTGGGAGCATTGGTGCCCGAGGGATCGCCGCCGGAAAACACGGGTGTGAGGAACGGGCCGGATTGCAGCGTGAGAATTGAAGAGATCTGCCAGCCGCCGAGCAGCAGATCCACCGGGCGGGATACCTGCGAGAGATAGCGGCGGCCCTTGCCGAAGGGCAGCTGATAGACGAGCGTGTTCACGAAGCGGTGGCGGCGCGTGGCGTAGACATCGCCGCGGTCGGCGCGCCGGTCGAGAGAGTTGGTGACGCGTCCGCCGCCGTTCTCGCCGGCGAAGCCGGAGGGTGCGGGCCCGGCGTTGTCGGCCAGGTTCTTGGCCAGCGTGTAGGCGCTCGTGAAAGCGAGGCCGGAGGCCAGGCGGCGGTTGACCTCGAGTTGCAGCGAGTTGAAGAGGGCGTTGGCGCCGGCATCGCGGCTGAAGATCAGGCCGAAGTTCGGGAAGGGGCGCTCGAGGTTGCTGCGCTGGGAGAAGAAACGGTCCGAGGGCAGCATCTGGTTGATGTCCGGCGCCCAAGGCATCTGGTAGGAGCGGCTGCCGATGTAGGAAGCGCGCAGCCCGGTGTGGCGATCGAGTTCGCGGTCGATCGACAGCGACCATTGCAGCATCTGCGGCGGGCGGAAGTCGATCTGGTTGGCGGTACGGAACTCGAACGTGCCGATGGCGCCGCCGCGCACGCCGCTGCCCGGGGTGCGGGTTTCAGGCAGCGTGAAGATAGGGCGGCCGTCGGCGCCGACGTTGTTGAAGTTGCGCACATCGCTCTGCACGGTGCCGGTGAGCGAATAAAACACCGAACCGAGGATGATCATGTTGTAGAAGCCGCCGCTGCCGCGCAGCGTGGTACGGTCGTTGAGGCGGTAGGCGAAGCCGAGCCGCGGGAGAAACTGGGTCTTGTACGTCTTGCGCAGGGCTTCCGGCAGGCCCGCTTCCTGCGCGGTGACGATGGGCGTGCAGGGGACGCCGTTGATGGCGGGCGCCGGGCATGCGTTGAACGAAAGCGCGGCGCCGGGCGCGACGAATTCGCGCGCCTTCGGATCGGACATGATCAGGACTCGGCCGGTCACGGGAATGGAGCGGTCGAAGTTGGCGATGTTCAGGCCGTTGTCTTTGTAGCCGGGGTGGAGTTCGTAGCGCACGCCGAGGTCGATAGTGAGCCGGCTGGTGGCGCGCCAGGTGTCCTGTGCGTAGAACTTGTAGTGCCACGCCTGGCCGTCGTTGTCGCGGCTGACGACGGCGATGGCGCTCTGGGCCGGCACGCCAAGCAGGAAATCGGCAAAGCCGTAGCCGGTGAAGGTGGGGCCGAAGCCGAAGTCGCCGTAGTTGTTGCCGGTGGTGAAGCCGAGGTCGGAGCGCGCGCGGAGATTACGGGTATCGCCGCCATACTTGAAGGTGTGGCGGCCGCGGGTCCAGGTGAGATTGTCGATGAGCTGGAAATTGTCGGAGATGCCGTAGCCGGGCCGGCCCTTGTTGAAGGCCGTGTAGAGGTCGATGCTGAAGTTCGGGAGGCCATTGAAGAAGATGTCGCGCTGGATGTCCTTGAGGCCGAGGCTGTTGGTGAAGGCGCGGCCGTCGAAGTCGAAGATGCGCGAGGCGTCGGACCGCACGAAGCCCATGCGGAGTTCATTCAACAGGCTGGGCGTGATGGTGTAAGACCAGCTTCCTGTGAACTGCCAGTATTTCTCCTGGATGGTGTCGGAAGGCAGGGTGAGGTTATTGGGGGCCGAAGACGGGATGTTTTTGTAGAAAAACCGGCCGAAGACGCGGTGGCTGACGCCGAGGTTCTGATCGCCGCGGAACTCGAACTGGTCGGACTCAATGGTGGTGGGACGGTTGTCTCGGTAATTGGCGGCGGCGCGCCGGTCCGCGGGGCCGGTGTTCGGGTCCGGGTAGAAGGGAAGAATCGCCTTGGCCACCGGGTTGATTCGCGATGCGGGGATGAGGTTGCCGGGGAAGGGTTGTCCGGTGAGCGGGTCGCGGATGCTCACGCCCTCGCGGCTGAAGTCGCCCTGCTTGACGAAGGCGGTGGGAACGGTGTTCTGAATGGTGCTCTGGCGGGGGAAGCGGAGCGACTCCCAGGTGAAGTAGAAAAAGGTGCGGTCCTTTCCGTTGTAGAGGCCGGGAATGGAGAGCGGGCCGCCGGCGGTGGCGCCGAAGGTGTTGCCGATTTTGGCGGGCAGCACGTTCTGGCCGAAGGAGCGGGCGTCGAAGGCCCTGTTCTGGTGGTACCAGAAAAGGGCGCCGTGATAGTCGTTCGAGCCGCTTTTCGAGATGACGGTGATGTCGCCGGGCTGGCCGAACTCGGCGGTGTTGCCGACGCCCTGCACGCGGATCTCATTGATCGATTCCACCGAGAGGAACTGGTTGCGGTTCGGGCTGTTGCCCGTGACCTGCGTGATGGAGATGCCATCGACGCTGGACTCGCTCTGGGCGGGCAGGCCGCCCTGCACGGAAAGGCCGAGACCGTTGTCAGCCTGCACGCCGGGCAGCGTCTGCAGCAGCGCGTAAGGGCTGGTGCTTCCTGCGCCGCGAACGTTCGAGGGCAGGTCGAGAACCTTGTTGGCGGTGAGGTAGGAGGCGATGGCCGGGGTGTCAGTAGCGATGACGCCCGCTGAGGAGACCACCTCGACGGCCTGGCTCAACTCGCCCACGTCGAGCCGGGCATCGACCCGCAGACGGACTCTGGCCTGCAAGACGAGATCCGTGACGCGGAACTGGCGGAAACCGGGTGCGGCGATGGTCACCATATAGTTGCCGGGCTTGAGATCCGGCGCTTCATAATCGCCCGAGGTGCTGGTGCGCACCGACAGCTCGAGATTCTCCGCCAGATTGCGGATTCTGACGTCGGCGCCTTGGACGGCGGCGCCACTGGGGTCGGTGACGGTTCCCAGAATAACGCCCAATGTGCTCTGGGCCACGGCGCCAGGGGCCAGCAGAAGGGCAGCAGCGAGACTGGACAGCCTGAGTACGAACAACGACGTCCTCCTGAAACGATTTCGATCCGGCCGCGCATCCGGGGCGCGGACACTGTTTCAGGGTAGGAGGGATCTGTTTCTGAAAGATGACCCTTGTGTGTCCGTTGCGTGAAACACTGCCGCTGTACCGCCGCCTGACACGCACTCGCAGCAGTCTGTGGCGGGGCGCGGAGGGAAATTCTTCGTCCAATGTGGCGCTGTGGAGATCAGGATGTTTCTCCGGCGGTTCGGGTAGAGGAGCAGGAGTTGCCGTGCCGCGCGCGCCGGTGCGGCGGCAAGAAAGCTGCGGCGCTTTATCCTCAAGGCACAAGTCTTCCGCAATTGTTCGCGCCGCAGCAAATTTGGCACGCTGGTCTCATGCTGCCGGATCATCCTCGCGCGCCTCAGACGCTCGATGAACTCCGAGGGAGGCTTTCGGCCGGGATGTGGGCGGATCTTCGCCGCGGCGCGCCGCTGGCGCGCGAAGCCATGAACCGTGATTTCCCGGACCGGCTGATCCTGCTCCGCTCTTTCTGCCTCGGCTTCGCCCGGCATTGGCGGTTGCCGGACGATCCCGAGACCATCTCCGGTCTCGTGCATCTGCTGCTGGAAGCGGCAGGCGAGATCTGAGCCTGGCGGCCGCGGCGCATTGCCGAGGGCGGGGCCTCATAATACTGAAAAAGCCTTAATCGGGATCCACGGCAATCGAAAACATCGTGCGAATGGCACTGGTATAGACTGAAGAAGATCCCGGCGGCCTGGCTCCCTGCCGTTTCTGCCACGGCCCCGGGGGAGGGAAGGGGAACCACTGTGAGTCGACACCCAGATTCCGAACTCAAATCCAATCACGAAAACCGGCGCGGCGTATCGCGCCGCGGACTTCTGCAAAGCATTGGCGTCACGGGCGCCGTGGCCCCGGCGCTGCTGGAGCAGCCGGCCGAAGCGCAGACGGCGGCGGCAGTGATGGGGCCGGGCGCGGTGCCCGTCACGCTGACCATCAACGGCAAGCCCATGAAGGTGTCCGTCGAGCCGCGCGAGACGCTGCTCGACGTTTTGCGCAACAAGCTGGACCTGACCGGCGCCAAGCGCGTCTGTGACCGCGGCACCTGCGGCGCATGCTCGGTTCTGGTCAACGGCAAGGTCATGTATGCCTGCACCATCCTCGCCATAGACGCCCAAGGCAAGCAGATCACCACAGTCGAGGGCTTCGCTCTCAGCCGCGGGCGGCCGCACCCGGTCGTGGCAGCGTTTGTGAATCACGATGCCCAGCAGTGCGGTTATTGCACGCCCGGCTTCGTGGTGGCGGCCAAGGCGTTCCTCGACACGCACCCGGCTCCGACATACGAGCAGGTGAAGGACGGCCTCGGCGGCAACCTCTGCCGCTGCGGCACGTATGTCGGCATTCGCCAGGCAGTGCTGGAGGCGGCGAAGACGATGAAAGGAGGGTCCAATGCCTGAGTACAGATGGCCGGAGATGTCCAAGCGGAAGGTGATGGGTAAACGCCTGAACCGTCTGGACGGCGTCGAAAAAGCTTCGGGCAGGGCGAAGTACTCTTCGGATCTCAACAAGCCGGGGATGCTGCACGGCGCCACTCTGGTGTGCCCATACGCGCACGCGCGGGTGAAGGCCATCGACACCAGCGCAGCCGAGAAGCACCCGGGCGTGACGAGCGTGCGTGTGGTTTCGCCCGCCGGCACGGAGATTTACTGGGCCCACACGGAAGTGGCGTTCGTCGCCGCCGAGACGGAGCTGGCAGCCAGGGACGCGCTCAAGAAGATCAAGGTCGAATACGAAGTGCTGCCCCACCTGGTGCACGAGGCCGACCTGAACAAGGCGCAGTCCCGCGCGAAAGCCGCCGGCGAACAGATTGAGGGCGACCCCGACCAGGCGCTGAAGGAAGCCGCCGTGATCAGCGAGGGCTTCTATGGCATTCCGGTGCTCGAACACTCCTGCCTGGAGCCGCACGGCAACGTCGTCTCCTGGACGCCGGACAACAAAGTGGAGCTGAATCCCAGCACACAAGCGGTCACCAGCATCCGCGGCGACATGGCGCGGGCGGTGAACGTGCCCGCAGCCAATGTGCATGTCCACCAGGATCACATCGGCGGCGGCTTTGGCTCCAAGTTCCAGCCTGACCGCTGGGGAGTGGCGGCTGCCGAACTGTCGAAGGCTGCCGGCGGGCGTCCTGTGAAGCTGTTTCTCGAGCGCAACGTCGAGCAGGTGATCGCCGGGTGCCGCCCGTCCGCCTTCGCGCGCATCAAACTGGGCGCCTCGAAAGACGGCAAGATCACGCTGTGGGAAAGCAACAGCTGGGCCACCGGCGGATTCACCGGCGGCGGCAGTCCGCCCATCCCATACGTCTACACGCGGATTCCGAACCAGCGCAAAAACCACAGCGCCGTGAGCACCAACACGGCGCCCATCCGCGCCTGGCGTGCTCCGAACCACCAGCAGGCCTCCTATCTGACCTGCGCCGCCATGGAGGACCTGGCGGCGAAGATGAAGATGGACCCGCTGGAGCTGTTCCTGAAGAACGCGGATCTCACGGCGCGCCGCGCCACCTACGAGCGCCAGCTCAAGAAGGCCGCGGAGATGGCCGAGTGGAAGAAGCTGTGGCACCCCCGCGGCGACTCTGGACGCGGACCCCTGAAGCGCGGGCTCGGCATCGGCGTCAATACATGGGGCGGCGCGGGGCACGACTCCACCGCGCGCTGCAACATCCACGCCGACGGCACCGTGGAGGTGGAGCTCGGCTCGCAGGACCTCGGCACGGGCACGCGCACGATCATCGCGCAGGTGGCGGCGGAGAGCCTCGGCTTGCGGGTGAACGACATCCGCGTCAAGATCGGCGACACGAACTATCCGCCTTCGGGCACCTCGGGCGGATCGACCACTGTGGGCGGTGTCAGCTCGTCGACCCGCAAGGCGACCGTCAACGCGCTCACGAAGCTCTTCGAAGAAGTGGCGCCCGCTCTTGGCGCGCCCGCCACGGAACTCGAAGCCGTGGACGGCAAGATCCAGGTAAAGGGCAATCCGGCGAAGAGCCTCGCCTGGAAAGCCGCCTGCGCCAAGCTCGGCGTGAAGACCATCAGCGAGACCGGGCAGAATATCCCGCGCGATGCTCCGAAAGAAGGCCTGAACACGGGCGGCGTCGGCGGCGTGCAGATCGCCGACGTGACCGTGGACGTGGAAACCGGCATCGTGAAGATGAACCGCATCGTCGCCGTGCAGGACTGCGGCACGGTGATCAACCCCAAGACCGCCGAGAGCCAGATCTACGGCGCCATCATCATGTCGATCTGCGGCGCGCTGATGGAAGAGCGTGTGATGGACGCCATCACCGGCCGCATGCTGAACAACGAGATGGAATTCTACAAGCTGGCCGGCATCAAGGACATTGGTGAGATCCTGATCCACCTGGAGATCGACGAGATCAACGACAAGCGCGGCGTGATCGGCCTGGGCGAGCCGCCCGCCATTGGCGGCATCGCGGCGATCGCGAACGCGGTAGCCAACGCCATCGGCGTCCGTGTGCCTCTGGTGCCCATGACGCCCATGAACGTGCTCAACACGCTGAGCGGGAGGATGAGCTGATGCAACCGTTTGAATACGCGAGTCCCAAGACCCTGAAAGAAGCTCTGGCTCTGCTTGGCGGCGCCTGGAGCGATGCGGCGGTGCTTGCCGGCGGCACCGATCTCATCAGCCTCATGAAGGACGAGGTGATGAGCCCGAAGCGCGTGGTGAACATCAAGGATATCGCCGAGCTGAAGGGCATATCAAAGACCGCCGCGGGCATCCGCATTGGCGCGCTGGCGACGGTCCATGAGGTGCTTTCCAGCCCGTTGATCCGCGCCTCGTTCCCCGCCCTGACCGAGGCCGCGCGCGGCGTGGCCAGCCCGCAGATCCGCAACATGGGCACCTTCGGCGGCGATCTGTGCCAGCGGCCGCGGTGCTGGTACTTCCGCGCCGGTTTCGGCCTCATCGCCCGGCACCAAGGCAAAGACCTTGTCGCGGAAGGCGACAACCGGTACCATGCCATCTTCGGCAACGGTCCGGCGCGTTTCGTTTCGGCGTCGAGCTTCGGCCCGGCGCTGGTGGCGCTGGGCGCGAAGATCAAGATCGCCTCGCCCGCGGGCACGCGCCAGGTGGATGCGGAGAAGTTCTTCGTGTCGCCTGCTTCCAGCGACGCGCGGGAAATCGACCTGAAGCCGAACGAGATCCTCACCGAGGTGATCGTTCCGGCCACCGGCGCGAAGAACGCCACCTATGAGGCGCGGCAGAAGGATGCGCTCGACTGGCCTCTGGCCACGGCCTCGGTGGCGCTGACGATGAAGGGCGCGTCCGTGGCTTCGGCGCGAATCGTGCTCGGCCATGTGGCGCCCACGCCCTGGGTCTCGGCCGAAGCGGCCCGGGCCATCGAAGGCAAGACGGTGACCGCTGAGACTGCGGAGGCAGCCGGCAAGGCGGCTGTCGCCTCGGCGCGGCCGCTCAGCATGAACGCCTACAAGGTGCAGATCGCCGCCACGGCTGTCAAGCGCGCATTGATGGCCGCTGCCGGCGTGAAAGCCTGAGGAGGCGCGGCATGGCCATCACGAACCGTGAACGGGCTGGCCTGACGCGGATCGGGGAGGACCGCTGCGAGAACCTCCGCTGGAAGGGGCTCTACATCGAAGCGGAATGGGACCCCACCGTCCCGCATTCGAACGACCGCGCCTTCTGGTGCGACAAGACGCACATCCCCATCGGTCCCGACGGCAAGCCCGTCGACGAATACGAGTGCAACGAGACCCGGAGCTGCTACAAGCCCCTCTGAGGCTCATTCCGGGTACGAATCAGTCGCGGCGGAGGCCATCCGGGCTTCCGCCGCGCTTTTCCTGTTCTGCTGTTCCGTAAACGAGCGGGTCAACTGCGCGCGCCCGATGCACGGGCGAACAGCTCATCGGCAAGCCTCTCGATCTCCTCGCGCATGCAAAGCCTGCCGAGCCAGTGCTGCGGAATGCCCCTGGCGCCGTAGTGCGCGCCCGCAATCTGGCCGCAGATCGCCGCCGTCGTGTCGGCATCGCGGCCGAGGTTGGCTGCCTTCAGCACCGCCTCCTCGAAGCTCTGGCTCCGGTCGAAGGCCCACAGCGCCGCCTCCAGAGAGCGCACCACGAATCCCGCACCCTGGATTTCCGGCGGCTCGCGGCGGCGGAATGAGCCGCCTGCCACTTCTGCAATCTCCGGATGCAGGCTGTGCGTCTGCCAGTAGTCGGGGCAGGGCGCGTGAAGCGGCTCGAGCAATTGCTCCTTCGGCGCGCCTTCGAGGGCGGAAACCACCAACCCGGCGAAGTAACGGCAGGCGTCCACCGCGGTCGCGGCCGCGTGCGTCGTGCGCGAGCTTTCTCCCGCTCTTTCGATCGCCTCTTCCGGCCTTGCCGCATGGAACATCGCCACCGGCGCCAGCCGCATCAACGATCCGTTGCCGGCCGAATACGGATCCTCGCTGCCGCAGAAGGGATCGCCTGTTCGAACAAACCTGGAGAGCGCGGCGTGCGTTGCGCCGCCAATGTCCACGCAAAAGCCCGTGCTGCCGTAGTAGCCCTCGCGCCACCACCGCACGTACCTCTCCATCTGGTCGCGCGGGTCCCAGCCCTTCTCCACAAGACTGGCCGCCAGGCAAAGCGCCATCGACGTGTCGTCGGTCCACTGCCCGGGCTCGAGGCCGAACGCTCCGCCGCCGGTCATGTCGCGAACCGGCTCAAAGGATCCAGGGGCCTGGAATTCCACAGCGGTCCCCACGGCATCGCCGCAGGCGAGGCCCAGCAAGCATCCGCGAAAACGGGAACGGTCGAGCATGGTCGTCTGTTCCGGGCGTTTGGGGATGTCCCCGTCAGGCTTCCTTCAGCGCGCTGATGATGTCGTTCACCGCCTTCTGCCCGTCGGAGAAGAACATCAACGTGTTGTCGGCGGCAAACAGGGGATTCGGGATCCCGGCAAAGCCGGGGCTGAGGCTGCGCTTGATCACCACCACCGTGCGCGAGCGGTCGGCGTCCAGGATCGGCATGCCCGCGATGGGGGACTTCGGATCCGTGCGCGCCAGCGGGTTCACCACGTCATTGGCGCCGAGAATGATCGATACATCCGTCTGCGGGAACAGCCGGTTGGCTTCATCCAGCTCCTTCATCTGTTCGTACGGAACGTCGGCTTCCGCCAACAGCACGTTCATGTGCCCCGGCATGCGTCCCGCCACCGGATGGATGGCGAAGATCACTTCTGCGCCGCGCTCCTCCAGCATCTGGGCAAGCGCGCGCACGGCGTGCTGCGCCTGGCTGACCGCCATCCCGTAGCCCGGAACAAACGCGACGCGCTGCGCGTTTTCGAGCAGCATGGCGATCTCCTCCGGAGAGGCGGCTTTCACTTTGCCCTTGTAGATGTCGTCGCCTTTCACCGCAGCTTGCGCGCCGAATCCTCCGAACAGCACGTTTGCCAGCGAGCGGTTCATCGCCTTGCACATGATCTGCGTCAGGATGATGCCTGAGGCGCCCACCAGCGAGCCGGCGATGATCAGCATGTTGTTCTGGAGCACGAAGCCGGTGGCGCACGCCGCCAGCCCCGAATAGGAGTTCAGCAGCGAGATCACCACCGGCATGTCCGCGCCGCCGATTCCGATGGTGGCCAGCACGCCCAGCACGCACGATGCGGCAAGCAGCAGCCAGTACCAGAGGAGCTGCTCCGGCTGCATCACCACCATCACGCAGAGCGCCACGTTGGCCAGAAGAAACAGTGCGTTCACCGCATGGCGTCCGGGAAACACCACCGCAGCGCTTGTGATCAGCTCCTGGAGCTTGCCGAACGCGATCAGGCTGCCCAGAAACGTCACGCCGCCGATCAGTCCGGACAGCGCCGTGGCGATTGTGAGCTGAAGATCGAACGGTCCGCCCATGTGGATCGTCTCCGCGAGCGCGGCGCCCGCCACCAGCGCCGACGCCGCGCCGCCGAAGCCGTTCAGCAGGGCCACCATCTGCGGCATGGCGGTCATCTGGATCTTCACGGCCAGCAGCGCGCCGACGCCTGCCCCTGCCACCAGTCCGGCGAGGATGATCTCGTAGCTCACGATGCGGCGGTCGAGAACGGTCACCAGCACGGCGATGAACATGCCCAGCGCGCCGAGAAAATTCCCGCGCACCGCTGACCGCGGGTGCGACATTCCCTTCAGCGCAAAGATGAAAAGCGCCGAGGCAAGCAGATACGCGAAGTTGATGACTGCGGTTGGCATGGCTATTTCCGTTTGAACATTCCGAGCATGCGGTGCGTGACCAGGAAGCCGCCCACGACGTTGATCGTGGCGAACACTACCGCCAGGAAGCCGAGCACCGTCGTCAGAGTCGTGTGCTGCGTCCCGGCGGAAAGCACGGCCCCGACCAGGGTGATGCCGCTGATCGCGTTCGAGCCCGACATCAGCGGAGTGTGCAGCGTCGGCGGAACCTTGGTGATCACTTCAAAGCCAATGAAGATGGCCAGAACGAAGATCGTAAGCGTCGTGACAAACAGTTCCATCAGGCTTCTCCCAGAAGTTCCTTGATGCGGCCGTGAACCACCCGTCCCTCGTGCGCGACGAGCGTCTCCCGCAGGATTTCGTCTTCGCTCGAGAAATCGATCGATCCCTTGGCGGCGATGTGCAGCAGGAAGTTGGCCACGTTGCGCCCGTACATCTGGCTGGCGTGGTACGGCGCCATCGAAGGCAGGTTCAGCAGCCCGATCAGCGTGACGCCATGGCGTTCCACCACTTCGCCCGCCACCGTGATCTCGCAGTTGCCGCCGCGTTCCACGGCCAGGTCCACCACCACGGACCCCCGCGCCATGCCGCGCACCATCTCTTCCGTGACGAGCACCGGCGCCTGCTTGCCGGGCACGGCGGCTGTGGTGATGACCACGTCGTTCTCGGCCACGACGCGCGTCATCAACTCGCGCTGCCGCCGGTAGAAGGACTCGTCCATCGCCCGCGCATAGCCGCCCTTGTCCTCCGCCTCTCCGGCCTCCAGCGGCAGCTCTACGAACTTCGCCCCGAGGCTCAGCACCTGCTCTTTCACCGCCGGGCGCACGTCGTAGGCGGAGACGACCGCGCCGAGCCGCCGCGCCGTGGCGATCGCCTGGAGCCCCGCCACGCCCACGCCCACCACGAACACCTTCGCCGGGGCGACGGTGCCAGCTGCGGTCATCAGCATCGGGAACAGCCGCGGCAGGTAGTGGGCGGCGAGGATCACCGCCTCGTAGCCCGCCACGGTGGCCATCGAGGACAACGCGTCCATGCTCTGCGCGCGCGTGATGCGGGGCATCAGCTCCATGGCGAACGCCGAAACCCCCGCCGCGGCGAACTCGCGCGCCCGCTGCGGCTCCGACAGCGGATCGAAGAAGCCGATCACCGCCTGCCCGCGCCGCAACCCGGCGGCGTCGGCCCGCACGCGGGCGATGACGTCGCAGGTTTCGATCACCTCCTCGCGCGAAGAGGCGATGCGGGCGCCCTTGCCCGCGAACTCCTCGTCTCCGAATCCTGCAGGTTCGCCTGCACCGTTCTCCACCACTACTTCGAGGCCCTTCGCTGCCAGCAATGCCGCAGACTGCGGCGCCAGGGCCACCCGCCGCTCGCCTTGAGCCGTCTCCTTCAGTACGCCAACTTTCATCAGAATTCCCTCGCTGGATCCAAAGACAGGCTACCCCAACCCGGTCGGCCGGACAGAAACCGGTCTCAACCCCGCCGGCTCGCCGCCGGGATCCGCCGCACAGTGTCGTTCAGCTCGGCGATGCTCTCATGGCCGATGGTGAAGCAGTCGATCACGTCGTGCGCCAGCGCGTACTGCAGGCATTCGTCCGCGCGCCGGCGCAGCGCGCCCGCGCCCAGGATCTTCATGCCGATAATCCCTTTGCCCGCCGCCTTCATCTGCTTCAACACCGCCAGCACCTCCGGCGGCGATGCGTCCATCTGCACGCCGGCAGGATTGAAGCGCGCGAGGTCGACTTCCACCCAAGGGCTCGCCGCCGCTGCGCGCAACGCCGCCATCGTGTGGCAGCTCACGCCCTTCGTCTTGACGATGCCCTTCGCCTGAAGCTCCGAGATGTACTCCATCGCCCCCCGCTTCCGGTGCGGCCACCCGGCGTCCATCATGCAATGCAGCAGCAGGATGTCGATGTAGTCCGTTCCAAGCTCGCGGCGGAAGCGGTCGATGTCTGCCTTCATCTCGGCGGCGGTGGAGGCATGCGTTTTGGTGAGAATCACCACCTTTTCCCGCGGCACGCGCTTCAGCGCCTCGCGCACATGGGGATGCGTGCCGTACTGGTCGGCCGAGTCCCAGAAGAACACGCCCTGGTCGTAGGCGGCGCGAAACATGTCCGCCAGCCCGCCCAGTCCCAGTTTGCGCGTCTGGTTGGAGGCGCCGCCCACCCCGTTGGTCCCGGAGCCCGCCGCCAGCCGGCTCACGCGGATCTTCTTCGGCCCGAGTTCGACGATATCAGAGGCGCGCTTCTCCACGGCCGATGCGTAGAGAAAGTGAGGAAATGAGCGGAACAACGCCGCGCCTGCACCTGTCTGGATCAACGTCCGTCGCTTCATCGCATGCACCCCGTTTCAGTTACGACGCTATCACACCGCAGCCCTTAAGGCCCCTTCACTCCCAGCTCCTTCAGCAGCCCGTCCGCGCGCTCCACATGCTCCAGCAGCCAGAGAAAGAAGCGAATATCGACGTTCACATTCCGCGCAATGGCCGGATTGTAGCCGAAATCATTGGCGACATTCTCCCACACGCGGTCGAAATTCAGCCCCACCAGCTCGCCCCGCCCGTTCACCGTCGGGCTGCCCGAATTTCCTCCGGTGGTGTCGGCGTCCGCCAGGAAATTCAGCGGCACTTGCGCCGGATCCGTTTTCGCGGCGGCTTCCAGCAAGGCTTTGGGCACATCGAACGGATCCTCACCGGTGTTCTTCTCCAGCATCCCGGCCAGCGTCGTTTGCGGCAGATACTCGACGGCTTCCCGCGGAACGTAGCCCTTTACATGGGCGAATGAAACGCGCAGCGTGCCGTTGGCATCGGGCGCCACCGGCTTGCCGGCATGCGCCATGACGGCCCGCCGCCACGCCGGGCGCAGGCGGCTCACCGCGCCCTCATGCTCGCGCTGCGACCGGTCGAACGCGCGAAGCTCCGGCTCCAGTTCGAGCGCGAAGTCGATCAGCGGATCCCGGCGCGCGCGGAGCTGATCCAGCGTCTCGCCGAACATTTTCATGCGCTCGGCCGGGTCGGCCACTCGCGTGCCGGCGTACAACCGCGCCACCGCCTCTTCGAGTGAACCGGCGCGGAAACGGGCGTCCACGGCCCGGATGCGGGCGCCCTCCGGCAGGTTCAGCGCGTGCCGCAGCCAGCTGGCAAACACTGCCTCGTCGGCGCGGCGGAAGAAGCTCTTCTGGTCGCGCTCCAGCCGCGCCTTCAACTGGGGCCACTGCCGCTCCATGTACTCGGCCTCGCGCTCCATGTCGGGCTTCCCGCGTTCGGCGGCCAACCGGACGAGCTGAGTGGCATGGCGCAGCGCCACAGGGCCGTTGAGACCCGTCTGGAGCAGAAAGTCGCGCAGCGCCGCGGCGCGGCGCCGCGCGGCCCGCTCATCCAGATCCCGACGCGCTTCGATGGCCGCCTTCCATTCCGGCCGGCTTGCCGCCCACGCCAGGACCTCCTTCTCCTGCCGTTCCTGTTTCTCGATGATCCTGCCGCGCGCCAGCCCGGCCAGTTGCCCCTCGGCGTTCTTCACCACGTTGTGCAGGCTCTTCAGCGTGCCCGCCACGGCGATCGCGCCTTCGCGGGAGCCTTTCGATGCCTCTTCGAGCAGGCGGATCCACTCGCCGTAGATGCGTGCGCGAAGGGCGAACCAGCCGTCCCGCTGCAAGGCCATCTCCGCCGCAGTCAGCGAGCGCACGGTGCGCCCCGGGTAGCCGAGCACCATCACGAAGTCGCCGGGCTTCACGCCGGCACGCGAGACCGGGAACCAGAATTCCGGCCGGTACGGCTTGCCGTCCTTGTAGGCGCGCGCCACGGCGAAGTCGCCCGTGTGGCGGGGCCACATCCAGTTGTCGACCTCCCCGCCGAATTCCCCGATCGCCCGCGCCGGCGCGTAGACGAGGCGCACGTCCGTGAGCTCCAGGCTCTCCACCAGCACGTACTGCACTCCGCCGTCGAAGACGGCGACGCGGCAGCGCGCCTCCCGCTGCCGTTCGCATTCCGCCACCAGTTCCTTCTGTTTCCTCTCGATCGCCTCCCACCGCTCGAGGTCCGTTGCGCCCGCGGGCACGGCGGCCAGCACCGCCTGCGTCACGTCGGTGAACCTGCGCGGCACGGTGACGCGCGTCGTGCGCCCGGGCAACTCTTCTTCCCGCGTGCGCGCCAGAAAGCCGTTCGTCATCAGGTCGCGCTGCGGGGTGCTGTGCTCCTGCAGCACGCCGAACAGGCAGTGATGATTGGTGAGGATCAGGCCCGTCTCCGACACGAAGCCTGCCGAGCAGCCGCCGATGTTCACCGCCGCCGCCAGCAATCCCGTGCCGCGCCGCGGGTCCCAGAGACGCTCCACGGGGATCTGGAGCCCCAGCTGCCGGAGCCATGCAGGGTCGAGTTCCAGCACCTGCTGCGGGGTCCATTTGCCCTCCACAGCCGCCAGCGGCGAAAGCGGCGCTGCCGCCAGGAACAGGAACAGTGTCGAAACCATCCGGTTGCGCATCATCAGCAGGCTCCTTGCCGCCGGGATTGTACACCGGCGTGTTTTTCAGCATATAGTGAAGGCACCCCGAAGGAGGGGCAGGGACAGATGACGAACGCCATGCGCGACTTCGCGGAAGAGATCCGCCAGTGCTGGATCCGCTGTGACCAGGCCTTGGCGGCTGGGGACGCCGACACCGCCAATGACGCCTTCGGCCGCGTCTTCGAAATTGTGGACCAGTTTCCGGTGGAGGAAGAGGACGTTCGCGCGCTCGCGCTGCTGTGCATTCTCACCTGGGTAAAGGTGGCGCTGGCGCTGGAGGAGGCGGGCCAAAACGATCCCGCCCTGGAAGCGCAGGCCCACGTCTTCGAACTGCTCGACACTTACTGGCTGCTCGACGAGGAGGAAGAGCCGCAGCCCGGCAAGAGCGCGCAGGAATTTGCAGGCCTGGAGACCCCCGAATCGACGGAACTGCTGGGACGTCTCTACCTGCTTTGCAGCCGGTACGGGCGCAAGGACAGCCTGTACTGGGGCCGCTGCTTCATGGAGTTTGACCGGAAGATGCAGGCGGGCGATGCGGTGAACTGAGACCCTCGCCGCGGACCTCGCCCAACACGCGCCGCCCGGCCTCCAGCAGTTCGACGATCCGTTCCACGTCATACACACATCCGCCCCACGAACCGCCGCTCGCCTGCTGAAGCGCCGCCCACAGGCGCGTGTCCCCCGGCAGCAGCGGATCCGGCGCCAGCCCCGGATGCGGCGCGCGCGCATCCAGATCCACGCCCACCACGTTCACGGAGCCTTCCAGCCGGTTGCGGTCGATCACGATCTCGATGACGTCGCCATCGCGCAGCCGGCCGATCGGGCCTCCGGCCAGCGCCTCGGGCGACACGTGGCCGATGCAGGCGCCGGTGGAGACCCCGCTGAAGCGTGCGTCGGTGATCAGCGCCACATGCTTTCCGAACGGGAGATACTTCAGCGCCGAGGTGAGCTGATAGGTCTCCTCCATGCCGCAACCCGCCGGTCCGCGCCCGGCCAGCACGACGACATCGCCCTCGCGGATTCGGCCCTCCTTGATGGCGCCGATGGCTGCGGCCTCCGAGGTGAACACGCGCGCCGGGCCCCGCTTGCGGTACACGCCGTCGGCATCCACGACGGAAGGATCAATGGATGTGGCCTTCACCACGCTGCCCTCCGGCGCGAGGTTGCCGGTCGGGAAGCACACCGTGGAGGTGATGCCTCGGGCGCGCGCCTGATCCGGACTGAAGATCACCTCGCCGGCCTCGATCCCGTCCCTCTCCAGCAGGCGCCGGCGCAGCGCGGCGCGGCGCTCGCTCGCCTCCCACCAGTCGAGGTTTTCGTCCAGCGTCCTGCCCGTTGCCGTCAGGACTCGCGTGTGGAGCAGCCCGGCGCGGCGCAGGTGCAGCATCACCTCGGGAACGCCGCCGGCGAGAAACACCTGCACTGTGGCGAAGTTGCGCGGGCCGTTGGGCAGCGCGTCCACCAGCCGCGGCACGCTGCGGTTGACGCGGATCCAGTCCTCCACCGTCGGCCGGCGCAGCCCGGCATGGAAAGCGACCGCAGCCAGATGGATGATGAGGTTCATCGAGCCGCCGCAGGCGGCATGCAGCACCAGCGCGTTCTCCAGAGCCTCCGGCGTGAGAATGCTTCCCATGCTGATGCGGGCAGCCGTCAGGTGCAGCGCGGCGCGCGCCGAGCGGCGGGCCAGGTCCAGCCAGATAGGGTGGCCCGAGGGCGACAGCGCCGAATGCGGCAGCGCCATGCCCAGCGCCTCGGCCACCACCTGCGACGTCGCCGCCGTGCCCATGAACTGGCAGCCGCCTCCCGGCGAAGCGCAGGCGCGGCATCCCACATCCTGCGCGTACTCCAGCGGAATCTCCCCATGTGCAAAACGCGCGCCGATGGACTGCACGACGGCGGTGTCCTCGCCCTGCTCCGGCAGCAGCGTCACGCCGCCCGGCACGAGCACGCACGGCAGCCCGCGCTGCTCCGCCAGCGCCATCATCATGGCCGGCAGCCCCTTGTCGCAGGTGGCTACCCCAAGCACGGCGGCGCGGTTCGGAAGCGACCGGATCAGGCGGCGGAACACCGTGGCCGCGTCGTTGCGGTAGGGGAGCGAATCGAACATCGCCGGCGTGCCCTGCGAGCGCCCGTCGCAAGGATCGGAGCAGCAGGCCGCAAACGGCATGGCGCCCAGCTCCTTCAGCTCCCGCGCGGCGGCTTCCACCTGGAGCGACACCTCCCAATGCCCGGTGTGGTAGCCGAGCGCGACAGGCGATCCGTCCGGCGCGCGCAGCCCGCCGTGCGTGGACAGGATCAGGACCTCGGCGGCGTTCATGCGCGCCGGCTCCCAGCCCATCGCGGCGTTCATCGTCCAGCCGTAAAGGTCGCCCGAGGGCCGCTCGCGCAACATCTGTTCGGTGTAGGGGAGCCGCCCCTGCGGTCCCGGCGCCTTGCTGCGGACGTCCCACAGCGAGGTGTCGCCGGAATCGAGAATCGAGGCGGTCGGAGGAAGTTCGCCGGGCATGATCCGATTTCATCACAGCCGGGCCCCTGCGGCCGGCTGGCGCGAGTGCCATGCATCGGGTAGAGTGGGAAGTTCCCTATGAGCCTGCGAGTGACTGAACGGACCAACGGCGACGTGCTCGTGCTCGCCCTCGACGGGCGGCTCGCCATCGGCGACGCGGTGGAGGAGTTCCGCCGCAGGATCGACGCGGCGATCAAAGGCGGGCAGACGCGGCTTGCTCTGGATTTGAAGGGGACCGAATATATCGATTCCAGCGGCATGGGGTTCCTTGTCGTGGCCCACAAAGTGGCCCGCGACGCCGGGGGCATGCTGGCCATGTTCAACCTCACCGACCGCGTGGTGGACCTGATGCTGCTCACCAAGCTCAGCGGCGTCTTCCACCTGTTTGCTTCCGAACAGGACGCTGTCGACGCCATCCACGGCAAGCCGGTGAAGCCCTTCGATCCGGTGGAATACGTGCAAAACCGCGGCGAGCACGCGCCGGGCGGGGAGTGAACCGCCCGGCGTGCTAAACTCGTATCTTCCCCCCATGAAGATCGCGCTTGGTGCGGATCACGCCGGTTTTTCCCTGAAAGAGATTCTGCGCCGCGAACTGGAAGCGGCTGGACACGAGGTAACGGACTTCGGCACGCACTCCGCCGAATCCACCGATTATCCCGACTACGCGCAACTGGTGGCCCGCGCCGTGGCCGGCGGGCAATGCGAGCGCGGCATCCTGGTCTGCTTCACCGGCGTGGGCATGTCGATCGCCGCCAACCGCACGCGCGGCGTGCGCGCCGCTCTCGGCTTCAACTCCGATGTCGCGGAGCTGACGCGGCGCCACAACGACGCCAACATCCTGGCCCTTGGGGCCAAGTACACCAGCCCGGCGCAGGCGAGCGAGCGCGTGAGGATTTTCCTGGAGACTCCATTCGACGGCGGGCGGCACGAGCGGCGCGTCCGCAAGATGGACGCGGGCGAGGAGGGTTGCAGCGGATGACGGAACAGCAGCGCATGGCGAGGCCCCTGGCCGAGGTCGATCCCGAAATCGCGCAGGCGGTGCGCGACGAGGCCGAACGGCAGCACTCGCGGCTGGAGCTGATCGCCAGCGAGAACTTTACGTCGGAAGCCGTGCTGGAAGCCACCGGCAGCGTGTTCACCAACAAGTACGCCGAAGGCTACCCCGGCAAGCGATACTACGGCGGCTGCGAGTTCACCGATATCGTCGAGAACCTCGCCCGCGAACGCGCGAAAAAGCTCTTCGGCGCCGAACACGCCAACGTGCAGCCGCACTCGGGCTCGCAGGCCAACGAGGCCGCCTACGCCGCAGTGCTCTCGCCCGGCGACACGATCCTCGGAATGAATTTGGCCCACGGCGGGCACCTCACCCACGGACACCCGCTGAACTTTTCGGGCAAGACCTACAAGGTGGTGCCGTACGGGGTGCGGCGCGAGGATGAGCGGATCGACTACGACGAAGTGGCCCGGCTCGCCCGCGAGCACCGGCCGAAGATGGTGGTGGCCGGCGCCAGCGCCTATTCGCGGATCATCGATTTCGCCCGCCTGCGCGAGATTTGCGACGAAACCGGCGCCCTGCTGCTGGTCGACATGGCCCACTTCAGCGGAATGGTGGCCGCAGGCCTGTATCCGAACCCGTGCCAGTGGGCCGACATCGTCACCACCACCACCCACAAGACCCTCCGCGGGCCGCGCTCCGGGTTGATCCTCTGCCGCGCGCAATACGCACAGGCCATTGACAAGACCGTGTTTCCGGGCGTGCAGGGCGGCCCGCTGGTTCACGTGATCGCCGCCAAGGCCGTCTGCTTCCTGGAGGCCATGCAGCCGGAGTTCATCGAATACCAGCGCCGCGTGGTGGCCAATGCGCAGGCGCTGGCCTCGGGCATGAGCGAGGCAGGCTTCCGGGTCGTCAGCGGCGGCACGGACACGCACGTCATGCTTGTGGATGTTTTCTCGAAAGGGCTGCGGGGCAGGGAGGCCGAGAAGGCGCTGGACGAGGCGTGGATCACCGTGAACAAGAACTCGATCCCCTTCGACCAGAACCCGCCGCTGAACCCCAGCGGCATCCGCCTGGGAAGCCCGGCGGTGACCACGCGCGGCTTCGGCCAGGCGGAGATGCGGCTGGTGGCCGAGCTCATCGCCCGCGTGCTGGAGGCGCCCGCCGATGCGGGCAATCTCGCCGCCGTCCGCCGGCGCGTCCAGGAACTCACCGAGCGGTTCCCGCTCTACGAATGGAGGCGCGCCGCCGTGCGGGCGTAGCCACGGGGAGTCCAGGTGCCTCTGCGGATCCTGATCGACGCCCGCCACGTCCGCGATTTCGGCTACGGCACCTATATCCGCAACCTCGTTCGCGGTCTTGCCGCAATCGGCGCTCCCCATGAGTTCCTGCTCGCCGTCCGGCCGTCCGACGAGGGAGAACTCGCGGACCTGCCGCCCAACTTCCACTTCCTTCCCTACGAAAGGCCGGACACCGAGCCGCGCGACCGCGTGCTGTTCTCGTTCTTCGCCCGGAAGCATCTCCCCTCTGCGGTCCACATCCCGCTGGCGCGAGTGCCACTTTTCCTGCCCCGCCCTTACATCGTCACCGTCCACGACATTTCGAGCCTGGTGATCGAAAAGGCGGCCGGATGGCAGAGCGCCCTCCAGCGATCGCTGTTGCGGCGGTCGCTTGTGGAGGCGGCCTGCGTGATCGCCGTCAGCGAGTGGACCCGCAACGACCTCATCTCGCTGGTCGGGGTTCCGGCGGACAAAATCCGCCGCATCTACGGCGCCGTCGATCCCAGCTTTCTCGATCCCCGCCCCCCGCGCTGGGCGCGCGCCGCCGGCCCCGAGGCGCGCGAACACGAGCGGCGCCGCGAGCTGGAGCGCTACCAGGTGCATTACCCTTACCTGCTTTACGCCGGCACCATCCGCCCCCAGAAAAACATTCCCCGCCTGGTGGAAGCCTTCGCCCTGGTGCGCGGCAAGCTCCAGAACGACCCGCGATGGAAGGACCTCCGCCTGATCATCATCGGCGACGAAATCTCGAAGTACCCGGCCGTCCGCCAGGCCGTCATCCAGTCCCGCGTTGAACCTTACGTGCGCTTTCTCGGGTTCGTGCCCGCCGATACGCTGCGGATCTTCTACGAGTCCGCCGCGGCATTTGTATTCCCCTCGCTGTACGAAGGCTTCGGTCTTCCCCCGCTGGAGGCGATGGCCTGCGGCACCCCGGTGGTGTGTTCCTCCGCCACCTCCCTGCCGGAAGCTGTGGGCGACGCCGCCGAAATGGTGAGCCCGGACAACGTCTTCGACATCTCCCGCGGCATCCTCGAAGTGTTGCTCAACGAGGAACGGCGCCTCGAGCTCATCGAGCGCGGCGCACGGCGCTGCCGCGAATTCCGCTGGGAGACCACCGCCGCCCGGGTGCTGGCGATCTACGAGGCCGTGGCGATGGGAAACCCGCTGCCGGAGTGAGTGAAAGGATCGAAGTTCCGCGGATCGGGCCCCGCCCATAGTACACGGCCCCGGATCACCGACAGCAGCGATTGCCCCTCCAGCAGGATGGCGTGCGGGCCCACCGGCTCGTCCAGCGACCCTTGCCCGAGAATCCTGAGCCGGCCGGCTTCCACCCGGACCCGGCGGATCAGCCCCGCGCCGCCCCACCGCAACAGGTGCCAGCATCCCTCGGCTACACTCACCCGCAACTCCTCGTCCTCGGCCACTAGCGCGAATTGTCCCGCACGCCGGGCGAATGGCAGCAGCGGATCCGGTTCCAGCCCGGCCAGAAACAATCTTCGCACTCCCTGCCAGGGTATGGACCGGAATGCCACCCACTCTTCCACCCTTCCCGTGTCCGGCCACGGCGAACCAGGCCCGATTTTGCCCGAAATCACCGGAATCCTGCGCCGGTTCTCCTTCCCGATCCGCCTTGCCAGCAGAACCTGGTCTGCCTCCTCCTCCGTGAACAATTCCCCCGCCGTCCAGCCCAGATTGGCGAGAATCGAATCTGCCATATGCGGCGTCAGCGACCGTTTCCCGGCCAGAATGTGGTGCAGATGAGGCTGGGAAATTCCCGTCAGACGCGCCAGCCCGCGCTCGGTGTATTCGCCGTTGCTCAACAGCAACCCGAGGCGGCGCACCAGGCGCTGAAGCAGCCGCTCAAACCCGGGCCCTGGAGCGGGGCGCACGTGATTTCTCCTTGAAATAGGATAGTACTAGTACATCTAGTACTCAAGGCCGGCAGTTGAAATTAACAAGATTTAATACAAAGTGCGCCGATATATTATCTCTATGTATATCTATAACTTATGGATGTCCTGGAATTTCCTGGCGGCAGAGTTGCCGGCCCGCGCGGAGAATATGTTGACGGTCTGTGCGGCGCGGAGAAGATGGGAGGCAGGAATTCCGGGCGTCCGGGGTGAGGCCGGATGCCTGAATCAGAAGAGGAAAGAACCAATATGGAGTGGACCCGTTCCGAAACAATCGGCCTGGCCTCGATGAAATGTGTGCACTGCCGCGGACTCGGCCTCCGGGAGGCCCGCGGCCGGATGGTGCCCTGCGCCTGCGTGTTTCGCAGCATTTTCCGCGCCTGTTACGCGCGGTTCCGGAAATGTGTGGAGCAGGAAAAGAGATTCAGCCGGGTGAGCCTCGAATACTCGCCGCGCGGCGGCCGGCGGATTACCTGGGGCATGAAAAACGAGGAATACATCGCAGATTTCTACCTCGTCAGCCGCCGCCACCTGACGCCGGAAGAGTGGAATTTGTTCCGGTACCATTTCCTGCTCGGCGCCGACTCCCGCCTGTGCGTGCGCAAACTGAAAATCGACCGCGGGCAGTTCTTCCACATGGTGTACCGGATCGAGGCCAAGCTGGGCAAGGTGTTCCGCGAACTCCAGCCCTATTCGCTCTACCCGATCGACGAGTACTTCCACGGGCGGACGGAGAATCCGTGGCGCAGCATGGATGACGAACCGGCGCCGGCGGCGCGGCCGGAGGCGCCGGGCAAGCGGTTTCCCCAGGAAAGAGTGGCCTGAGCCGTGGCGGGTTGCCCGGCGCAGCGGCGGCTCAAAGCAGTTCCGCGCCGAGGGCGCGGAGCTTGCCGCTCAGGTTCTCGTATCCGCGCTCGATCAGGCCGGTGTTCGACAGCCGGGACTCCCCCTCGGCGGCGAGCGCCGCGATGACGTAGCTGAAACCGGCGCGCAGGTCCGGGATCTCGATGTCGGCGCCGCGCAGGGGCGTGGGGCCGACGATCACGGCCGAATGGCGGTAGTTGCGCTGCCCGAAGCGGCAGCGCAGCCCGCCCAGGCATTCACGGTAGAGCTGGATCTGCGCGCCCATGCGGCGCAGCGCCTCCACGTAGCCGAACCGGTCCTCGTAGACGGTCTCATGCACGATGGAGACGCCCTCGGCCTGCGTCAGCGCGATGACGAAGGGCTGCTGGTAGTCGGTGGAGAATCCCGGGTAGACGTCCGTCTCGACGGCGGTGGAGCGCAACCGCTCGCCGGCGCGCCAGAACTCGATGCCGTCGGCGGCCACGCGGAAGTCTCCGCCGATCTGGCGCAGCCTGTTGAGGAACGTCATCATGGGCGCCTGCTGCGCATGGCGCACGAAGATGCGCCCGTTGGTGGCCACGGCGGCGCAGGCCCAGCTGGCCGCCTCCAGGCGGTCGGGGATCGCTTCGTGGTCGTAGCCGCGCAGCTGGCGCACGCCGATGATCTTGATCACCCGGTCGACGTCGACGCTGATGATGGCGCCCATCTTCTGAAGCACCATGATCAGGTCCATGATCTCGGGCTCGACGGCGGCGTTGGAAAGCTCGGTCACCCCGTCGGCGAGGACCGCGGCGAGGATCACCTGCTCGGTGGCGCCGACGCTGGGATAGTCGAGCCTGATCTTGTTGCCCTGGAGCCTCGCCGCCGTCAGGTGCGCGTCGTGGGCTTCGTCGTGGAGCACGGCGCCGAGGTCCTGCAGCGCGCGAAGGTGGAAGTCCACGGGTCTCGACCCGATGCGGCAGCCCCCGAGCGACGGCACGGGCGCCGTTCCGAAACGCGCCAGAAGCGGGCCGCAGGTCAGGATCGGGATGCGGCTCTTGCCGGAGAACTCGCGCAGCACGGAGCGCTCCATGGGGCGCAGATTGGCGGCGCGGATCTCGAGCGTCCCGGGTTCGGGCTCGATGACCTCGCCGCCGAGGGCGTGGATCAGCTCCGCCGTAATGCTGACGTCGAGGATGCGGGCGACATTGCGCAGCACGCACTTCTCGTCCGTCAACAGGGCAGCCACCATGATCTTCGGCAGTGCGTTCTTCGCCCCGCGCAGCGACACCTCGCCCGCCAGCGGCTTGCCCCCGCGAAGAACCATCGGTTCGGCTTTCAGCTCGGCTTTCAGCGCGGCTCCCGGAATGCTCATCTACGAAAACAATTTTCTCTCGCGGCGCAGCACCGGAGGGGTCTCGATGTCGTCAAAGGGCAGGATCTCGTCGGGCGGGCCCGCGGCCGGCGGAGCGGCCTGAGGCGGCGGTCCCGCCACAGGCGCCGTCTCTTCCGGCGCCGGTTCGAGATCGAAGACGGTTTCATCCAGCGGTTCCGGCCCGGGGACAAACTCGGGCTCGGCTTCGGGTTCGAACCGGCGCGCCACCGCAGCCGGCGCGGGAGCGGGAGGTTCGACAATCAGCGGCGCCGACGGCGCCTCCGGCGCGGCTGCGCCGGCCGCGCGGCGGTGCACCGGCACCTGCGTGCGCTCGACCTGCGGCAGCCCCTCCCGCTGGAAGCCGGTAGCGATCACGGTGATGCGCACTTCGTCGTCGAGCGAGGAGTCCGGCACCAGCCCGAAGTTGATCTGCACATCCGGGTTGCCCGTGGCCTCGCGGATCAGCTTGCACGCCTCGTGCATTTCGTGCAGGCTCAGCGACGGCGGGGCAGTGATGTTGAGCAGGATGGCGCGCGCGCCCTGCAGGCCGCCTTCCTCCAGCAACGGACAGGCGATGGCGCCGCGCGCGGCCTCCACGGCCGCCTGCGGCCCGCGAGCCGACGCCGTCCCCATGATGGCGAAGCCCATGCCCAGCATGATGGCCCGCACGTCGGCGAAATCGCGGTTGATCAGGCCCGGAGTGGTGATGATGTCGCTGATGCCCTGCACGCCCTGCCGCAGCACGTCGTCCGCCAGGCGGAATGCTTCGAAGAACGACGTCCCCGGCGGCACCAGCTCGATCAGCCGGTCGTTGGGAATCGAGATGACACAATCCACCGTGGCGTGCAGCTCGGCCAAGCCGCGCTCGGCCTGCTTCATGCGCCGCGGCCCTTCGAACGCGAATGGCCGGGTGACCACCGCCACGGTGAGCGCCTCCAGTTGCTTGGCCAGCGCCGCCACCACCGGCGCGGCCCCCGTGCCCGTGCCGCCTCCGAGCCCCGCGGCGATGAACACCATGTCGGCGCCCTCCAGCACGTCGAGGATCCGCTCGGTGTCTTCCAGCGCCGCCTGGCGGCCGATCTCCGGATCCGAACCGGCGCCCAGCCCGTGCGTGATGCGCGCCCCCAGCGCGATCTTGTTCGGCACCGGCGACGAGCGGAGCGCCTGCGCGTCGGTGTTCATCACGAAGAACTCCACACCGCGCACGCCGGCATCGATCATCCGGCTGACCGCGTTCGAGCCGCCGCCGCCCACGCCCACCACCTTGATGCGCGTGCCGCCGAGCTGCTCGTCCTGAATCTCGAACTTCAGCGAATCCAGTTCTGCCATGGTGACCTCAATTGCCTCGCGCCTGGCGCCGGCGCGTTCTCCTCATTTTCCCCGAAACAGGCCGAACAGTCCCGTGCTGCCCGCGCCTTCGCGGCGTGACTGCAGCCTTGCCGAATACATCGCCAGCCCGGCGGCCGCCGTCCATGCCGGCGAACAGAGCTCGTCGGGCCATTCCAGCACGCCACGCGTCAGGCCGAGACGCGCCGGGCAGCGCAGCAGCCGCTCGGCCTCCTGCACCATGCCCTCCAGCAGCGCGCCGCCGCCGCACAGCACCAGCCCTTCGCCCAGATGCATGTCCCGCGCGTGGCGCTGCCGGCAGGACTCGACAATCTCGAACACCTGTCCGGCGCGCGCCTCCAGCGTCTCCACCAGGGCCCGGCGGCTCACTTCCCGGCCCGTGCGCCCGCCCTCGGCGGGCAGCTCGATGATGATGTTGTCGCCGGAAGGCGCCGTGTGCGCGCAGCCGTAGGCCAGCTTCAACCGCTCCGCCTCCTCGTAGGAGACGCCGTGCACGGTGCTGATGTCGCGCGTGAAGTGATCGCCGGACACCGGCAGCCCCGCGGCGAACAGCATCGAATCGCCGTCATAGAAGACGACGTTCGAACTGTGCGCGCCGATGTCGAGCAGCGCCACACCGCCGGCCCGCTCCTCGGGCAGAATGCAGGCGTAGGCCGAGGCCATCGCCTCGAACACCGTCTCTTCCACCTGCACGCCCGCCTGCTGCACGGCGCTCACCACGGTCTGGTGCTCCTGCCGCGAGGCCGTGATCATCAACGCATGCGCCTCGAACCGCTCGCACTCCACGTTGAGCGGATGCGGGATGGGCGGGCGCCCGTCCAGCGTGAAATCCTGCGGCAGCACCTGCAGCAGCATCCGGTCCGGCTCGAGCGGCGACTGCGCCGCCAGCTTCAGCGCCTGCACGATGTCGTCCTGCTGCACGCGCCGCCGCGGTCCGAAATCGTACACCCCGCGCCCCTGCCGGCAGCGCACACCCGGCCCTCCCACGCCCACAACGGCCGAACCCACCGGCTCGCGCAGCTTTCGCGCGCACTGTTCGAAGACGCGACGCACACAGCCGGCCACCGCGTTCTGGTCCGCAATCTGGCCGCGGTGCCAGCCGCGCGAGACCTCGGCCGCATGCGTCAGGTAGCGGACCAGCCCGTTTTCCAGCGACACGACCACCAGCCGCGTCCATGCGCTGCCCAGGTCCAGTCCGGCGGCGTACTGCGCTCTCTTGGCCACGGTTCAGTGTCTGTCCTCCGGAGAAGCTTCCACCAGTGTAATGCGGCCTTCCGTCGTCAGGTCGAGCACGGCGCGGTGCGAGAGCCGGTCCCGGATCGCATCCAGATGCCCGAGGAACACGTTCAGCCTTTCAAGAAACTTCTCGTTGCCCAGCACCAGCACCACCATCTGGTCCCCCGTCTGGTATCCGATGCGGATGTTTTCCGGGTCCGTCACGTCGACCTCCGGAATGCTGGAGGCCGCGGGGCGCAGCTCCTCCAGCACGCGCTGCATCAGCCGCACGAGCTTCCTGCGGTGTTCCACGTCCTGCTCGGGCCGCACGCCGAGCAGGAGAGGCAGCGAGCCCGGCGCCGGGCCCGTCAGGGGCAGGATTACGCCGTCGGCGTCGATCAGCATGGGACGCATGCGGAGGGGCTCGCCGAAGCTGCCCGAGATGCCTGCGGGCGCCTGGATCAGCGCCACCGGTTCGCGTTCCTCGATCCTCACCAGCAGGCGGTCCGGCCACACCCGCCGCACCGTGGCCTCGCGCACCCAGTCCAGGCGGCGCAGTTCCTCGCGGCGGCGGTCGATGTCGATGTCGGCGATGCTGCGGCCGCGGTCGGCGGCGAACACCTTCAGCACGGCGGCGCGCGGCACGCGGCGCGCGCCCTCGATGGAGATGCCCGAGCGGGGCGAGTCCTCTTCGGCCAGGAAAAAGCGCGGGTCGTGCGAAAGGAACCGGTTCCACTCGAGCAGGAAGAAGGCGGCGCCGGCGGCCGCGCCGGACAGGGCGAGGATCCAGCCCGCCCATTGCAGCCACCGCCGCACCGGCAGCTGGCGCCGGGGCTCTTCAGCGCCGTTCTCTTTCCGTTTCCTGCGAGACATCACTCGTCTCCCTGAGCAGTTCCAGCACGCGCCCGCCCGCCGACGTCACGTCGCCCGCGCCGAGCGTCAGCAGCAGATCCCCTTCCTTGAGCCCCGCCGCCGCCAGGCGCACCGCCTCTTCCAGCGGCCCCGCATAGCGGCAGTCCGGGTGGCCCGCCTTGCCGATGGCCTCGGCCAGCGCGGCCGCCGTCACCCCCTCCCGCGGCGGCTCCGAGGCCGCGTAGATGTCGGTGACCAGCACCGCGTCGGCGCCGGAGAAGGCTTGCGCGAATTCGTCGAACAGCAGCTCGGTGCGCGAGTACCGGTGCGGCTGGAACAGCACAACCAGCCGGCGCGGCGCGCGCAACCGCAGTGCGGCCAGCGTGGCGCGGATCTCCGCTGGATGGTGGCCGTAGTCGTCGATCACCGTGACGCCCGCCGCGCTGCCCTTGTCCTCCATCCTGCGCCCGGCGCCGCTGTAAGCGGCCAGCCCCGCGCGGATGCGTTCCGGGTCCAAGCCGAGATGCAGCAGAACCGCCGCGCAGGCGGCGGCGTTCAGCACGTTGTGCGCGCCGGGCACGCGCAGCTCGAACTCGCCCAGATCCGCCCCACCGAATCGCAGGCGGAAGCGGCTGCCGCCGCCGTGCAACTCCTGCCGCTCCACCCGCAGCCGCGCCTCCGGCGCATGTCCGTAGGTGACCGCCGTGCGCCGCAGCCCGGGAAGAAGGGAGCGCGCGTGGACGTCGTCGGCGCACAATGCCACGATGCCTCCGATCGAGATCCTGTTGGCGAACCGCAGAAACGCCTCGCGCTCGGCTTCAAAGGTTCTCCAGTGATCCAGGTGCTCGCGGTCGATGTTGGTAATGACGGCGCACTCCGGCGCGAGCTCTAGGAACGACCCGTCGCTTTCGTCGGACTCCGCGATGAAGATCTCCCCGCCGAGCCGGGCGTTCCAGCCTTCGAGGAACGGCGCCAGCGTGCCGACGTAGACCGTGGGGTCGAGCCCTGCATCCAGGGCGGCGCAGGCGAGCATCGCGGTCGTGGTGGTCTTGCCATGGCTGCCCGCCACGGCAATGCCGCGCCGGCCGCGCATCAGCTCGGCCAGCAACTCGCCCCGCGTGGCCAGCGGCAACCCGCGGCGGCGCGCCTCGGCCACTTCCGGATTGTCCGGGCCCACCGCCGACGTCGCCACCACCGCCCGCGTTTCGGCGGGGACGTTTTCCGCCGCATGGCCCTGCGCCACGCGGATGCCGAGGGCCTCCAGGCGGCGCGTCAGCGGGGTCGTCCGGAGATCGGAGCCCGAAACCGCGCAGCCCAGCTCCCGGCACAGCAGCGCCAGGCCGCTCATGCCGATGCCGCCGATGCCGGTGAAGTGAAGCGGTTGGGCGGGGAAAAACATTCTGCCTCTTTATTGTTCAGGCCCGCGGTTCCCGTGTCAATGAAACGGGCGCGCGGCCCTCGCGCCGCGCCGCCTCCAGCAGCGCCTCCGCCGCGCGCCGCGCCGCGTCCGGCCGCGCCGCCGCGCGGGCCGCGCGGCTCATCCTCTCCAGTTCTCCCGGCGAGGCTGCCAGCCGCGCCACGGTTTCGAACAGCCGCCGCCCGCTCAGCCCGCTCTCTTCGATCAGCACCGCCGCCCCGGCGCGCTGCATCGCCTCCGCGTTGCGCAGCTGGTGGTTGTCGGCGGCAAACGGGAAGGGCACAAGCACCGACGGCATGCCCGCCGCGGCCAGTTCGGCCACCGCCCCCGCGCCCGCGCGGCTCACCACCAGGTGAGCCTGCGAATAGGCCGCCGCCATATCCTCGAGAAAAGCCACCGCGCGCGCCTCCACGCCGCATCCGGCCAGGGCTTTCTCCAGCTCTTCCGCCCACGCCGCCCCGGCTTGCAGCGTGATGCTTACGCGCAGACCGCTCTCGCGGAAATGCGGCAGGCTCTCCAGCACGGCGCGGTTCAACGCCCGCGCCCCGCGGCTGCCGCCGGTCACCAGCAGGCGAAGCACGTCCTGCGGCGGCTGCCAGCATATCCGGAAGAACCCCTCCCGCACCGGCATTCCCGTCACCACCGCCTTTCCACGCGGGAAGCGCGGTAGCGTTTCCTCAAAGCCCAGCAGCGCTGCGGCGGCGAACGGCGCCGCCAGACGGTTGGCCAGACCGGGCGCCGCGTTCGGCTCCATCAGCACCACGGGCACGCGCTTGAGCACTGCCGCCGCCACCGGCGCCGCCGCAACATACCCGCCGAGCGAAAACACCGCCGCCGGACGCAGCGAGCGCATCAGCCTCAGGCACCGCAGGAACGCGACCGGAAGCCGCGCCAGCGCCTTCGCCTTGCCGCGCAGCCCGGCGCGCTGGAAACCCGCCGCCGGAATCCACTCCAGCGGGAAGCCCGCCTGCGGCGCCATGCGCGACTCCATGCCTTCCCGCGTCCCTATGAACAGGCAGCTATGGCCCATCGCCCGCAGCTCCTGCGCCACGGCGAGCAGCGGCACCACATGGCCGCCCGTGCCTCCGCCCGCCATCACGAACAGCATGCGCGCCTCCTCATGAGTCGGGAACGCGGTCGCAGACGCTCATCAGCAATCCGGCGGTGATCAGCGTCCCCACCATCGCACTGCCGCCATAGCTGATGAGCGGCAGCGGAATGCCCTTCGTGGGCACGGCGTCCAGCGTCACCAGCATATGGAAGAGCGCCTGGGACACGATCATCGACGAAGCGCCCAGCGCCAGGTAGCGGCCGAACGGGTCCTCCAGAAGATGCCAGGCCCGCCATCCCCTCCACAGGAACACCAGATAGGCGCCCAGCAGCAGCACGCAGCCCACAAAGCCCGTCTCCTCGCCGACGACGCCGAAGATGAAGTCATTGTGCGCCAGCGGCAGGAAGCCGAGCTTCTGGTTCGACTGCCCCAGACCCACTCCCGTCAGCCCGCCGCTCCCGATGGCGATGCGCGATTGCCGCGCCTGATAGTCGGCGTCCCGCGTCGCGCCGCTCGACGCCGTCCGCACGGCCAGCCACTGCAGCCACGGCGTGGCGGCGATCTTCTGCTCCGTCAACCCGAAATACGACGTCACGCGGATCAGGCGGTAGGGCTTCTGCACGATCAGCCCGGTCATCACTACCACAGTCATCGCCAGCGCCACAAAAAAGTGCTTGCGGTGGATCCCCGCCACCGAATACACCACCAGAGCGGGAACCAGCAGGATCAGCGCCGTTCCCAGGTCCCCTTTCGCCACCAGCCCCGTGGTCAGTCCCACCACCAGCAGGGTCGGAACAATCGAGTAGCGGCTGTTGACGTTGCCCCCGCGCCAGGCGACGAACCATGCCAGATAGAGCACGATCATCGGCTTGGCCAGCTCGCTCGGCTGCAGCTGCCCGAAGCCCGGCAGCCGGATCCAGCGGTGTGCGGTCCGGTCGGTGACCACGGCTGCTCCCAGCAGGATCAACACCACGCAGAGGGGCGCGACCACGGCGCCGGCGTTGCGCAGCCGGCGGTAGTCGACGTACTTGATCCAGAACATGAGCGTCAGCCCCAGCGCCATCGCCGCCAGCTGCCGCACGGCGAACTCCCAGCCGGGCCTCTGCGAATAGACCTCGGCTGGCACCGCGGTGGCGCTGTAAACCATCACCAGTCCGAACGCCGCCAGCCCCAGCGTCGTCGACAACAGCCACCAGTCGGTTCGCGTGCGAATGGCGTTCATGGCCGGCCCTCCAGCGCGTGCACCAGCGACTTGAAGACGCGCCCTCGCTCCTCGTAGCCGGAGAACTGGTCGAAGCTGGCGCAGGCAGGCGCCAGCAGTACCGTGTCGCCGGGTTCGGCCTTTCGCCACGCTGTTTCTACAGCCGTGCGCAGGTCGCCGCAGTGAATCAGGGGCAGCGCCCCTTCCAGGTGAGAGGCGATCTTTTCCGCCGCGGCGCCGATCAGCAGCACGGCGCGGGCCCGTTCAGCGAGCAGCGGGCGCAGTTCGCGGTAGTCGCTGTCCTTGTCCTTGCCGCCGAGAATCACCCACAGCCGCCCCTCGAAGGATTCCAGCGCCTTGCGGGTGGCGTCGACGCTGGTCGCCTTCGAGTCGTTGTAGTAGTGCACCCCGCCCAGCTCGCGCACGAACTCGATGCGGTGCTCGACGCCCTCGAACGTGTGCACGCCCCGCCGGATCGCCTCCAGCGGCGCGCCCGCCAGATGCGCGCAGCAGGCTGCGGCGAGCACGTTCTCCAGGTTGTGCCGCCCTCGCAGCGGAATCCCGGACGCAGGCATGAACGGCTCGCCGCCCGCCCACAGCATGCCGTCCTGCTGCCAGAAGCCCGGCTCGCGCGCGCCCCCTGCGCAGAACCACCACACGCGACCCCTGGCTTGTCCGGCGAGCGCCGCGCTGGCCGCGTTTTCGGCGTTCAGCACCGCGTGGTCCTCCGGCTGCTGGCCCGCGAGGATCTTCGCCTTCGCCGCCGCATACGCATCGAAAGTGTGGTGCCGGTCCAGGTGGTTCTGCGTGATGTTGAGCACGGCGGCGATATGTACCCGCAGCGTGCGCGTGGTTTCCAGCTGAAAACTGGAAAGCTCGAGCACGTTCCACTGGTCCTTGCGCGAAGACCCCACCATCGCCGCCAAGGGCCGGCCGATGTTTCCACCCACCTGGCAGGGGACGCCCGCCGTGCGCAGCAGGTGTCCGGTCAGCGCCGTCGTCGTCGTCTTGCCGTTCGTGCCGGTGATGCCCAGCACCGGCCCCTGAAGAAACCACGATGCCGCTTCCACGTCGCCCACGACCAGCGTCCCGAGCGCCCTGGCTTGCCCGAACATGGGCAGGTCCGCGGGCACGCCGGGGCTCAGTACGGCGATGTCGCAGCCTTCCAGCGCCTCCGGCGACTGCGGCACGAACGGCGCGTCAAACTCCGGCAGCGCCTCGCGGGGCTTCACGTCGGACGCGCGCACCCGCGCACCGTGACGGCGCAGCAGGTCCAGAACGGCCACGCCCGAGGCGCCCATGCCGAACACCGTGACTCTCTTGCCGCGCACGTCCATGGCTATCTCAGCTTCAGCGTCGTCAGCGCGAACAGCGCCCACACCAGCCCGGCGATCCAGAAACGCACCACCACCTTGGTCTCGTCCCATCCCAGCTTCTCGAAATGGTGGTGCAGCGGCGCCATCAGGAACACGCGCTTGCCGCGCATCTTGTAGCTCGCCACCTGGATCATCACGCTCAGGGCCTCGATCACATACACGCCGCCGATAAACAAAAGCATCAATTCCTGTTTGATCAGCACCGCCACCACACCCAGGCTGCCGCCCAGCGCCAGCGAGCCCACGTCGCCCATGAAGATCTCCGCCGGGTGCGCGTTGTACCAAAGGAAGGCCAGCACAGCGCCGGTGAGCGACGCGCAGAAGATTGTCAGCTCGCCCGCTCCCGGCAGGCGCGCCAGCTCCAGATAACGGGCGAACTGCGCGTGCCCGCTCACGTAGCACAGCACCGTCATCGCGCCGCCGGCGATCACCATCAGCCCCGCAGCCAGTCCGTCCAGCCCGTCGGTCAGGTTCACCGCGTTTGACGATCCGACAATCACCAGCAGCAGGAACGCGAAGAAGACGGAGAAGCCCAGAGGGTAAGTCCACGGGTTTTCGAGCAGCGCGTCGATCAGCAGGTCCGGACGAACGTTCTTGAAGAAGGGCACGTTCATCGCCGTGCTATAAAGCCCGCGGCGGTGCAGCTCCAGCAGCCAGACGCCCAGGGCCACCATCATCAGCGCCTGCATGGCCATTTTCTGCCGTCCCGTGAGTCCGAGGTTGCGGCCGCGCCGGACCTTCAGATAGTCGTCGGCGAAACCGATGGCGGCGTAGCCCGCGCAGGCGAACATGGCCACCCAAACATAGGGATTGGCCAGATGAGTGAGCAGCAGCGTGGGAATCAGCGTGCAGAACAGGATCAACAGACCGCCCATGCTCGGCGTGCCCGCCTTCTTCTGATGGCTCTCGGGCCCGTCTTCCCGGATCGGCTGGCCGATCTCGAGTTCGCGCATCTTGCGGATGAACCACGGCCCCAGCACAACGCCCAGCAGAAAAGCGAACAGGCTGGCCGCGAACGTGCGGAACGTGACGTATCCGAAGACACGGAACGGGGAGAAGTGCGGGAACAGTATCTCGTAGAAGAGCCAGTAGAACATGGCTAGCCCAGGAACGCCTCCAGCGCCCGCTCCATGCGGACTCCGCGCGAGCCCTTGAACAGCAGCGCGTCGCCTTCGCTCGCAAACTCTTTCACGAAAGCCCCGGCCTCGGCCGGATCGTCGAAGTAAGCCGTCTTCTGCGCCGCCAGGCCCGCCTCCACGGCGCCGGCCAGCATCTCGCGGGCGTCCCCGCGGACGCCCACCAGCAGGTCCACGCCGCGCGCGGCCGCGTGGCGGCCCACTTCGCGGTGCAGCGGCGCGCTCCATCCGCCCAGCTCCAGCATCTCGCCGAGCACGGCGATGCGCCGCGCCGCCGGCGTCTCCGCCAGCAGGTCCAGCATCATCATGGCCGCCTCGGGGTTCGAGTTGTAGCAGTCATTCCACACCACGGCGCCGTTGTGTTCGATCCGTTCCAGCCGCATGGGAACGGTCTTCAGGCGGGCGATCGTCTCCTTCCATTGTCCCGGATCCAGGCCGAGCGCGCGCGCCACGGCCAGCGCTGCCAGCGCCGCCATCAGCCCTCCCCGCCCGGCGAGCGGGCAGAAAAAAGAGCCCACGTCCGGAACCTCGAACTGCACGCCGTCCGAAAGCCAGACGACGTTCGAGGCCCGGACGTGGGGTGCCTCGGAAGGAACAAAGGAAGACGAACCGTAAAACACCGTCCGGCCGGAGAACGCTCCGGCCATCGCGCGCACGCGCGCGTCGTCAGCGTTCAAGACCGCCACGCCATCCGGGGGCAGCGCCTCAACCAGCTCGCGCTTGGCCGCCGCGATGGCCTCGATCGAGCCCAGGTTCTCGATGTGCGCCGTACCCACGTTGGTCACGACGCCGATCCGCGGCCCCGCGATCTTCGCGAGCTCCCGGATCTCGCCCGCGTGATTCATGCCGATCTCCACCACCGCGGCTTCGGCCTCGTCCGGCAGATTCAGGATTGTCAGCGGCACGCCAATGTGGTTGTTGTAATTGCCCTGCGTCTTGCCCGTGAGCAGGGACGCCGAAAGCACCGCGGCCACGGCCTCTTTCGCCGTGGTCTTGCCGGCGCTGCCGGTGATGCCCACCACGAGGCCGTCCCAGCGGCGGCGCGCCTCGGCGGCCGTGTCCTGGAGCCAGCCGAGAGCCGACGGCACGATCTCCAGCGGCCCGCAGCCCTCCACCGGCCTCTCCACCACCGCCGCCGCCGCGCCTTTCCCGAACGCCGCCGCCACATAGTCGTGCCCGTCGTGGTTGGGTCCCCGCAGCGCCACGAACACCGCGCCCGGCTCGAGCGTCCGCGTGTCCACGCTCGCCGACGTACAGGCACGCCCGGCCACCGTGATCGTCATGACGCGCGCTCCTGCCCGCCATATCCGTAGCTCTCCAGCACCTCGCGCGCCACCTGCCGGTCGTCGAAGGGAACCGTGCCCTCGGCCAGCACCTGATAGGTCTCGTGGCCCTTGCCGGCGATCAGAACAATGTCGCCCGCTGCGGCGCGGCCGATGGCCAGCCGGATCGCGCTGCGGCGGTCCGGCTCCACCATGTGCGGCGTGTCGTGCTTGCGCAGCCCCACAAGAATGTCATTGAGGATGTCCAGCGGGTTTTCGCTGCGCGGATTGTCGCTCGTGGCCACCACCAGGTCGCTCAGCGCCGCAGCCGTCCCCCCCATCCGCGGCCGCTTGGACTTGTCGCGGTCGCCTCCGCAGCCGAACACCGTGATCACCCGCTTCGGTCCCAGCGCCCGCGCCGCATCGATCAGGTTCTTCAGCGCGTCCTCGGTGTGCGCGTAATCGACGATCACCAGGAACGGCTGCCCCGCATCCACGCGCTCGAACCGCCCCGGCACGCTGCGGCACAGGGCGAGCCCCGCCGCTGCCTCGTCCGGCTCGAGCCCCAGCGCCACGCCCGCGGTGAAAGCAGCCGCCAGATTATAGACATTGAAACGCCCGCACAGCGGCGAGCGAATCACAGTCTCTCCCCGCGGATGCACGACCGTGAACCGCACGCCGTCGAACCCGGCGTCCACCTCTTTCAGGCGGAAGACCGCGCCTTCACCTGCGCCGTAGGTCCAGCGCTCGGTGCCGCTTCCGGTCACGATCCGCTCCGACCAGGGATCGTCGCGGTTGATCACCGCAAACTGCGGCGGCGGGCCGCCTGCGCCCTCAAAGAGCCGGTGTTTGGCCGCGAAATAAGCCTCCATTGTGCCGTGGAAGTCGAGGTGATCCTGCGTGAAGTTGGTGAAGACGGCTGTATGGAAGGAGAATCCGTAGACACGCTCCAGCGCCAGCGCATGCGAGGAGACCTCGAAGACAAAGTCCGTGCCGCCCGCGCGCGCCTGCTCGTCCATCATCCGCACCAGGTCGAGAGATTCGGGCGTGGTATTCACCGCCAGCGATTCGCGCCCGCCGATGCGGTACACCACCGTGCCCGCCATGCCGCTGTGGCGCCCCGCATGCCGCAGCATGGAGTCGATGGCGAACACCGTGGTGGTTTTCCCGTTGGTGCCCGTCACGCCCGTCAGCCGCAGCTTTGCATCCGGATGCCCGTAAAACCGCAGGCTCGCCAGCGCCAGCGCACGCCGCCCATGATCCACTTCGACCCATGGGGCGGGGAAGCCCTGCGGCGCCGGCAGCTCGCTCGCCACTGCCACCGCGCCGCGCTCCAGCGCCTGCTGCGCATACAGCGCCCCGCTCGTGCGGCTGCCGGGAAAGGCGAAAAAGACGAAGCCCGGCTCCACGCGCCGGCTGTCGTATTCCAGCCCGCGCACCTCGATCCGCTCCCACGCGGCGTTCGCTGCCCGCAACGGAATGTCCTGGAAGAGAGCGGAGAGATTCATGGCGTCACCGAGAAGCGCACCTGCACGCGCATGCCCGGCGCCAGAATGGTTCCGGGCGGCGGCGACTGCGCCCGCGCCTTGCCGCGCCCCATGGTCTCCAACGGCAGGCCCATGGAGGCGGCCTCGCGCAGCACGGCCACCAACGGCCGGCCGCGGAAATCCGGCACGCGCGGACCCACGAGCGCAGGCGTCTGCACCGGGCCGGCAGGCGCCTCCTCTTGTTCCTCCGCCATCTTCGCCAGTAGCACCGGCGGTTTCGTCTCTTCCGGCTTGCTCCCTTCCGGCACCGTTTCCGGCTGGTCCATCGGCACCTGCAACACGCGCAGCGCCGTCCCGGCCACCTGGCGGAAGACCGGCGCAGCGGAGGCGCCGCCCAGCTTGGGCGTGCGGTTCAGCGTCACCACCACGACGATGCGCGGATTGGCCACCGGCGCAAAGCCGATGAAGGAGGAGTTGTGGCGGTTCAGCCAGTGCCCGTTCTCGAAGATCTCCGCCGAGCCCGTCTTGCCGCCTGCGGAATAACCCGGGATCCGTGCCGCCTTTCCCGTGCCTTCCTCCACCACCCGCTCCATGATGCGGCGGACAGTGAACGCCGTCTCGGGCCGCAGCACGCGGCGCGGCGGCTCGATCCTCACCGGTTCCGGAACCTCGCGCCCTTCCGGCGTCGGACGGCTCCTGCCGGTCACCAGATGCGGCTGCACCAGCAGCCCGCCGTTGGCGATCACCGAGACGGCGCGCGCCAGTTGCACCGCCGTGGCGCTCACCTCGTGGCCGAAAGCAATGTATTCGTGCGAGGTGGGCGTCCAGCAGTTGCGGTCGCGAGAATCCCGGCAAGCCTGCGGCCGCAGGATGCCGCGCGACTCGGCGGGCAGCTCGATCCCCGTGCGGTCTCCGATGCCGAACTTCTTCAGGTAGTCATACAGCTTCGCCGGTCCCGCCGCTAGGCTGATCTTCGCCACTCCGATGTTGCTGCTTTTGATGAGCACGCCGCTGACGTCCAGCGTCCCGTAGCGGTGCACGTCGTGGATCGCCCGCCGCCCGGGGCGCGGGAACGCCCCGTTCTCGCAGTAAATCAGCGATTCCGGGCGGAACAGCCCAGTGTCGAGCCCCATCGTGACGGTGATCATCTTCATCACCGAGCCCGGTTCGCACGGGATCTGCACGGCGATGTTGGTGTGCCGCGCCGCGGCCTCTGCCGGCGTGGGAGTGGTGCGGCGGGGATCGAAGGTCGGATAGTTGGCGAGCGCCAGAATCTCGCCGTTGCGCGGGTCCATCACCACCACCGTGCCGCTCTCGGCGCTTGATTCGCGGATGCCCTCGGCCAGGAATCGCTCCGCATCGTACTGGATCACCCGGTCGATCGAGAGCTTCACGTTCATGCCGGAAATGCTCTCCTCTTTGGTCCAGCTCAGGTACCGGTCCATCCGCGCACCGGCCAGGAAGGCGAGCCTGCCGGGCCTCCCCTTCAGTTCGCCGTTGAGCTTCTGCTCCACGCCGGCATTGCCGTCGCCGCCGGCGTCGATCGCTCCCACCACGTGCGCGCCCGTCAGCCCGTTCGGGTAGTCGCGGCGCATGTCCGGAATGATGTGGATGGGAAAGGTGTGTCCCAGGGCCCGCAGCCGCCGGCGCTGGTCCGGCGTCAGGTGTTGGGCGAGCCGGTAGTATTGGGAACTGCGGCGCGCTCCCAGTTTCTTTTCTTTCAATACCGCCGCGAGCTGGCGCGCCTCCAGCCCCAGAACCGGCGCCACCACCTCGGCGAAAAACTCCGGATTCTGGACCTGTCTGGGATTCACCACCGCGGATTCCGTCCGCACGCTGATCGCCAGCGGGTAGCCGTCCCGCGCCAGCACCTCTCCGCGCAGGGCGGGCACGGTGACCTCATGAATTTGCTGCCGCTGCGCCGTCTCCACATATTCCGCATGGCGCAGCACCTGGAGCTCGAACAGGCGAACCAGCACGGCCAGCGTCATCAGGCCGAGAATGCCTGCTGCGATGCGCGCGCGCCGGAGGGATTGCTGCCTGTCGTGTTGGTAATTCATCGCCCATTGCTTCCACCTTCCCGCCCGTCCCGGCGCCCCGCCCGGCGCCTCACTCGCGGGCTTCGAGCGCCGCCACCGTGCTCTTCGTTGGCGGTGCGAACACCAGCGACTTCGGCGCCGGCGCGACAAACCGCTCGCCCGCGTACTGCTCCAGTTGCTCCGCGCTGCGCAGGCCCGCCTCTTGGCTGCGCAGCTCCCGGAGTTCATTCAGCAACTCGGCGCGCTCCTGCTTCAGGCTTTCCAGCCTGTGGCTCGTCGTCAGGCTTGACATCGACGGCAAAATGGCGGCGGTCAGCGCCATTGCCCCCAGCACGACAACCACGGCTGTCATCACCCAGGACATCACCTCGCCGCGGTGCGCCACGCACGGCACGCGCGAGTTGTCGATCGGCTTGACGTAAAGAAAAATCTCTTCGCGAGGCAGCGTGCGCAGGCGCGCATCGCACTCCAATTGGCGCTCGGCGGCCGCCTCCTTGCCGGCCGCAAACCAGTCCAGCAACGCTTCCAGGCCGCTCATCTGACGTCCCTCCAGAATTCATCCAGCATGCGCATCAATCCCCCGTCCGCTCCAGTGCCCGCAGAACGGCGCTGCGGCTCGCCGGGTTGGCTCTCCTCTCCGCCTCCCCGGGCCGGACCACGTGCTTTGTCAAAATCCGGTATCCGCCCTGCCGGGCCAACTCCCGGAACCGCTGCTTCACCTTGCGGTCGTCCAGCGAGTGAAACGCGATCACCACCAGCCGCCCCCCCGCCTTCAGCCGCGCAGGCGCCTGTTGCAGCAACGCCTCCAGCTGCCCCGGCTCGTCGTTCACCGCCATCCGCAACGCCTGAAATACCCGCGTCGCCGGATGGATCTTCCCGGTACGGGGCGCAACCAATGCCACCACGCGCGCCAGTTGCGCCGTGTCGGCGATCGGCCGCGCCCGCACCACTGCTCTGGCTGTCTTTTCCGCTAGGCGCCTCCTTTCTTCGCCCAGTTCCTCGAAGATCCGGGCGAGTTCCCGTTCCGGATAATGATTGACAATGGCGGCAGCGGTGAGGCTCTGCCGCCTGTCCATGCGCATGTCCAAAGGTCCCGCCGCCTGCAGCGTGAAGCCCCGTTCGGGTGAGGTCAGCTGATAACGGCTCACGCCCAGATCGGCCAGGATTCCGTCCACATGCGCCAGCAGGAGAGAGTCGAGAGTGGACGAAAGCTCGGAAAAACTGCTCTGTGCAAAAACGATCCTGCCCGCCAGCGTCAAGCAGCGCCGGCGCGCTTCTTCCAGTGACTCCGCGTCCCTGTCCAGCGCCACCACACGGCCCGTTTCCAGCCGCTCTGCTATCGCCGCCGTATGGCCGCCCAGCCCGCACGTGCAATCCACATACACGCCGTCCGGCCGCACCGCGAGCCACTCCAGCGTCTCGCGCAGCAATACCGGCGTGTGTTCCATGCCACATCAGAAATCGATGCCCATCTCGGTCAGCCGTTCGAGGTCGCTGGCCTCGAACTGCTTCACCCGGTTCAGTTCCTCTTCGTACCGCTCCTGCGGGTAGATCGTGATTACGTCCTCGTAAAATCGCAACTGGACGGCCTTCTCCTCCAGCCCCATCTCCTTGCGCAACTGCTGAGGCAGCGTGATCCGGCCCTGCGGGTCGATGTCGACCTCGCCGCCTGTCGCCTCCGCCCGAAACGCAAACCGCCGCTTCATCGCCGGGTCGGTGATGCGCTCCAGCGTCTTCTCCCAACTCCCGTTGGTGAAGATCCGCGCCAGACCCTTATGCTCCGTCACGAACAGGCGCCGGTCCGCCAGCTTGCCCAAGTAGTCCTGATACCGGGCGGGGAGCTTCAGCCTTCCCGCCGAGTCCACCTTGCCCGTATGGAAGCCCAGCGGGGCGCGCAAACTCCCCTGCGCCGAAGGCGGCGTAGGAGACGGCGGGACTGAATTCTGTCCTTCCATTTCGGTCCGAATCGGTCACCGATGGGCCTTTTTGGGCCACCGTGTAATGATCCTACGTCCATTCGCCCCGGCAATGCAAGAGATTTCCACCAACAATTTTGCGATATCTCCTTTGTTTTCCTTTTCTTCGCCCCCAGGCGTCCGTGGACGCTTCTCTCGGTCTCTGCTACATTGACTTTTGTGTATCCGAAGCTTTACGACCTCGATCCCGGACCCGAATGCCCCGAGCTGGTCCGGATGATCGTCGAGATCCCGAAGAACTCCGCCAACAAGGTCGAGTACGACGGCAATCTGGGCGTCTTCCGGCTGGACCGCGCCCTGTATTCGCCCATGCACTATCCGGGCGACTATGGCTTTATTCCGGGCACCCTCGCCGAAGACGGCGACCCGCTGGACGTGCTCGCCCTGGTCAACGAGCCCAGCTTTACCGGCTGCCTCATTGAGGTCCGCCCCATCGGGCTGCTCCGCATGGTGGACCGCGACGAGATGGACGAGAAGGTGATCGCCGTGCCCACGCGCAACCCGCGCTATGACGAGATCCACACCATCGACCAGGTGTTTCCCCACGTGCGCCGCGAGCTGGAGCACTTCTTCAGCATTTACAAGGAACTCGAAGGCCGTGTGGCCACCACGCAGGGATGGGGCGGTCCGCGCGAGGCGCGCCGGGCGATCCTCGACGCGCGCGAGCGCTATCTGGAAAAGAAACGGGAGTCGGAGCCCTTCGGCGACAACATCTGACGCCCGCGCCTACAGTTGGACGTCCTTTCCGGCGATCCGCACGCGCTCGGCGCGCACACTGCGGGCGTGCTCGATCACGTTCCCGCCGGGCGCTTCGCCCACCTGCCAGTCGCGCAGACTGACGTCGCTGACCGGGCTCTTCTCGAAGCCCCGGATGTAGACCCCATAGCGCGTCTTGCGGCAGCGGATGTTTTCCATTTCGATGCGGCGCACCGCGGGCAGGTGCGGGCCGTTCGGTCCCTCCTCGTAAAAAAAGTCGATGTGGAGCACTGCGTCAGCCACCTGCCCGACCTCGATATCCCGCATGTAGACGTGTTCGATGACGCCGCCCCGCATGGCGTTGGTTTTCAGCCGCAGCACGCGGTCCAGGTTCGGGCTGTCCATGCGGCAACGCTCGGCGTAAATGTGCCGCGCGCCGCCGCTGATCTCGCTGCCGATGGTAACGCCCCCGTGGCCGTCCTTCATGACACAATTCCGGATCAAAATGTTCTCGCTCGGCGCCGCCAGCCGCCGCCCGTCGGCGTTGCGGCCGCTCTTGATGGCGATGCAGTCGTCGCCGGTGTCGAACAGGCAGTTCTCGATCAGCACGTCGCGCGAGCACTCCGGGTCGCAGCCGTCGTTGTTCGGACCGTGCGAGACCACTGTCACCCCGCGCACGGTGACGTTTTCGCACAGCACAGGATGGATCTCCCACATCGGCGAGTTGCGGATCGTGACTCCCTCGACCAGCACGTTGCGGCAACGCAGAAACTGAACGAAATTCGGCCGGAGATAAGCGCCCTCGCCGAAGACGCGTTGCTCCGGTGGCACGCCCTCCTCCACCATCCGGATGAGACGGTCCCGCGCCGGACCCTGGTGCGGCTGCCCTTTCGACCAGCCGCAATTCGTGCGGCCTTTCCACGGCCACCAGTGTTCGCAGTCGGCGCTCCCGTCCAACACGCCCGCGCCGGTGACGGCGATGTCCCGCTGCCCCAGCGCGTAGATCAGCGCCGAATAGTTGCGGCACTCCATCCCTTCCCAGAACGACGGCACGAGCGGCAGGTACCGCTTCGGATCGGTCGAGAAGCGCAGCGTCGCGCCTTCTTCCAGATGCAGGTTCACGCCCGACAGCAGGTGCACCGGGCCGGTGGCCCAGACGCCCTTTGGAACGATCACGCGGCCGCCGCCCGCCGCGTGGCAGGCATGGATAGCCCGGGCGAGGGCCTCCGTGCAATCGTGTGCGCCGTCGCCGTGCGCACCGAACTTCCTGGCATCGAAGCCACGCTCCGGAAACTGCGGTGCGCGAATCCGCCCCGCGATCTCCGCCGCTGCCCGCCAGGGGTCGTTCAAGCCGGACGCAGCTGGCCCCGCCGCCTGCGCCAGCCGCCAGAGCGGCGCCGCCGCCATCAGTGCTCTGCGGGTGATCCGAAGATACGGTTCGCGCATGTCATCTCCTTTGTAGATCCCGCCGCGAGTTCATGACAAGCCCGTCTCTTTTTGTCCCAGAACAGTTCCAGACGCCGGTTCTAGTGCCGTGGGCGCCCGCGGCCAGTACAAGCCGGCGGAGCGGTCTATTGGCTGATTCAGGACACTTGCCCACACTGGGAACCGGCGTCGCTCAGCCTTGCCTTGCAGTGTGGCTGGCAGCCCCTGCCGGGGCAGGGAACTGCGGACGCCGGCCGCTCTAAGGAGGAGCAGTTCATGAGCAAGATGTTTTCAGCCTTTGCCGGATTGGCCTGGCTTGCGGCCTCTCTGCCCGCCAGCGCCACTGTGATCACGATCAACGCAGGCGATTTCACCAACGGCCTGAACAATCAAACCATCCACCACATCACATGGACGTCGGCCCCAGGCAACTTCCAGCTGAAGACCGTAGCCGGCTATACGGGCGTCGGAATCTCGGAAGGAACGGCCGGAGAAATCGACATCCAGGAATTCCTGACCGGGTCCATCAGCCCGGGCTTGACCTTCCATGTGCCTTCGTTCACGGTCGGTTTTTTGTTCGACGGGCCGGAGTTCAATGACGTGCAGGAGGTGGCGCAGGTCACCATTACCAGCAATAGCCTCGGGACACAGTCCTACACGCTGACCAATTACTTCGGAAGCCCCACCGTGTGGTCCGGGCCGGGTACTGTCACCAACCTCTCTCCGTCCATTTCCTTCGGCGCTGCCGTCTGGCGCGTGGACGATCCCTTCGGTTTGTTGAATGACATTACGAGCATCCAGTTCACGGCGCTGCCCGGAACCTGCGGCATCGGCCGTTGCACCAACCAGTCCGACTACTCGCTGGTTCAGTTCACGTACGAGCCGGTTCCCGAGCCGGGCACCTATGCCATGCTCGGCCTCGGCCTGATCGGACTCGGGCTGCTGGCCCGCCGCCGCAAGGCATAAGCCGCCTCGCGTACGCGACATTCTGTGCCGGAAAGGGCCTCCCCCGAGGGAGGCTCTTTCTTTTCGTCCCGGCACCTTACGGCGCCAGCAGCGGCAGAAGCGCGGGCGGCTCCCCGGCCAGCGGTAGCAGGGAAGGCGAAGCCGGGTCATGCGCCCGGTAGCGCGCCAGCGCCACGCGGCGGCGCCGCACCGCGTAACAATACAGGCACCCGTGCGGGCAGGTGTCGTACTCGCCGATGTCGCGCGACTCGTGGCAGGCGCAGCCCGGGCGGTTGCCCTTGAGCGGCGCCCCCAACGGCTCGCCGCAGATGCGCGCCAGCCGCCGCGCATCCACGCAGCGCGCTTCCTCCGCGCCCGGAGCCAGATAATCCGGCTGCGAGCAGATTGCCAGTCTCATGCCGTGACGGTGTGCCACTTCGGCCAGCCGTGCGGCCAGCTCGCGCTTCCACTCAACGGGCGGGTCCCACCACTCGAAGCCGTGCTTCCGCGCCGCCGCATCCAGGTTGCGGCGCGACTTGTCGTAAATCTGTGCAAAGCTGATCACCACCTCGTCCGTCGCGCCCTCCAGCGCCGCTGCCAGCCGCGCGAAATTCCCGATGTGGAATTCCGCCGGCGTCAAGGAGGTGGCCAGCACCGGATCGTAGCGCCACACGGGACACAGCGCGTGCACCTCGCGCGCCAGCCGGTGCACTTGGGCGACCGCCGTCTCTGCCGGGATCACCGCGGGCTCGATGGCGCGAGGGTAATTTGTGACCGTGAACTGAACCACAAACGGGCGCCCGATGGCGCGCAGCTGGTCCAGGTGTTCCAGCAACGGCCCGAAATTCCGTGTCCAGAAGACGATGCCGGTGACGCGCTGCGGCCGCAGGTCGACGCGGTACAACTGCGCCGAATACGGATTGCGCACCAGCGCGAAGCCCTCCTTCAGCCGGCGCAGGAACCACTCGGAGTAGAAGGCGGGGATATCGGTGCGGTAGCTGGCGGAGACGATCACGGCCTGCCCGCTTCCAGTATCGCGCCGGCCCCGCGGCTCAGGCGCCGCGGAACGCGGCCGAAAGCTTGCGCCACGTCTCGCCCAGATCCTCGGGCATCACTCGCGTCTCGGCGATCGTGGTCATAAAGTTTGCGTCGCCCGTCCAGCGCGGCAGCACATGCATGTGCAGATGCCCGGCGATGCCCGCTCCGGCGCACTCGCCGAGGTTCATGCCCAGGTTGAACCCCTGCGGGCGGTACACGGTCTTGAGATGGCGCACCGCGGCGCGCGTCAGCTCCATCAGCTCGGCGGCTTCTTCCTCGTCGAGATCCTCGAGCTGCGCCACGTGCCGGTAGGGCGTGATCATCAGATGCCCGGTCGTGTACGGAAACAGGTTCAGAAGCGCGTAGTTGCGCCGCCCGCGAAAGAGGATCAGGTTCTCCGCGTCGCGGTCCTCGCCCGGCTTCGCACAAAAGATGCACTCGTCGCCCGGGCTGACGGTGCTGACGTAGTGGTATCGCCAGGGGCTCCAGAGCCGGTCCATGGCAGAATCCGCCGGGAGGCTATTCAGATGGAGGCGCGGCCGGGGGATGCTCCTGATTGACGAGGTCCTTCAGCTCCTTGCTCGGCTTGAAGTAGGGGATCCTCTTGGCGGGCACGTCCACCCGCGCGCCGGTCTTCGGGTTGCGTCCGATGCGCGCGTTCCGCTGCCGGGTCCGGAAACTGCCGAAACCGCGGATCTCGATCTTGTCGCCTTCACGCAGGGCGCGCACGACGCTGTCGAAGATCGCCTCGACGATCACTTCCGAATCCTTGCGAGTGAACTCGCACACACGGGAAATTTCCTCAATCAGGTCAGCTTTCGTCATCTTGTTTCCGTTCCTCTCCGGTAGACTCGGCGGGCGGCTGTTCCACCGCGGGCGCCGCGGGTCCGGCGCCGTGCAGCGCCGTCTCGATGTGCTGCGTCGCTTCGGCCGCCTGGCGGTGATAATCGCCCAGGCGCTCCAGTTCTTTCTCGGCTTCCTCGGTCACCAGCGCCAAGCCGATCCGTTTCTCGGCTTCGTTCAGCTTGATGATCCGGAAGCTCAAGGTTTCCCCGATGGGCAGGGGCGGGGAGTGCTTTCGCATCTCGGCGGGGATCTCCGAGTTGTGGCACAGCCCCTCCACTCCCGGGGCCAGCTCGACAAAGACGCCGAAGTTGGCCGCCCGCGTCGGCCTGCCCTTCACAATGTCACCCGTCGCATGGCCGCGGAAGAAGGTCTCCCAGGCGTCGGGCTGCAACTGCTTGACGCCCAGAGACAGGCGCCGGTTCTGCGCATCGATGCTGAGGATCACGGCGCGCACCGTCTGGCCTTTTTTCAGCACCTCCGATGGATGCTGCACGCGCTTCGACCACGACAAGTCCGACACGTGCACCAGCCCGTCGATGCCTTCCTCGATCTCGACGAACGCGCCGAAGTCGGCCAGCTTGCGGACGCGGCCCTCCACCACGCTACCCACCGCGTATCTCTGTTCCACCGTCGTCCAGGGATCCGGCTCCAGCTGCTTGATCCCCAGCGAAATCCGACGGTCCTGCGGCCTGACGTCGAGCACCACGCTCTCCACGTTGTCGCCGGCGCGCACCACCTTGGACGGATGCTTCATCCGCCGGCTCCAGGTCATCTCCGAGATGTGAATCAGGCCCTCCACGCCCGGCTCGAGCTCGACGAACGCTCCGTAGTCGGTGACGCTCACCACGCGCCCCACCACGCGCATGCCCGGATGGTAGCGTTCGGCCACTGTTTCCCAAGGATCGGGCGCCACCTGCTTCAGGCCCAGGGAAATCCGCTTCTTCTCGCGGTCGAACTTGAGCACCTTGACCGTGATCTCCTGGCCCACGTGCAGCACGTCCTGCGGATGCGCGACACGCCCATAGGAGATGTCGGAGACATGGAGCAGCCCGTCGATGCCGCCCAGGTCGATGAAGGCGCCGTATTCGGTGAGGTTCTTCACCACGCCGGAGACCAGCGCGCCCTCCTGCAAATGTTCGAGCAGGGCCGCCTTTCGCGCGTGGACTTCCTCTTCCAGCGCGGCCTTCCGCGAAACCACAATGTTGTTCCGCCGCCGGTTCAGCTTCAGCACCTTGACGGCGATGTCCATGCCGATCAGCGCATCGAGGTTGTGCACGGGCCGGATATCGGCCTGCGTGGAGGGCATGAAGGCCGGCAGGCCGACGTCCACGCTCAGCCCGCCCTTCACTCTCCCGGTGATGCGCCCGCTGACGATCAGCCCTTCGCGGTAGGCCTTGTCGAGCGTCTCCCAGGCGCCGATGCGGCGGGCGCGCTCGTGCGAGAGCAGAATGTAACCCTCCATCTCGCCGCGCCGGTCCAGCATCACCTCGATGGAGTCGCCCTCCTGGTAGCTCACCGTCCCGTCCGGGTTGCAGACCTGCGCGATGGGCACGAAGCCTTCCTGCTTCAGCCCGACGTCGACAATCAGTCCTTCCGGCGTCACCTCCAGCACGCGCCCCATCATCACTTCGCCTTCTGCAGGCGGCGCCAGATGGCCGTAGTCGTCCAGCAATTGCTCGTAGTTCTCTTCGCCGTTGGCGGGATACTCCACCGGGCGGTCTTCCTGGTTGCCGGTCATGCCCCAGACTCCGAAAACGCCTCGAGTTGCACCGGCATTTCAGACGCAGTCGCCGGCGGTCGAATCGGCACTTTCGGGTGGCTGACGATGGTGAGCAAGGTCGAAACTCGCCGCAAACTGGAAACCGGTGCTGGCCGCTGCCTTCCAGATTCAATACAAATCATTGAAAGTGCGACACTTCAGAACTATACCGGAGCCCGCAGGGCTTGTCAACCAGCTTCGCCTGCCCATTGGTGGGGGCGATACCATCGGCCTCGGCTTTCTCCGGTGGCCCGGCGCGGGCAAGGATGCATCCCGCGCCGCTGTGCGGTATATTAAAAACGTCGCCCGGCCCCGGACGGCACAGCGTGGACAGGTGGCCGAGTGGTTAATGGCAGCAGACTGTAAATCTGCCGCTCCTTGCGAGCTACGGAGGTTCGAATCCTCCCCTGTCCACCACCCTCCGCCCCGCGCCGTCCGGCGCGAGGCACGGGGCTTGCGCGCGCCTCACCGTTGTGCGCTAAAGTAGTGGAAGAGCCGATGTAGCTCAGGTGGTAGAGCGCGTCCTTGGTAAGGACGAGGTCACCAGTTCAAACCTGGTCATCGGCTCCAGAGTTTTCCTCGATTCGATCTGGTGCCCCGCAGTCTCCGGCGGGCCGGCCCCGGGGCCCGCGCCCACCTGCCAGACGGCGAACCAGGTGAGTCACCAATTTCTGGCATCAGGGAGCCGTTCGCATGGCGAAAGAGAAATTTGACCGCAGCAAGCCGCACGTCAACATTGGGACGATCGGGCACATTGACCATGGGAAGACGACGCTGACGGCGGCGATCAC
>Ga0209018_1000097_pt1 | contig 77727 bp, 55 predicted proteins | sample YNPBryBLVA2012_FD_185814 | JGI IMG/M metagenome (GOLD analysis project Ga0209018, IMG submission 185814) | Anoxygenic and chlorotrophic microbial mat microbial communities from Yellowstone National Park, USA - YNP Bryant BLVA 2012 (SPAdes)... ... | reverse complement strand
GGGGCGCGCCCCTTCGCCGCCAACCCCACGCCCCTCGGATCGAGGCACCGATCCACCGCGCCGGGCGACCCGATCGTCCCGCGGTTCGACGGCGGGCTCCCACTCACCCTCGGAGCACTTGCCACCTCGCCTTGCGCATCCAACCGCCGTACCCTCCGCTTCGGGATCCCACCATCACAGGATTGGTGCGCGTCCGTCCGCCTCAGTCCGCGCTGGCGGGGGCAAGGGGCTCCTTACCGCCGACGGCGGTCTCCCCAGACCACCTCGAGCCGAGGTCTGCCCGCCGCGTTCCAGTCTCCCGTGTCGCAGGAGACGAAGTACTTGCCGCTGTGGTAGGCCGAGTCGGACTCATACAGCACCAAATGCACGGGGGTGCCCGCCGCGTAGGCCTTGGCGACTGCGTACGTGACGTCCCACTCCCGAGGCACGCCGGGCCAACCAGGATGCTCCACCAAGGGAGGCACCCACGCACCGCCAACATTCTCCAGAGCCTGTGGCGCGTTGTTCCAGGTGATGGAGTCCTCTTTCCACGGACCCTCGGCGATCAGCACCTGAATCCATGACGGCTGGGCCGCCGCGCCTCCGGCGCTCCCGAATTGATGCAGCACGAGCTTGGCGGAGACGATCTCCTTCCTCTTCGGCACCGCATCGAGGGGGAAAGAGATGTAGTAGCGGGAGAAGCAGGGCCAATCCGCGACGTCCGATTGGTTCTGAACGTTGAAGTCCCCGCTCCGGCCCCAGTTCAGGTTGGCCCATTCATGCCAGATGTGGCGCTCGTCTCCCGGACACTGGTTGGACGAGGTGCCTCCGACGTCGGCGTCCGGTACCAACGGGCTGCCCTGAGTCGGACGCCGGATCACCGTCGAACCGACGGGGCGGGCCGAGCTCGAGTAGGTCGGCAAGCCCAGCCGCAGCAGGCCCCATGTGCCGGGACTACCGGCGTTGACCGCACGGGGCCAAGTCTGCACGGGCAACGGGGGCTCGTTCGGTGCGTCTCGGTCGTAAAGAAGCACTGCCATGCGCAGCGAAGAGCCGCGCGCGGGCGCCGCCGCCATTCCCAGAGACGACCACGGAATGCGAAATCCCATCGCCCAGCCTCGGTCGGTGTCCTCCTCGTTGTTCAGGGCGTTGCCCCGCCAACCGGGCTTCGCGTCGAACGGCACCTTTGCGACCGTCCAGCCCCTTCCAGACCAACGGAATGCGGCGCGGTAACGAGGGTCGGGGTCTCCGTACAACTGACCTACGAAGCGGAAACTCCGTTTGGAGAGCCTGCTTCCCGCTCCAACATCCAGCAACAACGTCACAGCGTCCCACTCGGTTAGTCTTTGCGGGGAGGGTGAGAGATCGTGCCACAAGTGCCGGTCGAACGCCGCCACATAGACGTACAGCTCCGACTCGTTCGCTCCGACCCGGATGTCCGCATGGTTGGAGAGCGGTCCCAAGGTGCCGAACCAAGCGATGGCGGTCTGCTCGAAGGGGATCGGCTGTCGACCGAAAAACGGTGCGTGAATCGTCGGCCGCTTGGCGGGCAAGGGCGGCCGGGAAAAGGCGGCGAATTGAGGGCTCGGCCCGACGGGAGGCTCCGGGCGGGCGAGGGCCACACAGCCGCACCCGCCCTGCGGCGCCTGGGCCGGGAGGTCCGGACTCAGGAGCCGCAATGCCGCCCCCGTCGCGAGCACCGAGCCCATTCCTAGGGAGAACAGGAAGCCTCTCATCTTCGCACCCTGGCCGCGGAGCTCGACGAAGGCGAGACCTGCGCCGGGTCCTTCACATAGATCGCCGGGTCCCCCTGGTACCACTCGATCCTGCCGAAGATCGTCAAGGGCTGCCCCGGGCGATACAAGCGATCCGGGAGGTCGGGGAACTTCGACCAGTGCTCCGAGCGGATGATCGCCTTGAAGGTCCCCTGATGCGGCCTCGAGAAGGCGAGGAGCACATGCTTCCCGTTGTTGATCGCATAGCGCAACGTCCCCGAGACCGATGCCAAGCGACCGTCGAAGCGTCGCGCCATCGAGTGCGGAATCACCACCGGGCTTTCCGGAAGGCGTGGTCGATCCTCGCCCGCGACCCTCCCAACCCTGGTCGGTCCGGGCTTTCCGCTCGCGGGGTTGCCACTCTCCAGGGCGACGATGGCCCCGTCGCAGCTACGGAAGTAGACCGTGCCCTGGCTGACCACCCACGTCGCGTACTCGCTCCAGTAGCGGTCGTACACCGGGCCTTGGCCGAAGTAGATGTAGAACCCGAAGTCATAGTCGCGCGTGTTGAACAAACCCGACGCCAAGTAGTGCGATGGGCTGAAGGCGCCGCCCCCGTCTTGAGACGTGACCACGGTGGAGAGCCTCCGAGTGCGGATCGGGTTGGAGAACGAGCCGCGGCCGTCCGACCGATCCGTGATTTCGGCGGCGAGGCCGGCCTCCCAGTGGCCCATCAGCAACTGGCCTCCAGCCATCGACAGGTTGGGCTGCTCGTCCGTGAGGAGGAACGGGTTCGATCTGCCCGGCGGCCAATCGAACCGGATGAAGCGGACGTCGCCACCCTGGTAACCAGGCACCGTCCCCGAGTCCAGAAGGATTTCGCCCAGATGCGAGTCCCAACGGGCGTCGTACGCGTGTTTGGCGCGGAGGAAGCCGTATGCGACCTGCCGACCGTTCGGCAACGTGCGCACGACGGGTTGGAAGCCCATCGGGAGGTAGTCGCTGTCTCCGTACCCCCCGTGTCCGACGTTGACGATGAACGGGACTGAGCCATCGTCCAGCCGAAGGGCGAACAGCGCCTGATGCCCGGGATTGTCCAGGAGAAAGGACCTCATCGCCCTGTTGGTCTGAGGCCAATCCGCCCAGAGCACCTCCCAATCCAGCCTCACCTTGACGAGCACCAGGCCCGCGCGGTCCGCCACGACGGGCCAGCCAAGCCGGAACTCCGTCGGGTCGCCGAATGCGCGCGACTCATGCACCGGTCGGACTCGCCACAGACGCGACCCGTCCCGGTTGCGGACCGCATGCACGAACAGGTCCGGCTCCGTAGCCACGATCACGCTGTCCCGCGTGGCGGAGTACGCCGGGGGCACCGCGACCGTCGCTCCCGCTCGGTACCTCCATCTCAGCCGCAGGGTCTTCTTGTCCACGGCGAACACGGAGTCGCCCATCGAGAAGATCACTCGGTCGGACAGCACGAGCGGTGGAAGAGGCAGGTTGCTGCTTTGGCCTGTGGCGTGCTGGGCCAGCACCGCACCGTTGCGGGCGCGGAGCCTGTACAGACGGCCGTTCGACGAGACAACAAAGACGCTCGACGTGTCCCGGTCGAAAGCAACCGTGGAGCGGACATCTCCCAGTCCGCCACGGCGCCAGACCTGGCGGCCGTCCGATTGACGGAGAGCGTAGACGCCGTCGCTTCCTGCGGCGACGAAGACCAGCCCTGCGCCCGTCACCGGCTGCACGTTCCTCGGCAACGATCCGCCGCGCGTGACCTTGGCGATGCCTCCCCTCGCGTTCGGGCCGTTCCATGCCCACTTCCAGCGCCATGGATGCGGCACCGAAACCGGCGACCAGCTCGTGCGCTGGGCATCGTACGCGTGCTGGGTCCACTCCACCTCGGGCGCCGGACGGGGCCGCGGTCGCGAAAACAGCTCCCCGTTTCGCTGCGCCTGATCCGGCTCCTGCGACTGCCGCGCCGAACAGGCCGCAGCGAGGGAGAACGCGATGCACAGTGCCGCTAGGGCCGGGAGTCCTTGCGCCGGTCGCCTTCGGCTGAAGCGTCGGCGCGCGATCGAATCAAGGTTCATCTTGCACCTCCTGGCAGGGATCGCGACCGCGGGAACTGCGTCCCACGAACGCGCCCCACGGTCTCATTGTTGCGGCGACCTCTCCGGCTCTGTAGGCGCGGCGGACCGCTCCTGCAAAGGGTCTTTCCGTTTCAGCCAGCGGATTCGCCCGCGCAAAAACACCAAACGGGATCGCCCGCGATGGCGATTCCGGCGCAGGTCTCCGGCCGTGAAGAGGCAGTGTGCGCCCTCCCCGCCGCGGGTTGCCCCACGCGTCCCGTGGCCGCGGTCGGACCGTTCGCTCACGCATTGCTCTCGCCTGAAACCTGCACCAAGGAGGAGGGGTCGGACCATGTCCTTCGAAGGCCGGGACTTGGCCCAAGCAGGGCGCCGGCACCTGCCGACCGAACACCGATCCAAGCTCCCCGAGGTCGTTCTTCGGGAGACCGTCGCGCAAGGCGCCGAGGCCTGCTGGGCCGCTGCGGCGACTGCGCAGTCGCGGCCGGGTGGGAACAAGTACCCTATCCCCTCTGAGCCAGCGCTCCCGGGACAGGGCGCCTCCCGACCAAGCATGGCTGCAAAACCCGTCCCTAGCAGGCTCCTGGTCCTGTGCCCGCGAAGCCCTCACCGGGTCCCGAACGGGACGGGGAACCGTTCTTGTGCCTCAGAAGGCCGGGCCGACACACCGATCGCTTCATCCAAGAGCGTCCGGGCAAGGCTCGGATGGGCAAGGAGGCCGAACGAGCGACGGGACCCGACAACGCCGTGCGATTTCTTTCGTCTGAAGAAGTAGACAAGTCTATGCTGTCCGAAAACAGCATCCAGCCGAGAAGCAGTAGACGAGGTGCAACGATGGAACCGATCCGATGCCTGACCGAGACCGACGGCTACGACCCGTTCGCCGAGCCTGGATCGCCGGAGCGGTCCGCCGAGGCGCTGCTCGGGCGGCTCCGCGCCCTGGGATGCGAGGTGCGGACCGACGGCAAGGGCAGGCCGCGCGTGGCCGGCGCGAGCGGCCTCCCCGAGTGGATGAAGGACTCGATCCGCGAGGACTTCCCCCAGGTGATGGCGCTTCTCGCCTCCAACGCCGCGTAGTCCGGAGCCTGCGCAGGGCGCACCGGGCGCCCTGCCAGCGCATCCAAGAGCGACCAGCCGCCGCCCGGCCGGTTGATCGAGCGCTCCGGAGGCCCAACGGCCTCCCGAACGGCCTTGGACAGGCACCGAGCGTAGAGAGCTTGGTTCCGTGGATCACGGATCCACGCCTCGTCCTCCGGATTCGACAGGACCACCATCTCGACCAGAACCACGGGCACCTTGGAGAAGACCGACCCCGTCAGGGCCCCTTGCCGAGCGCCGATCCGCGTTTCCCGATCCGTCCGCAGCCCACGATCCGGCAGGTAGCCGCGCAGGGACTCCGCCAGGGTGCGGTGGACGACCAGAGCGGCCTCCCGCGAGGCTCGGAGCACGTCCGCCGAGGGTCCGCGTCGGCCTCCCGCAAGGCCCTGAGAGTCGGGATAGTACACCGCGAAGCCCCGGCCCGTTCCGGCGTCGCAGTGGAGCCGAACCATCAGATCGGCCCCCGCGGCGTTGGCGATCTCGGCGCGGTCCCGGTTCCACACCGTCTGCATCGCCGAGCGCTTCGTCATCCGAACCTGGATTCCCGCGCGACGCAGCTCCTCGGCCAGCAGCACCCCGATCTTCCAAGCCACCTCCACCTCGGTCACGTAGCGGCCCCGCGTGCCGCTTCCGACTTCGCTGGGATGGCCGGGATCGACGCAGACCCTGGGCGGGAGCGCCACCGCGCCTGCGAGCAGCGCCGACACCATCCAGGTCCAGATCACCCGTCCTCCCCCTCGGCTACCACTGCAGGCCGTGGCGGGCCTGGTAGTCGTTGATGAAGCCGGCGTTGGTGCGCTCCAGCTCGGTCATTCGCTTGCCCACCTCGGCAAGGTCGTTGGTGTTCGGCGAGTAGGAGCGCAGCTTCTGGAACTCGCGCAGCAGGTCCTCTCGGCGGAAGCGGTAGCCATGGACCGCGTAGGGCAGGTTTCTCAGAATGGTCAGCATCTTGGGGGAGAGGCCGTCCAGATCCTCTTCCGTGAGCGGCCTCTCGCCGATTAGGCGGGCGACCGGCGCGATCTTCCTTCGAAAGTCGGGAGAGTCCAGCCCGGCGGCATCCACCTCCGAGGCGGAAGGCTCTGGATCCACAGCCGATGGGGCATCGACCGTCCGTTCCGTGTCTGCCTCGCCTGGGTTCTCGCCCGACTCAATTGGAACCTCTACGTCTCCGCCGGCATCCGCCAAGCCGCTTCCATCAGGGGGCGCGTCGATGGTCTGCGCGTCCACGCTCCGGCTGTCCTCCAAAGCGGGGGTGGACGGGGAGGGCACGGGGGTTCCGTAACCGACGCCCGGCGTTCGCGCCACGGAATACAGCTCCGGCACGCTCGGTTCCTGCGGCTGGGTGCCTCCTTTGCCCCACGGCGAGACCAAAAACCCAAGGGCGAGCAATCCAAGGATCACGAGGCCGCGCACGGCGGGGGCGACCTTGCCAAGCGCCAGGAGCGACCGGACGCGGGACTCGACGGCAGAGACGAGGGACCCCCAGGAGGGCCTTTCTCCAAGGTCCCCGGAAAGGTCCCATCCGGCTTGCGCCGACCGGGCTCCCCCAGCGCTTGGCAGCTTCCCAAACGCCTGGCCGCTGACGATCTTGCGCTCGGCTTCGATCAGCCGCTCCATCTGCGAATCGTCGACAGGTTCCTTCACCTTACCACCGAAAGTCCGAATCCCACTGTCCTTCCACCGAGCGCGGCGATCGTCGTCGGCCCTTATTCCGGGTCCGCTCTAGGACTGGCCGCCGCGGACGCCGACGTCCCTCCAGAGGCTGCGGAGAGCCTCGAGCTCCTCTTTCCGGAGCCGCTCTGCGATCTCCTTCGGATGTGCCGACAGGAGCCCCCTGACCTTCAGGAGCCAACGCAGATCCTCGGCCTCCTGGCCCGAAGCCAAGGCCAACGCCCTCTCCCAGTCGCAGGCCCGCCTCCAGCAGCGGCGGGCCTCCTCGGTCAGGCCGATCTGCTCGAAGCGCTCCGCCGCCCGCTCAAAGGCCCCTCGCGCCTCGTCGAGCTCCGCTTGGAGCCGGCGGTCCGTGGGGCGGATCGCCTCGCACACCTCGGCCGCTGCCTTCAGCTCACCTTGGGCGATCAGCGTGCGCGCGGCCGCCCGGCGGAGCCGGTTGGCGTCCTCCTTGGAGTTGGGCCGGCCCAGGTAGCCGAGCCAGTCCTCCACCGGCCCCGAGTAGTAGACGGCGAACGACGCCTTCCTCGGTCCGTCCGTGACCGCCGACGTGAGGGTCTGCCAGCGGGCCCCGAGCGCGGCGCGGAAGGCGTCCGATTCCGGCCCCAGTCGCAGCAGAGCGTCGATCAGCGGATACGGAGGGCGGGATGGTTCCAGAACCCACTCCGCGAACAGGTCTACGGCCTCCGCCGCAGGCTGGCCGAGCCACTCGAGGGCGGCCCTGCGAGCAGTCTCCACCACTTCCTCCGCCATCAGATTCCTCGGCAGCACGCCCGCCAGCAACCGCAGGCCCACGGACAGCACCTCCCTCAGGACTCGCGACCGCGGGACCGAAGCCCCCTCCTCTCCGAGGACGTTTTCGTCCACGACCCGCCGGAGGAGCCACCGGGCGTTCCGCCACGCCCTCATCGGTCGAGCGGCCAGGTGCTGGGGAAGCTCGCGCAGCATGGCCAGAACCCGCTCCTCGTCCGAGCTCTCGCTCTCGTCGCGCTCGGCGAGGAACGCCTCGGGCTCGATCTGCTCGGGGTCGGACAAGAGCCCGCAGCTGACGGACAGCTCCTCCTCGGACGCGTCCACGTCGAGGAACGCCAGGCAGTCCGAGGCTCGGCTGATGGCGACCCTCAGCTGGTCGATCAGCGTGCGGCTCTGCTCCTCGTTCAGCCGCCATTCCTCCTTCGAGAACGAGCGGAACCGGGCGAGCGACTTGCCGGGGTCCAGCACGACCACGGCCTCGTACTCGAGACCCTTGGCCTCGGCTGGCGTCAGCACCGCGTCCCGCACGTGAGAGGGCAGCCACTCCGGGGGCCTGGCGGAGGCCACGATCACCTTCGTTCGGGTCAGCCCGGTGAGGTCCTCCAGGAAGGCGACGGCCTCCTCGCCAGTCGGGACCGTGATCGCGAACACCCGGCCCTCCTCCCGCTGGCTCTTCCCGGCTGACACCTCCCCACCCTCAGCGATCGGATCGTCGGTCGGCAACAGATCCTTGCTGGCTCCGGACGGTCGGAGGTCGCGCGTGAGGTCGGACCAGAAGCGCCCCACCTGCGCGATCACGGCGTTGATCTTGGGAGGGCAACGAAGGCTCCCGCGGAGCTCCTGCTTGTCCAAGCGGCCCAGCTGCGCACCGACCCGTTCGCCCAGCACGCCGTGATCGAAGCCCGACGGGCGCACCGTCTGCCCCGGATCTCCGGCGAACAGCAGCCGAGGCGCCTCGGACTCCTTCGACAGCGCCTTGGCGAACTCGGTGACGAGGTTGACTTCGGCTCTCGTGAGATCCTGCACCTCGTCCAAAACGATCTGGTCGAAGCTCCGGAAGCGGTCTGGAATCCGTCCGGCGCGCACCGCCTCGGTCGCTCGGAAGGCCGCCGCGAGCTCGGGGAAAATCTGCGACCAGACGCCGTCCTCGCTCAGGCGCTGGAAGACCTGGAGGACCTGCTTCGCGGCTTGGTCGCTCAGTCCATCCTTGCCCGCGCGCCGTTCCCGGTACGCGTCGTCCCGAAGGCGGAAGATTCCGTCCTGGCGCTGGGAGCTCGCTTCGCCCGGAACCGCCCACCCGATCAGGCGCGCGCGAATCTCCGCATGGAGCGCCTCCTCCAGGTTCCTCCATGCGCTCGGCGTCCGCTCGTAGCCCATGGCTTCGCGGAACCGCAGAAAGCTCTCCTCCAAGTCGATCTCGGGCACGTCCTCGCCGCACAGGGCGGCGACGAAGCGGACGAACGCGAGGCACTCCACGTCCACGCTTCTGGGGCCGAAGACGTCCAGCCGCTGGCGGACGCGGTCGGCGAGCTGCTCGGACCAAGTGAGGTAGAGGACCCGCCCCCTATGAAGGGTCTCAACGACACGGTTCAGCACCGTGGTCTTGCCCGAGCCCGGCCACCCATAGAGCACCCGAATGTCTTCGTCGGCGGCCAGGAAGCTCTCCTGCTCCTCCGTCCACGGCTGGACGATCACGCCCGGGTTGCACAGGTCCTCGGGCTGGAATTCCAGGTAGTCCTCCGGGTCGCCCGCGTCAAGCGGAGTGTGATCGTCGTGGTGGCGCACCGCGCGGACGAAGGCCCGCCGCTCCCCGCCACCAAGGTGCCGCACCGGCGCGTTGCCCTGCGGCGCCCACCACAGGTAGAATTGGTTGCCTCCTCTGCCCCCCAGGGGCACGCGCAGCCAGCCGGCGTTGGCGCGGTCCTTGCACCCCTTCTGCACCAGGACGAACGGGTCCACCGCCAGCTGCTGCAGCACCATGCCCTTTCTCTTGCGCACGGCGAGGTCGAGCGTGTCGTCCGACCAGGCGTCCGAATGCACAAAGAGCCTGTATCCCGGCGACCGACGCCGCGTTCCCACACCTCGCCCGTCCTGCGAATCCATGCTGCCCGCTTGACCTTGCCTCAACGCCATCTTACTTCCCTCCTCTCCTATCGTTCCCTGTTCGCGCCTTTGCCAAGGGCTTCAGCTCACCCGCCGACCCAATGGAACATCATCACTGTCCGTCGAGCGCAGACATCGGTACCAGCGTTCGACCCGGTCTGCCTGCCGGTGGCGCTCTGTGCCAACGGAGTCTTCCGCAATCGCGCACGGATGCTCCGAATGGGCGAAGAGCGGGCCAAGGTGACGACCGTAACAAAGTTGTGAAACACGAAATGTTGGGTCTGCTCCTCTGTTCCCTGTCCGCAGGCTCATGCGCTCCAAGCGCACACGTCGTGCTCGAGGCTGAATCGGGGCGCTTGGTTGGCGTCGATCGGGCGACGGCCCGCGTCGGCTTCTCCGGTTCGGGATATGTGACCGGCTTGGATGGAGATGGCGACCGGATCCACCTGACGTTTCGAGCGGAGCGAGGGGAGTACCGCGTCCTCGTCAGGTACAGCTCCCCTTCGGGACAGAAAGGCATCGACGTCACCGTCGAGGGGCAGCCGCTCTCTTCCATGCTGCTCCGCACGGGGGAGCGCTGGGCCGAGCAACCGATCGGCAGAGTTGTCCTCGCCGGCGGTCCGAGCTCTCTGGTCGTGAGGAAAGGCTGGGGCTACTTCGACCTTGATCGCATCGAACTGGTTCCAGTCCGCGAAGCGACCGCCGTCGCCTCCGTCCATCCGCGTCCGTGCGACCCGCAAGCCTCCCCAGAAGCGCGGGCGCTCCTGAAGTACCTCGCCTCTCAATACGGCAAGGCGACCCTGTCCGGTCAGATCGGGGAGGAGGACGAGAGCCTGGTCGCCCGCCTCTCGGGCCGGTCGTCCGCGATTCTTGCCGGAGATCTGATGGACTACTCCCCCAGCCGCAGAGAGCGCGGCGCCCAACCCGGCAAGTTGAGCGAGCGGCTGATCCGAAACGCGCAGGAGGGACGCATCGTGTCGTTGATGTGGCACTGGAACGCCCCGATCGGCCTGGACGAGAGCCAATGGTACGAGGGGTTTCAGGCCGATGCGACATCGTTCGACGTCGGTCGCGCCCTGGCGAATCCCGGCGGCCCGGAGCACCGACTGCTGCTGCGCGACATCGACGCGATCGCGGACGAGCTCCGGAAGTTCCGCCAAGCCGGCGTGCCCGTCCTCTGGCGGCCCCTGCACGAGGCGGACCAAGAGGGCTTCTGGTGGGGAAGGGGCGGCAGCGAGGTCTTTCGGAAACTCTGGCGAGTGCTCTACGAGCGTCTCACCAAGCACCACGGGCTCCACAACCTGATCTGGGTCTGCACGCTGTCGGACCCCTCCTGGTACCCGGGAGACGACGTGGTGGACATCGTGGGCGTCGACGCCTACCCGCCCAGTCCCAAAGACCTGCTGACCGGGGATTGGGACCGCCTTCTGGATCGGTTCAACGGTCGGAAGATGCTGGCCCTCTCCGAGGTCGCTGGCGTTCCTGACATCGAGGCCATGCACCGTCGGGGCGTCCGCTGGTCATTCTTCATCTCGTGGCGCGGTCGCCTCGGCCCACGGTACTCGCCGGAGGAAACCATACGCAAGACGTATCAGAGCCAATCCGTCGTGACTCTGGACGAGCTCCCGTTGCGCCGAGCGCGAGGGTTCTAGTTCGCCCAAAGCGTCTCGGAGATCGTTCGGAGATCAAGGTGCGAAGCCACGCCTTGCGGACTGAACCGCGACACCTGCTAGATCCTTTCGTGACTCGTGCAAAAGTTGGCGGAAAATGGAGGCAACCAACGCCTTGCCACGCACGAGAGGATCGACATGGAACCAACGAGTGAGCGACCCGGACCCGAGCCGTTGCTGCGGGCGTGGCTGGAGCGCTTTCACGGCAGGAAGATCGCCGACGACGTGTACGAGCTCGACGCCGCCAGCCACCGCGCCATCCTCATCAACCACCCCGAGACGCACCTCCTGGCGGTGGAGCTCGACGCGGGAGAGAACCTCTTCGGCGACGAGCTCCACACCCTGGTCGCAGACGACGGCTGGGATGTCGGCCGAATCAGTCTGTTCGAGGGACGCACGTTCTGGCACGCGGCTTGGTTCGAGCCGGCCAAGGTCGAACTACCGGTCCTCAACGACGTGCTCGCCGAGCTGCGAACCAGCGACCGGCGGCTCTTCGACGCTTGCGGCAGACGCGCGCCCGGGCCAACGACGGCCGGGTGGGAACGCCCCAACCCCGAGGCGGAGCGGCAGGCGTTGCTGGGCGACGCCGAGGAGTGGCTCCGGCGCCTGCGGGGCAAAGTCTGGCGATGCGCCAGCGACGGCTCCCTGCTGTGCATCCTGGATCGGGACGGCCTGCAGGCGGTGTGCCTCGGCTTGGCCGGCAGCGGCAGGTGGGCGGTGCTGGACGCGATCCTCGGCTGCCCGGACGAGCAGGAGCTGAACCGCCTGCGGTCGCTCGCGCTGCATTGGGTCGCCCGGTTCCCGTTCGGCAAGGTCGTCCTCCGGAGAGATTCGCGCCTGGCCGTCTTCAGCCACGCCTGGCCGATCGGCAGGCGCTTCCCCTCCGAGCGGACGCGGATGAACTTCGGCGCGGCCTGCTTCTTCGCCGGGGTGTTCGTTCGGGCATGGAGGGACGTCCAGCGCCAGCGGCGCAACCCGGAGCTGGCATTCGAGGAGGCGCTCGCGCTGCAGAGCAGGGAGCTCGAGGAGAAGGCCTTCGAGGAGACGATGAACCGGCTGTATGGCGAACCCCCGGAGTGGGTCTAAATCCTCAGGCAAACGGATCCCATCGGTCGATGCGCACCGCCCGCCAAGGCCGTTGGCCGTGCGACGGATCGCTTCGCACCGCGAGGACCTGGACGAGGGCCCCGTCCTGATCCGCCATGCCGGACTCCTGCAGGAGGCGGGCGGGAACGTGCGCCTCGCCGACCGTCCCATGGCCACGGTTCGGCGCCAGCCGAAGATACTCTTCCGTCGTGCGCCAGGCGTCGCTGTTCGACCGGTCGTCGCTCGGCTCGAGGTCGACCACCTGGTCTGCGCCCTGCGGGCGCGAGCGGGCGCGCACCGTCCAAAAGGTGCCGGGGCGCTCCCGCTCGATCCCTGGCCTCGCGTCGAAGCCGAGCACCGCAACCCGTCCTGACTCCCGCACGAACACGGCGAGCCTCTTTTCCCGGTTGTGTTCGCTCAGCACGGCCCTTTCCGTGGGCCAGCCCTCCCACAGCCCGCCGTCCGCCGGCCGGACCTGGATCACGCGCACATGGTCGCCGTCTGTCTCGATCCGAACCCGAACCGGCGTGCCGACGGGACTGTCCCAAAGCTGTCCGAAAGCGGCGCGCGAAGCCACCGCGCTGGTTCCTTGCGGGCCGTGGAGCTGAATCGCCCGGCGTTCCTTGCCCTCCTTGTTTTGGAACGGCCCGGAGACGATCCAACCCTGCGCCAAGGGGACGTCCTCCCACACCAGGTCGTCGGCGCCCTCCGCCAGCCGCCGCGAAAGCGGCGCGCACTCGGCCGGCTGAACGACCGCGAGGTCTCCGGAGTCCAGGATTTCGTCGATCTCGTGGGTGGGCCAGCCCTGCTTCAGCCGGATCGAGCGGACCTTCTCGAACATCCAGCGGGCCTCCGCCAAGTGGCCCTCGGCGCGGAGCGCCATCCCGAAGTCGGCGAGCACACCGACGGCATACTCCTCGTTCTCGAAAGGGCAGAGCGAGGCCCGGGCCAGCAACGCCAGCCGCTCGGCCGAGCCCCGAGGGTAGGTCTCCGCCAGCGCCTGCCACGCCCAGCCCTCCGAGGCCTTCTTCCGGACCACCGGCCTGAGCCAGCGCCGCGCCTCCTCCGGCCTTCCGATCGCGACGAGGATCTTTCCGACGTGATAGGGGGTCCACTGGCCGCCCTCGACCTTCTCCCCCACGCGCAGCGAGAAGCCGGCCAGCCAGTCGCGGATCGTGGGGTTCGTCTTCTCGCCGACGGCCCTCCTCAGGGCTCCGAGGATGCGCTCGGCCAAGGGCGGAACGGTGTTCCCCTGATACTCCGAAGGCCGGAAGTGCTCCGGACGCAGCCTCCGCTCCACTTCCCAGTGCATGACGAACGAGGCGAAGCCTGGGAACCGCGCTTCGCGCGCCTCGGTCACGAGCAGGCGCATCAGCGCATCGAAGAGCTGAGGATCCTCGACGGTCGTCAGCTTGAGCAGCGGGCGCAGCTGCCCGACGAGCTCAGCCTGGCCAAGGTGCCCCTGTTTGGCGAGCCACTTGAGGACGCCATAGACCTGCCAAGCCAACGCACGCTCCAGACTGGAATCGCCCGGGAACCGCCGCAGGGCCTCTTCCAGCGCTTGCTTGGCCTCCATCGGCCTGCCCTGCTGGTCCAGATCGCGCGCCTTCCAGACCGCTCGCTGGACCTCGTCGCCGAGTTTCCTCCGGATGGACGCATAGATCTCATCCTCCATCTCCGGAAGGGCCAGCAGCTCTTGGCGGAACCGCTCTCGGTCGGGCTCCGGGGTCTGCTTGTACAGGTCGTACAGCACGTAGAAGAGCGCCCGGATCACCCACGGGTCTGCCGGGGATTCGGCGTAGAGCCTCCGAGCCAAGACCCCAGCCTCGGCCAGCTTCCCCTCGCGCCGAAGTCGGAACACCTCCCATGTTCCTGTTCCCGATTCTCCGTTGTTGGGCCCGGTGGCTGGTCGATCGGTCCGCTCGGGCTCTGCCGGGATCGGGGCTGGCTGGTCCCCATCTTCGAAGGGATCCTGGAGGTCGGGCTCAGGTGCGGCGGGCTCCTGCCCGCCGGCTGGCTGCTCGTCCCATCTCACGCCGTCCCGCGGCGGCTCGGCCGATGCGGCGTCGTCCTCGTCCGGATCGAAGGGGTTGTCGCGGTTTGGCAAGTCGTCGTGTGGCATGGTTCCAGTGGCCTCCCAACTCCCCTTCTCGGGTCGGGCGCCCTCTCGGTCGCGGATCGGCCGGGGAGGTAGTCTTTCGCGCGTGATCGGACTCGTTGCGCTCGCCGCGGCGGCCTGGGGCTCGGCGCCGTCCCTCGCCTACGCCGGGGTGAACCTCGCCGGCGCGGAATTCGGCGAAGTGGCTCCGGGACGCCTCGGCGTCTTCGGGAAAGACTACACCTATCCGACGGCCGAGGAGGTTCGGTACTTCCGGCGCGAGGGCATGAACGTCTTCCGGATCCCGTTCCGCTGGGAGCGGCTCCAGCCTCAGCCGGGCGCGGCTCTGGACCCGGCGGAGGCGTCTCGGTTGCGCGCCGTGGTGCGCGAGGTCCTCGCCGCCGGCGCCGTCGCGATCCTCGACCCCCACAACTACGCCCGGTACTACGGCAAGACGATCGGTGGCCCGGACGTTCCGATCTCCGCGTTCGCCGACCTGTGGGCCCGCCTGGCCAAGGAGTTCGGGCGGAGCGGCCGCGTGTGGTTCGGCCTGATGAACGAGCCGCACGACATGCCCACCGAGACCTGGCTGCGGGCCGCCAACGCCGCGCTGACGGCGATCCGCTCGGCCGGAGCCAAGAACCTCGTCCTCGTGCCCGGCAACCACTGGTCGGGCGCGCACAGCTGGACCACCTCGGACAACGCGCGGTGGATGGCGCAGGTGCGGGACCCCGGCCGCCACTTCGCCTACGAGGTGCACCAGTACCTGGACCGGGACAGCTCCGGCACGCACGCCGAGGTCGTCTCGCCGACCATCGGCTCGGAGCGGCTGGCCGCGTTCACCGCGTGGTGCCGCGGGCGGGGCGCCAAGGCGTTTCTGGGCGAGACGGCGGCGCCGGCGACCGCCGAGGGCCGCGCCGCGATCCGCAACCTGCTGCTGCACCTCCAGCAGAACAGCGACGTATGGCTCGGGTTCGCGTGGTGGGCAGCCGGGCCGTGGTGGGGCGACTCTATGTTCAGTCTGGAGCCGAGGGACGGCAAGGACAGGCCGCAGATGGAGTACCTGCGGGAGTTCCTCCGGCCGGGCTAGGGGTAACCTTCGCGGCGGGGGAAAGCGCCTTGCCGTACCACACCAAGCAGATCCGAGTCGGCCAGAGCGTCTCCGTCCTCAAGGCGCTGGCGTCGAAGACGCGCGCGGACATCCTCGAGCTGCTCGCAGGCCGCGACATGAACATCAACGAGCTGAGCCAGGCGCTCGGCGTCGCACAGTCCACCGTGACCAAGCACGTGCAGATCCTCGAGGAGGCCGGGCTGGTCACCAGCGACTATCTGCCCGGCTCGCAGGGGCTCCAGAAGCGCTGCCACCGGGTTCAAGACAGGATCGTCGTCGACCTGTCCCCCGAGCCGCGCCTGCACGACGCCGTGGCGGAGATCGAGGTGCCCGTGGGCATGTACACGCGCATCCAAGCCCGTCCGACCTGCGGACTGGCCAGCCGGGAGAAGTTCATCGGCATCCTCGACGACCCGCTCACCTTCAGCTTTCCGGACCGGCGCGAGGCGCAGCTGCTCTGGTCCGGCGGCGGGTTCGTGGAGTACGCCTTCCCCAACATCCTCCCCGCCACGGTGGAGATCGTCGCCGTGGATCTGGAGCTGGAGATCGCCTCGGAGGCCCCCGGCTACAACGCCGAGTACCCCTCCGACATCACCTTCTGGATCAACGACGTCGAGATCGGCACCTGGACTTCGCCCGGCGACCTCGGAGGAACCCGCGGCCGCCTGAATCCTCCCTGGTGGCACGACTACTTCAACCAGTTCGGCATGATGAAGATCTGGACCATCACCCGCGAGGGCACCAGCCTGGACGGGGAGAAGGTCAGCGACGTCACGCTGGAGGAGACCAAGGTCGCGCCGTGGCAGGCCACCAAGGTGCGGATCGGCGTGAAGCCGGACGCCGCCAACCAAGGCGGGTTCTCGCTGTTCGGCGCCGGGTTCGGGAACTACGAGCAGGACATCCTGCTGCGCCTGCACTACGTGGCGCACGGCAGCCTTCCCAGCCCGGTGCCCAACCCGTGGCGGCCCGAGAACCCGCCCGGCGGCAACTTGGCCGACGCGTGATCAGTCCAGGCGCAGCGTGGCCGCCACGAACGAAAGCGGCGGCATCGCGAACAGCGCCGCTCCGCTCTTCGCGCACGCGCCCTCGAACGGCCGCGCCGCGATGCGGTCCGGATCGTCGAAGGTGTTGGCCTCCTTCGGGTCGGAACCCGCGACGATCTCCGCCGACAGCACCTCGGCGACCGAGCGGTCCCCCACTCTCACGGCGAGCTCCAGCGGGCGATCCACGCTTCGGTTGACCGCGAACACGCTGAGCTGGTTGCCGTTCAAGATCGCGCTGGCGTCCACGTACGGCACAGAGCCGTAGTCCTTCGACTCGTACACGGGACCCTCGATGGAGGTGCGCAGAGAGACGCCGTTCCGGCGCTTGGCCATCATCGCGATCGGGTGGAAGATCGTCTGGCGCACCATCCGGTCGCCGTCGGTGAGGATCGGCGCGATCACGTTGACGATCTGCGCGAGGTTGGCGATCTTGACGGAGTCCGCGTGGCGGATGAAGCTGTTCAGGAACTCCGCCGCGACCAGCGCGTCCTCCAGGTTGTACACCTCCTCCAGCAGGTGGGGAGCCACCTTGCCCCTGCCGTCGTGGTGCTCGGGGCCGCGCGCCTTGTACCACACGTTCCACTCGTCGAAGCTGATGCGCACCCTCTTCTTCATCCGCAGGGCGTGTTGCACCTCGGCGCAGACCGCGTCCGTGGCCTCGATCTGCCGATCGATGCTGTTCGAGACCGCGAGGAAGTTCGCCGTGTCGTCGGCCTCGTTGCCCACGTAGCGGTGCACGCTCAGGTAGTCGATCGAGTCGCGGCAATGGGCCAGCACGGTGCGGTCCCAGACGAGGTAGGTGGGCATCTCGACGGCGCAGGACCCGCAGGCCACGAGCTCCAGGTTGGGGTCGCACATGCGCATCATGTTGGCGGTCTGCTGGGCGTTCACGGCGTACACCTCGGCCGGGACGTGCCCGATCTGCCAGGGGCCGTCCATCTCATTGCCGAGGCACCACAGGCGCACGCCCCAAGGCTGCTCGAAGCCGTGCTCCCTCCGCAGGTCGGCCCAACGGCTGCCGCCCTCGATGTTGCAGTACTCCAGCCAGTTGCGGGCCTCCTCCGGGGTGCCGGTGCCCAGGTTCACCGCGAGCATCGGCGTCCAGTCCATCCTCTGGCAGAGGGCCAGGAACTCGTTCGGGCCGAACTGGTTGGTCTCGATGCTCTGCCAGGCCAGATCGCGCGTGCGGGGTCGCGTCTCCTTGGGCCCGACGGCGTCGAGCCAGTGGTAGCCGCTGACGAAGTTCCCGCCGGGGTACCGCATCGCGGTGAACCGCAGCTCTCGCAGAGCATCCAGGACGTCTCTGCGGCAGCCGTGCTCGTCGGCGTGCGGGCTCTCCGGGTCGTACACCCCCTCGTACACGGCGCGGCCCAGGTGCTCGAGGAACCCCCCGAAGACCCGGGGATCCACGCGGTCGACGACGAAGGCGGTGTGCAGGTGCAGGGTGGAGTGTCTCATGTCAATCCTTGAGTCCCGTCGAGGACATGCTCTCGACGATCTGTTTCTGGAAGATCGCGAAGATCAGCAGCAGCGGCGCGGTGGCCATCGCGCTGGTGGCCAGCGTTCGGCCGTACTCCGTGTAGTAGGAGGCCTGGTACAGGGCGATGCCCACGGGGAGAGTGTAGTTCTGGATGGAGTCCAGATACACCAGCGGGCCGACGAAATCGTTCCACGAGCCGATGAACGTCAGCACGCCGAGGGTGGCCATCGCCGGCGCGCACAGAGGCAGGCTCACGTGATAGTACACGCCGAGCCAGGAGCAACCGTCGATCAGCGCCGCCTCCTCGATCGCCTTGGGCAGCGACCTCATGAACTGCGTGAGCAGGAACACCCCGAAGCCGCCCCCGGCCGCGGGCAGGATCAGCGCCGCCGGCGTGTCCAGCAGGCGCATCGAGTTCAGGATGAAGTACACCGGCACGAGGAACAGGAGGCCGGGAACCATCATCGAGGCCACGACGACGTAGAAGAACGCGCCACCGCCCGGAACACGCACCCTGGTGATGCCGAACGCCGCCAACGACGACAGCACCAGAACCAGGAACGTCACCGAGCTGGAAACCAGGACGCTGTTCATCAGCCACCGCACGAACGGCGCCTCCTCGGACCAGTTCAGCACGTCCAGGTAGTTCTGCAGCGTCCAGTGCTTGGGGATCGCCGATTCGGGGTTCAGCACCTCCGCCTCGGGCTTGAACGACGTCAGCACCATCAGCACCATGGGCGCCACGAACAGCAGCCCCACGGCGAACATCGTCGCCACCAGAATCCAGCGAGCCTTCACGAAGCCTCCTTGCGCATCAGCCAGAACTGAAGGAAGCCGAACACCGCGACCACCGCCGCCAGCATCCAGCTCATCGCGGCGGCGTACCCCAGGCGGTACCCGTTGAACGCCGTCTCGTAGATGTACTGCACCACTCCCCGGGTGGCCAGCTCCGGCCCGCCGCCGGTCAGCAGCTGCGCCTGGGGAAAGAACTGGAACGCGCCGATCAGGTTCGTCACGACCACGAACAGCACGACCGGACGCAGCAGGGGAAACGTCACGCTCCAGAACCCGCGCCAGCCGTCCGCCCCGTCGAGCGCGGCCGCCTCATGGAACATCCGCGGGATGTTCTGAAGCCCCGCCAGAAGGATCACCGCCGTGCCGCCCGAGGTCCACCACAGGCTCATCAGCACGATGCTCGGCATCGCGATGTTCTTGTCCGAAAGCCACGGCACCGGCGCCAGCCCGAGGTTCCTCAGGATGAAGTTGAACAGGCCGAACTCCAGGTTGTAGAACCACTGCCACAGGATGCCCGTGACAGCCACGGTGAACATCGTCGGCAGGAACACCAGCGCGCGGACGGTGTTGCGGCCTCGGGGCATCGCGTTCAGCCCCAGGGCCAGGGCGAAGGCCGTAACGACCAGCGAGGGCACCATCATCGCCGCGAACTTCGCCGTCACGACGAACGCCCGCTGCAGATATTCGTCCTTCCACGCGTCCACGAAGTTCCGGAACCCGACGAACCCCGCGGACCTGGGCGACGTGAGGTCGAACTGCATCACGGCCAGGTACGCCGCGACCACGATCGGCACCAGAACGAACAGCACGAACAGCGTGGCGTAGGGCAGCAGGTACGCCCATCCGAGCAGCGCCCGGGTCTTGCGGGAGCTCACCGGCCGCCTCCCGGCGCCTGCGACTCCGCCCGGTCGCGGTCGATCGCCTTCTGGGCGTTCTCGTCGGCGATCCGAAGAGACTCCTTGGCGCCCATCCGACCGCGGATCACCCGCTCGACGGCGAGGTTGATTTCCAGACCCATCTCGAACAGCGGCACGATGCGCGGCGGATACACCATGTGCGGAATCTGCTTGGAGAAGGCGTGCTGCACCTGCATGGAGCGGAAGCGGTCGGTGTTCCTCACGCTCCGCCGTGCCGGAACCTGGCCGGCCTCGGCCCAATCGAGGCTGTTCTCCGACAGGAAACGGATGAACCGCGCGACGCCGTCCCGCTCGCGCTCCGACAAACCCTTGCGCATGCAGAGGATGTGCGAGTCGGCCATGGTGCCGGGCTTGTGCCCAAGGACCGGCATCGGCGCGCCGACGTAGTGCAGGCCCTCCAGCCGCTTCAGGTCGCCGAGCATGTACACGCCGTCGAACACCATGCCGACCTTCTTCTGGCGGAACCCGATCCACCCCAGCTGGTTGTCCGGCGGCGGGATCAGCCTCTTCTCCGTGCGCAGCCTTCCGAGGAACTCCAGGGCCTCGACGTTGCCGGGGTTGTCCAGATCGGCGTTGCCCCGCTCGTCCAGATAGCGTCCCCCGAACTGAGGGAACACGGACTGGTAGTTGTTCTGCCAGTGCGTCAGGGCGAACCCGTAGCGATCCGGGTTGGCCGCGCCGCGGGGATGCATCATGAGCGAGGCGGCTCGGAGGAACTCCTCCCGGTTGGTCGGCGGCTTGGGCCTCCCCCGCTCGTCCACGATGCCCGCCTCCCGGAGCATGTCCGTGTTGCAGTACAACCCCTGCGGGTGGATGTCCAGGGGCACCCCGACCCGATGCCCGTCGAACTCGGTGGTTCGAAGCACGATCGGCTCGAAGTCCTCCTCGGGCACGCCTCCCTCGCGGTACAGAGAGTCCATCGGCTCCAGGAACCCGGCCCGGTGCATCCGGGGCAGGGCGCTGGCGTGGATCACGAACACGTGGGGGCCCCTCCCGTTGACCGCCGCGACCATCAGCTTGTTGTAGTAGGTCCCCCAGGCGATCCGCTGCATGCTCACCTTCAGGTCGGGGTTCTCGCGGTTGAACCTGCGGATTAGTTCGAGCATCACCCGGCCGTCCGGCCCGGTGAAGCCGTTCCAGAAGGAGATCTCGGTTTGCGGCCGCCCGCGCACCGCCCCGATCCAGCCGGATCGGACGACCAGGATCGCCAGAATCGTCGCCAGCAGACCGTATAGAGCCTGGCGTATGCGCATAGCAACGATTATGGTTCGCGAAAGCCGCGAATCACCATCCCCGCGTCGTTGCGACCCACGTAGTACCAGCCGTCGTACGCGAGCCGGACGGTGTCGGTCCAGTACCCTCCTTCGGGCTTGGGCCACTCCAAGGTCAGCCGGTCGCCGGAGCGGGTCCACCGGCCGGTCCGGTCACCCTCGCGCAACACGCCTCCCGGTTCCAGTCGGACCCGCAGGACGCGACCGAAGTCGGCCTGGTGCAGCCAGACGCCCTCGACGCCCGGCGCCCCACCCTTCGGCCGACCGACCCACTCCACAGGCAGGCCGGGGAGCGGCCAGCCATCCTCGGACCAGAGCAGCTCGCGGATCTGGAGGGTCGGCAGGCCCCACACGTCCCCGTGCCAGTGCTCCCGGCCATCGTAGAAGTGGTACGGCATCAGCCAGCGTCCGTCCGAGGCGCGGAGCAGGTCGCAGTGCCCCGGCGCGAACATCGGGGGCGAGCCGCGGAGCACCACGGTGTGGCCTCCGTCCACCATCGGCACGCCGTTGCTGTCCACGAACGGCCCGGTGGGGGACTTCGAGCGGCCCACCACGATGCGGTAGGTGCTGCGGACCCCCTGCGCGGCCAGGCCGTACGACACGAAGAGGTAGGTCCAGCCGTCCCGCTGGATCACCGCGGCCGCCTCGAGGGCGTTCCCGCGATCCATCGTGTTGCGCGCCACGAGCGTCCGGTCGCTGTGGTCGGGATGCTTCAGCTTGCCCGTCTTCGGGTCCAGCTCCTGGACGTAGAGGCCGGCGAAGTAGGAGCCGAAGAAGAGGAACTGGCGCCCGTTGGGCAGGACCAGCACCTCGGGGTCGATGGCGTTGAACGTGTCGACGCCCTGCACGCTCTCGAGGACCATGCCGCGGTCGACCCACCCTTGCAGCGGCTTCTCCGGGTTCGGGTCGGGGTTTTCGGCGAAGCCGATCACCGAACCGTTTCCACCAAATCGCTCGCTGGCGCAGTAGTACATCCGCAGCGCGCGGCCCACCCGGATGCAGTCCGGCGCCCAGAGCGATCGGTGCTGGGGGATCCGCTTGCGGAGCCACTCCGGCGTCTCCGGCAGGACCGGGCCCCACACCTTCCAGCGCAGGAGGTCCCTCGAGGTCCGGAGCACTGAGAAGCCGTTGCCGCTCGTGCAGAAGGCGTAGAACGTGTCTCCAACCTGAAAGACGGTCGGGTCGTGCACGCCCTGCGCGCCCTCGGCGTGCGCCCCGTCCCCGGGGAAGGCCTCGGCCGGACCCAGCAGCGGGCCGGACTGCGACAGCAAGAGGGCGGTCATCAGAGCGAGCATCCCCGTCCGGCCTACTGCCCCTGCCGACCCTGCACCGGTGCCTGGGGCATCGCTTTGCTCGGGTCGTTCTGCATGCCGCGCTGCTGCATGAGCGACTCTTCCATCTTCTTGGCCCGCTGCTCGGCCTCACGGTCGGCGCATCCGGCGGCCGCGAGGACCATGGGCAGGCAAAGGGCGATCCAAAGGGTTTTCCAGTTCATGGGTTCTCGGTTGAAGGTTCCGGGGCCCGGGCGATCCGGGCCCCGACGGAGGTCGTCTCGGCTCGGATCAGAGCCTGGAGAGGTCGCACTGGCCCCAGCTCTCCCAGTTGTTGCGGGAGGTAGGGGTCCGCTCGGTCAGATGGGTGGTGTTCGGGACCAGCTGCCACGTGTTGCCGTCGAACTGCCACACGTCGCTGTTCACGCCCATCATCTGGAAGGTGACGGCGTGGCGCTGGAAGTACTTCGCGTGACCGTCGGCGAAGCCGTAGTTGTCGCCTTTGCCGAAGGAAGCGCCCATCCAGTTGATGTCGATCCCGTTGCAGACGGGCGTGCCGTTCGGGTTGTGCACGTTGCCGAAAGTCAGCGTGCCGTCGGCCAGCTGGCCGCCGAACGGCGTGGGCTGGATGTAGGCGTCGCGACTGGTCGCGTCCGTGCCTTGGTACACAACCAGATTGGCGGAGTTGCCGATCGACGTGGCGCTCTTGCGGCTCACCGCGCCGTTGTAGGCGTACGTGGCGTTCGCGCCGGGAGGGGCCGGAACCGCGCCGAAGATGCTGTTGGTGAGCTTCGCCGCCGCCGAGTTCACGTAGATGTCCCGGCTCTTGACGTGCGGGAAGATCTCCGCCGCCCAGTTCTGGGTGGCATTCGGGTCGATCCATCCGAGCGGCAGGTTGTCGCCCGGGAACCAGATCATGAACCCGTTGGCGTCCTCGGCGGTCGACGGGAAGACGTCGTCGTTGTCCGCCGTGTACATGACGGTGCCCAGGGCGAGCTGCTTCACGTTGGAAAGCGAGCTGGCCTTCTTGGCGGCGAGCTTGGCCTGGGCGAAAACGGGGAACAGGATGGCCGCCAGGATCGCGATGATCGCGATGACGACCAAGAGCTCGATGAGCGTGAAGGCTCTGCGTGCGTTCATAGCTACCTCTTCAGCGAGTGTGGCGTCGCAGCTTCGTCCGCCGACGCCCGGCCCGGCGCGGCGCTTCCCCGCCGGACGAACACCAGTATACGATAAGAATCGCCAAATGGCGATGCAGTTTTGGAAAGACACCGAAACTCCAAGGGACAGCACGTCCTAGCCCTGCGAAGCGAGGGTTCAGGAGGCAACTCCATCGCTTCTTTGGAATCCTTACGGTCGGTCAGAGGCTCACTTCAGGATCAGCTGGACGTTGTCCAGGAACAGCGGACCTCGGTAGCCAACCGAGCTTCCCTGGTTGTGCACCTTGAATCCGAATCCGACCACCCAGCGCAGGGCCGACTCCAGCTCCCCGCGCGTGCAGTTCCAGGCGGAGGCCGCCGCGGCGGTCAGGTCCGCTCCCACCTCGTTCCAGCGGCCGGGCACGAGCCGGACGTCCTGGGCGAATTCCCTGTACTTCCAGTCGGCGCCCGTGAGCTGAACGCGGGCCAGCAGCCCGGTCGGCGCGCCATTGGGCAGATAGATCCACCCCCGCACCCGCGAGAAGCGCGACCAATCCTCCCCGACGGGGGTCATCCAGAACAGCTGGGAGAAGCGGCCCTCCGCAAGGTTGGCCGACACCCTCAGAGACCGGGAGCCGCCGCGCGCCACGGTCCCATCCACCTCCGGCTGGACCGTTCGCCCCTCGACGTCCTGGTTCCCGTCGGCCCAGCCGGGGGCGTTCCAGCGATCCTTGCCGATCTCGAAGCCGTACGCCGTCACGGCGTCTCCGCTCCGCGCGCCGCGCGCCACCAGCACGCGCCGCCCCGCGCGAGCCGAGGCCTCCCCGCCGAGCCGGGCCTCCGCCTCCAGCCAATGCTCGCCGTCGGGCCACCTGCCCTCCAGCGGCAGGCGCAGATCGCGGACCGCCCCCGGCGGAACCACCACCTCGGCCCGCCCGTCGCCGCCGCCCCTCCACGACACCTCCAGCCGCAGGGCCTGGGTCTCCCGGTTCACCACGCGGAGCCGGGCGGTCGCCAACACGTCGCCCTCGACGGTCGGCGGCCCGTCCAGAACCATCCGCACGGACGCCCGCGGCACAGGAAACACCCTCACCGTGCCGCTCCGCCCCAGGCCTCCCGCCTTCGCATCCCAACGCACGGGATACGGCGAGGCCGCGCGTGCGGGGATCGCCACCCAAGGCCGCTCGCCCCGGCTCACGTCGAAGGAGCGGCCACCGACCGAGACCACCCCGCCGGGAGCCCGGAGGGGAATCCCCACCCGCTCCCCGGCGACGCCGCAGACCGTGGCAGGGGCCCAGAACGCCTCGGTCTGCGCTCCCGACAGGCCGTAGACCGCCACTCCCGGGCGAACTGCCAGCACGGCGCGTCCACCGTGCACAGGAACGCTTCCGGACGGCCCCTGGAGCGCGCGCAGACCGGGAATCCCGACCCGCAGCGTCGCGCGGCGAACACGGTCGCCGTGGTTCGCCACCCACAGCCGCCTCCGACCCAACCGATCGCGGAACAGCGCCGCCTCCAGGTCCGGCTGCGGCCGCTCCCAGGACACCGCCCGTCGGCTCTCGGTCCACTCGAAGGCCGAGAGAGCGATTCCCAGGAACCCGTACCCGTGGAAGGCGTTGGCTTCCCAGGCCTCGTCGCCGACGCTGTCCTGCCAGAGCGAGACAGCCTTCGCCCATCCGGGGCCTTCGCCCAGCAACAGCGTGCGCCAAAAGAGCTGGTAGTTGGTCGTCTCTCCCGAACCGGGCGCCGACCACCAGCGCGGCAGCCACCCGTCGAGCCGCTCCGCATCCCTTCTGGCCAGCGCCATGGCCCGGGGCAGGCGGAGCAGGTCCAGCGTCTCGAAGGAGGGCGGCTCGAAGAAGGAGCCGGTCAGGAACCAGAGTGCGGGAATGGACTCGCCATAGTCGGCCAGCAGGCCTCCGCGGTCGGTCGGCCCAGGCTCCACCAGGTCCGTGGCGGGAGAGAGCGACGGGCCGGTGCCCTGGTCCGAGACCAGCGCCGAATCCAGCGTGCGGAACCCGAGGCTCTTCGCTTGGCGGTACGCCTGGGTTCTGGCCAACCTGCCCATCCGCTCCCTGGCCAGCATGGCCAGCGCGTCGCGAAGCGTCCTGGCGTCGCCGATCTTCTCGGCCATGCGCGCCCAGGCGTACGCGGCCTGGAGCATCGCCATGTTGTCCGTGAAGCCCTTGGGATTGCCGCCGTCGCCCTCCACGTACAGGGGGGCATAGCCGACCGCCCAATCGCCGTAGACCCAGTTCCAGCCGTAGAACAGATCGCGCATCAGGGGCCAGAGCCGCCGAACGTCGTCCCACCTCCGGCCGTAGCGCCCCCTGCACCACGTCGCCGCGACGTTGTAGCCGAACCACCCGGCGTCCACGAAGTCCTTGCCGGCGATGCGGTAGTTGTCCAAGAGGAACGGCAACGGGCTGGAGACGTCCCGGCGCCAGGCGTACATCCGCTGCCGGTTGCCGATGGACTGGGAGATCGCCCAATCGGCCCAGCGGTCGAAGAGGCGCCGCTCCTCGGGACCCATCCAGCCCACCATCGGGTACTCGGCTGTCAGCCAGCGTCCCTCGCCGATCGCCGAGCTGCCGAACACCGAACGCGGCTCCCCGGAGTACGCCTTGCGAACGAACGCCCGGTAGCGCCCCAAGGCCTCACGCACGGATTCCGGCTGCAGCTCCATCGCTCGGGAGGAGGCGTCGGGGGTCAGGAGCATGCCGTGCAGGTCCGGCCTCGGAACGGACCAGCGGGCGGTCGCCCCCGGCACGCAGACCACCTCGGAGAGGAACCCCGGAAGGCCGCTCGCGACAGGGCTCCCCTCCAAGCGGATCGAGTCGTCCAAGCCGAGGGACGCCACCAGCGAAGGCGGGAGCATCGCGAAGGGCCTCGTTCCCGCAGTCCAACCCCAAGGGTCGCGCGGCGCGGGCAGGAAGTCCACCGTGTCCTCGAAGACCACCCGATCCCGCCCCACCAGCCAGCTCTCTCGAAGAGCGACGGGCACGCGCCAGAAGGTTCGCGCGAGGCGATCCAGCCTCGCTTCCACCCCAGCGGGCGGAGCGCCGACCCAAGGTGCGACGTCGGGCGACGGATCGACGCGCGCTCCGAACAACGGCACCACGCCGAAGCGCGCCGCGCCTGGCCAGCCAAGCTCGAGGCCGTCCGCAGCCGCAAGGCGCGCGGGGCGCTGGTGGAACAGCCACAGGGTCGCCCACAGCCCGAGCCTGTCCCGCGTCACGGCGAGCAGGTACGGCCTGGTCCATCGGGCCGGACTGGCCGCCGCAGGGTCGCGGAGCAGGTTCGCCCAGCCGCCCGCGGTGCGCACCCACGCAGCCTCGAGGCGAACGCCGCCGAGCAGGCGCGCCCCTCCGCGCTCGGTCCGAAACCAGACGACCGGAGTCAGCAAGCTCTCCAGGACGTCCAGGCGCTCCGGTCCCCGACGGTAGACCGACGTCAGCTGCGTCCACCCAATCGACCGCACCTCGTTGCGGACGTCCTCGAGCGGGCCGACGAGGGAAACCGAGCCGGCGGGCACGTCCCGGCCCCTGGGGTCGTACCTGGTGAGGATCGCGCGGCGGCCGTCGTTGCGCACGGCCAGGAGCAGCAGGTCCTGGTTGGCGGTGGCGGGCGTCACGCGGAGGCCCGCAGCGAACCGCCCGCGGGCAACCTCGTCGATGCGGAATCTCCCAGGCTGGGGGGCCACGACCATGGCCGCGAGGGCAAGGATCATCGGCGTCATCGTCTCACTTCCTCCCGTCGTTTCGCGCCAAGTGCCACAGCAGGTTCGCCATTCCGGCGTTGCCCAACAGGGTCTTGACCAAGGGCCGCTCTCCGACCGGCCTGTGCAAGGCCTCGGGGGCCTTGGAACGCTCCGCCTCGTCCGGCTCCAGCGCTTTGCAGACGCCCACCGCGGCGCACCACGCCCGGCGCGGCTCCGGAGCGATCCGCCAGGGCCGGAGGTTGCGCCAGAACAGCCCGTCCGAGTCCCTCAGAAACCGCAGAGCGAACTCGGCGTGCCGCTCCACCTCCGCGCGCCACCGGGACCCTCCCGTCGCCCGTTCGAGCCGGAGCAGGCCATCCGCCAGGTGCTCGGCGAAGAAGGCCGAGTCGTACCAGTGGCGGCGGCGGGGGTCGGGCACGACGGAGTCGTACAGCGCCTTCGTGCGGTCGCACGCGGCCTCCGCCAGCCTCTCGGCCCTATCCAGCCCGGACCGCTCGCCCGACAGGGCCGACCAATTGACCCAGGCCCGGATCAGGTTTCCCGTGTTGTACGTCCACTTGGTGGGGTTGAGCCGCCAATCCGGCGCGAAGAGGCCGTCTCGCACCAACCCGTCTCGGTCCACGAGGGTCTCCTCCAACCACTCGAGAAGCGCGCGGGCGAGCACGACGCACTGCTCCGGCCGGTGCCCGTGCCCCGCCAGCGCCAACGCTGCCAGCGCCACGGCCTCGGTGGAGCAGGCGTTGCGGTCTGCGGTTCCGGGCTTGGCAGGGTCGGTGCCCCACCGCACGCCGCCAGGCCTCCCGGAGGCGTCGGCCCCTCGTTCCAGGAACCGATCGAACACCTCGACGCCGCGATCCAGATACCGCCGGTCCCCGGTGGCCTCGAACGCGGCGGTCAAGCCGAGCACGGCCCACCCGTTGTCGTCGTAGTACTTGTCGTTGTTGCCGGGGAACGTGAGCCAGGCGTTGTAGGCGCCGGCCTCGGGGTCGTAGTAGCGCTCCATGCTCAGGAACGCAGCGCGGAGCGTCCTTCCCCACCGGCCGGGCTCCAACCGTTCCGCCTCGGCCAGGGCCCGGAAGGCGACCACGACGGGCCAGAGAACGCACCCGCGGTCCTGCAGTCCGTCCGAGGCCACCGTCTCGGCGCTGGGCGCCGGCCCGCGGAACAGCATGGCCCGGCCGTCCCAAAAGGTCCGCACGATCAGGCGGGTGAGACGGGACGCCTCGGCCCTCCACCGACCTTCCGGTCCGGCCGTGGACCAAGCCCCAGCGGAGACCGCCGCCAACCCGACCAGAACCTGCCTGCGAGTCAGGAGCACGGCGCCAGTTTGGACGATTCGAACGACGGGCGTCTCGGTCGTTCGGCGGCCATCTGCCATAATCCGAGGTTGATGCCCGGTTCCGCCCCCGACCCCCGCTTCCGGCTCTCCCCCGACCTCGCGCTCGCCTTGGCCGAGCAGTACGGCACGCCGCTGTACGTGCTCAGCGAGGCGCACCTGCGGGCGCGGATTCGGGAGTACCTCGCGGCGTTCCGGGCCGTGGCTCCGAACAGCCGGCTCGTGTTCGCCAGCAAGGCGAACTCCACGCTGGCGGTGCTCAAGATCGCGCACCAGGAGGGATGCCTGATCGACGTCGCGAGCGAGGGGGAGCTCCGCGCCACGCTCCTGGCGGGCGTGCCCGCGTCCGACTGCCACCTGCACGGCAACTACAAGACGATGCCGGAGCTCGCGTTCGCGTTCGCGGCGGGCGTCGGGGAGATCGTCGTGGACAGCTTCGCGGAGATCGAGGCGATCGCCGAGCTGGCCACCGCGGAGACCCCGCCGAGCTCGCTCGTCGCGGAGGCGCTCGGCCTCCCGGCGGAGGTCCAGGTCCGCTGCCCCGACCTGGTGATCCGCGTGGCCCCCGGGGTGGATCCGGCCACGCACCAGAAGATCAGCACGGGCCAGGACGACACCAAGTTCGGCTTCAACCTCTCGGACGGCTCGGCGGAGAGGGCGCTGCTGCGCTGCCTCGAGCTGAAGTTGCCCGTGATCGGGTTCCACTGCCACGTCGGCTCGCAATTGCTGGATCCCGAGGCCCAGCGGGCGGGTGGCGAGGCCATCGCCCAGTTCGCCGCGGAGATGCTCCGGAGGCACGGGTTCGAGACCCGCGTGCTCAACGTCGGCGGGGGCCTGGGCGTGCGCTACACCGACGCCGACGATCCGATGCCGATCGCGGACTACTGCAGGCTGGTCGTCGAGGCGATGCGCGCCCCGCTCGAGGGTACCGGACTGGACCCGACGATGATGCAGGAGCCCGGCCGGTCGCTGGTGGCCGACGCCGGCGTGACCCTGTACCGCGTCGGCGTGATCAAGACGGTCCCGACCGGCGAGGGACGGACCCGCACCTACGCCAGCGTCGACGGCGGCCTGAGCGACAACCCGCGCCCGGCGCTCTACGGCAGCCGCTACACGGTGCTCCGGGCGGCCCGGGCCGACGGCGGCGAGCCGGTTGGCGGGCCTGCGGCCAAGTACACCGTCGCCGGCAGGCACTGCGAGACCGACAAGCTGTTCGTCGAAGTCGACCTGCCCGCCGATCTGGCCGAGGGAGACCTGCTGCAGGTTCTCTGCACCGGGGCCTACAACAGCTCCATGGCCAGCAACTACAACCGATTCCTGAGGCCGCCCACCGTGATGGTCCGCGAGGATGGGTCCCTCGCACCCATCCAGCGGCGGGAGACGTACGACGAGTTGTTCGCTCGGGAGATCCTTCCGAGCCTCTGAGCCATGCTGGAACTCCCCCCGATCCCGGTCCTCCTCGCGATCCTCGTCGTCATCTTCTTCGGGATCGGGCTGCACGAGTACGCCCACTGCAAGATGGCCGACCTGGCGGGCGATCCGACGCCCCGAATCTATGGCAGGGTCACGTTGAACCTGACCAAGCACTTCGAGCCGCTGGGGACGCTCATGATCCTCCTCACGTCGCTCACCGGCGTGGGGATCGGATGGGGCAAGCCTGCCCCCATGAACCCGAACAACATGCGCAACCCCAGGTGGGACGCCTTCGCGGCCACCGCCGCAGGGCCGATCTCGAACCTGGTGCAGGCCACCTTCTTCGCCGTTCTGCTGCGGGTCGCCGCGACCACGGGCGCCCTGGGCTCCAGCCAGTTCCTAACGGCGTTGCTGGTGTACGGCGTGGCCATCAACCTCGGATTGTTCCTGTTCAACCTCATCCCGCTCGGCCCGCTGGACGGGCACTGGCTGCTGGGAACGTTCTTCCCAGAGCCGGCCCGGCAGCGGTGGTACTGGTGGAACCAGCGGTACGGATCGGGCCTGCTGCTCGCGCTGATCGTGATCGGCCAGCTCTCGCGGATCCCCACGATCGGCCTGATCATCGGCCCGCCGCACCGGGCGCTGTTCCACCTGCTGACCGGGATGCACTACTGACAGGCGCAACCGAGGGCAAGCGATGGAGAAGCAACGCATTCTGAGCGGCATGCAGCCGACGCAGCCGAAGCTGCATCTGGGCAACTACGAACCGATCAAGAGCTGGGTCAAGCTGCAAGAGCAGTACAAGCTGTACACCTTCGTCGCCGACTGGCACGCGCTGACCACCATGGCCGAGAACCCCGGCGACATCGCCGCCAACTCGCGCGAGATCGTCAAGGACTACCTCGCCGCGGGCATCGATCCCGAGCGGTCGACGATCTTCCTGCAGAGCCACGTGCCGGAGCACGCCGAGCTGCACCTCCTGTTCAGCATGATCACCCCGCTCGGCTGGCTCGAGCGCGTGCCGACCTACAAGGAGAAGAAGCAGAACCTGCAGACCGAGAGCGAGCCCTACGGCCTGCTCGGCTACCCCGTGCTCCAGGCGGCGGACATCCTGCTGTACAAGCCGTACGGCGTGCCCGTGGGCAAAGACCAAGCCCCCCACCTGGAACTCTCCAGGGAGATCGCCCGGCGCTTCAACCACCTGTACGGAGAGGTGTTCCCCGAATTCGTCAACATCCTGTGCGAGACGCCCGTGCTGATGGGACTCGACGGGCGGAAGATGAGCAAGAGCTACGGCAACGCGATCTACCTCAACGAGACCGAGGAGGAGACCGCCAAGAAGGTGATGTCGGCGTTCACCACGCCGACCAAGATGCGCAAGACCGATCCAGGCGATCCGGAGAACTGCGCGGTGTGCAACCTCCTGCGCGTCTACTCCCCGAACTGGGAGCTCCAGACCGACGAGTGCCGGCGCGGCCTGCGCGGCTGCGTGCAGAACAAGCGCGAGTGCGCCGAGGCCATCAACGAGGCCCTGCGCCCGTTCCGGGAGCGGAGGCGCCAGATCGACGACGCGACGGTCGAGGAGATTCTGCGGCGCGGCGCCGAGGAGGCCAGGGAGTTCGCCTCGCGCACGCTGACCGAGGCCAAAAGAGCGATGGGGTTCCGCTAGGCGCAGAGACGATGGACCGACAAGCCGTCCACTACCTGCCGATCCTCACGACCGCGCTGTCGGCCGCGTTCTGCGCCGTGCTGCTGCGGGCGGCAGTCGTGCGCAGGTCCGGGCCGCACCTGTGGTGGTGGGCGGCGGGCGTGTTCTTCTACGGCCTCGGCACCGCCCTCAAGTCGACCGTCACGGTCCTCGGCAATTCGGTCGCGCTGACGAAGGCGTGGTACATCGCCGGAGCGCTGCTCGGCGGCTATCCGCTGGCCCAGGGCGTGGCCTACCTTCTTCTGACCCGCCGGACCGACACCCTCCTCGCCGGGTTGACGCTGACGATGGTGTTCCTGGCAGGCGTGGCGGTCATCCTCAGCCCAGCGGACCTCGCCAAGCTGGAGGCGCATCGGCCCACGGGCGCGGTCACTGGTTGGAAGGCGGTGCGGTGGACGACCCCCTTGATCAACCTGTACTCGTTCGTCCTGTTGGTCGGCGGCGCGGCTTGGAGCGCCCGTCGGTACTCCGGATCTTCCGCGACGAGGCACCGGGCGGTGGGCAACGCGCTCATCGCCGCAGGCGCGCTGCTGCCGGGCATCGGCGGCGCCATGGCCAAGGGCGGGCTGGTGGAGGCGCTGTACGTCGGCGAGTGCGTGGGCCTCATTCTGATCTGGACCGGCTATGGCATCATCGCGGCTAGGCGCCGATCCGAAGGCGATCCCGTTCCGAGCTAGGCACCCTCGGGTGGCGCCCGACGCTCTGCAACCTTGGGCATGTCGAGAACCGATCGAACCCGCGCCAAAGCCATGGAACCCGCAACCGGAGCCAAGCCGCTCTACCGCTTCGCCACCGACCCCGCCACCGGGGAGACCGTCATCGAGGTCGCGCACGGAGGCCGCACGCTGCTGGGCCTGTCGTGCCTGAACAAGGGCACCGCCTTCAGCGAGGAGGAGCGCAGGGAGCTGGGGTTGCTCGGCCTTCTGCCGCACCGCGTGCTCACGATCGAGCAGCAGGTTCAGCGGATGCGCCGGGAGTATCTGCGCGAGGCCACGGACATCGAGCGCAACCTGTTCCTCAGCGCGCTGCACGATCAGAACGAGACGCTGTTTCTCAGGCTCGTCCAGGACCACCTGACCGAGATGATGCCGATCATCTACACGCCGGTGGTCGGAGAGATCGTTCGGCAATACAGCAGGCTGTACCGTGGGTCGCGCGGCCTGTACATCGCCTACCCCGAGCGCGACCGGATGGAGGAGATCCTCGACAACTGGCTCCATCCGTTCGTGGACGCCGTCTGCGTGACGGACGGCGAGGCGGTGCTGGGGATCGGCGATCAGGGGGCAGGTGGCATCGCCATCCCGGTCGCCAAGCTCGTCGTCTACACGCTGCTCGCCGGCGTTCGGCCGTTCGGCCTGATGCCCGTGATGCTGGACGTGGGCACCGACAACCCCGAGCTGCTCGACGATCCCCTCTACCTCGGCTGGCGGCACGAGCGCGTCCGCGGGGAGCAGTACGACTCGTTCCTCGATCAGTTCGTGCAGGCGGTGCGCCGAAGGTGGCCTTCGACCCTGCTCCACTGGGAGGACTTCGGCAAGACGAACGCCCGCCGGTTGCTGGAGCGCTACCGTTGGGAGATCTGCTCGTTCAACGACGACATCCAGGGCACGGCGGCGGTCGCCTTGGCCGCGCTGATCGCCGCGGTGGCCCGCGCAGGCTCCTCGTTCCGGGAGCAGCAGGCGGTGGTCCACGGCGCGGGCACGGCGGGCGTGGGGATCGCGGACGAGATCGTCGCGGCGATGGTCCGCGAGGGCCTCTCGGAGGAGGAGGCCGTGGGCCGGGTCTGGCTGCTGAACAGCCGGGGCCTGATCCTCGAGGACACGCCGGGCCTGGAGCCGTTCCAAAGGAGGTACGCCAAGCCGCGAGCCGCGGTCGCCGGCTGGGAGGTTCGCGAGGGCGGCCGAATCGGCCTCGACGAGGTGGTGCGGCGCGTCCGTCCCACGGTTCTGATCGGAACCTCCACGCAGGCGGGCGCCTTCACGGAGGCGATCGTGCGCGAGATGGCGGCGCACTGCCAGCGGCCGATCATCTTTCCGCTCTCCAACCCCGACACCAAGGCGGAGTCTCACCCGCGGGACCTGCTCGAATGGACGGAGGGACGGGCTCTGGTGGCGACGGGCACGCCCTTCCCTCCGGTGTCGTTCCGCGGCCGCACGGTGCGCATCGGCAACTGCAACAACGCCTTCGTCTTTCCGGGGCTGGCCCTGGGGGCCATCGCCTCGCGGGCCAAGGCCATCAGCGACGGTATGGTCTCAGCGGCGGGCATGGAGATCGGCAAGTGGATTCCCAGCGACGGCGATCCGCTCGGTCCGCTCATGCCGACGCTCGAGGACGCCAGGGCGATCTCGCGGAACGTCGCGGTCTCCGTCGGCCTGGCGGCCCAGCGGGAGGGACTCGCCGAACGGGCGACCGTGGAGGAACTCGAGCGCCGCATCGAGGAAGTCAGCTGGAAGGGCGGGTACCACCGCTACCGGCGCATGGCCGACTGAGCCCGCTCCCTCATCCAGGCGACCACCTTCTTCGAAAGCGGGTGGTCCGGGTTGCCGACCATCGCGTTGGCTCCGCCGTGGTCCAAGTCCGGCCAGAAGCTCACCTCGGCCCAGGCTCCCTTGGCTCGGATCGCGGACGCGAACTCCTCGGCCTGCTCGCGCGGCCTGCGGTCGGCCCGGGGCAGCCCCATCAGGCCGCGACCCGCGACCACCAGCAGAAAGTCGCTCGGACGCTCCGCCCGACGGACCTGGATGAGCGGAGACGCGTCGTCCCACACCGAGGGATCGTCCCCGAACGCCTGACGGTAGATTCCGGCCAGGATCGGCGAGCGGGCTTGCGCCGCCTCAGACACCCGCATGCCGCCGCCGTCCAGCGGGATCGCGCCCAAGAGGTCCGCAGGCTTGAGCCCGTGCTTCCCGAGCCAGCGGGGGTCGGCCCCCAGGCACGCCGCGAGGTGCGCTCCGGCGCTGTGCCCCATCACGAACAGCCGCTTCGGGTCGCCACCGTACCGCCCGATGTTGCGATGGACCCACCCGACAACCGCGGCGGCATCCTCGACGAAGGCCGGGTACCGATGCTCCGGCGCGAGGCGGTAGTTCGCCGACACGAGCACGAAACCGGCCGCCGGCAGAACCCTCTCCTTTCCTTGGATCGCCTGGCGCTTGTCGCCCGTCCTCCAGCCGCCACCGTGGAAGAACACGACGACCGGTGCGCGATCCGCACCCACCGGCGCGTAGACATCGAGCCTGTGGCGCGGGTGGCCCGAGTCGGTGTACGGGACGTCCAGCGTCGTGCGAACCTCGGGGGCAACGCCGCTCCCCAGGCCGGCGAGCAGAGCGAGCAGAACCGCATGCATATCCGCTCGGACGACGCGCGCGGCTCCGAGTTCGAAAGCCGGGAGATTCGCCATACTTGCGAGCGAACCGGCCATGCCCCAGACGCTTCCCAAACCAACCGCCATCTCTGCGGAGCAGCGCCGCCAAGCCATGAGGCGCGTGGTGTGGGCCTGGGCGTTCGGGTCGATGTTCTTCTCGATCACGACGGGCGCCGCGTTCACCTCGCTGCTGAAGAAGTTCCTCCAGGTCTCCGACTTCGCCTACGGCCTGGTGATGGGTGCGGGCCCGGCGGCGGTGGTGTTCACGCTCCTCGGTTCGCTGTGGGTGGAGCGCACCGGCAGGTCCAAGCCGACGTTCCTGCGGTACCTGCTGGCCGCCCGGCTGGCTTGGCTCGCGATCGCCGCGGCGCCGCTGTTCCGCTCCGAACCCGGCTCGTTGTGGGTGGTCGGCGCGGTAGGCCTGGCGGCGTTCCTGAGCGCCGTGTTCGCGAACATCGGCGGAGCGGGCTTCACCGTGTGGATGTCGGACCTGGTGCCGAGGGAGAACGCCGGGGCGTTCTTCGGCCACCGCGCGAGGGTCGGCCTCGCGATGATGGTTCTGGCGAGCTCCGGCGTCTCGGTCGTTCTGGACCGGCTCCCTGGCGAGGCCTGGGTCTACGCGGGGGTGTTCGGGTTCGCGGCGCTGGTCGGCGCGATCGACATCCTGCTTTTCCTGCGCATCCCCGAGGAGCCGCGGCCGGTCGGCGAGACGCAGCCCTCGCTGTGGGAGATCGTCTCGGTGCCTTGGCGCAACGCGGACTTCCGCGCCTACGCCGCCTATATGCTGGCCGCGTTCGTAGCCTATTCCATGTTCTGGCCGTTCCTGTGGCCGTTCTGCTTCGAACCGGCTGAACGCCACGGGCTGGGCTTCTCTCTGCCGCTGACCAACGCCCTGATCGTCGTCCTGCCGCAGCTGGCCAACGCCTTCACTTCGCCGTTTTGGGGCCGCGCGCTGGACCGCTTCGGGCCCAAGCCGGTGATGGGGTTCGGCGCGATCGCCGCGATCGTCCTGCCGGTCTTCTGGGTGCTGTGCAACCGCGCCTGGAGCCTCGACCTGAGCCCGGTGGGCCTCGGAGTCCGGCTCGAGATGCCGATGCTGATCCCCGTGGTCAGCGTGCTGGGCGGCCTCTGCTGGCCCTCCATCGACCAGGGCCTGGTCTACGTGCAGCTCCACGGGTTCCCCGAGGAGAGACGGACCGCCTACGTGGCCGCCAACAACCTCGTGATCGGCGTGGCGGCGACGATCGGGAGCGCGCTCGGCGGGACGATCGCCTCGGCGTTCGAGCCGCTGGCCGGCAAGGTGGCCTGGCTGCCCGCTTGGTTCTCGCACTACCAGGTGGTGTTCGCCTCGTCGATCCTGCTGCGGCTCGCGGCGTTCGTCCTGCTCTTCCCTCGCCTGAGGCTCGAAAGCCGCGGTTCGTACGCCGAGGCCGGGCGCGCTGTGTTCGGGGAGGCGCTGCTGCCCCTAAGGCGGATGCTGCCGCGCGGGTGGACCTACCGCCGAAGAGCGTGAGCGAATACCTATAGCGCCTCAGGAATGCTATCCTAGGGTTGGTAGCGAGGAGAACCATGAAGCTAGCTTTCGGAATCGCTCTCGCCGCGTCGGTGCTCGTCGTCGGCTGCTCCGGATCGAAGCAGGAAGGCGCAGCACCGGGCGGCTCGTCGTCCAAGCCCGGCAAGAAGATCGTGGTCGGGTTCAGTCAGATCGGCGCCGAGAGTGGCTGGCGAACCGCCAACACAGAGTCGATCAAGTCGGAGGCCTCCAAGCGCGGCATCGAGCTGCGCTTCTCGGACGCCCAGCAGAAGCAGGAGAACCAGATCAAGGCCCTGCGGAGCTTCATCGCCCAGAAGGTCGACGTGATCATGTTCTCGCCGGTGGTCGAGGCGGGGTGGGGTCCGGTGATGCAGGAGATCAAGGACGCCGGCATCCCCGTGATCTTGGCCGACCGACGCCCCGACGTCAGCGAGGACATGTACGTCACGTTCATCGGATCGGACTTCGTCGAGGAGGGTCGGCGGGCCGCCCGGTGGCTGGCCAAGAAGATGAACGGCAAGGCGACGATCCTGGAGCTGCAGGGCACGCCGGGCAGCGCGCCGGCGATCGACCGCAAGAAGGGGTTCGAAGAGGTCCTGAAGGACTACCCCGGCATGAAGATCGTGCTCTCGCAGTCCGGCGACTTCACGCGGGCCGGCGGCAAGCAGGCGATGGAGGCGTTCCTCAAGTCCCCCGTCGGGCGGACCGCGAACGCGCTGTTCGCGCACAACGACGACATGGCGCTGGGCGCGATCCAGGCGATCGAGGAGGCCGGGCTCAAGCCGGGCAAGGACATCGTGATCGTCTCGATCGACGGGGTGCGGGGCGCCTTCGAGGCGATGGTCGCCGGCAAGCTGAACTGCACCGTGGAGTGCAACCCGATCATCGGTCCGCAGCTGTTCGACGCTGTGGAGGCGGTGGTCGCGGGCAAGCAACTGCCCAAGCGCATCGTCGTGGAAGAGGGCGTCTACGACCAGTCCGTGGCCGCCAAGGAGCTGCCAAACCGCAAGTACTGACGATGGCCGCCCCGGCCGCCTAGACCATCGAGTAGGGGTCGACGTCCACGGTCACTTGGACGGCGGCCGGGGCCTCCAGCCCCTGCAGCGCCTCGCGGACGCCGGTTGGCCGCGCCTCCGGGGGCAGCTTGACGAGCACGTGGCGGCGGTACCTCCGCTGAATCCGCTCCAAGGCGCAGTCCGCAGGACCCAGCACGGTCGCTTCGGGAACCCCACGGAGCAGGCGCGCAGCCTTGGCCGACACCTCCCTCGCAAGCGACGCGTCTTCCGAGGTCACCAGGACGTTCACGAGGCGCGCGAAGGGCGGATACCGAACCGCCTCGCGCTCGGACTTCAGGTTCTCGTATAGCGACAGGTAGTCGTGCTCCGCCGCGGCCGTCACGGCGGGGTGGCCCGGGTTGAGCGTCTGCACGACCACCCGGCCGGGCTTGCTGCCCCGGCCCGCCCGTCCCGCCACCTGCAGCAGCAGCTGGAACGTGCGCTCGCTCGCCCGGAAGTCCGGCAGGTTGAGCGAGACGTCGGCGGCCACCACCCCCACGAGGGTGACGTTCGGGAAGTCGAGCCCCTTGGCGACCATCTGGGTGCCGACCAGCACGTCGAGGTCGCCGGCCCGGAAGCTGGCCAGAATCTCGTCCAGCGCGTTGCGCCGCTGGGCCACGTCCCGGTCCAGCCGGGCGACGCGCGCCTGGGGGAACGTCGCGCGCACCGCCTCCTCCACCTTCTCCGTGCCGGCTCCGAACGGCCTCACGCGCCGACCTCCGCAGGACGGGCAAGCGTCCGGCGGCGGCTCGGAGTGCCCGCAGTGGTGGCAACGCAGGCGCCGCTCGCGCACGCTGAGGGCGAGCGAGACCGCGCAGTCGGGACACACGAACGAATGCCCGCAGTCCCGGCACAGCAGGAACGGCGCGTAGGCGCGCCGGTTGAGGAACAGGATCGCCTGTTCGCCGCGCCGCAGCGTCTCGCTGAGGGCGGCCAGCAGCTCCTCCGAAAAGAGCCCGGGCCTGCCGGAACGGTAGCCCGCACCCAGGTCGACCACCTGGACCTCGGGCAGACGGGCCGACTCCGCCGCCCGCTCCGGCAGCGAAAGCAGCGTCAGCCGGCCTTGCTCCGCCTCCCAGAAGCTCTCGACGCTGGGCGTTGCCGAGCCCAACACCACGGGGCAACCATGGATCTCGCCCAACCGGAGCGCCAGACGCTTGGCGTGGTAACGGGGCGTCGTCTCCTGCTTGTAGGACGACTCGTGCTCTTCGTCGACGACGATCAGGCCGATGCGGGACAGCGGGGCGAACAGCGCGCTGCGCGCTCCCACCACCACGGGGCACTCGCCATCGTGGATCTTCCGCCAGTTCTCCAGGCGCTCGGTGGCCGGCAGGTCGCTGTGCAGGATCGCCACGCGGTCGCCGAAACGGTCGCGCAGCTGGGCGATCGCCTGCGTGGCCAGCGCGATCTCGGGAACCAGGTACAGCACCTGCCGTCCGGCGGCCAGCGCCTCGGTCGCACAGCGCAGATACACCTCCGTCTTGCCGCTTCCCGTCACTCCAAACAGCAGGAACGGCTGGGCACGGTGGCCGTGGATGGCGTCGGACACGGCGTCGATCGCCAGCCTCTGGTGCGGGTTCGGCACGGGCGCCGGCCTGGGCGAGGCGGTGGCTCCTGGCTCCGCCCGCACCAGCAGGCCTGCGTCGACGAGCGCGCGCACGGTCGCGTCGGTCACCCCGCTCATCGCGCGGATCTCCGCGGCGGAGAGCATGCGGTGGGAAGCCGCCTGCATCTGCATCAGGACCAGCGCCTGCGCGGGCTTGCGGCGCGCCTCGTCGCGCAGGAAGCGCTCGACCCGCTCGGCGTCGGGGCACAGGCCGAGCAGGCCGCTCGCCCTCCGGCTCGGCCCCGGGGCTGCCAGCGCCAGGCCATGGCGCACCACGCCCTTCGAGACCAGAGCGCGGAGCACCTTCTCCGCCCCGGGCGGGGCCTTGCGGGTCCGGGAGCCAGTCCAAGTTTCCCCGGCCTCGCGCAGCACGCGAACGACCTCGGCCTCCGCCGCCGTGAGGCCTGAGGGAGGCTCCTGGGCGGCGAGGGACCAGCACGGCACGAGGCGCTGCCGGAGGTTCGGAGGCACCGCCGGCCCCAGAGCGGCGCCGATCGGGCACAGGTACTCGTCCGCCACGTACTCCAGCAGCCTCAGGACGGGTTCCACGAGCCCCGATCCTCGAACGGGCGCGCCGGTCGTCCGGAGAGCCGACGCCGGGAAGCCCAGCTCCGCCGCGCACACCTGCCGGAGGCGCAGGGCGAACCCCAGCACCGTCCTGGATCCGAGCGGGACGAAGCAGGCGTCCCCTACGCTCAGGTCGGGGTGCGGCAGATAGGTGAACAGGGCCGCCGAACCTCCGGAGCGGGGCTCGACGGCCACCTCCGCGACGAGCAGAGAGTCGGCGTCCGTCAACGCAGACAGTATACGGCGGAACCGGGCGGGCCTCAGCCCACCGAGCGGACGACGAACTCCGTCATCTGCACCTCGGGCAACGTCGCGACCATGCCCTGGCCGGCCCTGCCGAACACGCGCACCTCCGTCGTCGGCTGCTCCCGGTTCCGCAGGGTCGGCACGAGCCTTCCGGGACCCAGCATCACGATTCCCAGGCGCTCGATCCCCGTGTCCGACGCCAGCACCAGCTTGACGCCGTCGTCGGCAGGGCTCTCGAAGCGCCGGATCGCGCGGCGAGCCCGCTCGAAGCGGTAGATCCGCTCGGGCGTCATTCGCTCCACCCGCTGGGCGCGGGCCAGTACGGAAACGCGCCTGCACGCCTCCTGCACGGCGCCCTCCATCAGATCCTCGATGCCCCACACCAGATGCAGGCAGCCGCGGAAGGCCAGGCACTGCGCCAGCAGAGCGTCCGCCACCTCGGGCCGAAGGTCGACCCCGGGGCGGTAGGCCTGATAGGGAATCTCCAGAACCAGACTGGGCGAGCCGCTGGGCATGACCGGGAAAAACGGCCGACCGGTGCCGAACGCGAAGCCCGCAGCCCCCGCCTGGCGCGCGCCCTTGGACAGGTTCACGCGCGCTCCGCTCACCTCGTACGCGGAGAGCATGCCCAGATACCCGCGCCAACGGCCGTTCTCCGGCCTGGCCGACACAGGCTCGAACGACAGCGTGCTGCGCGACAGCTGCACGAACTGCACCCGGAACGTTTCGGGCGCGAAGGCGGACCTGCGGTCCATCGGCGCGAGCAGGCCGATCTCGTGCTCGCGGGCGCGGATCGACCGCACGGCCTCCGCCGGGAAGCCCGGGGGCTTGACCATCCATGCGGCGGGCAGGCCGTAGGTGGAGAGCGTGCCCATCGCCGGCACGACCAGCGAGGCGGCATCCGGAGTGGCCTCGACGCTGCAGGTCAGCGCCGCAGGCGCCAACTCCGGCCAAGGCCAAGTCACGGCGAGGCAACCACCGTCCCGCACCGCCGCCTCGACCACCGCGCCGACCCACAGGTCGCGCACCGCGTCGGCGTGCGGGAACGCGAAGAACGGGGCGCCGACCCCGAGCGACGCCCGGTCGTCCTCGAAGCTGAGGGCGATGCCGTCCTCGGCCTTCAGGTCTCCGTCATCCAGCCGAACCGTGCCGTCCACCGGCCCGATGCCGTCCGTCTCGACCGACCGTCCGGTCTGCATCAGGGCCATGGTCTGACCCACGTGCGCGCCCACGTACAGCGCCAGGCCGGAGCCGGGCCGCGCGCGCGTCACCACGGGATTGCCGCCGGCCTGGGCGAGGACCTCCGCTCCGGCCGACGCGCAGGCGCGCCCGCCGTAGCACCGCATCCGCTTCGCCCCCTCGGGCCAGAACCAGCCCTCGGCCGCCGGCTCGAGGAGCGCGTTCGAGAGGTGCGTCGAAGCCGGATCCAGACCCAGGAGCCCCCCCAGACCCCACGGCGAGCCGGAGCAGACCACCGCGCCTCCCTGCCGAACCCAGTCCCCGAGCGCCGCCGAGGCCGACGGCCCCAGCGTGCCATAGCCGCAGAGCAGCACCACCGTCGCTTCGCCCAGCCTGCCCGGGTCGAAACCCTCCCAAACCGTGTGCGGAACGCCGGCGCCCTGCAGGGCCTCCGCATAGTAGGGCGCGTAGGGATCCTCCGGGGCGAGAACCAGAGCGATCTTCGACCAATGCAAACGACCCATCTTCCCAGTCCGAGTTTAGACCACGCCCGGTGCGCCGAAGTCGGGATAGGTAGAATCCGTTCGATGAAACTTCGCATCGGGTTGCCGAAGGGCAGCCTGCAGGAGGCCACCTTCTCCCTCTTCGAGCGCGCGGGGTTCCTGTTCAAGTCCTCCTCGCGCTCGTACGAGCCCGTCGTCAACGACCCGGAGCTGGAGCCGATCCTGCTGCGCCCTCAGGAGATTCCGCAATACGTCGAGGACGGGGTCATCGACTGCGGCCTAACCGGCCACGACTGGGTCGTCGATTGCGGCGTGGACGTCCACGAAGTCTGCGAGCTGCGCTACAGCAAGCTCACCACCAACCCGATCCGCGTGGTGCTGGCGGTGCACCAGGACAGCCCGATCCAGACGGTCCAGGACCTCCAGGGCAAGAGGATCGCCACCGAGTACGTCCGCCTGACGGAGCGCTACCTAGGCGAGCGCGGCGTGAAGGCGCACGTCGAGTTCAGCTGGGGCGCCTGCGAGGTGAAGGTGCCGCTGCTGGTCGACGCGATCGTCGTGAACACCGAGACCGGGTCGTCGCTGAGGGCCCACAACCTGCGGATCGTCGAGACGCTGCTCACCTCCACCACCCGGCTGGTCGCCAACCGGGACGCCTGGCGGGACGAGTGGAAGCGCGGCAAGATCGAGTCGCTGGAGATCCTGCTCACCGGCGCGATGAACGCCGCGAAGCTGGTCGGCCTCAAGATGAACCTGCCCGTGGCGCGGAAGGACGAGATCCTCTCCCTGCTCCCGGCGCTGCGGAACCCCACGCTCTCGCCGCTCGCGGATCCCGAGTGGGTCGCCGCCGAGGTGATCCTCGACCAGACGCAGGTGCGCGACCTCATCCCCGCGCTGAAGCGGGCCGGTGCGACGGGCCTCGTGGAGTACCCGCTCAACAAGGTCATCTACTGAGGCGGCCATGGACGACGGTTCGCCGGCCTGGCGGGTCCATGCGGGCCTCTGCTGGTTCTCGGCCGGCCTGGTAGCCTGCGGGAGCTTCCTCCTGGCCCCGGTCAAGTTCGCGGCTCAGCTCAGCACGCTGCCGCAGCTGCTCGAGGTAGGCCGGCTCCAGTTCCTGGCGCTGCACACCGCCCAGTGGCTGCTGTTGCCGACTCTCGCCGCCTGGGCCTATTTGGGCCGGGCCTCGGGCTGGCGTCTCGCCGGCTCGGTAGGCGCCCTCGCGCTGTTCGTGGTCCAGATGGCGGCGTTGCAGCCGGAACTGGATCGGCGGCTGGCGATGCAGATTCTGGGTGAGTCGCCCGGACCCAGCGCGCATCACACCGTCTATGGGATCCTCGAGGCGCTCAAGATCGCCTGCCTCGTGGCCGCTGGCGTTTCGCGCCGTTCCAAGGGATAGACTGGGTCATGGTCCTTTGGGTAGGGTGGGCCGTCATGGTTGGCGCAAGTGGCATCTCCATAGGGTCTTTGCGATGCGAACACCTCGAGAACCCTCTGGGGGTCGAGGCCGTCGCCCCTCGTCTCTCGTGGAAGATCCTCTGCGAGGACCCCGGCCGACGGGGCATTCGGCAGACCGCCTATCAGATCCAGGTGGGAACGTCGCGAGCGGCCCTCGAGGCCGACCAGCCGGACCTCTGGGACTCGGGCAAGGTGCAGTCCGATCGGAGCGTGCTGGTGCCCTACGCGGGCAAGGCCCTGCGCTCGGCGCAGCGGTGCTTCTGGCGCGTGCGGGTCTGGGACGAGACCAGGCAGCCCTCGCCGTGGAGCGGCGTCGCCGAGTGGACGATGGGCCTGCTCCAGCCATCCGACTGGCAGGCGCGGTGGATCGGAAGGGAGCGCCCAGCCAAGCCCCGGAGCCTCGCAGGTTCCTCGTGGATCTGGACCGGGGAGAAGGGCCAGTCCCAAGCCACGCGGTGGTTCCAAGCATCGCTGGAGCTAGAAGACGCGCCGAAGAGGGCCGAGCTGCTGCTCACCGCCGACGACCGCTTCGAGGCCCACCTAGACGGCCGAGAGGTAGCCCGCACCAAGAGCACCGGCACGGGCGAAGACTGGCGAACGGTCGTGCGGGTGGACCTGTCGGGCCGCATCGGCCGGGGACGGCACACCCTGCGCATCCAGGTTCAGAACGACGGCGGCCCCGCCGGCTTGATCGGTCGGCTCACGGCCGATGGCAAGGACCTCCTGGTCACCGACGCCTCGTGGCGGTGGGCTGAAAACGAGGAGGGGCTGGCCGAGGGGAAGGCGGCCAAGGTGGTCGGTCCGTACGGCAGCGAGCCGTGGGGCGAGGTGGGGCCCGATCCCGAGCCACCCGCTCCCGCGCCGATGCTCCGCAAGGAGTTCGAGGCGAAGCCCGGCCTGCGCCGCGCGCTCGTCTTCTGCAGCGGGATCGGCTACAACGTGCTGACGCTCAACGGCCGGCCCGCCGACGACCGCGTCCTGGATCCGCCGTTCACCCGCTATGACCGCCGCGTGCTGTACACCGTGCGCGATGTGACGGCGCTCGTTCGTCCGGGCCGCAACGCCATCGGCATCGTGCTGGGGAATGGATTCCTGAACGTGCCCTCCCGCGACGCGTGGAACTTCGAGCGGGCGCCGTGGCGCGAGCCGCCGATGGCGCGCCTGCAGCTCCTGCTGGAGTATGCGGACGGCACAACGCAGATCGTCGCGACGGACGGTTCGTGGCGTCTCGGCGAGGGGCCCTGGCGTTGGGACGCCGTCCGCCAAGGCGAGATCTACGACGCCCGCATGGAGATTCCGGGATGGGACGAGCCGGGCTTCGACGACACGGGGTGGCAGAAGGCCGCGGAGGTGCCGGGCCCGAAGGGCAAGACGGCCGCCCTCCGGTCCAGGCCGTGCCGCGTCACCGAGACCCTGCGTCCCAAGTCGGTCCGCGAGGTGAAGCCGGGGGTGTTCGTCTTCGACCTCGGCCAAAACATCGCCGGCTGGGTGCGGTTCCGGGTCCGGGGGCCCGAGGGCGCCCAAGTGCGGCTGCTGCTGGGCGAGAAGCTGCACCCCGACGGCACGGTGGATCGCTCCAACCTTTCGGGGCTGGTATTCGACCCCTACTTCTCGGAGGTGCGATACACCCTGCGCGGCGGCGACGCGGAGACGTTCGAGAGCGCCTTCGCCTACTACGGGTTCCAATACGTGCAGGTCGAAGGATGGCCCGGCGTGCCCAGCCTCGACGACCTCGAGGGGCGCGTGGTCCACACGGACTTTCCGCGGGCGGGCGACGTGCGCAGCATCCCGCTCTTCGATCGGATTCAGAACGCCACGCTGTGGAGCTATCGCTCGAACTTCGTGGGCATCCCCACCGACTGCCCGCACCGCGAGAAGAACGGCTGGACGGGCGACGCCCACCTGGCTACCGAACAAGCGCTCTTCAACTGGGACAACGCGGCCGGGTACCTGAAGTGGCTCGACGACCTGATGGACGAGCAGCGGGAGGACGGGGCGCTGCCCGGGATCGTCCCCACCGGCGGATGGGGCTACGCCTGGGGCAACGGGCCGGCATGGGACAGCGCCCTGATCCTGATCCCGTACTACCTGTACCTCTACACGGGCGACGCGGGAGCTCTGACACGCTGCTACGACTCGATGCGCCGCTACGTGGACTATCTGGAGCGGAACTCCAAGAAGCTGCTGATCCCGTTCGGGCTCGGCGACTGGGTCCCCGCCAAAACGGAGACGCCCGCCGACCTCACGTCGACCGCCTACTTCGCCATCGACGCGGAGATCGTCTCGCTCACGGCGACGCTGCTCGGGCGGGTCGGGGAGGCCGCGCGCTACGCCACGCTTGCGAAGAACGTCCGCTCGGCGTTCCGGTCGGCGTTCCTGCGCGACGAGGGGACGGTCGGTCCCGGCACCCAGACGGCGCAGTCGTGCGCGCTGTTCCAAGACATGCTGAAGACGCCGCAGAAGGATCCGGTCTTCCAGAAGCTGCTGGAGCGCATCGCGCAGGACGGAAACCGGCTGGACGTCGGCATTCTGGGCGCCAAGTACCTGTTCCACACGCTCAGCGAGCGCGGGAGCCACGAGCTGGCGCTGGATCTGCTGACCCGCACCGACCAACCGAGCTATGGCTGGTGGCTGGAGCAGGGAGCCACGACGCTGTGGGAAACGTGGGACGGGAACGCCTCGCGCAACCACATCATGTTCGGCGACGTGAGCGCGTGGTTCTACAAACAGCTGGCCGGAATCCGGCCCGATCCCTCGGTTCCGGGATTCAAGCGGGTGCTGCTGGAGCCCAAGCTGTCGCCGCGCGTGCCTGAGGTGAGAGCCTGGCACGACGGACCCTACGGCCGGATCGTCAGCGAGATCGCCCAGAAGCCGGACGGACTCGAGTGGACCGTGGTCGTTCCCCCGAACTCCACGGCCATCGCGACCATCCCCGCGCCCTCGGTCGAGTCCGTGACCGAGTCGGGCATCCCCCTGCGCGAGGCGCGCGGCGTGCGGGTCCGAACGGTTCGGGAGGGGGCGGTCACGGTAGCCCTGTTAAGCGGGCGTTACCAGTTCCGGGTGAAGCGCTGACGATCGGAGGTTCGCGGACCGGCCATCGTCTACAATCCGAGGCATGCTGGGCTTCGGGTTCCTTTCGGTCGTGTGTCTCTTGGCGTCCTCCGCCATCGCGGGTCTCTCCTCGCGGGCCGAGCCGTTCCGCTTCCGGCAGGGGTCGTTCAAGATCGTGCAGTTCACCGACCCCCAGGACGGGCCGGTGTTCCATCCCAAAACGAAGGCCGCGATGGAGCGCATTCTGGACGCGGAGAAGCCGGACTTGGTGGTCATCACCGGCGACCTGCTGAGCACCGAGGAGTTCCAGAACAAGGACCAGGTGCGGCGCTCCCTGGAGGCGCTGGCCCAACCGATGGAGAGCCGGCGGATCCCTTGGGCCGCGACGTTCGGCAACCATGACTGCGACGCCCTGGACCGGCTGGGCATCACCAAGGGCGACATGATGGCCTGGATGCGCGCCCTGCCCCACAACCGCAACACGGACGACCCAGCCGGAGTGCCCGGCGTCGGCAACAACCTCCTGCGCGTGCTCGGCGCGGACGGCAAGCCAGCCTTCGCCGTGTGGCTGCTGGACTCGCACTCCTACGCGCCCGCGGAGGTGGGTGGGCAGAAGCTCGGTGCCTATGGGTGGATCCAGCCGGAGCAGATCGGGTGGTACGCTCGGGAGTCCCACGCTCTCGAAGCCGAAGGCGGACGCAAGGTTCCCGGCCTCATGTTCTTCCACATCCCCCTGCCGGAGTTCGGCGCCATGCACGCCGCCGGCTTGGCCAAAGAGGGTGAGAAGAACGAGGACGAGTGCCCCTCGCTGATCAACAGCGGGATGTTCGGCGCGATCCTCGCTCGCGGCGACGTGGCCGGGGTGTTCGTGGGCCACGACCACGTAAACACCTACGTCGGCACGTGGTACGGCGTGCGCCTGGGCTACGCGGGCAACATCGGCTTCGCGACCTACGGACTGAAGGGCGAGGAGCGGGACCGCCTCCGCGGGGCGCGGGTGTTCGAGGTCGACGAGAAGAATCCCAGGGCGTTCCGGACGCGGTACGTGCTGGCCTCCTCGTTCGGCGGCTGAGGCCGGGCGTTCCGGTCCTCGCGGCCACCGGCGGGCGAGCCCGCTAGCAATCCTGGCTCTCCCGCCTGGCCCGGAGCCTGCGGACGGCGTCCTCCGCCACGTCCGCCGCGAAGCTGACAGGGGCGACGCCCAGCCCCAGCAGCGCCCGCGTGGTGGCCTCCACCAGCTCGCGATCCGAGAGGCTGGAATCGGCCTCTGCGACCGATTCGGCGAGGCGGAAGGCCGTGTTCTGCGCCGTGGCAACCCAGATTCCGCGGCACACCGACTCCACGGCCTCGGGGTCGGTCCAGTATCCCAGGTCCGCCAGGCGTCGGGAGACGTCCAGCACGAGCGCGGACACTCCCATGCGGAGAATCTCGGCCGTGCGGTAGACGCCGAGGAATTCGTCGATGCGGTTCATGTCGCGCATCGAGGAGTCGATGATCAGATCCGGATCGTTCGCGGGGAGCGCGCCGCTGGGGGGACCTCCGTGAACCAGCGTCGGCATCCGCCCGGCGACGCGGAGCGCCTCGATCGGGTCGGCCTCCATGAGCGAGACGGCGACCAGGTACTCGTCGGCCGCGAGACCCTCCAGCTCCAGCAGGAGCCAGAGCTCGCCATGCCCCAGCCAAACCCGGATGGCTCGGTCCGGCAGCAGCTCGATCCTGCACTCGGTGCGCGTTTCGGCAGACATGGGTTCCCCTCCGGCAGTCGCAACGAGAGGACGGCCTCCGAACCCTCCTTCTCACGACGGGGGCGTGTTCGGGCGCGCGCCGGCAAGCCGGCTCAGGAACCGCCGCGCGAGACCCTGGCCTCCTGCAGCTCCCTGCGGGCCAGCAGGCGGGCGACGTCCGCCAAGGCGAGCAGGTTGGCCGCCGTGCGCCAGAACCGCTTCGACCTCGAGTCGCGGTTGCGGTGGAACTCCTGAAAGCCCAGGTCCGCGAGGTGCTCCGCCAGCGCGCGGGTCCTCCTCGAAAGACGGAGCAACCTCCGCACCTTCCCCATCCGCGAAAGGGGAGCCTTGCGCGCTTCATCCAGCTCGCGCCGGATTCTCGCCTCCATCAACACGTTTCGACCTCCATCCGACCGTCGTCTCGGAGGCCATCGCCCCGCCGGGGAGCTCTGGACCTCTCCTGTTGCGCCTACGGGGTTAGCTGACGGGCTCGGACCAAGAGATATCCTGCGCGTTTCCGCGATGCGCCCCTTGTTCGTGGTTCCCCCGTCCCGGACGGGCGTCCGGGTTCGGCGGCTTCACTCTACCCCCTCGGGGACAGCGCCCGCCCGAGGTCCCGGCAATCCTTCGCGCGCAACTCAACGGGTTTCTTCGAACCTTCACACAACCCCGGTACAAGTTCAGGCTGAACCGAGCTCCGCCGCGCGGAATGCCTCAGGTGCAAGAGACTCCACAACCCCAACACACAGCCTCACAGCCAAACCCCTTCCTCCACCCCCCTCCAGCCCAGGGCCGGCCGAGCGCCGGCCCTTTCTTCTTGTTGGAGGCTCTAGGGCGCCACCGCGAGCCACTCGTCCCAGCGCGTGTCGGCCGCCAGCTGAAGGCGGCGGTAGTCCGCCAGCCCCGACGCGCTCCATCGGTCCTTGGGAGTCAGGTCGATCGACACGCCGTTGCTGCCGGGGGACAGCGCGTTGTGGCGCTCGTAGGCCACGGCGGCCTGCACCGCGCCCCGCACATCGCCCGCGGCCGCGACGATCGCTGGAATCGTGACGGAGTCCTCCAGGTTCCTGGCCAAGCCCAGCAGGTCGTAGAAGTACCGGTAGTCGCTCGGCGAGTAGGCCTGCGTGGCGGCCCGCACCCGCGCCATGGCGGAGTTCAACTGCGAAGCGCTCGAGGCCAGCGCCGCGCCGAGCACGTCCACGGACCGCGCCAGCTCGGCGAGGGCGGACGTCCGCAGCACGCTCTGTGTGATCTTCCGGTTCGAATAGCTGGTCTCGTCCAGCATCGCGTCCACGAACGAGCGAGCGAGCGTCTCGGTCGGCGCGTCGGGATCGTCGCGGAACCTCCGCAGCACCGCATCGTAGGGGTAGCCGTCGCCCGGCGGGCTCTCCTCGCTCCCGATCACGAAGTCGGTGAACCCACGCACCTCGTAGGCCACCTCCAGCATCTGCATCAGGCTGGCGTCCCACGCGATGAAGTCGAAGCGCCTCCCCTGCAGGGCGTAGCCGAGCTGCCACACCTGGATGGCGCTGCCGGTGAGGTCGTCGTAACTGATCGCACGGCTACCCGCGGCCGTCGCCGATCGGAGCCAACCGTTGCCGTGGTTCCATACGATCAGCCCGTACCGGTCGGCGGGATAGTTCTCCATCCCCCACTGCAGGAAGTCCCGCAGGGTGGTCGCCCGGCCCATGTCCACGCGCTCGCCGAGGTCCTGCACCAGCTCGCTGCGGATGGACGAGGAGGTGTCCGGCTTGATCAGGTAGCGCCGCGTGCCTCGGAATCCGCCCGACGTCAGGTACGACGGATCCAGCTTCCACTGCACGACGACCCGCACCTGCGGGTTCTGCGCGGCGCGTTCCATCTCGTTCACGTCCTTCACGCTGAACTCGGCCAGGTCGTTGGCGGCGTTCAGGAACACGAGGATGGTCCACTTGGTCCGCTCGACCGACGCGGGGTTCACGACGACCGGAACGCTCGCCGACAGGCCGGTGGGAACGTGGCGGGCCTCGATCTGCGCCTCGCCGGCGCTGAGGGCCTGCACGATGCCCTCCTCATCCACGGAGGCCACCGAAGGCGAGGAGGAGCCCCACGCCAGAGAATCGGGCGCCACGAACACCGGGCGTTGGTCGGCGGCCAAGGGGGTCGCGATCAGCCGGGCCGAGGCCGGCATCTTGAGCGTGAGCGCGGTCGGCTGCATCCGCAGCGACGCCGGGGGCGCGCCGACCGCCGTTTGGAACGTCCCCTTGGCCGCGATCTCGACCTGTGCCGAGAGCCGTCCGGTCTGCGCGCCGGCCGCGTCGCGCTCGCTGTACAGCTCGGCCACCAGCCGGAAGCTGCCCGTCGGCACCGAGGCCAGCGGCTGGGCCTGCACGCCGTCGACCGCGCGGTTGACCACCGCCTCCCACCGCACGACGCCGTCGGCGTCCAGCAGGGCGATCCTCTGGGACTGCCCCGTGGGTCCCGCCGATCCCGCAACCCAGTCGGTGCTGTAGACGAAGTCCGAGACGGTTCGGCCGCCGCCGCCTCCTCCACCGCCGCCGCACCCGGCGAGCAGAGCCACGACGAAAACGGAGACGACCGGCCACAGGCGCTTCACACGAACATCTTACGCTCCGGCCGACCCTGCAAGTATCCCGTGAGGACCGCCCGGCCCAGCACCGATCATTCCCTTGAGGCAGTGAGCGAGCCATCCGAAGCCCGCCGCCTGGAGGAGATTCTGCGGGCCTCCGGCGTGCGAACCGTCGAGGACCGGAAGCGGGAAGGTCTGGCAGGCTTTCCCGTGCGCCTCCAGTTGCGCGACGGGTCCGAGCTGGTGCTCGACCTGCCCGAACCAGCTCTCCTCAGCGCGCTGGACCCGGCCCAGGCCGGAGTGGCCCTGCTGGACGCCTTGGGATACGCCCGCAGCCTCTGGGGGCTGGCGGCAAGAAGCCCGTGCCTGGGCGCGAAGCGGTCGGCGCTCACGACGGAGATCGGGCCGCTCGTGCAGGGCGCCCTGCAGGGCACGCCGGGATCCCTCCACCTCGACGGCCTGCGGTACCACGCCGCCCCGCTGGACTGGGGCGGCGAGCGCGAGGCGCTGGTGCTGGTGACCAACGCCGCCGCCGAGCAGTCGGCGCTGGCCCTCGCCGACCGCCATCGCATGACCGCCGAAGCCCTCCGCCGCCTCAGCCAGGCGATCGCGATGAACCCGTCCGTCGAGGCGATGGCGAAGGCCGCGGTGTTCGAGCTGGCGTCGGTCGCGGAGCTGGCCTGTGCGCTGCTGTGGGTCCGAACCGAGACGCCGGGGGAGTACGCCCTCGAGGGCGCAATGGGCGCGAACCGGCAAGCCTGCCGCGCGCTGGAGCGGCTCCACGTTCCCGGCGGGCCCTGCTGCGCCGCCGAGCTGGTCGCGGAGACCCGCAGGAGCCTGTTTGTGCCGAGCGTCGCCGAGCACCTGCTGACGAGGGATCTCGAAGCGCGACTGTGCTATCTCAGCCCGGGGCCGGCCAGTCTCCACCCGCTGGAAGCAGGCGGAGAGCTGCTGGGCGTTCTGGAGCTGATCGGCCGCGCCGACGACTCGTCGATGGCCGTTCGGAGGCAACTTTTCGCGATGCTCGCCGAGCAGCTCGCTTTGGGCCTGCACGGCGCCCTCGTCCGCAGGAGCCTGGAGCAGGCGGCCACCCGCGACCCACTCACGGGGCTCCTCAACCATCGCGCCCTCCACGAGGAGCTTCTGGGCCGCATCAGCCAGGCGGAGCGATCCGGCAAGCCCCTGGGGATGCTGATGATCGACGTCGACCGGTTCCGCAACTTCAACGAGGAGGAGGGGCACGCGGCCGGAGACCAAGTGCTTCGGCAGGTGGCGGACGCGATCCGCTCCGTGCTGAGACCGTACGACGTCGTCGGCCGATACGGCGGCGAGGAGTTCGCCGTGCTGCTGCCGGACGCCGATCCGGCGCGCTGCGCGTCGATCGCGGAGAGGGTTCGGCAGGCCGTGGCCCTCGTGAGGCACGCCACCTCGACCGGCCGCCCGAGGGGCGTCACCGTGAGCATCGGGTGCGCTTCGATTCCTCACAACGGCGACGACGCGGCGATGCTCCTCCGCGCCGCGGACGCCGCCCTGTATCGCGCGAAAAGGGCGGGCCGCAACCGTGTGGAAACGTTCCAGGGCGTCGCCGACCGGGAGGCTCCCCGCGAGGCGGTCCCGCTGGACGCCGTCTGGGCATGGGTTGCAGAGGAGAGGCGGGCGGAGTCCGAGCGGCTTCTGGCGACGCTCGACGACCTGATGCCGCAGCTGAAGGCGTCTTTGGGGCTGTCCCGCAGCCAGCAGCAGATCCTCCGTTCGCTCGCGGTCGCGCTGCCCGAGTACCGCGCGGCCGTAGCCCGGCGCGACGCCGCCCGCCTCGAGGCGATGCGTCGGGCGGAGGAGTTCCGCCTGCTCCTCCCATCGCTGGAAACGTGGGACGCCAGGGCCGACGCTCCGCCCGAGGAGGGCCAGGCGCCTCCGCTCCTGGCGAGGGTGCTGGCCGTCGTCGAGTCGGTGGCAAACGACGACGGAAGGAGCCTGCGCGAGGACCCCGGCCGCTACGACCCGGACGTGCTCCGCGCACTCCGGGGAGACCGGGACGCGGCTTGAGGCCCGATCACTCTCCCGGCGGGGCTTCCGCCGCTTGCTCGGAGGGAGACCTCGCCTCGCCGTGCTCGAAGCTGGAGCGGTACCCCCGCCACAGCAGCAGGATCGTTCCGATCGTGATGCAGCTGTCCGCGACGTTGAACACCGGGAAGTCGATCAGCCGGAACCAGAACATGTCCGTGACCTTCCCCAGCGCGACGCGGTCGATGAGGTTTCCGATGGCGCCTCCGGCCACCAGAGCCAGCGCGAGGTGCGACACCGCCGGCTCCTTCGGGTGGCGAGCGCTGTAGACGAACGCGCCGACGCAGATGGCCAGCGCGATCGGGAACAGGTACACCCCGAACCCCTGCAGCATCCCGAACGCCACGCCTCGGTTGTAGGCCAGCGTGATCTCGAACACTCCCGGCCAGGGCAGGTGCAGAGACTCGGACGGCACCAGCGCGGCGCGCACCCAGAACTTGACCGCTTGGTCGATCGCCACCGACGCGAGGACGGTGCCCAGAAACAGCGCCCGGTGCGGACTCAAAGGCCGAGCACCCTCCGATCGCGCTCCGAGAGCCAGACGCCCTCGACCTGCCGGACGTCCGGGCGGCGGAGGCGGCTGCGCTCGCACTTCGGATGTTCGCTCATGCGGAAGCCGTAGCGCTCTGGCCCCTCGGACAGCTCCACCCAGCTGACCTTGAAGTACAGCGCCAGCTCGTCCGGGCGGAAGCTGCGGAGGAACTCCAGGGTGTCCCCCTCCTGGGCGATCTCCGCGACCACGTCCTGGCTGTCCACCTGGCCGTTCTCGCGCTTCCAGGCCTCGAACGCGGCGAACAGGTCCGCCCGCTCGCCCAGCAGCGCCGCGAACCGCGTCTGCAGCGGGCTGGCCTCGATCTCGGCCAGGCGCTCCTCGCTCGGCAGATCGAACGTCTGCACGTGCACGCTCCCGCCGACGCCCGGGATCCGCTTCCACACCTCCTCGGCCGTGTGGCAGAGGATCGGCGCGACCAGCTTCGCCAGCCGCACCAACACGTGCCAGCAGGCCGCCTGGGCGCTCCGCCGCGAGGGCCAGTCCTTGCCGTCGCAGTACATCCTGTCCTTGATCGCGTCCAGGTAGAACGAGGACATCTCCTGCACGCAGAAGTTGTGGATGGCGCCAATGACCTTGGCGAACTGGTGCGCCCGGTAGGCCTCCACGCAGTCGGCGACGAGGAGGTCGGCCTGCTCCACCGCCCACTCGTCCAGCTCGAGGAGCTTCTCGGGGGCCATCGAAGGCTCGTAGTCGTAGAGGTTCGCGAGCAGGAACCGCAGGGTGTTCCGGACGCGCCGGTAGTTCTCGCCGAACTGCTGCAGGAGGCGGTCGGAGCACGGCACGTCGTTGGTGAAGTCCACGCTGGCGACCCAGTAGCGCAGGACGTCGGCGCCGTAGCGGTTCGAGGCGTCCACCGGATCCACGATGTTGCCCAGACGCTTGGACATCTTGCGCATCTGGTCGTCGAGCACGAAGCCGTGGGTCAGCACCTCCTTGTACGGCGCTTGGCCGCGCACCGCGGTCGCGATGATCAGCGAGGTGTTGAACCACCCGCGGTGCTGGTCCGAGCCTTCGAGGTACAGGTCGGCCGGCCAAGGCTCCTTCCACTCCGGCTCGACGTTGCCCTCCAGCACGCAGAGCGACGTGGCGCCGCTGTCGAACCAGACGTCCAGCACGTCGGTCTCCTTGGTGAACTCCGTCTCGCCGGTCTCGGGGTGGCGGTAGCCGTGCGGGAGAATCTCCTTCGGGTCCTTGACGAACCAGGCGTCGGAGCCCTCGCGCTCGATGAGCCGCGCCACGCACTCGATGGCCTCGGGGTCCATCACCGGCTTGCGGCTCTGCGCACCGTAGAAGATGGGGATGCCGACCCCCCAGGGGCGCTGGCGGGAGACGCACCAGTCGGGCCGGTTGCGCACCATCGCCTCGATGCGGTTCTGGCCCGTGGCGGGGATCCAGCGGACCTTCTCGATCTCGCGCAGCATGCGCTCGCGGAGGTCCTGGTGATCGATGGCGACGAACCACTGCTCGGTGGCGCGGAAGATGACCGGCTGGCCGTCGCGCTCCGCGTAGGGATAGGAGTGCACGTGGTCCCGAACGTCCAGCAGGTTGCCGACCTCGCGGAGGCGATCGACGACCACCGTGTCGCAGTCCTTGTAGCTCACGCCCGCGAACTCGCCCGCCTCCTCGGTCAGGATGCCCGTCTCATCGACCGGACACAGGATCGGCAGACCGTACTGCAGCCCGGTCTGGAAGTCCTCGCGCCCGTGCCCCGGAGCGGTGTGCACCACGCCGGTTCCGTCCTCCGTGGTGATGTACTCGGCCATCACGGCCAGCGACTCGCGGTCGAAGATCGGATGCTTGAACTTGGAGCCCTCGAAGCTGACGCCCAGCTCGGTGCGGAGGACCTTGGGGTCCTTCCAACCGCACTCCTCGGCCACGCGGGGCAGGAGCTCGCCGAGGACGATGTACACGTCGTCGCCCACCTGCGCGAGCACGTACTCCAGGCGCGGGTGGAACGCGACCGCGAGGTTGGCGGGGATCGTCCAGGGGGTGGTGGTCCAGATCACCGCATAGACGTTCTTCAGCCCCTGCGCGAAGCCGTTGTGGTCGTGCAGCAGGGGAAAGCGCACGTAGATCGCCTTGCTGGTGTGGTCGTGATAGACGATCTCGGTGTCGGCCAGGGCGGTGCGGCTTGTCGGGCTCCAGAGGGTGGGCCGCAGACCCTTGTACACGTAGCCGCCCTCCACCATGCGCCTGAACACGCGCACGATCTCGGCCTCGTAGCGGAAGTCCATCGTGGTGTAGGGCTTCTCCCACAGGCCGAAGACCCCGAGCCGCTTGAACTGCGAGGTCTGGACCCCGACGTACTTGGCGGCGTGCTCGCGGCAGGCTCTGCGGAGCGTCGCCACGTCCGGCGTCTCCTTGCGCGCGTGGAACTCCCGGAGGACGGTCTGCTCGATCGGCAGTCCGTGGTTGTCGTAGCCCGGCACGTAGGGCGCGCGGAAGCCCATCATCGTGCGCGACTTGACCACGAAGTCCTTCAGCACCTTGTTCATCGCGGTGCCGATGTGGATCGGGCTGTTCGTGTAGGGCGGGCCGTCGTGGAGAACGTAGGTCGGGGCGTCGGCGCGCGCCCGCTGGATCTCGTGGTAGATCGCCCTTTGCTCCCACTCCGCCTGAATCTGCGGCTCCATTTGGGGCAGGTTCGCCTTCATCGGGATGGTGAAGCCGGAATCGGGCAGGTTCAGGGTGCTGCGCAGATCCATCAGAACCGGAGTGTACCCCTCGCCCCCTCGCCGGCCCGAACCTGAAGGCGCCCATCGGCGTATGCCCCTACGGAGGAAAGGAACGATGGGATGTCTGAGGGCGGTTCTCTGCATCATCGTGCCACCGCTGGCGGTGCTGGACAAGGGCTGCGGGCCGATTCTGATCGTCACGGCCCTCACGATCGTCGGCTGGGTGCCGGGCGTCGTCGGCGCGATCGTTTTCAACCTGATGGACAGCCAGTGAGCCAGAACACCGCGGGCCGCGCCTTGTGGTACCTAAGGGGAACGAACAGAGAACGGGAGCAACGACCATGCCGAACGATGCTTTGAAACGACTCGCCGATCTGGGCAAACCCGCCGTGGCTCCGCCCCTGGACCCGGAGTTCCGCCCCGCGGTGCTGGCCAGCGCGGCGTTCGAGAAGCTCGCCAAGGCCACCGGCAGGGCCGCCCCTCTCAAGATCGGCTTGGAGCGGGCCGACGGCACCCGGTCGGTTTTCGAGGCCCTGCTGCTGCCGGAGGACCACCCGGAGGCGGCGATGAACCTGCCGTTCGTCGAGCGGCTCGTCAAGTTCCTGCTCTGGCAGAAGGGCGGGTGGAAGGTGACGATCGGAGGCCCCAAGGCCGTCGCCGACCACATCGCCGCCGTCTACAGCCCCCAGGGACAGCGCCGGTTCGACTGGGAGTTCATGGGCGAGACCGTTTACGAAAAGCCGTTCACCGTCGTCCACTGCGCGCCGGAGGAGGTCCCCGCCGCCTGCGAGACCTCGATGCCGATCGGGCGCCACCTGGAGGGGTGCCGCGTCGGATTCGACCTAGGCGCGAGCGACCGCAAGGCCGCCGCGGTGATCGACGGCGAGACGGTGTACTCCGAGGAGGTCGTGTGGGACCCCCGCGGGCACTCCGACCCGCAGTACCACTACGACGAGATCCTCGCGGGAATCCGATCGGCCGCGGAGCACCTGCCGCGCCTCGACGCCATCGGCGGCTCGTCGGCGGGCGTCATCGTGAACAACCGGCCGATGGTCGCCTCGCTGTTCCGCGGAGTGCCCAAGGAGCAGTACCACCGCGTCCGGAGCATCTTCCTGGACATCGGTCGTGAGCTGGGCGTGCCGATCGAAGTGGCCAACGACGGCGACGTCACGGCGCTGGCGGGAGCGATGTCCATGAACGCGCACTCGGTGCTGGGCGTCGCCATGGGCAGCAGCGAGGCCGTCGGCTACGTGAACCGCGAGGGCAACATCACCGGCTGGCTGAACGAGCTGGCCTTCGCCCCGATCGACTACCGCCCCGACTCGCCTGCGGACGAGTGGTCGGGCGACACGGGCTGCGGAGTGCAGTACCTCACGCAGCAGGCGGTGTTCCGCCTGGCCGGGCAAGTCGGCATCCGCCTGCCCGAGGAGGCGCCGCTCGCCGAGAAGCTCAAGACCGTGCAGCGGCGGCTGGAGGCCGACGACGAGAGGGCCGTGCGAATCTGGGAGACCATCGGCGTCTACCTGGGCTACGCCATCGCGCACTACGCCTGCTTCTATCCGATCCGACACCTGCTGGTGCTGGGCCGCGTGACCTCCGGCAAGGGAGGGCCGATCCTCATCCAGAAGGCTCACGAGGTGCTGAGCGCGGAATTCCCGCAGCTCGCCCAGACGATCAACGTCCAGCTTCCGGACGAGACCACGCGCAGGGTGGGCCAGGCCGTGGCCGCCGCCAGCCTGCCCGCGCTCCCCAAGAAGGAGAACAACCCATGAAACTGACCATGCCCCAAGCCGAGCTGTACATCCCCGACGGCCTCGAGGAAAGCGCCGCCCTGGCGCGCACGACGCATCTGGCCGTTTCCGCCCACCAGGACGACATCGAGATCATGGCCTACGACGGCATCCTGGCTTGCTTCGGAAACCCGGACCGATGGTTCTGCGGCGTCGTGGTGACCAACGGGGCGGGCAGCCCCCGCGACGACCTGTACGCGTCGTATACCGACGAGCAGATGCAGGCCGTGCGGCGCGTCGAGCAGAAGAAGGCCGCGTTCGTCGGCGAGTACGGCGCCCAGTTCCTGCTCGACTACCCCAGCTCGGCGGTCAAGGACGGCTCGGCGCGCGGCCCCGTGGAGGACATCAAGACGATCCTCCTGGCCTGCCGACCCGAGGTGGTGTACACGCACAACCTGGCGGACAAGCACGACACGCACGTCGGCGTCGCCCTGAAGACCATCCAGGCGGCCCGCGAGTTGCCGGCCGAGGCGCGACCGAAGAAGCTCTATGGCTGCGAGGTGTGGCGCGACCTCGACTGGATGACCGACTCGGACAAGGTGGGCTTCGACCTCTCGGCGCATCCGAACCTGGCGGCGGCGCTGCTCGGCGTGTTCGACAGCCAGATCTGCGGGGGCAAGCGCTACGACCTGGCGACGACTGGAAGGCGCTTCGCCCACGCGACCTACTTCGCCTCCCACGGCACCGACAAGACCAACCAGCTGAGCTTCGCGATGGACCTGACGCCGCTGCTCGAGGATCCGGGCCTAGACCCGCTGGACTTCGTGTTGGGCTTCATCCGCCGCTTCCAGGAGGACGTTGTCGCCAGGATCAACAAGGTGCGCTGAGCGGCCCGGCTGGCTGGACTGGCTGGCCTACGCGGCCTACGCAGGCTGGCAGGCCGTCGCCTCGCCGGTGCTGATTTTCCGAGCGGTGCTCCGGGCGGGGAGGCGCGGGCAGAAGGGGATTCTCTTGCGACGAGCGCTCCAGCTGCCTTGGAGCCGCACGCCGGTGGACCTGCTGATCGTCGGCAACTGGACCGGCGAGACGCGGGTCGCTTGGCTGGCGGCGGAAGAGACGGAAGCCCTTGCCCCTCGCAGGGCCGTCTTGGCCGGCACGAGGGACGCTGGCTCGCTCGCGCACCGGGGCGGAGCGCTCGCCGGCTGGGCGCCGTCCGCGTCTCTTCCATCCGCTCTGCTCTGTTTGGCTCGCTATAGGCCGGCCCGCGTCTGGTTGATCCGCCGCAACGAGCAGCACCACCTCGCGTTCTGGTGCTGGGCGCTCGGCATTCCCATCGACGTTGCGGACGCCTTCCTCACCGAGGACGACGAGAGGCGGATCTCCCGGTGGAAGCCCTGGGACCGATGGCGGATGCGCGCCGTCCGTGCCTGGGGGGTGCCCGACCCGGAGCAGGCCGAGCGCCTGCTGCGGCTGGGTGTTCCACAGGATCGCATCCTCCTGGTAGGGCCGAGCCTAGGGTGCGCGGTGCCCACGGCCGAGGAGCTGGCCGAGCGCCGGGCCGCCCATAGAAGCCGGTTGGGGGTTCGGCCTTCCACCGCCGTGGTGGTGGCAGGCAGCACGCATCCCTCGGACGAGCCCATCGTGGTGGAGGCGTTCCGGCGTCTCGAAACCCCGGAGAGGCTGCTCGCGATTGCGCCGAGGAAGGCGGAGCGCAGCGGGGAGGTGATGCGAACGTTGGAGCGGTCGGGGATTCGCGTGCGACGGTGGTCCTATCCGGAGCCGGGAGACGCGGACGCCGTCGTGGTCGACACGGTCGGCGAGCTCGCCCGGCTGTACGCCGCAGCGGACGTGGCGTTCGTCGGCGGCTCGTTCGATGCCAAGTTGGGCGGTCACACGCCGGCGGAGCCGATCGCCGCCGGAGTGCCCGTGGCGATGGGTCCGGAGCTGGAGCAGCAGCGAGCGCTCGCCTCCGCCGCGGCCCAAGCCGGCGTCCTTCGGGTGGTGCGAACCCCGGAGGAGCTCGCCGAGGCATGGAGCGGCTGGCTCGCCGACCCATCGGCCAGAGACCGATGCCGGACGTTCGCCCGTTCGCAGGCCGAGGCCTTCCGCCGCTTCTGGCGGCAGACCGCCGATTGAGGGCAGAATGCCCGCGTGACTCCCGATCCCAAGTCCTTTGCCGACGAGCTGGAGCAGGAGCTCCTCGGCAACATCGTTCCGTTCTGGGTCCGGCACGCCTTCGACGACGAGTCGGGCGGGATGACCGGCGGTTTGACCCACGACGGTCTTCGGCGGAACGAGCCTCGCTCCACCGTTCTGGCGGCGCGGGTGCTCTGGACCTTCGCCTCGGTGGCCGACGCCTATCCACAGGCCGCAGAGGCGCGCGCCGCCGCCGACCGCGCTCTCGAGGTGCTCCTGTCGCGGCACGCGGACGCGGAGTGCGGCGGCTTCTTCTGGAGCGTCGATGCCCACGGCCGACCGCTGGACGATCGAAAGCACGCCTACGCCAACGCCTTCGCGGTCTACGGACTGACCGCGTACCACCGCATCCGCCCGGACGTTTCCGCGCTGCGTCGCGCCCAATCCGTATTCGACCTGCTACAGGACCACGCTTGGGACGGCGAGCTCGGGGGCTACCTGGAAGGCTGCTCCCGAGAGTGGGGTGCGCTGGACGACTTCCGGCTGAGCGACAAGGAGCCCAACGTCCCGAAGACAATGAACACGCACCTGCACGTCCTGGAGGCGTGGACCGAGCTGCTCCGGGCAACCGGACGGTCGGACGTGGCCGAGGCCCACCGCCAGACTCTGCGAATCCTGCTCGGGCGGATGCGCGATGCGGACACCGGCCACTTCCGGCAGTTCTTCGAGAGGGATTGGACGCCGATTCCCGCCGACGTGTCGTACGGCCACGACATCGAGGCCGCCTGGCTGCTCCGCCGCGCCGCGGAAGTGGACGGCGACCCCGATCTAGCGGACGCTACACGCCGAGCGGCCATCGTGATCGCCGACCGAGTGCTCCAGGTCGCCCTGACCCCCGAGGGCGCATTCCTCTACGCCGGCACGCCCGAGACGCCCAAGAACACGAACGTCGAGTGGTGGGCCCAGGCCGAAGCGATCGTCGGGTTCCTCGACGCCTTCGAAGCCTCCGGCGAGGAGCGGTTCCTGGAGGCCGCGCACCGCATATGGCGCTTCGTCCGCAGGCACGTCTCGGACCCCGTCGGAGGGGACTGGATCAAGAGCCAGACGCGCGACCTTCGGCTGAACCCCAACAGCCTGCGAGCCGGGCCTTGGGAGTGCCCCTACCACCACGCCCGCATGTGCCTCGAGGGCATCCGCCGGCTTCGAGCTCTCTAGCGGACCGCCCGCGTGCTAAGCTGGCGGCGGGAGGGCCCGATGGGGCGCATCGTCTACGTCACCGGCAACAGCTTCAACAACCTGGGCGACCTGGCGATGATCGAGGGGTTCCTCCGAGAGCTCGGTCGGCAAGCGCCGGGGGCTCTCGTGACGTTCCTCGGGCACGATCCGGAACGTCTTCGGCTCGCCCTCGGGCCGCACCTGGAGCGGGGCCACGACTGGGCCTGGGCGCCGGCGGTCAGCGTCAGCGCGCACGATGGATGGCGCTACCTCGTCCATGTCGCAAACTACCGCTGGAAGGGCCTGCGCCCCAAGGTCGGCTGGAGCCGAGCCGCGGCGGCCGCCCGCTCCGGGCGGGAAAGCGGCCACCCTCAGCTCGACGGGCTCCTGCACGCCGTCCGCGGCGCGGACCTGGTGGTCCTGGGCGGCGGCGGTGTTCTGAACGAGCTCTTCGGGCTGCTGGAGGGCGCATGGATCGTCTGCCAGGCGGCGCGGACGGCCAACGTTCCTGTCGCCGCCCTGGGCCAAACCGTCGGGCCGTTTCGGACCGAGCGCTCCAAGCGGCTGTTCCGCGAGATCGTGGACGCCTGCGCCGTGTTCGACCTCCGCGAGGGGGCGGGGTCCATGGGCTGGATCCGCGAAACCGGGGCCGATGCCTCGAAGGTGGCCGTGTCGGGCGACCAGTGCCTGCTCCTCGAGCCAGACACGCCCGACAGGACGCGGGGCGGCCAGCCTCGGCTGGCGCTGAACCCGAGGTACCTGCCGGAATCCAACCCACGGTCGCTGCAGGAGCACTTGGAGGCCGTCGCCGCGGTGGCGGAATCCGCCGCCCGCGCCATCGGGGCGTCCATCGAGATCGTCCCCAGCCTCTACAGGCCGCCCATCGAGGGTCTGGAGGAGAGGCCGCACATGGACCGCCGCCTTGGCGAGGCGCTGCGGAGCCGATTGGCCGGCCGGGTCGAGGTGCTCGTGCCGAGCGGCGTGCCCACCGTGCGGTCCGCCCTTCAGGCCTGCGCTCGAGCGGACGTGGCGTTCAGCATCGCCTACCACCCGATCCTGTTCGCCCTGATGTCGGGCACGCCCTGCGCGATGCTCTGCCCGGATTCGTACCAGGCCACCAAGAACCGGGGGCTGGCGGAGCTGTGGGGTCTTCCGGAAGCCGTGTTCGACCTGGGTGCCCCCGACGCCTGCGACCGGGCAGCCTCGTTCGCCCAGGCAGCCATCGAGCGGCGCGACGAGCTCGCCGCGAGGTTGAGGGTCCGTGCGGAGGAACTGCGGGAGGCCGTGAGGAATGCGGTTCGCAGAGTCCTGGCGCTGTCTCCCCGATTCTCGCCCGGGAGTTTTTGAGACCCGATGCGAACCCTTTGCGGAGCCTCACGCATCTCCCTTCTCGGAAGGTTGGCAACTTTGCCAAATCTCCAAGGACGCACCAAGATGGTTGAACCGAAGGATTTCTACGAACACGGCCTCGCCCTGCACGGCCACAAATGCCCCGCGATGCCCATGGGTCTGCGCGTCGGCGCAGCCGCCCTCAACAAGCTGGGGGTCGAGCGGGCCAAGGACGGCGAGCTCGTCGCCTTGGTCGAGCTCGGCGACAACCACTGCGCCACCTGCTTCGCCGACGGCGTGCAGATGATCACCGGCTGCACGTTCGGCAAGGGCAACATCCGCAAGCTCCACTACGGCAAGTGGGGCGTCACGCTGGTCGAGGTCGCCACGGGCCGGGCTGTGCGGGTTACGCCGAAGGCCGAGGCGATGAAGGCCAACAAGGAGACCTCGTTCTTCAAGGACTACCGCGAGAAAGGCGTGCCGGCCTCCAAGGTTCCCTTGGAAGTGGTCCAGCCGCTCGTCGACCGCGTGATGGGCGCCCCGGACGACGCCCTGCTGACGGTGAGCGAGGTGTTCGAGCTGCGCCTGCCGAAGGAGCCCCACACCTTCTCGAGCGCCGTTTGCGAAGAGTGCGGGGAGATGACCGTGCAGCCCTATCTGCGCGTCGTGGGGGACAAGAAAGTCTGCATCCCCTGCAGCGAGAAGCTCTCCGGCATGCCCGATCCCAAGAGGGTCTGAAGCCATGACGATTCTGGTCGCCTCGGTCGCCGCGTTCGTCTTCACGACGGTCCTGACGATGGCCGGCGTCGGGGCGGCCTTCGTTCTGATCCCGATCCTGGTCGCCTTGGGTGTGGACATCCACACCGCCATGGCGACCGCTCTGCTGCTCAACACGGTGGCGATGTCCGTTGCCTCGGTGTCGTTCGTTCGGAACGGCCTGGTCGTCTGGCGGCTGGTGCTGCCGATGGTCGCCACCGCGGTCGCCCTCTCGCCCCTCGGGGTGGCGGTCAGCCGAGGCCTGGACCGAACGACGCTCCTCGTGCTGTTCGTGGCGTTCCTGCTCCTCGCGGCGGGCATGATGCTGTTCTACAAGCCGAAGGCCCGCGCGGAGTCCTCCTCGCGAGCGGTGCAAGCGATCGTCGGCGGGTTGGTCGGCGCGGTGGCTGGTTTCGTCGGAGGCCTCCTGGGGGTCGGCGGGGGCAACATCATCGTTCCCGCGCTCGTGGCCCTCGGCATCGACCCGCGGAAGGCCTCCGCCAGCGCCTCCTTCACCGTGATCTTCGCCTCCCTCTCGGGGTTCCTGAGCCACATGTCGATGGCCCATCTCGCGCCGTCCCTGCTCGGGTCCACCGGGGTAGCGACCGCCCTCGGCGCGCTCCTCGGGTCCTGGCTGGTCAGCCGGAAGCTCTCCGGAGCCCAGCTCAAGCGCGTGATCGCGGTGGTGCTGATCGCGATCGCCGTCAAGATGGTGGCGTTCGACGTACGGGGGCCGGCGCGCCCGCAACCGATGCCCTCCGCGACGACGGACTCTGCATCCGGAACCTCGCGCTGAGTCTCGCACAGCCGGCCGCAACCGGCCAAAATAGGCCATGGCGAAGGTCCGGGTGGCGATCGACGGGTGTGGCGCGCTGACGAGGGAGACGATCCTCCACCACCTGGACCAGCCGGATTTCCGGGATGTGGCGGAGGTCGTCGCCGTCTGCGACATCGTCCCGGAGCGGGCCAAGGCCGCCGCGGAGGATCACGGCGTGCCGGCATGGTTCGCCGACTACGGCGCGATGCTGGAACGGGTCGAGTGCGACGCCGTGCTGGTGATCGTTCCGCACGCGCTGCACGCCGAACACGCCCTCCGGGCGATCCGCGCCGGGAGGCACGTCTACGTGCAGAAGCCGATGGCCCCGACCGTCGCCGAGGCGAGGCGGATCGCCGAGGAGTCGGCCGCGCGCGGGCTCAAGGTGGTGGCCGCTCCAGGCCAAGCCCTCTGGCCGATGTACCGCCAGATCCGCCGGGTCATCGACGAGGGCGAGATCGGCAAGCCGTTCCTGGCCGTGCCGCCGCTGATGGGCTGGGGCAACGACGACGTGGGCTTTCCCAACGACCCGTCGTGGTTCTTCAGCGCGGAGGCCGGCCCCCTGCGGGACCACGGCGGGTACGGATTCCAGACGCTCGTGTGCCTCCTCGGCCCGGTGCGCCGCGTGGCGGCGTTCTCGGGGACGTGCGTCGATTGGCGGAGGTGGAACGGCGAGCGGTTCGAGGTCACCGGCCACGACAACACGGCCGCCCTGCTCGACTTCGGCGGCAACGTCTTCGCGACGCTGCCGGAAGCGTGGTGCGACACGGCGCCGGGGTCGAGGTTCCTCCGCATCCACGGTCTCAAGGGAGCCGTGCAGACCGACCCCGAGACGTTCAACCACCTCGACATTCTGCCGATCGGGGCGACGGTCCATCGGATCGGCAAGGATCCGCTCCGCCTGGAGTGCCCCCTGGAGTCGGTGCCGTTCACGAGAGGACGCCACCCGGAGTGCGGCCACGTGCACGTGTACGGCGACATCCTCCACCTGGTGGAGTGCATCCGCGACGACCGGGCTCCGGTGGCCGACGCCGCGCGCGGCCTCCACTTCGTCGAAGCCGTCGGGGCGATCTTCCGGGCGGCTGCCGAGGGCCGCACCGTGGAGCTGGAAACCTCCGTCCCCGACGACCCCTGGGCGGACTAGCCCTCGGGCAGAACCACGTCCTTGGCCCGCTCCGGCGGATCGACCTTCAGGCGAACCAGCCGGCCGTCGCGATACTCGCCCTCCACGGTCGTGCGCTTCGGGGCCTTCAGGCGGAAGCGGACATTCCAGCTCTTCGGCCAAGCGGGCAACAGGTGGATCTTGTCGCCAACCGGCTGCAGCACCATGTTCTGGAGCGTCAGCAGGATGTTGCTGCCGTGGTCCTGATCGGGCAGCCAGTCGTAGTTCGGTCCCCACATCGCTGGGAAGCGGAACGCCGGGTGTGAGTTGCCCACCTTCCCCAACAGGATGCGGCCCGCCTCCTCGGCCAGACCGCTGAGTGCCGCGCACTGGCCGTCGTACTGCCAGCCGTAGGACGCCTTCTCGATTCTGCCGAGGAACGTTCGGCGCGCGAGGGACAGGTTCGGCCGACCGACGCCGGCTAGCCGGAACGGCCAGATCGCGTACAGCTCGGGGTTCTCGACGTTCGAGCGCACCGGGTCGAACTTCTCCGCCGGCGCGATGCGGTCTCCGCTCACCGGCAGCGGCGGGAGCGCGGGCTGCAGGCGCGCCACCAAGTCGGCCAGATCCTTGGGCAACCGAAGCCGGGCGAGGCGACCGACCACGTCGTGCAGCCCGGCCACGGTCGGGGTGTCGTTGACCACGCCGGTCCAGTAGGTCTCCACGGCCTGCGTCGGCTCGATCCTCAGCCGGCCCGACGGATCGCGGGCGAAGCGGGAGTCGAAGTAGGCGAGCACCTCCTTGGCCATGGGCAGCACGCGGCGCTCGAGGAAGCGGCGATCCTGAGTCTGGTCGTAGAAGTCCAGCATCAGCGAGGTCAGCTCCAGGCCTTGCTGCCAGGCGTACCGCCACCAGGGAGAGTCGACGTCCCCCGGCTGCTTGCCCTTCCGATCCCAGCCGTAGTCCCGGTTGGCGTAGGTTCCGAAGGGCGTCATGGTCTCCGGGAAGTACACGCCGGAGGCACCGTAGTAGATCCTGGCACGGGCCACGCTGAGCGGCAGCACCCGCTCGAACAGGTCGAACAGCGCTCCCGCCAGGTCCGCGTCGCCGCTGGCCACCATTGCGAAGTAGGGCAGCCGCGTGTTCTGCCACCAAGAGCAGTCGCCCCAGCGGCGCCAGTCGGGGTTGAGGTCGGGGCCGCCGGCGAACTTCGGGTCCACGGTGAAGATCGAGCCGTTGAACTTGATCGGGTAGGCGCCCCTTCCTGAGCAAGCCGCCATGTACCTCTGCAGCTGATAGGCCTGGCTGACGCTCGGTGCGGCGGCCGCCGCGCGTCGCACGCCGTCCACGTAGATCGCCAGCGCGCCGTCCGGGGAAGCTGTCGCGGCCACGTGCGTCCACCGGCCGACGGTCAGGCACCGATCCAGCCGCAGCGTGCGATCGCCAACGATCAGTCGGAGCGCCATGCCCGGGTGCGTGTCGAACAGGAAGCCGTCGCCGCCACCCGCGGTGAGCTTGTCGAAGATTCTGCCGGACTCGTTCTCGCCGGGGCGGATCCAAGCGGCCACCGTGAACCCGTTCTCCAGACGGATGTCCGCGGGCGTTGAGGAGTCGTTCCCGCTGGGCGCCCTCGACGCCAGCTGGCGGATCTCCGCCTCGCCGAGCGGCCGGGGCATGGCGATCGCGTCGCGGATCGCCCCGGAGAAGTGGCTGGCTCCGTTCGAATCGACGCCCAAGCGAAGGGCGTTAGGACTCTCCGGCATGGTCCACCGTGGCTCCACGAAGATGTGGCTCCTCTCCCAGAAGGCCCTCCACCACCGGGAGGTGCGGGAACGCGCCCGATCCGCGGGAGCCGGATTCGGGAGGCGCGCGAGCCACTCGTCCACCGAGGGTGCCTGCTCGGACGCGGTCGACAACGTGAGGCAGAACGATCGAACGGGCTGGGCAGTCTCCAGGGAGTCCTCGCCCACGCGGAAGAACCCATCGCCCCGCAGGCGGCCTCCGAAGGTGCGGTGCAGGATCGGGTCCTTCGCCAACTCGGCGACCGACTCCAAGCCCTGGTGCCGCAGCGTGAAGGGGACCACGGACGTCTCGTTCCGATGCCACCAGACCACCGCATCCGGGCTGCGGACGTCGAACCAATCGGCGCTCTCCTCCACCCGAACGTTCGCGGGCGCGTCCTGCATGGTCCAGCTCGACTGGAGCTCCTCGCCCTGCAGACGGCGGGGCTCCGCGCGCCATCTTTCGACCGTGGCGGTCACCTTCGAGGCGCCGCCCCCTCTGCCCTCGACGTAGACCACCGGCGCGGCGGAGTCCACGAACACCCGGAACCGCCACCCACCCATGCGAACCTCGGCCCGCCCGTCCTTGAGCGACAGCTTCTGCTCGAACGGCGCGGCGGGCGTCAGCGGCGAGGGCTCAAGACGCACGCGCACCCGGCCCAGCTTGAGCAGGCGCGAGGCCTCGCTCCAAGCGTCCGTTCGCGAGACGTAGAACACGAGGTCGCCGCTCGGCTCGATCCACAGATTGAGGCCGACCTCTCCGTTGCCCAGCGGCATCGACCCGGAGGCATCCTCGTTGGGCGAGGTCCAGACGACGTTGCAGCGATCGAGGTCGCTCCAGAAGTCCGATTGCGGCGCGTCCATCGGCGGCAGCAGCATGGCTGCCAGCATAGCCCCTGGCACGGCCTTCTCTCTACGCGAAGGGCGCGGCGCCGTCCCAAGTTCTCAAGAAGGATCGCACCTCCTCGATCGCCTCGTCCAAATCGTCCACCGTCTGGACCAAGGGCGGAACCGGGCGGAGAAACCGGAACGCGACCCGCACCGGCCGGCGCCCGAGCGTCTGCTCCAGCATCATCGCGTAGCACGCTCCCTGGATGCGGTGGTGCCTCATCGAGTTCCGAAGCCGCTCCTCGCTGTCCGCGCGGTCGGTCTTGTAATCCAGCACCACGAGCTCGCCGTCGTCCCGCCGGATCAGGAGGTCCATGTAGCCCTCCAAGAGCCAGCCCTCGACCCATGCCGAGAGGAAAGCCTCGCGCCACGCCTGCACCGATCCGTCCAGAGCGGCGCGGATCTCCGGGTCGTCGAGGCCGGCGCGCACCATCCGCGCCACCTCGTCCACATTCTGCGCGCCCTCGGCCAGGCAGGCTTCCCGGATCAGCGCATCCAGGTCGCATCCGGGGCGATAGAGCTCGAGCGTCGCGTGCACGGCGAGGCCCTCGGTGGTCGCGGCCTTGGCCCGCCGGTCGGCCCACACATAGGGCTCCTCGGGAAAGTCGCCTTCGGTGGCGCCCGGCCCCTCGCCCAGCATCGCCTTGCTGATCGAAGTCGGCGAAGCGAGGAAGGGCCTGGTTGCCGAGCTGCGAACGTCTGCCATCCGCGACAGGGCGGCTTCCCTCTCCTGTTCCGTCAGCTCGCGCACGGCGGCGCGCGGCACGCTCGGTCTGTCGGGCACCCAGACCTCCGGCAGCCTGCCCGCCACGACCGCGGCGCCGTGCAGAAGCCGAGCCATCGAGGGTTGCTTCTCGCGGCAGGCCATTCCGATCAGCAGCGGACCCATGGTTCGTGTCGCCGCGACATAGAGGAGCCTCTTCTTCTCCAGCTCGTAGGCCTCCTCCACGAACTCGAAGGCGCGCCGGGCGCCGGGCGACTCGAGGCGCTTGCCCAAGCGCACGACCAGCCGCCCTTCCGGGTCCCAGGCGAACTTGTCCTGCAGGCGGCTGGGCTGGGTGCCCATTCCCACCAGCACCACCATCGGGAACTCCAGGCCCTTTGCGGCGTGGACCGTCAGAACCCGCACGGCGTCGTCATCCAGCTCCGCGCCGATCGGTTCCGAAACGCGCGCCTTCTCTTCGGCCTGCGTCTCCAGGAACGCCACGAAGCTCCGCAGCGCTCCCTGGCCGCGCTCCGCGTGGCTGCGGGCCATGGCGATCAGCGTCCACAGCCGGTTCCAGCTCTCCCTGGGCCTGGGGTTTCGGCCGAAGGAGGCGATCCACTCGAACCGGTCCATCGCGGCCGCGAGCACCTCGGAGGCATCCAGACCCCGCACCTCCTTCCGGAAGGCCGCCAGCTCCCTCAGGGCATCGCCCACCGGCCCGCCGGACGCATCCGGCGGCGTGCGCCAGCCGTCGGGGTGCCGAGACACGAACTCCAACAGGTTCTGGTTGGTGAAGCCGAAGCTCGGACCCCGGAGCGCGCCGACCAGAGCCACCTCGTCCGAGGGGTCGTCCACGGCCCGCAGGAACAGGGCCAGCTCGCGGAACTCTTGGGACGCGAACATCGCGGTCTGGCTCTCGACCCGGTAAGGCACCCCGTGCGATTCGAACTCCCTCAGCAGCGCCGGCTCGATCGTCCGCGTCGGCATCAGCACCGCGATGTCGCTGAACCGCACGGGCCGGGGCTCCCGGTCGCGCTGGCGAACCAAGAGCCGATCGGCCACCGCCGCGGCGATGCAGCGGGCCGCCCACCGCGCCTCCGCCCTGCGCAATCGAGAAGCACCCTGCGAGGCCGGCGGAAGGCCCAGCGACTCTGTCCCCGGCGGGTCCTCGCTGCTCTTCACCGGCCCGCCGAAGCGGAACAGCACCGGCTGGTCGCCCGCCGTTTCGGTGCGGCCGCAGTCGATCGGTTCGTACGGGATGGGGTCGTCGGCGGTCAGCACCCCGGGGAACACGCCGTTGATCCACTCCAGCGTCGGCTGGGCGATCCGGAAGTTCGTGGTCAGCGCCAGAACCCCGTCGGCCGGAAACACCGCCTGAACCCGCCGGAACAGTCCCACCTCTGCGCCGCGGAACGCGTAGATGGACTGCTTGGCGTCCCCCACGAACAGCAGCCTGCCCGGCCGGGCCGAGCGGAGGTTGTCCTCCCAAGGGGCAGACGCGGGAAGCTCGCCCGCGAGGAGCGCGATCAGCTCCACCTGCAGCGGATCGGTGTCCTGGAACTCGTCCACGAACACCCGGTCGAGGGAGCCCCTGGCCTGCTCCAAGACGTCCGGCCTGGCCCGAAGCAGGCGCACCGCCTCCAGAAGGAGATCCTGGAACGTCAGGCGTCCTTGGGCCAGCCGCGCCCTCCGCCAGGCCAAGGCCTCTTCCACCACCGCCCGAACGACCGGCAGGACGGCCCGCCACTTGCAGGCGTTCTCCAAACCATCCAGGCTGACCTCCACCTCGTCCCTGGCCTCCTTCACGCCGAGAGGGCCCTGCCAGTGCGGCTTCAGCGCGGTGGAGACCCCCATGAGGCGCAGCGCGGGGGGACGCTCGGGCAGGCGGCCGGGGTCGTCGGGGAGGTCCCGGACGTAGGCGCGGAGGCGCTCCACCCCGGCCTCGAACTCCGGGTACTCCTTTTTGAGCATGGGCCGCGCCGCGTCCCAAGCCCGGAGAAACTCCCCGGCGGCCTTGCGCACAGCCTTCACGGCACCCACCACGTCCGCATCGGGGACCTGCGGGTCGCCCGACGCCAGGTGGTTCTGCAGGCAGAACCCGGCGAGGTCCTTTCCGAACTCGGCACGGACGCCGAGCTCGAAGAGGGCCTTCCAGCCCTCCCGAAGGTCGGGGCGCGCCAGCAGACGGTCGCTGGCCTCCAGCCACCACCGGTCCAGCGCGTCGTCGAGGTCCGTTTCCTCCTCCACCAGAAGGATGGGCGGCAGGCCGGCCTCGATGGGGTACCGGGTCAACAGGCTCTGTGCGAAGCTATGGATGGTCTGGATCGGAGCGGCGTCCACCTCGGCAAGCGCGCGGGCGGCCCGCTGACGATCGTCGTCGTTCGCCTCCTCGGCCACCAGCCGCAGCAGCTCGGCGCGGAGGCGGTCCTTCATCTCCGCCGCCGCCTTCTTCGTGAACGTGATCGCGACGGTGCGCTCCAGGCTGCCTCCGGCGCGAACGACCGCCAACAGACGGCGCACCAGGGCCGTCGTCTTGCCCGTGCCCGCGCCGGCCTTGACGAAGAACGAGCGGTCCAGATCCCTCTCCAGAGCCTCGCGCGCGAGCCGATCCGCGGGTTCAGGCATCTTCCGATCCCTCCTTGAGCGCGCCGCCGACGTGCTCCATCGCGGCCTCCTGCAAGGCGATGCGGTCCGAGGGACAGAGGCGATCGAACGGACAGAAGCGGCACTGGCTCTCGCGGTCGTCGTTGGCGGATGGCGTCAGCGGGAACCACCCGGCGCGCACCAATCGGACGAACCAAGCCAGCAGCAGTTCGGTGGACTCCCGGACCTCGTCATCCCACGGCACGGGCACCAACGCCTTGTCCGCCGCCTGGAGCACGAGGTAGGCGCCCTCCAACGCCTTCCCACGCTCCGTCTCCTCCATCGCGCGCAGATAGAGCTGAACCTGGATCGGGTCCGGAGCAGCCGCACCGGTCTTCAGGTCCACCACGAGCAGCCGGTCCTCGAACACCTCCATCAGGTCGATGCGGCCTTGGAGGAGCATCTCGCCCCCCTCCGCTCCGACCTTCACTCCGGCCCCATCCGCGCCGAAGGGGGCCTCGACCCTGGCCTCCAGAGGCTGTGCGCCGCGCCTAGCCTCGGCCTCGGCGTCCAGCAACCGCACGGCGAGCTCCGGAAGGCGCTCGGCGTCGAAGCTCCAAAGGCCCCGCCGGCGGATCCATCCGTCCCGCTCCAGCTCCTGCAGCCGTCCGGCGACGAGACTCCGAAGGCGGTTCCGGTGCGCGTCGGACCACTGCTCCGGCCAGCCGCCCGAGAGGCCCCGGAAGAAGTCTGCAAACGCGGCGTGGATGGCCGAGCCCAGCCGACGCGGGTCCACCGGCCTCAGGTCTGCCGCGGGAGCCGTCTCTCTGACTCCGAGCACGTTGCCGAGGAAGAACCGCTGGGGACAGGCGAAGAAGCCGGCAAGGTCGGTCACCGCCAAGGGGTTGCCGAGGATCTCCGGCAGCGGGCGCACGAGGCCGAGGTGCGGGCCGGGCTCGTCCGAGAGCCGCTCGCGGCACCGCCGGTGCCAAGCCTCCGCCCGGCCGTGGGGATGCGCGCAGGCGGCGTCGACCTCCGCGGGAGAGGCGAACCCTCCCTGCCGGATCCGCGCCTCGAACGACGGGGAGTGGCCGTACCCCTCGGTGTCCAGACCCTTGGAGCGCAGGTCGTCGCCGATCCAGCGGGAGGGGAGCCAAGCCGAGCCGTCCAGGCGGTTCACCCTGGGGAACAGCACCGCCCTCTCGGCGCCGGAGCCCAACGCCGCCAGGTACAGCTCCCGCTCGCGGGCCACCTGCTCTTCGACGGTCGGCAGGGCCCCGGGCACGAGGCCGAGCACGGGGTCTCCCCGCACGATCGTCGGGCAGACGCCCTCGACCACGCCCAGCAGGAACACAGCGTCCAGGTCCATCCCGCGGACCTCCTCGAAGGTGCCGACGAACACGCCCGTGCCGAGGCGCCCCGGCGCGCGGCCCGCTCCGCGCAGAGTCTGGCGCACGAACCAGGCGAACTCCGGCCCTCCCACGGATTCCTGCACCGAACCCACCGCCTCCAGCTCGATCGCTCGGGCGCGCCAGCGCTCCTTCTGCCGACGCTCGGTCTCGGGCAGGGTCTCGTCCGGCATCAGCTCGTCCACCCACTCCAACAGGCGACCCACGCGCTGGCTCCAGGGTAGAGGGTCGGGCGCCACGAACAGCTCCTCCGCCGCCAGGCGCCACTCCTGCAGAAGGGATGCCAAGTCGGCTGCGTCCGGCGAGGAAAGGCGCCCGAGGCCCGCCAAAAGCGCCTCGAGGTTCGTTTCGACGCCGATCTCCCGGACCATCCTCCTCCAAGCCGCGAGGTCCGGCGTCCGCTCCCGAGCCGCCCCCGCCCGGTACGAGCCGAGCCAGTCGAACAAGCGGTTGGCGTCGAACCCCTGTTCTGCGTAGTCCAGGGCGACGCCGAGCAGAGTTCCCAACGCCGAGTCGGAAACCCGGAGGTAGGCGCGCCCATACGCCGGCAACCCCGCCTCCCGCAGCACCTGGAAGGCGGTCCGCGCATAGGGGTCGCGTCTGCGGAACAGGATGGCCTGCCGCTCCAGCGGCACACCCTGCTCGGCGTGCTCCCACACCCGACGGACGGCCTCGCGGCACTCCTGTTCGGGGTCGGTGCAGGCGAGGATCGCATCGCCGCCGGGCACCGCGCACGATGGCACGGAGTCGCCCGCCCATTCCGAGAGCCAGGCGTCCGCAGCGGGATCGCCCGTCACGCCCAGGATCAGCTCCGCGCCCGCCCTCTCGAGGCTGCGCAGAGCCAGGCGCTCCGTGCCGGACGGGCGCTTCGGCAGGAACACGACCACCCGGCCCAAGCCGGCCGGGATCGAACCCGGAATCGCATCCGCCAAGGCCCGGGAGTCCGCCAAGCCGAGGCGCCCGAGCTCCTCCCGGTAGCGGCGCCAGAGGCCGACCAGCGGCCCGGCCGGCGAGTCCGCGGCGTCCAGGGCGTCGAAGGCCGTCAGCAGCGCCTGCGGAAGCTCCGGATGGCCATAACAGTCGCGGAACGGCCCCGGATCGTCGCGCAGCAGCCGTCGGGCAACCGCCCACCGCACGGGCTGTGGGCAGGGACACAGGCTCGGGGGGACCAGCTGCCGCACGAGGCTGCTCAGCGTCGCCAGGCGCACGCCGAACAGCCCGGCGCCCTCGGGTGCGTGCCCTCGAACCAGCTCCCGGCGCAGCTGAACCGCGCACGGAACTGAGCCGACCGCCACCGTCACCGCGGCGCTGGGATCGTCGGCCTTGGCGGCGTCGATCGTCGCTCGGAGGGCCTGGATCGCCTCGCGGCCGAAGGCAACGGTTCGGACGGCCATGGGTACCACTGTACACCCAAGGCCGCCCTTGCCTCAAGGCTCCGGTCTCAGCGCAGCTGGGTGACCTGGAGGAAGCCCTGGTCCGACACCGTCAGGAGGAACGCCCCATCGGCGGTGAACGCCAGCGGCGAGCCGTCCCGCGCCTGGTTCTCCAGGATGCCGATCTGGCGGAATCTCTTGGGATTCCAGAACCGCACCGTGCCGTCGGTCGAGCTGGTGGCGAGGTACGCCCCCGACGGCGCGAAGGCGGCCGCCGTCACCCAGTCCTGGTGTCCTCGCAAGCTGTTGATCCGTGACCGCTTCTTCAAGTCCCAGAGGCTGGCGATTCCGTCTCTGCCGGCACTGACGCCCAGCGTCCCGGCCTTGTTCGGGAAGCACCCGAAGGCTCCCTGCCCGGGGTGGCCGCCGAGCTGCGCCACGGGCTGACCGTCGGAGCGGCACAGCAGCACGCCCTTCGAGAGCGTGCCGACCAAGAGCGACCCCGCGGGCGTGAAGCAGCCTCCGTACACGTTGGCGCCCTTCCCGAGGATCGTGCCCACCTTCTTTCCGGTGTCCATCGCGAAGACGAACACCGCGTCGTCGCCGCCGGTGCTGGCCAGAAGGTCGCTCTTCGGCGAGAAGCTGAGCGCCTGGATGGCCCGCTGGTGCTCGCGGATGGTGCGCACGCGCTTGCCGGTCTTGGCGTCGAACACGAACACGCGCGCGGATTCGTCGCCTGTCGCGATCCATCGGCCGTCGGGGCTCCAGGCGGCCGCACGCGCGGGCAGGGGGTGGGAGTCCAGCGTCATCACCGCCCGTCGGGTGCCGGCGTCGATCACGATGGTTCGACGGTCCTCCAACGTGAGGACGACCCTGCGACCGGTCGGCGCGGCCGCCATCGCCAGAGGGCGCAGGTTGGGAACGACGCGGGTGGAGACGATCTGAAACGATTCGGTTCCGGGGGCCGCGAGGACCGCGGCGAGAGCGAGGGGCAACATGGATGCGGTGATTCCTCCTTGAATTCACAGGAACAGACGCTCCTGCGCGAGAACCGGTTCGGGCCGGAGGCTTCCACCAGCCTCAAAACGTGCGAAACTGGAGGCGAGACCCATGGGCACCCCGCACCGACCTACGAGCGAGCTGCTGGAATGGACCGTCGACTATGGGGACGGGCCGCGACCCGTCGTCCTGCCCCACGCCTGGCGCCAAGACGTCCCCGTTGCTTGGGAGGGTCCGGCGGTTTACCGCACCCGCTGCCGGGTGCCCGATCCCGGCGGCTGGTTGCTGTTCCACGGCGTGTCGTACGAGGCGAAGGTCGAGTTCGACGGAGAGCCGGCGGCGACCCACCGCGGCCTTTGGGATGCGTTCTCCGTTCGGCTTCCGGACCGGCCCGGCGAGCTGCTGGACGTGACCGTGAGGGTGACCAAGAACGGGGGGCCGACGTTCCCGGTGCGCGACGTCGCCAGCGGCTTCCTGCCTTACGTCTACCACACGTTCGGCGGCATCTACCAGCCCGTCGAGGTGGTCGTGGGGCCGGAGGATCCGCTGGCCACGCCGCCTCCCCAGGCCCCGTGCCGGCTCCAGGTCGATGGGCATCGGCTGTGGGTCGACGGGAGGCCGTTCTACCTTCGGGGCGTGCTGACCTGGGGATGGTATCCGGAGATCGGCCACACCAACCCAAGCGACGCGACGATCCGGCACGAAGCCCGCATCGCCAAGAGCCTCGGGTTCAACACGGTCAAGTTCTGCCTCTGGGTGCCAACGCACCGGCACCTGGAGATTCTCCACGAGGAGGGGCTGGAGGCTTGGCTGGAGCTGCCTCTGTGGGACCCGTCGCCCGAACCGGACCGCCTGGCGAACATCGCGCGCGAGATCGAGCGCATCGTGCTCCAGTACCGCCACCACCCGAACATCCTGGTGTGGACGGTGGGTTGCGAGCTGTCGCACGGCACTCCCCACGGATACCGCCGGGGGTTGGTCGAACGGGTCAAGGACCTTACGGGCGCGGCCCTCGTCAAGGACAACAGCGGCGGGTCCGAGATGTACGGCGGGGACTTGCGCGAGTACGGCGACTTCTACGACTTCCACCCGTACTGCGAGCTGCCGTTCTACCCGCCGGTGCTCGACAGCCTCCTGCCCGGCGCCCGGCGGACGATGCCGGTGCTCCTGGGGGAGTTCAACGACATCGACGTGCACCGCGACGTGGCCCGGCTCCGGCGGGAGCAGCCCTATTGGGGGAGCACGGATCCGGCGCTGAACGACCAAGGGGTCCGCTGGCAGCACGATCTGCCGCGCATCCTCGCCGAGTGCCGCTTCTGCCGCCCTGAGGAGGAGCGGCGGCACCGCAGACTGATGGAGTCCTCGAGGCGAAAGGCGCTCTTCATCCGGAAGACCGTCCACGAGGCCGTCCGGGAGCGGGCGCCGATCGCCGGATACGTCGTCACGGGGTGGCGTGACACGCCGATCGCCACCGCGGGGTTCGTGGACGATTGGATGGACGCGCGATTCTCCCCTGAGGAGACCCTGCCTTGGAACGGCGCAGACTGCCTGTTCCTCATCCCCACGCGCCGACCGCCGTTCCACAAGGGTGGCAACCGGCCGGGCTGGCTGGACCCGTTCGTCTTCCGCGAGGGCAACGCCTTCTGGAAGATCGGAGCGAGCCTGGCGGAGGGCGGGCGCTTCGCCTTGGAGTGGCGCATCCGGCGGGCGGACGGCGAGGTCGTGGCTCGGGGCCGCGGGGTTGCGCGGGACTTCGAGCCGTTCGTTCCCGTTGAGGCCGCGGAGGTCGCTTGGCCGGAGGCCGAGGCCGGCCGGTACCAGCTGGAGGCGGAGGTCGGCGGAGCCTCGAACGCGTGGGAAGTCGAGATTCTGCGCCGACCGGACTGGAAGGCGCTCGGCGGGTGGACGATCCAGGACCCCTCGGGCCGGCTGGAGGGCCTGAGCCTGGAGCCGGGAGAGAACCTGCTGACGACCGCCTGGTGCCACGGCGTGTCGGAGGCTCTCGCCGCCGGCAGGCGCATCCTCTGCCTGGCCGACGGGCCCTGCACCACGCCTGCGCCGTTTTGGAGGGAGGCCGCCTATGAGTTCTTGGACGATGCGTTCTGGTCCGCCATGGGAATCGCCGAGCGTTGGGAGCGCTTCTGGGCCGTCTCGCCGGACTGCGTGCTGGACGTCGACACGCTCAGCCGGAACCTGCCGGTCGGCACCACGATCGAGCCGCTGATGCTGCGGATCGACACGCGCACCTACGCCGAGGCGCCGGTCCTCGCCCGGTGCCGGTTTGGCGAGGGGGTGATGATCGCCACCACGCTCCGGCCCGACGGCGGGCTCGGCATGCAGCCGTTCGGGCTGGCGAGGAACCCGTCTGGGGCAGACCTGCTGGCGCGACTGCTGTTCATCCTCGGCGAGCGGGGCTGAGGCCTCGCGAACGAACGGAGCGCCGAGTCCGTAAGCATCCTTTGCGATGGTGGAACAGAAGACTCTGCTGAACGTTGTGGAGGCCGCGGAGCGGCGCCGCTCGATCCGGGACTATCAGCCCCGCCCGATGCCGGAGGAGGATCTGCGGGAGATCCTCCGGGTGGCCGGGCTGGCCCCGTCAGCCTGGAACATCCAGCCTTGGCGGGTGACCGTGGTGCGGGACCCCGAACGGAAGGCGAAGCTCCAGGAGGCCGCGTTCGGTCAGAGGCAGGTGGGATCGGCTCCGGTCGTGCTCGTCGTGTGGAGCGACATGAAGGACGCGATGGAGCACATGGATGAGTTCGTGCACCCCGGCATGCCCGCCGACCGTGCCGAGGACATGAAGGCGACCATCCGAAGGGTGTTCGGAGTCATGGGCGCCGAGGCGGCCGAGCAGTGGGCCCAAGGCCAGACGTACATCTTCCTCGGTTATCTGCTTCTTGCGATCTCGGCGTTCGGCTACGCCAGCTCGCCGATGCTCGGTTTCGATCCCGGGTCCGTCAAAGCCTTGCTCGGCCTTCCCGAAAACGCAACGGTCCCGGCGCTGGTCGCAGTGGGCGAGGCCGCCGAGGAGGGCTTCCCCCACCACCGCCACCCGCTGGAGCGCTTCGTCAAGTTCGTCTGATCGCCGACAGAATCCGCTCGGCGTAGCGGCGGCTCGCCCCCAAGTTCGCCTCCACGAACCGGCGGGCCGCCTCTCCCATCCGGGCGCGGAGGCCGTCGTTCCTCAGCAGCTCCTCCAAGACTGAGGCGAGCTCCTCGGCGGTGCGACAGACCCTGGTCGCGCCCGCGACTGACGCGGCGGCGGCCACCTCGGCGAAGTTGCTCATGTGCGGGCC
>Ga0209018_1000096_pt1 | contig 77785 bp, 63 predicted proteins | sample YNPBryBLVA2012_FD_185814 | JGI IMG/M metagenome (GOLD analysis project Ga0209018, IMG submission 185814) | Anoxygenic and chlorotrophic microbial mat microbial communities from Yellowstone National Park, USA - YNP Bryant BLVA 2012 (SPAdes)... ... | reverse complement strand
TCCGGCAGGAGCCGCGCACGGCAGCAATTCGCTCGGCCAGCCAGCATGCCCGGCAGACGCCCTTTTTGCGGGTGATCCGCGAGATCGTCTGGCGCGACCCACAGGTACGGACCTTCTTCGTCCTTGTGAGCCTGACCGTGCTAGGCACGCTGGGCCAGGACGTACTACTGGAACCCTACGGCGCGCTGGCGCTTGGCCTGACCGTCGCCCAGACCACGCGCCTGACAGCCATCTGGGGCGCGGGCGTGATCCTGGCGATGCTGGCAGCGGGCGTCTGGCTGATCCGGCGGTTCGGCTACAGGCCCGCTTTGCGCGCCGGGCTGCTGCTGTGCGTGGCCGTGTTCGCCGGGCTGATCCTGGCGGGCGTGATGGGGAGCGCGGGCCTGTTTATGATGCTCGTCTTTCTGCTCGGTATGGGCACGGGACTGGCGTCCGCCGGGCTGCTGACCGCCGTGATCGAGTTCACGACCGTCGTGCGCGCCGGGCTGCTGATGGGCGTGTGGGGCGTGGCGCACGAACTGGGCGAAGCGGTCGGCGGGCTGTTCGGCGGCGTGATCGTGGACGCCGTGCGCGCCGTAACGGGCGGGAATGCCCTGGCCGCCTATGGGACGGTCTTTGCGGCAGAAGGATTGCTGCTGCTGGTAGCGCTGGCGCTGCTGAACCGGGTGCAGGTGAGCCAGGCGCTGGTCCAGGCCGAAGCCGAACGCGCCGCGTCCACGCCCTCCCCCGCCGAACCGTCCTTCACGCCTGCGCGATAGCAGCGAGGAACGGCGGAATGCATTCCGCCGCTGCATCGCCGGGGACTCGAAGTCCCCGGCTACGGATGCAAAGTCCACTAAAGTGGACTGCCAGCCTCGGTCTCGCCCTGCCTTGTAGTCCGCTTCAGCGAACTTTGCAGCTTTAGCCAGGGGTTTGAACCCCCGGCGACCGGGACAGACGCGCCCTTTTTAAGGACTTGCACATGGGGTTGGCTGGTCGCTGACGGCTGATTGCCGACCGCTGTGGTATAATCTGCGCCCGGCTTCTGTTCACGAGCAAAGGCGAGGACGTATGCCCGATCCGCTGGTCGAATGCGTGCCGAATTTCAGCGAAGGCCGCCGCCCGGACGTGGTGGCGCAGATTGTCGATTCCATCCGGGTCGCGCCCGGCGTGGTGGTGCTCGACCAGAGCAGCGACCCCGACCACAACCGCTCGGTCGTGACGTTCGTCGGCCCGCCGGCGGGCGTGGAGCAGGCCGCCTTCAACGCCATTGCGACGGCGGCGAAGCTGATCGACCTGAACCAGCACAAGGGCGAGCATCCCCGCATCGGCGCGACGGACGTGGTGCCGTTCGTGCCGCTGCGCGACGTGACGATGGACGACTGCGTGGCGATGGCGTGGCGCGTGGGGCAGCGTGTGGGCCGCGAACTGAATATCCCGGTCTACCTCTACGAAGCCGCCGCCACCCGCCCGGACCGGCAAAACCTGGAGAACATCCGGCGGGGCGAATATGAAGGGCTGAAGGAAACGATCCGTACCGACCCCGACCGCGTGCCCGACTTCGGCCCGACGGAGATCGGCCCGGCAGGCGCGACCGTGATCGGCGCGCGGCCCTTCCTCATCGCCTTCAACGTCTACCTCAACACCACCCACGTGGACATTGCCAAAAAGATCGCCGTTGCCGTGCGCCACTCCAGCGGCGGGCTGCGCTACGTCAAGGCGCTGGGCCTGTTGGTAGAAGGGCAGGCGCAGGTGTCGATGAACCTGACCGACTTCCACCGCACGCCCGTTCACCGCGCGGTGGAGCTGATCCGGCGCGAGGCGGCGCGCTACGGCGCGGTGATCACGCACACCGAACTGGTCGGCCTGATCCCGGAGGAAGCGCTGTGCGAGGCGGCGCGCTGGTACTTGCAGCTAGACAAATTCGAGAGCAATCAGGTGCTTGAGCGCCGGATGCGCGAGGTCATGGTCGGGCAGCCTGCCGCTGCGCCGGACCTGGACCTGCACCCCGACGCCTTCGTGAACGCCGTCGCACGCGGAACGGCGGCGCCGGGCGGCGGGGCAGTCGCGGCAGCAGCAGGGGCGCTGGCGGCGGCCCTGGCGGAGATGGTCGCGCGGCTGACGGCAGGCAAAAAGAAGTACGCCGACGTGGAGACACGCATGGGCGCCATCGCCGCTGAAGCCGGGTCGATCCGGCAGCGGCTGCTGGACGCGATCCGGGAAGATGTAGCTGCCTTCGAGCGCGTCATGGCCGCTTATGCCCTGCCCAAAGAGGACGCCGCGCGTGAGGCAAAGGTGCAGGAAGCCATGCGCAGCGCGGCGGACGTTCCCCTGCGCGTGGCCGGGGCGGCGCTGAAGGCGCTGCAATTGGCCGGGGAAGTCGCCGCGACAGGCAACAAGAACGCCATCACCGACGCGATGGCGGGCGTGCACATGGCCCTGGCAGCGGCGGAGGTCGCCGCGCTGAATGTGCGCATCAACACGGCCAACATCACCGATCCCGGCGCGGCGCGAAGCTACGAGGCAGAGATCGCCGCCATTCTGGACGAGGCGCGCACCTTGAGCCGTGACCTGCTGGCGGCGGCGTCCGCGCGGGCAGGCTTCGGCGGGTAACGCAAAGCTCACGACCGGGTTGGGGAACACTCCAGGCACACGGATCACACCGATGAAGTCGATACACGCAGACATTCGAGGCATCCGGCGACCCGGTCGGGGAACGCCACTCCCGGCAACCGGCTTCCGGCTTTTACGCCACTACCTGCCGCTAATTGCCCTGGCGGTCATCGCGCTGCTGCTGGCGGGCTGCGGCGGGCAGAACGCGCAGGTGACGCCCATCACCGCCGCGAACCTGACCTCGACGAAGGAGGCCAAGCCGACGGCCACGTTCACGCCATCGTCCACACCCACGCCGACGGCCACGCCAACCATGACGGAGACACCGACACCGACCGCGACTCCGACCGCCACCCCGACGCCGATCCCCACCAACACGCCGCGCCCCAGCGCCACACCGGTGATCCCTACGCCGACGCCCACCATGACGGCCTCCCCGGAAGCCGTCGCGGCCCTGCCGCAAGAGGGCGATCAGGCTGCGCCGCCGCCAGACCCGGCCCGCACGGTCGCCGATCACTACTGGTTCGGCAGGCCGATCCCGTTGGAAAACACCACCTGGGCCTCGCGCAACTATGCCTACGGCGGCACGAACGGCAGGACGCTGCAAACGCATCACGGCATCGACCTGGCCAATCCCATCGGAACGCCGGTCATCGCTGTGCAGGACGGCACGGTGTTCTACGCAGGCGATGACCGGGGCGCGGTTCGCTTCGGCCCCATGGCCGATTTCTACGGCAACGTGATCGTCCTCCAACACGATCAACGCACGCCCGATACAGGCGAGCCGGTGTTTTCGCTCTACGGGCATCTTTCCGGCTTCGCAGTGGAAAGCGGGCAGCGTGTGAGCCGGGGCGAAACCATCGGCTACGTCGGCGCGACGGGCGTGGCCTTGGGGCCGCATCTGCACCTGGAGATTCGTGTGGGCGATCCTTACGACTACGGCGCCACCCGCAACCCCGAACTGTGGATTCGCCCCTATCCCAACTACGGCACGCTGGCCGGGCGCGTCACCGACGCCAACGGCAACCGGCTCTACGAGGTGGGGATCAACGTGATCTCGCTGACCGACTCCGACTTCCGCCGGACGGCCTACAGCTACGCGGACGACTCGGTGAACGGGGACAACACCTTCGGGGAAAACTTCGTGTTGGGCGACCTGCCCGCCGACTACTACGACGTGGTGATCCGCTCCGGCAACGGCAGCCAGCTTTTCCGCGAGCAGGTCTACGTCTACGCGGGCCGCACGACGTGGCTGGAAATCCGGCTGCCGTAAGTGAAAGGGTGGCGCGCTGCCCCCAACTCAAAACACAACCTTTCAAACATTGAACTAGCCGAACGCCCGTCGCTTCCACGCCCCGCCGACCATCGTCCCGACGACTGCCGTCTGCAAAATCTCCTCCGGCGGAACCGTATACCAGTCCCGGTCCAGCACGATCAAGTCGGCCAGATAGCCCGGCGCAAGCCTGCCCAGGCGGTCCTCCAGCCCGGCGGCGTAGGCCGGGCCGAAGGTGTAGGCGCGCAATGCTTCGTCCAATACCAGCCGCCCTTCGGGATACCAGCCGTCCGGCCCCGGCGATCCATCGGCGCGGCGGCGCGTGAGCGCGGCGTAAACACCCTGGCGCGGGTCGAATGTCTCGACGGGCGAATCCGAGCCGAAAGCCAGCATCGCCCCGGCCTCGATCTGCACCCGCCAGTTGTAGGACCAGCGCGCCCGTCTACCCCAGTAACGGTCGGCCATGGGATAATCGGAGGTCGCGTGGATCGGCTGCATCGAGGCGACGACGCTGAGTTCCGCCAGGCGCGGAATGTCATCCGGGTGAATGATCTGCACATGCTCGATGCGATGGCGGCGCGCCGGGCGCGCGATGCCCAGCCGGGCTTCCTCCTGACGCGCCAGGGCGAACACGTCCAGCACATCGTGGACGGCTTTATCCCCGATGGCGTGGATCGCCGAAGGCAGGCCCGCCGCCGTCGCCCGCAGGACCAGCTCGGCCATTTCCTCCTTGTCGGTGACGGCGATACCGGTGTTTTCCGGCTCGCCCTCGTAGGGCGCGAACATCAGCCCGGTGCGCGGGCCGAGCGCGCCGTCGGCAAACAGTTTGAGCGCGCCGATGCGAATCCAGTCGTCGCCGAAGCCCGCGCGAAGGCCCAGGGCGTGCACGTGCGCGACCCAGTCGCGGTTGATGTGCTTGACCACGCGCAGTCCCAACTGCCCCCGCTCGCGCATCACCTGGAGGGCGGCCATGCAGTCCGGGTCGTCGAAGTCGTGCAAGCCGGTCAGACCCACCTGCCAGGCCTGCTCTTGGGCGACGAGCATCCAATCGGCCAACTGTTCCGGTGAGGGAACGGGCACGAGGTGATGCACCAGCATCATCGCCGGGTCTTCCAGCAGGACGCCCGTCGGAGCGCCGGCGGCATCACGCTGAATCGCGCCGCCGGACGGATCGGGCGTCGCGGCGGTGATTCCCGCCAGCCGGAGCGCGGCGCTGTTCACCCAGGCAGCGTGGCCGCTTCTGGCACTCAGATAGACCGGGTTATTGGGCGTGACGGCGTCCAGGTCGGCGGCAGTAGGGAACGCCCGATCCGGCCAGTCGGCCTGCGCCCAGCCCTGCCCGGTGATCCACTGTCCCGGCGGCGTGACTTCGGCCCGCGCCCCCACGCGCCGGACGGCCTCTGCCCGGTCGGAGGTGTTGAACAGGTCCACATCCTGCATCCCGCGCGCCGTCCAGGACCAGTGGATGTGCGCGTCGGTCAGGCCGGGCAAGACGGTGCGCCCTTCCAGGTCGTCGATGGCCGTGTCGGGGCCGGCCAGGTCGCGCAGGGAATCGTCCCCGACGGCGACGATGCGCTCCCGGTAAAGCGCCAGGGCCGTCGCGCGGGGATGGGCGGGGTCGAGCGTGCGAATGTTGGCGTTGGTGAGAAGGCGTTCGATCATGGGGCAGGTGTCCAGGGCTATCTGACAAATGTGCGCGTGAGACGGCAAATGCCTTTTTTACCGCAAAGGGCGCAAAGAGCGCAAAGGATTTCTCAAAATTCTCTGCCGTCTTTGGAGATCAGAGACGACGGCCCGCCGCAACCCGGACCGCCTGCCGCCGTATAGAAAAGAAGGGTCCTTCACAGTCTCACGGAGGTAGCGAACCGATGCGCAAAGGTTCCGGTTGGGCGCTTCTCGCGCTGTTCGTGCTTATTCTCGCGCCGCTGGCAGCTATCCGGGCGCAGGGCGGCGACCCGGTCCCCCCGCCCGCCGATTACGCCGAGGTAGCGGACCTGTTCGCGCAACAGGCTCAAGCTGTTGAGACCGGGGGCGCTGCTGTTGTCGAACAGTTTCTCGCCGGGGAATTCGACGCGCTGTACGAGCGTATGAGCGCCGACATGCAGGCGGCCATTCCCATCGAAGAGATCGAGGCAGCCTACGTGCAGGTGCTCATGGGCGGGATGGTCGGGGAGCGGGTCGGCTACCGCGCGCTTCCCCTGGGGCAGACGACCTTCTACGCCGCCGAACACGTGTGGGGAAGCGGGAGCATCATCTTCACCGTCGTGTTCGACGCGACAGGCCAGATCAGCAGTCTCGATCTCCAGCCCGCCGATTTGCTGCCCGACGATCCGGGAGCCGGCTACGAAAGCCCGGTCACATTCCGCCTGCCCTTCGACGGGCTGTGGCTGACCGCCTCCGGCGGGCCGGGGCTGCTGTACAACAACCACGCCGTCGCGCCGCCGCAGCGCCACGCCTTCGACTTCCTGGTGTGGCGAGATGGCAGCACCTACGCGGGCGACGGGGCCGAGCCGGAGGATTATTACGCCTACGGGCAGCCGATCTATGCCCCGGCGGGCGGCACGGTGGTCCGCATGGCGAACGACCTGCCGGACATGCTGCCCCAGGTCGAGACGGACGCGGCGCACCCGGAGGGCAATCATGTCGTCCTTCAGGTCGCCGAGAATGCCTACCTGCTGATCGCGCACATGCAGCCGGGCAGTGTCACCGTCGAGGTGGGAGACACGGTGGAAGCCGGACAGATGATCGGGCGCGTGGGCAACTCCGGCAACACATCTGAGCCGCACATTCACGTCCACCTGCAAGACCAGCCGGAATTGTTCACTTTTGACGAAGCGGGCCGGGTCACAGGCTTTACGGACGCGGTCGGGCTGCCGCTGAACTTCTCGAACTACCTGGCGAACGGCGAATTCGTGGAATCCGGCGAGCCTGTCGGCGGGCAGTTCGTACAGAATGCGCCGTAGCTGCCGGACCGGGCGTCGGGGCGCGGCGGGTCAGGCGAACGGCTGCGCCCCCCGGTCCAGGACTTTGACCCGCTGCAAATAGGCCACCACACGTCGGTCCAAGCCATAGGGATAGGCAAATCCCAGGTGATGACGACTCCGTCGCCTAAAGACGACAGTCCCCTGCGCTAATTCTTTATAGAGGCGTTAAACACCTCTCGCACACGCACATCTGCCGCGATCTCACGCATCCCTTCCAGCGTGGGCGCGCCGGGGTCGAGGCAGCGTTCGACGAAGACGCTGGCGAGCGTCACGGCGGCACGCATGGCTGCATCCCAATCGCCGGGATGTAAATAGACGTGGGAGAGCAGCGCGGCGGCGAACACGTCCCCTGCACCGGTGGGATGTTTCACCTCGGCAATGGCAGGCGCGGGAAAGTCCCGGCGCGCCCCGCGCGTATAGAGCGTTGCGCCGAGTTCGGCCCGCGTGACCACCAGCCGCGCTGCGCGCGCTGCGTAGTCATGTTCGAGTTCCTGAGAAAAACCCAGGTCCTCCTGGCTGAGGATCGTCACCGTCGCGGCGGGGAGCATGGCGGCGGCCTGCGCCCAGGGAATGGGCGAGACGCGCCCGGCAGCGTCCCAGGTGCGCATGTAGCCCTGCGGCGTGACGCCGACTAATGCACCGGGGAAAGTGGCTGGGGTTAATGTGGCATCCAGCTCCTGTGCAATCGGCCCCAAGTGCACCACCGGCGCGGACCGCCATTCGGTCGGCACATCGGCAGCCGTCAGGATCGCCGCCTGCCCTTCGAGCATCTGCACGCGCCCACCGGGCGTATAGGTGTTGACGAAGATGGTCGAGCTTTCGGCGGGCACCAGGCGATAGTCAGCGTGATCCAGCCCGGCTAGCACGGGATCGGCAGGATGCGCGCTGGTCAGGATGGCGGTCTTCAGGCCGAGCGCCCCGGCAGTCGCGGAAGCGTAAGCCACCGTGCCGCCCAACTGCGGGCCGTTCGGCGTGCGGTCGTGGGCCGCGTGGCCCAGAAGAAGGTAGTCGATCATCCGTTCACGTTCAACGTTCTGCGCGCGGTGCTTTGGGTCAAAACGGCAGGGCAGCCGTCATCCCTGAACGACCGCGCGCGCTTTCGTGTCGGCAGCGCCCCCACCGGATCAGCCAGAAAAAACCTGAAAGACCGGAAACGCTGCCGCAACCCTCTCGAATTCGGCGAGCGGGGCATCCTTATCTATCGGCATGTGCGGACGCGCGCCCGGCGCACGCTGCAAATACGCCTTCAGGATAGGCGCGCGCCGGGCGGCGGGAATCTCTTCGAGACGGACCTCTTCGCGGCTGCCGGCGCGAAGAACGGCTTTTCCACCGGCAGCGCGCACATTCTGCACCCACTGGGCATCATCGCCGAGCATCGACACCAGATAGCGTTGTCCATCGACGGCGACCATGACCAGCGGCAGTGAGACGATCTTGCCCGACTTGCGCCCGACCACGTCCAGGGTCACGAGATAATCGGCGGCAAGGCCAGCCGCATGTACGGCGGCCCATCCGCGATTCAACAACTTCGCAATCCAGTTGGGACACCCTCCGCGATACAACCACCGGGCGAAACGTGTATTCGGCATGGGAACAATCCTCCTGCGAATCGGTGTGCAATAAGTGTTTGTGGTGTGCTTCCTCGAACGCCTATACGTGATACACGTTATTGCGTTCCCTGACAGCAGGATCGAGGTCGACAAACACGGGTTTGCTCCCGTCGCAGGCGCGGGAAAGCGTGGAGCCGGGACGCCCCCTCTCCCGGCACAGAAGAGGGGGCAGGGAGTTGTGAGGGGATTCAGCGATCCCGCACCGGAACAATGGTCACTTTGCGGTGCTCCCCTTCGCCCACACTCTGGGTGTACACGTCGGTGCGATCTTTAAGCGCCAGATGGACGATGCGCCGCTCGTAAGGCGGCATCGGCTCCAGCGCGACGGTGCGCCCGCGTTGGACGGCCTGCTTTGCCATCCGCAGCGCCAGGTCGCGCAGGCGCTTTTCGCGGCGGGCCTTGTAACGCTCCACGTCCACGATGATGTTGGCGCGGCGCTGGATGTCGCGGCTGACGATCAGGCGGGTGATGTATTGCAGCGCGGCCAGCGTCTCGCCGCGCCGCCCGATCAGCATCCCCAGGTCGCGCCCGGAAACCTGGAGCACCAGCGGCGCTTCAGAGTCCTCGTCGGCGGCGGCAGGGACGTAGTAGGGGGTGATGTTGGCCGTGATGCCCATGTGGCCCAGCAGTTCGTGCAGCGCAGCGACGGCGGCGCGCGCCAGCGCATCGCCCGGTTCCGGCGCGATGCCCTGTTCGAGCACCTCTTCGGCGTAGAGACCCTCGTCTTCGCCCGACAGGTCGGGTCCCTCGGCCTCCCTGTCCGGCGCGGGAGCGGGCGGCGCTGCCGCCGGTGCAGCAGGCACGACGGCGGGTTGGGTCGGAGCAAGCACGGTCAGGCGCACGCGCGCCTGGTGGCTGCCGATCCCAAACAGGCCGCGGCTGGCTTCTTCCAGCACTTCCACAATTACATCTTTGCTCTTCACCCCCAGCACTGCCAGGCCATTTTGAATGGCCGTTTCCACATCCGGCCCGGTGGCCTCGACAAATCTTGCTTCAGACATGCTCGCCTCTCATTTGGCCTTGCTGGTCCTGGCTTTGCGCGTGGCTGGCTTGTTGGTGCCAAGTCCAGGATTCTCCGCCGGCTGCGCCTGGGCTGCCCGCCCAAACCGGAACAGGGAGCGCAGGTCGGTTTTGCCCATCATGGCGTACTGCACGATGCCGATGACGTTAGAAACGACGAAGTAGATCGACAGGCCCGACGCAAAGGACAGCGAGAAGAAGAAGAACATGATCGGCATGACCGTGTTCATGGAGCGGGTCATGGCCGCCGCCTGGTTGTCGTCGCTGCTGGCAGGGGTGGAAGGCATCAGCAGTTTTTGCTGTAACCAGGTGGTGATCAGCACCAAGATCGGCAGAACGTAAAACGGGTCCGGCTGCGCCAGATTCAACCACAGAAATTGATTCTGCATCGGCACGAACCGCTCCAAGCCCGGCAGCAGGATGCGCCCGGACAGATCGAGCAGTTGCAGCGGCGTGGCTGCCAGCGCCTGGATGATCGCCTGGTACAGGCCGATCAGGATGGGAAGCTGGATCAGCAGCGGCAGGCAGCCGCCCATCGGGTTAAAGCCGTGCTCCCGGTATAGCTCCATCTGGGCCTGGGCCAGCTTTTCCCGGTCGCCCTTGTACTTCTCCTGGATTTTCTTCAGTTCCGGCTGGAGCGTCTGCATCGCTTTGGAGGAGCGCTGCTGTTGAACCGTAAGCGGCCAGGTGAGCAAGCGGACCAGCACCGTAAACGCGATGATCGCCAGCACGACGTTCTGCCCGACCAACTGATATAGTAGCAGGAGCACGGTAACGAATGGATTGAGGATGATGTCCCACATGGTTCTTAATGTCCATTCCTAATGCCGAACCAGGGGCGTGAAGCCCCTGATCGGACGACTGGCAGCGCGTGATTACTGGCCGGTAACGGGCGGATAAGTCCATTCCTGCCGTCCGTCGGCAATGGCAAAGGCGATTAACACGGTCTGCGGGTTGAGGGTGCTCACCACCACCGTGTCTTCGTCCAGGAGTACCGGCGGGCTGAGCACATCGGCCCCGACCGGCTGCGCCCAGATTTGCGCGCCCGTTTCACGGTCCAGGGTATACACGCGGTCGTCGCGCGATCCGATCACGAGGTGGCTTGGCGTCACCAGCGGCGTGGCGCGCAACGCATCCGCCGCAACCTGACGCTGCCAGAGCGGGTCGAAGGTAGCCGCATCGAGGGCGTAGAGGTAGCCGCTCATGTCGCCGAAGTACAGCGTGCCGTCCAGCAGCGCCGGGCCATCCCACAGCCAGCCGCGCGTGTCGAAGGTACGCAGGATTTCGCCCGTGCTGGCCGACAGGGCAAACAGCTTGCGGGCGAAGCTGCCCACATACAGGACCCCCGGCCCCTCTTCGCCCGGCAGGTAAGCCGGCGTCCCGGCGACCGCGCCGAGCAGGTCCTGCCGCCAGATTTCCTCACCCGTGTCCACGTCCAGGGCATAAATGAAGTGATCCAGCGAGGTCACGATCACCGCGTCTTCCAGCACCAGCGGTGCGGCCCAGACGCCGTGCCCGGTCTCAAAATACCAGACCCGCTCACCGGTCTGCTGATTGAGGGCCAGGACGCCCCGGTTGCTCACACCGACGAACACTTTGCCGTGCCCGACGGCAGGCCCGGCAATGATGCGGTCCTGAGCATCGGCGTTCACCCAGATCTGGGTGCCGTTATCACGGTCGATGGCATACACTTTGAAGTCGTAGCCGCCCGCATAAACCACATCTTCGGTGAGGGCGGGCGGGGCGTAGAACTGCGTCTGGCTCTGGGCAGAGGCAGGCGGGAACACCCAGCGTTCGGTGCCGGTGGCGTTCAGGCGAACAACGCGGTTGAGGTCGGCCATCACCAGGCCATGCGCATCCGCGCTGACCCCGGCCCAACTGGCGGCAATCGGCCCACCGGCGCAGCCCGCCGTTAGGAGCAGGAGCGCCGCCAGCAGCGCCGAGAAAATCACGTTGCGGGAGACGTGCCGCCGCGCAGGCGGGCAAATGGTAGCGTTCAAAGGCACTCCTTCAAGGAACGGGATCGTACCCGCCGGGATTCCAGGGATTACAGCGCGCCAGGCGCTTGAGGCCAAGCCAGCCACCTTTGAAAAAGCCGTACTTCTCGATGGCCTGATAAGTATACACCGAACAGCTTGGCGTAAAACGGCAACTGGGGGGCAACACGCGGGATAGAGTCAGTTGATACAGCCGGATCAGTCCCAACGCCAGATATTTCATCCGCTCATCGCTCGACTTTCTACTCGCCCCCGGCGCGGTCCAGCAGGCCCGCGCGCCGGAACAGCGTTTGCACCGCGTTCACCAACTCCGGGTAAGGACAAATCAGCACGCCAGGGCGCGCGATCAGCACCACGTCATGGCCGGGCGTGGCCTGGGCGTGCCAGTGTCGCACCGCCTCGCGGACGCGCCGCCGGGCGCGGTTGCGCGCCACCGCCGTCCCCAGCCGCCGCGTCACAATAACGCCGTAGCGGTTGTGCGGCAGGCCGTTGGGCGTCACGCTGAGCACCAATAGCGGGAGCGCCCAGGTCTTTCCCGTTTGACGAAGCCGCTGAAAATCTGCCCTGCGCCGGAGTCGTAAACGCTGCTGCATGCACCGGTGGGTGAGCCTAGCTCTTCCAGTTGATCCGTTTGACGTGGCCGAGCTTGACGGCCAGTTGGTGGCGGCCCTTGAGCCGACGCGCCTTCAGGACGCCGCGCCCCCCACGAGTTTGCATCCGCTGACGAAAGCCATGAACGCGAAGACGGCGGCGTTTTCTCGGTTGCCAGGTACGTTTAGGCATGACTGATTCCTCTGTGCAAAATACAACGAAGCGCAGGGCTGCGCCGTCCGGCAGGACGGGGCACGTGCGCAGACGACCCGTGAGTATAGCGTACAAACATAGTACGGTCAATCGTCTTTTTGGGTTGCAACCCGCCGGCCTGACCCTACCCTTGACACCATGCCGTCGCTGGGTTATGATTCTGGTGTAGGATGGGTCTGTAGCTCAGCTGGTTAGAGCACTCGCCTGATAAGCGAGAGGTCACCTGTTCGATTCGGGTCAGACCCACTTGTTGTTTGTGGCGCTTTCATGGGGATGTAGCTCAGCGGGAGAGCGCCTGCTTTGCAAGCAGGATGTCAGGGGTTCGAATCCCCTCATCTCCACCAGAGACCGGGAAAGCCGCCGGAATTCCCCGGCCTCCGGCAAGAGAGGTTGCGGTGTTCAAGGCGGCCTCTTTTTGTTTCCCGACCCGCCGCCGAGCCGCTATTCCACCGTGACGCTCTTGGCAAGGTTGCGCGGCTGGTCCACGTCGCAGCCGCGCCGCACGGCGATGTGATAGGCCAGCAGTTGCAGCGGGATCACGCTCACCAATGGGCTGAGCAGCCGGGGTGTATCCGGCACGTAAAGCACCCGGTCGGCCTTCTGCGCGATGGCCTCATCCCCGCGCGTGGCGACGGCGATCACCAGCCCGCCGCGCGCTTTGGCCTGCTCCACCTGGCTGATCATCTTGTCGTAGACGTTGTCGCGCAGGCAGATCGCCACGACGGGCATCTCCTTGCTGATCAGGGCAATCGGCCCGTGCTTCATCTCGCCCGCCGGGTAGCCTTCCGCGTGAATGTAGCTGATCTCCTTGAGCTTGAGCGCGCCTTCCAGCGCCACCGGGTAATTGATGCCCCGGCCCAGATAGAGAAAATCCTCGTAAACGGCCAGTTCCGCCGCCAGCTCCGCGTAATGCTGATCGGCTTCGAGCACCTGCCCCACCAGATCGGGCAGGCGGGCAATGTCCGCCGCATGACGGCGCAGGTCGGCCTCTGAGAGCGTGCCGCGCAACTGGCCCAGATACAGCGCCAGCAGGAATTGATCCATCACACTGGCAGTGAAAGCCTTAGTCGAGGCCACACCGATCTCCGGCCCGGCGTGCATGGCGATAAAGCCGTCGGCGATGCGCATGGCCTGGCTGCCGATGGCATTGACGATGCTCCATACCCGCGCACCTTTGGCCCGCGCCTCCTCAATAGCCGCCAGGGTATCGACCGTCTCGCCGCTCTGGGTGATCGCCAGCAGAAACGAGTTCTGATCGATCACCGGGTCACGGTAGCGAAACTCGCTGGCGTAATCGACCTCGACGCTGACGCGCGCCAATTCTTCGATCAGGAACTTGCCGATCAGAGCGCTGTAGGCGCTGGTGCCGCACGCGACGGCGACGATCTTGGTGGTGCGGTGGGCATCTTCCGGCGTCAGACGCAGTTCCGGCAGGTTCACCCGGCCCGTCTCGAAGTCGATGCGCCCACGAATGGTGTCGGTCAGGGCGCGGGCCTGCTCGAAGATTTCTTTCTGCATGAAGTGGCGATACTCGCCCAGTTCGGCGCTCAGCGGGTTCCAGGGGATGTTCACCACACGCGCTAGGGCGGGGGATCCTTCCAACGTTTGGAGCATAATCCCGTCCGCCGTCACGGTCGCCAGTTGGCGGCTGTCCAGGAAGATCAGCCGCCGCGTGTGTTCCAGGATAGCCGGGATGTCGGAGGCGACGAAGTTCTCGCCGTCGCCCAGGCCGAGCGCCACGCCGCCCGCGTTGCCGATGCGCACGGCCACCAGGCGATCCGGCTCGCGGGCGCTGAGGACGACGATAGCGTGCGCGCCCTTCAGGTGATGCATGGCGCGGCGGGTCGCTTCGGTCACGTCCAGCCCGGCGGCGAGGTAGCGTTCCACCAGGTGTACGATCACCTCGGTATCGGTATCGGAGGCGAAGACTGCGCCTTCCTGTCCCAATTCGGTGCGCAGGTCAAGGTAGTTCTCCACAATGCCGTTGTGCACAACAACGGTATCGCCCATCATGCCGATGTGCGGATGGGCGTTGCGCGGGCTGGGTTCGCCGTGCGTGGCCCAACGGGTGTGGCCAATGCCGATACACCCGCTGACGGGGTTTTCGGCCACCAGGCGGGCCAGGTTATCCAGTTTGCCTGCATCGCGTCGCAGGGCAATCGCGCCGTCCTGCACGACGGCCAGCCCCGCCGAGTCATAGCCACGATATTCCAGCCGCTTGAGACCCGCCAGGATGATCGGGGCAGCCTCCTGCGGGCCGACATAGCCGACAATGCCACACATGGGTTTGTCCCTCCGTATGTGGGGATATATCGCAGGGGCACGCCATGACGCGCCTCTACAGAACACATGCGTATGTGGGATGTTCATCACGGCAGGGGAGATTGTCCCGCCCGTTGCCGGGTGGGCATTAGGCACCTGCTTGATTTTTAGGGGAACAACAGGGGTGGTGATGATCACCCCGGCGGCATCCGCTGATTCCTCGATTTTCCCCCGGCGCGCGGGCCGGGGTTAGCTCTGCCCTGCGGCAGGAACCGCCACCTCGTCATCCTCTACTCGTGGAGCAGAGGGCCATGCGCTCTTGTCCCCGCAAGATCGATGTTACGTGATAGGCTACCTCCTGATTGTCAGCAAACCGGATACAGTGGCGCGGATCGTACCCCGTTCGCCGCCGGGAAGCAACTGACCGCGCCTCATTCGCTCAGCCCGGCGACCAGGGTTTCCAGCGCCAGTTCGGGGTCGATCTGGCCGGTCTTGATGCGCCGGTCCAGGTCCAGCAGGCGGCGGTAGATCGCTTCCAGGTCGGCCAGGGTGAAGTTGCGGCTCTGGCGTTCCAGCTTTTCGCCCACGAAGCGGTGCACGTTGAGCGCCTTCACCAGCGCGGGGCCATGTCCCTGCCCGGTGACGAGGTGTTCCTTCGCCTGCAAGAGCAGCCGGAACTGGCGCACGATCATGGCGAACAGGCCCAGCGCCTCGCCGTCGGTCAGCAGACGGCGCAACAGCCGGATTGCCGTCTGGCCGTCGCGCCGGCCGAGCGCATCCACCATGTCGAACACGCTCTGCTCCGGCACATAGGGGGTCAGGGTGGCCACGTCCGCTTCTGCAATGGGCCGCTCACCGCCTGTATAGGCCGCCAGTTTGAACAGTTCGTTGTCCGCCGCGACGAGGTCGTTCCCCACGACCGACGCCAGCGCCTGCACCGCCGCCGGTTCGATCTGCGCGCCGTAGTGTTCGGCCCGCCGCATAATCCACTGTGTCGGGTCTTTGGGCAGGGCGAAGTTCTGAACGTAGCCGCGCGGGTCGGCGGCAGCCGCGCGCAGCACGGGATGTGTTTCCTTGAGCACCTCGCGCTCCACAAAGACCAGCCGCGCCCAGTCCGGCAGGCCGGGAAGCTGCGCCGCGAGCTGGTCGAGCGTATCCTTGCCCGTCTTGCCCGCGCCGGCGCGCGCCAGCCACGACAGCCAGCCCATCACGATAACCAAACGCTTATCGGCCAGAAAGGGCAGCGCCGAGGCCGCGTTCATCACGTCCGCCAGGGTGGCGGTATGCTCGTCGAAGGCGGCAGTGTTGAGGTCTGCCGTCGCGGGGTCGCCCATGCGGGCGCGCATTTTGGCGACTTCTTCCTCGATGCGGAAGACATCATCGCCGTGAAAGACGTAAAAGGTGGGCGCAGGCTTGGACATAACTACCTATACTTCATAAGAAGAAGGACCGTATTTCAGACGATCTTGATCGGGGTGGATGGCTCTATCCCTGCTGCGTGTGGACGTGATGGATGGTCATCCTGCCGCCGCCGAAAGGACCGCTGACCTCGTGGCAGTCGATGCCGGTCACGACCAGGTCGCCGGGATCGCCCAGCGTGGTGATGTGCCGCTGCAAGGCCAGACCCAACGGCTGCGACAGGACCAACGCACCGATGACCATCAGCAGAATGGCAGGAAAGCGTTCGACGTAGCCCTGCCAGCGGCGCGTCCCGGCAGAACCGACGATCCCGGCCAGCGCCGCCAGCGTGCCGGTCGCCAGCAGGTTCGTGCCGCAGTTCGGATGCACTGCCAGCCCGTGCTCGCCCGCGCGCATCCGGCGCAAGGCCTCGGCGACAGCATGGCGGACCTCGTCGGTTTCCAGGTCGCCGTAGAGATAAAAGCCGCCGGGATGGCTGCGTCCCGCCGCACGGAAGTTCTGTCTGCTGCGCGCCAGGATATGAATGGTGGCGTGTTCCAGACCGTGATTGCGTCGCACGCGGCGGATGGGCGGCAGATCGAGAATAGGACGCAGGACAGCAGCAATGTTCTCGATAACGCTCATGGTGGGTTGATCCTCACATTCATCGTCGGCAAGGATTGTAACGGCGGACGGCCTCCGCCGCTACCTGCCGCTACTGCTCGGCAATCCCGAACACCTCGGTCAGCCACGCCGCGATCTCGTCGCGCACGCGGCGGAACACGGCAGGCTGTGCTTCCGGCGGCGCTTTGGCCGGGTCGGTAAAGTCCCGATGCAACCGCACGGCCCTGCCGGGGAAGACCGGACAGGCTTCGGCGGCGCTATCGCAGACGGTGATCACGTAGTCGAAGGGTTGTCCCACGAACTGCGTCATGCTTTTAGAGGTATGCCCGCCGATGTCCACCCCGATCTCGGCCATTGCCTGTACCGCGCCGGGATGCACCTGCCCGGTCGGCTGGCTACCCGCGCTGTAGACCTCGAAGCGATCCCCGGCGCGGGCGCGTAACCAGCCCTCGGCCATCTGCGACCGTGCGGAGTTGCCCGTACACAGGATGAGAACGCGTTGCCTGTCAGACATGAAGTTTTCTCCTATCCTATTCCTCCCACACCGGCAGGGCAACCACGATCAGGCGGTAGCCATTGCCGGTCTCCGGCCAGCAAGTCACGAGGGTAACGCGCTCGTCGTCGCCGGGCAAAATCCAGCGCGCATTCGCCAACCGCTCCTCTACCGTCTGCCATTTCTCCGGCAAAACCATCGTCTGCGCCACAACGTAGCGGAAGGCCTGCCCGCCTGCCTGCAAGATCACCACGTCGCCCGGCACAAGCTCGATCAGGCGGCCAAACACCCGCCCCTCGATGTTGTGGTGCCCGTTGAGCACGGTGTTGCCCGGCTGCCCCGGCGGCGCAGAGGTGTTGTGCCAACCGACTACATAGCCGTCGGGCGTGTCCCATTGGCCGAAGAACTGTCCGTCGATCTCCACAAGCTGCCAACCCACCGGCTGCACGGGCGCATCGAGGGCAATGGCCGGGATCAGGAGGCGGTCCGGCGGGGCAGGTGTGGGCGTATACGTCGCGCTGGCGGTCGGCGTGGCGGTCAGGGAGGGTATCGGCGTAGGCGTGTTCGAGGGCGTTACGGAAAAGGTCGTCGTTGGCGTAAGCGCAGGCAACGCGGTATTCATCGGCGTGACACACGCGCCACCTCCACAGGGGTCCGGCGTGTCCATCGATGTTGGCGTGTCGGAGGGCATGGGGGTCAGGGTGAGTGTGGGAGTAAACGTGGGCGATTCAGAGGGCGTGGCAGACGCCGTCCATGCAGACGTGGGCGACACGGTGTTCGTCGAGGTGGCACATACATCAGCCCGACAGACGTCCGGCGCATCTGTTACCACCGACGTATCCGGCTCGCTGACGGGCAGCACAAAGGCAACCCTCCCGGCGGGCTGGTGTCCCGACGGCGGCGAGAGCGGCATCCCACGCAGGTAGCCCGGCGTCGGCGTGGGAAAGCGGTCCAGATCAAAGGTTACGGTGACGGCGGGCAGTGTCCCCGGCGCGAAGATCAGCCCGGCCAACACCAGCGCGCCCAGGGCGATCAGGGCACTCCCGGCCAGAGCCAGCGCGCGGCTGGGGCGGAAACAAGCGGCAGGCTTCATATTCTTTCTGGAGGGCGCGACCTCGTTCCCCGAATTCCAGCGGTACACGGATACCGCAGACATTTACGGATCGCCCAATGGGATGCTCGCTGGTCAACGGAATATACCCCACACAGACACGACCGGGAGAAAGGCAACGACATTTGCAGGCAAAAAAAGTGACGTTTTGAATGTTCCGCAGGGCCGTCCACAGGTAGTATTTACCCGCCCCTCAGCGGTAAAATAGCTTTCATCAGCGTTTTCGAGAACCAAGTAAGGAGAATCCGCCATGCGTATTGCGGTTCTGACGGGTGGAGGCGATGTCCCCGGCCTTAACCCGGCAATCAAAGCCCTGGTCAACCGGGCCATCGACAACGGCTACGAGGTGCTGGGTATCCGGCGTGGTTGGGCCGGCCTGTTGGAGTATAACCTGGAAGACGAAAGCCAGAACTGGCGCTGCGTGATCCCGCTGGATAAGCAGGCCGTGCGCCGCGTAGACCGCACCGGTGGCACTTTTCTGCACACTTCGCGCACCAACCCCGGCAACGTCAAGCCGAAGGACATTCCTGCCTTTCTGCGTGAGGAGGGCAAGACCTATGACAAGCCGGTGGATTTTACCCCCCATGTGTTGAAGGTCATCGAAAAGCTGGGCATCGATTGCCTGATCCCCATCGGCGGCGACGACACGCTCAGCTTCGGCGAGCGCCTGCACCGCGAGGGTATCCGCGTCATCGCCATCCCCAAGACGATGGACAACGACGTGTACGGCACCGACTACTGCATTGGCTTCTCGACCGCCGTCACCCGCAGTGTGGAATTCATCCACAACCTGCGCACCTCGGCGGGGTCGCACGAGCGCATCGCGGTGGTGGAGCTGTTTGGCCGCAACTCCGGCGAGACCTCGCTTATCTCGGCCTATCTGGCGGGCGTGGACCGCGCCATCATCTCCGAAGTGCCGTTTGACCCGGAAAAGCTGGGCAAGCTGTTGATGGAAGACAAGGAAAACAACCCCAGCAATTACGCGATGGTCGTGGTGTCGGAGGGCGCGCGTCCGATAGAAGGTGCGGTTGTGGAGCGCGGTGAGGAAGACGCCTACGGCCACCGCAAGCTGGGCGGCATCGGTGAGCAGTTGGCCGAGATGCTCAAGAAGATCACCAAGCAAGACATCCTCTATCAACAGGTCGGCTACCTGATGCGCTCCGGCGCGCCGGACTCGCTGGACCTGATGGTGGCGGCGAACTACGCACAGATGGCGATGGGCCTGGTCGAACGCGGCGAGTCGGGCCGGCTGGTGTGCTTGCAGCGCGGCGTCTACAGCGACGTGCCGATCTCGACCCTGTCGCAGGGTCTCAAGCGCGTGAACGTGCCCGAACTGTACGATACCGATCAGTACAAACCGCGCGTGCGCCACGTCTTCGGGATGCCGATGTTCCTGACCTAAGCGTTTAGCCGTTATGCGGTGTGAGGAACCCGGCATTCGTCGTGGATTACATTGCCCGTCAAAAAGAGCATCACGCCGACAACCGCCTCGAAGCATATCTCGAACATCTTGAGGACACGAACCAGCCCCTTTTAGTGGGCTTACCCAAAACGTCGCCGAGGGCTGAAGCCCTCGGCGCATAACAAGCCAGTCTTCAATTCTCAATATGCAGACACACCCGTCAGTCCTTCGCCGGCCCCTTCAGCGCGTCGCCTTCCGGCGGCGGCGGGACGATCTTCACAAAGCGCCGCCGGATCGATGACCACTCGGCAAGCTGGCGGATGCGCGCCGCCGTCTCCGGCTGGTCGGTCTGCTCCAACGCCGCGATGTAGTGTTGCAGTAATCCCTGAATCTGGGGCAGGTCGTTCTCGTCCACCGGAAGGATGCGCACCTTGGCGCCCTTCGCAATGCGCCGCTGCAAGGCCGCCTGATCCAGGCCCATCTCCGGCGTAAGGCACTGGTACACCACGCCGCCGGTCATGCCTGCGAAGCCGTAGGGGCCGGGGTCGCCCAGGATCAGCACGCGCCCGGAGGTCATGTACTCGCAGGCGAAGCCCTTGAGGTTGGCGTGTGTACCGAAGACGCCCATCGTGTCGTCAATCGGCTGCTTCAATTCGCCGCCGAAGATCACGTCTGCACCGGACAGGCGGATGCAGGGCCGGGTGTCGGCGTCGCCCTGGACGATCAGCACGCCGCGCTGCGCGCCGTAGGCGAAGCACTTGCCCACGCTGCCGTCCAACCGCTGGCCCTCGTGATTCAGCCCGCGCATGATGGCGACCCGCCCGCCGTTGGCGCCTTTAGCCGCGCCGTCCTGCGCGCCACCTTCGACCAGGATGTCAAGCTTCTCCATCGTCCAGGCGGCGAAGCCGTTGCCGCCGATGGCCGACGGCCCCAGATTCAGATGCACCGTGTCGATCCGTCCGCCCAGATCGGCGCTGCGGACCAGTTCGCCGGCCAGGTGTGAGCCAAGCACGCGGTCGAAGGCCATCACCTCGTCCTGGTAGGTCATCTCGCGCTCGTCGTCGCGGGCGGCGCGGACCACCTCGTCGGTGATGATGCGTGTCAGGTTGTTGCGCGGGCGGGTCAGGCGGCGCCCCACGCCCGGCTCGGCAGGGGGGCGTTCCCGCATCGGCACGTGCACCAGCGCCGGGGTCAGATCCACCTGATCCAGACATTGCACCTGCTCCAGCAGGTCGGCGCGCCCGACCAGGTCTTGCAGGCGGGTCGCGCCTAACTGGGCGGTGATGCGTCGCAGTTCGTCCCCGATGACGCCAAACACGCGCACAATCGCCTCGACGGAATGCGCGTACTCGCGCGGGACGAAACTCTTGAGGCCCTTTGCCTGGGCCTCCTCCACCGTCTGGATGTGCGTGGTGATGCCGACGTGGCAGGTGCCCTCGTGACACTTGCGGCAGATGGTACAGCCGACCGCGACCATCGCCATCGTGGCGAAGCCGACGCGGTTCGCGCCGAGCAGGATCATCTTCATGGCATCCGCGCCGGTCTTCATGCCGCCGTCGCACCACAGTTCGACGCGGTGGCGCAGCCCGGCGTCGATCAGGGCGCGGTGGGCCTCGATCACGCCGATCTCGGTCGGCAGGCCGACGTATTGCAGCGCGTGGCGGCGGGCCGCGCCGGTGCCGCCGTCATAGCCGCTGACGCTGATCACGTCGGCCCCGGCCTTCGCCACGCCGACGGCGATGATGCCGATCCCCGGCACGACGGGCATCTTCACCGAAACACGCGCCTCCGGGTTGACCGTTTTGAGTTCCTCAATGAGCTGCGCTAGGTCTTCAATCGAGTAGATGTCGTGGTTGTTGGAGGGCGAGATCAGAGTGACATAAGGGCTGGTGCGGCGGGCCAGGGCTACCTTCGGCGTGACCTTCGCGGCGGGGAGCATCCCGCCTTCGCCGGGCTTGGCCCCCTGCCCGATCTTGATCTCGACGATCCAGGCGGAGTTGAGGAACTGCGCGTTGACCCCGAACCGCCCGGAGGCCACCTGCTGTCCGCGATTGCGCTTGTAGGTGTCGTTCATCAGTTCCGGCAGTTCACCGCCCTCGCCGTTGATGCACACGATGTTCAGCCGCACCGCCGACTCGGCGTAGGCGCGATACGAAAGCTCGCCCTGCGAGCCGAACGACATGGCGCTGATCAGGAGCGGCAAGTCGTGAACGCCGATGGAAAGGTCTACCTGCGCCGGGTCTACGGGTGCTGCCGCCTGCTTGAAGCCCAGCACGTGCCGCAGCGTGACGGGCACATCGACGGTCAAGTTGCGATAAGCCTCGATGAATTCGTCCAACGACAGCTCACCGTCCGCCACCGCCTGGGCCTTTTTGTAGAACTTGGGGTAGAAGTGATCCACCTGCGCCAGTTGCGCCCGCGCCTCGCCGCGCAGTTCGGCGGCGCGCATACACGCCTCGCGGTCGAGCCGCTCCCAGGTCAGGCCCACCCGTTCGCTGCCGAAGTAGTTCGGGACGCGCAGGGCAGAAGCCACCTCAGGAGCCAGGCCGACGGCGCTGAACACACGTCCATAGCCGCGCAGTTCGTGGCAGCCGATGGTGGAGATGACCTTTTCCAGCCCGATAGTCAGAGCGCGCAGCAGGCGGCGTTGCAGCCGGACCATCTCAGCGGGGTCACTAATGGCTTTGCCCTTCCTGTCCGCGCCGACGGCAACCGCCAGCATGGCGTAAGGGTTAAGCGCGTCGGCCCCAAAGCCGACGAGCAGCGCCACATCGTGCAGAGAGCGAATGGCCGCGCTGCGCACCACCAGTCCGGTCCGCCGCCGCAGGTTTGGCTCATCGCCGGCCTCGCGCAGGGCGCGGTCAACCACGCCGGTCGCCAAATGTGGATCAAGCCAGCCCAGGCACTCGCGCAGGGCGTCGCCGTCGTCCAGCAGCAGGCATTGGACACCGCCGCGCACGGCCTCGACCGCCTCACGCTTCAGGCGTTCCAGGGCGGCCTGCACGTTTTCGCCGGGATAGACCGCCAGCGCCAGGGTCGCCACACGCCCATTGAACTGCGTCAACAGGTCGTCAATGGTCATTGTGCCAAGCGCATTGGCTATCTCGCGGGCAATCTCCTCGCCGCCGAGGGCAGGATGCCCACCGGACAGCAGCGGCGTTTCCAGCACGGCCAGCACATCGTCCGGCGAAGGAGTCGCGTCAACAGCAGGGCGCGCGCCCACCAGCACACGGGTCGAGAACACCTCGGTCTCGCGCTCGCGGTCGATAGCGGGATTGGTCACGACGGCGACGGTTTCCTTGAAGAAGTCGGCCAAGTTCACGCGGTTGCGGCTGATCACCGCCAGCGGGCCGTCCCAGCCGAGCGAGCCGACCGGGTCTTTGCCGTCCCCGGCCAGCGCCTCGATCTCCGGGCCGTGTTCACGGTTCCAGCCCGCCGCCGCCAGCACGGTCGTATCCACCGGGCGGGCGTTCGGCGCGACGCGGTAGGGTGCGACCAGCACCGCCGTAACGGTCGATTCGGGCAGCAGATCGACCTGTGGAAACTCCCCCCCGAACCCCCGCGCCTCGCCTGCTCTGGTAGCAAGCGGGACAGGCGAAGTGGGCAATGCCTGCCGCACCGCTGCCTGAATCGCCTCCGGGCCGGGGCTGCGCACGAGTCGCCCGCCGCCCGGCCAGCCGGGCAAAGTATCGCTTTCCCAGGCGGACCAGTATTTTTCCGCGATGAACGGCGCTTCGCGCTCGAAGGCGCGGTGCAGCAGATGGCGGCGCATGTCGGCGTGGGTCAGCAGATCGATCTCCCGCCCGCGATTGACGCGCAGGGCGGCCTTTTCGCCGGGGGCCAGCGGACGCGCGTCCTGCACAACGTGCTCCAGCGGCACCACACCGCGCTCCGAACTGAGGATGTATTCCTTTTCGGTCTCGATCAGCCACAGCGGGCGCAGGCCGAGCGCGTCCACGCTGGCGACTACCAGGTCGCCCTGCCGCGCGACGACCGCCGCCGGCCCCTGCGCGTAAGGCCCAAAGGCGTGACGCATTCGGGTGTAGACGCTGCGCATCCCCGACGGCAGATGTTCCACCTCGTGCGGCACCGGCGGAAAAACCATCTCCATCGCCTCGATCAGGTCCAGGCCGTACTTGAGGCACAGCGCGTGCAGGGCGCGGTCCACATCCTGCGAGTCGGAGTTGCCGGGGTCAAGCCGCACGCCAAGCTGTGCGGCTTCCTGGCGAAAGCGCGAAATGGTGTTGATCTCGCCGTTGTGGCCCAACAGCGCAAAGGGCTGCACACGCTCGAAGGTGGAGACGGTGTTGGTGGAATAGCGGGCGTGGCAGAGCGCAATAGCCGTGTCGTAGTCGTGGTCGCGCAGGTCGGGGTAAAAACGCGGCAGGGTTTCCACCGTGCCGCGCACTTTATAGACCACCGTGTAGGTGCTGAGCGAGGTAAAATGAACAGGAAGCGCGGCTTCGAGGGCGGTTTGCACCTCAAAAAGCCGCGCTTCCACATTTTGGCCTGTGGCGCACCCGGCGAATTGCCAGAATGTCGGGGCATTTTGGCGGGCTTGTGGGCCGAGCGCCTCCGGGCGGACACGGCCCGGTTGGTCGAGCAGCAGGCCCAGCCCGGCCTGGTTGAAACGGAGGCTCAGATCGTCGCGCAGAGCGGGCAGGTCCACGCCGGGCGGGAGGAACGCCTGCCCCACCCAAAAGCGCGGATCGGTCACCAGGGAGGAGCGCAGCCCGATCTGGCTAAGGGTCCTGGCCCACAGGCGGCGGGGGATGTCGGTTTGAATGCCGGCGCCGTCGCCCTCGCCGTTGACCAGGCCCGTGCGGTGGCCCATATGGGCCAGCGCGCCCAAAGCACGTTTGAGCGTGCCGTAAGTGCTTTCGCCGCGCTTACGAACGCTGATAAACAGAGCGCAGGCATCGTGCTCTTCGCCGAACGGGGCATCCGGCGGAGTATCGGTACGGATTCCTGGGATGGCGGACATGGCTGTCCCTCCACGATCAGATCATTGCTGGAATAAGCGCGTCCCGGCGGGCGGCGGAAAGGACTCGCCTGCTACGGAACAATGTAATCTTTATCTTAAGGGAAAACCCGGTGCAGAGTCATCTTGTAGGTTACGAGAAAATAATCCCCTGCTATTCGTCCGATTCGCCCAAACGCAGCGGCAAACCCAATACGAAGGCGCGGGTTTTCAGCGCCGGGGAATCAATTCCCCGGCTACGGATGGAAAGTCCACTGAAGTGGACGGCCGTCCACGATCTCGACCGGCGTTGCCGGTCCGCTTGAGCGGACTGTGCGGACTGCGCCGGGGGCTTTGAACCCCCGGCGACCGAGGCAGACACAGTCGTTTTTGAAACCCGTACATGGGGTCAGGAATCACGCCGTCACGCCATGACGCGCGTCGATGTCGCCCTCGTACATGATCGCCGCGTGGCCGCGCTCCCGCGTGTTGATGCGGATCACCTCGTCCACCGGATACACGTAGATCAGGCCGTCGCCGTCCGCGCCGGTGTAGGCGGCGTTCAAAATCGCCTCGACCGTCGCCGGCACGTTCTCGTCGCTCAGGAGGATATTCACCTGGGCGCGCGGGGTCAGATCGACGTGGACCGAACCGCCGTTGTGCCGGTTCATGCGCACCTGTAACTCGCGCCCGCGCCCGCGCACCGAGGAGATGTTGAACCCCATGATGCCCAGGTCGAACAGGGCGTGTTTGACGGCATCGATCTTTTCTTCTCGGATGATGGCCTCGATTTTCTTGGTCATGCCCGATCCTTAATTCTGAGCGCCTTTTCGCGCCGCACGTCGATGTCGTCCTCGTACATGAGGGCGTCATGGCCGCGCTCGCCCGTGCTGATGCGCACCACGTCCTCCACCGGGTAGATGAAGATCATGCCGTCGCCTTCTTCGCCGGTGTGCGCGCCCCGGCGGATAGCGTCTACCGCCGCCTCGACGTTGTGATCGCTGAGGACGATGTTGATCTGCACGCGCGGCAGTAGGTCTACCACATAAGAGCCGGTGCGCCAGAACAGCCTGACGCCGCCCTGCCGCCCGCGCCCGCGCACCTGCACGACGTTCAACCCGACGATGCCGATGGCCGACAGGGCTTCTTTCACCGCGTCGAGTTTTTCTTCCCGAATGATAGCTTCGATTTTCCTGGTCATGGCATTTGCTCCCGTAAAACTTGCGTTCGTTCAAAAGCCCGGTATTTCAACGCCGCTTCGCCTTTCCTGCCGGGAAGGCTTTTCACGCAGTAGCGGCGGAATGCATTCCGCCGCTACTCCCGGACAGCGAGATCAGTCCCCGACCGCCGACGATTCCTGCCGGAGCGCCTGCGCCTCAGCGCGGGTGAGCGGCGCGCGGGCCTCCCCGATCAGCGCCGCCGGAGGGCTGAACGCATTGGAGGCTTCGGGGTAGTTCGCCATGCCGTGCTGATACACGTCCAGGCCGATGATCTCCGCCTTGCGCGGCACGCGCAGGCCGTAGACAAGCTTGAGGGCGAAAAAGATGGCGCTCATGCTGGCAAGCACGAAGCCCCCCACCGCAACCACACCGACCGCCTGAATGCCCAACAATTCCGGGCCGCCGCCGTAGAACAGGCCGCTGCGCCCCAGGCCGTTCGGGTTGACGGCGAACAGACCGATGGACAGCGTTCCCCACACCCCGCAGAACAGGTGCACCGGGATCGCGCCCACTGGATCGTCGATCTTGAGGCGGTCCAGCAGCAGCACCCCCAGGTAGACGATCACGCCTGCCGCCGCGCCGATCAGGATGCTATCGAGCGGCGAGATCCAGGCGCAGGGCGCAGTAACGGCCACCAGCCCGGCCAGCGCGCCGTTGAGCGCCCAAGGAATCTGCCACGAGCCGCTTTGCAGATAGGCGATGAAGATCGCCACGCAGGCGGCGGCGCAGCCCGCCAGGGTGGTGTTCACGGTGATCAGGGCGATGGACTGCATGGCGGAACTGCCCCAGGCCATCTCCCCGACGGCGGCCAGGGTGCTGCCGGGGTTAAAGCCGTACCAGCCCAGCCACAGGATGAACGTGCCCAGTGTGGCGAGCGTCATGCTGTGACCTACCACCGGGTTGACGCCTTTCTCGGTGTATTTGCCCAGGCGCGCGCCCAGGATGAGCGTGCCGACCAGCCCGGCCCAGCCGCCAACCGAATGCACGACGGTCGAACCGGCGAAGTCGGCAAAGCCCAGTTTACCCAGCCAGCCGCCGCCCCAAATCCAGTGTCCGACGATGGGGTAGATCAGCCCGCCCATCAGGATGCTGTACACCAGGTCCGATTTGAAATCCGTGCGCTCCGCCATCGCCCCGGTGGTGATGGTCGAGGCGGCGGCGGAAAAGGCGAACTGGAAGAAGAAGAACGCCAGCGTGGGAATCCCGTACATCGTCTCTGGGATGCCGCGCAGAAAGAAGTACTCCGTCCCGAACAGGTCGTTGCCCAGGCCGAACATCAGGGCAAAACCCGTCGCCCAGAACACGACGCCCGTCACGGCGGTGTCGATAAAGTTCTCCAACAGCGTGTTGATGGTGTTCTTGCTGCGGATCGACCCGGCTTCCAGAAAGGCGAAGCCGGACTGCATGAAGAAAACGAGCGCGCCCGTCAGCAGCACCCACATGGTGTTGATCGCCATGCCGTAGTCGGGCGTGTCTTGTCCGCCTTGCGCGAAGACGACATTGGGAAAAACCAGCGTGACCAGGCCGGTACACAACGCGATGAGATAAAAACGACGCAGCCAAATTCTCTTTTTCATCATTGTCCCCCTTGCCCGCAGGCAATCCAGGCGGATGTAACTTAAGCCTCATGCTAAGGGAAATCGGGAGGCGGTTCTACGGGCAACTTGTGCGAAGTTCGGAGGCCGAATGCGGGTTATTTTGACGAATGCAGTCCGCATAAGCCGCGTTGTGGGGTCTGTACAGGCCAGGCCAAAATGCCGGGTGGGTAGGAGCGGGACACGCCTGGCCCTGACCACAAAAACCCCGAACCCACTTGCATAAAAACCGGACCTAGTGTATAATATTGGACAACGTGTACAATATCGAGCACAGCGTGCAGTTTATCACGCTGCCCCAAAGCCATGAGCACGAACCGCCAGGAACGCCGCAAACAGCAAACCCGCCAGAAGCTCCTTGACGCCGCGCGCCGCCTGATCTCCAGCCGGGGCTACGAAGCGACCGACGTGCTGGACATCACCGAGGCGGCAGACGTGAGCAAGAGCACCTTCTATCTGTACTTCAAGGACAAAGAAGACCTGACCCGCGCGCTGATCATGGCAGGCTTCGACGACCTGCACGCCCGCATCGACGCGGTGCTGTCCGACGGTGTGGGGCCGCCTCAGGTGGGAGAAACCCTGCGCGCGGCCTTTCATTATGCCGCCGAAAACCGCGACGTGTTCCGCATCATGCTCGGCAGCCGGGCGTCGGCGGAACTCAGCCTGCTGGCCTTCAACTACTACGCCGCTGTGTTGGAAGAAAACCTGGCGCGCGCCGAACTGGCCGCCAGGGTGGTGGCGCTGCCCGGCGGCCTGCTGGCCCAGTTCGTGGCGGGGGCGGTCGTCCGGCTGGCGACGTGGTGGCTGGAAGACGATCACGGCCTGTCGGCGGACGAGATGGGCGACATCACCTACCGCCTGCTGACCGAAGGCGTGCTGAACAAAAGTTTTGAGTTGTGAGTTGGAAGTTGCAATGCAGGTCGAGACAGCGGCTGTCAGTCCACTTCAGTGGACTTTACATCCGTAGCCGGGGACTTGAGTCCCCGGCGCTCAAAACCCGCACACCGGGTCAGGTGTTGCCGAAGTTGATCGCAGACGATCAAGAACTGAGAGAGTCGTATGATCGAGCGCATCTTTGAATCGTTAGGCCGTCGAACGGCCCGCCACCACTGGCCGATCATCCTGGCCTGGGCTGCCATCGCCATCCTGGTAGTGTTGCTGGCCCCTAACCTGGATCAGGTGTCTTCCAGCGACATGCGCGACATGCTGCCCACCAACGCGCCGTTCAGCCAGGCCGAGGCAACGCTACGCGCGCGCTTCCCCGACGAATCGGCCAGCGGCAGCGCCGCTCTGGTCCTGGAAGCGCCGGACGGCGTCCGGGATGAAGCTACCTGGGCGGCCCTGACCGCGCTGACGGACTGGTTGAACAGCAGCGACGCGCCGGACAACCTGACCCACGTTACTTCTCCGGCAGGCGATACCCCGCTGCTGGCCGACGCCCTGGTTTCGGAAGATGACCAGGCGGCGATCATCCTGCTCAAGTTCAACACCGACTCGCGCGCCCCGGCGACGGTGGACGCGCTGGCGCGCATCCGCGCTTACCTGGCGGAACATCTGCCGTCTAACGTGCGCGCCTACATCACCGGCTCCAGCCCGGTCGTGATCGACTATACAACGGCGACCATGCACAGCGTGGATCGCACTACCGGCGTCACGGTGGTGCTGGTGGTGCTGATCCTGCTGCTGGTGTACCGCTCGCCCGTCAGCCCGGTAGTGCCGCTGATCACCGTCGCGGCGTCCTACCTGATCAGCCGGGGCGTGATCGCGTGGCTGGGCGCCAGCGTGATGCGGATTTCGTCCTACACGCACGTGATGCTGATCGTGGTGCTGTTCGGCGCGGGGACGGACTACTGTCTGTTCCTGATCAGCCGCTTTCGGGAAGAACTGGCGGCAAACCGGGAACCTTCCCCCCCATCCCCCTCTCCGCTCGCAGAGCGGGGGAGTCGGTCAGGGGTGGGAGCCGCCGTCGCGCAGACGGTGCACCGCGTGGGCGAGACGATCACCAGCAGCGCCGGGACGGTGATCGTCGGCTTCGTGACGATGGCCTTCGCGGAAATGGGACTGTTCCGCACCAGCGGGCCGGCCCTGGCGGTCGGCGTGGTGGTGGTGCTGCTGGCCGGGCTGACGCTGACCCCGGCGCTGCTGGCAACGATGGGCGAGCGGGTCTTCTGGCCGCGCAAGGCCGCACACCGGGAAACGGGCCGCTTTTATGCCCGCCTGTCGCTGCTGGTGTCGCAGCGCCCCGTGCTGGTGATCGCGGTGGTGGGGCTGGCGCTGGCGCCGCTGGCCCTCTACGCCACCGGGCAGCGCACGACCTATGACCTGTTGGGCGACCTGCCAAAGGAGTTTGAATCGCGCGCGGGGTTCGAGGCGCTTTCGGCTCACATGGACGGCGGGCAGATGCAGCCGGTGAACGTGGTGATCGAGGGCCTCGATCCGCAGACCGCCCTGGCCGAGATCGCCCGCTGGACCGAGGCCATCCGCGCCGTGCCGGGCGTGGCCGACGTGCGCAGCCTGTCCGATCCACTGGGCCGCGCCAACGCCGACCTGCAAGGGCTGACGAGCATCCCACGCCAGCTTTCTCTGGCGGCGGACCTGCTGGGCCGCCTGGGTGCGGGGGAAGGCGCGGCGTCGATCACGCGGGAACAGCTTTCCCTGGCGCTGGCGGCGCTGCCGTTTTTCCAGGATTACCTGACCATGCTGGAGACGGATTATCCGCAGATAGCAGGGAACGCCGACCTACAGGCCGTGCGCGAAGCCATCGCCGCCCTGCCCGTCGCCGCGCTGACCGGTCGGTTGAGCGAGTCGGTGGGCACGCTGCGGGAGCACCTGTCTGCGCTGGCCGAGACGTTTGCCGGGATTGAGAACGCCACCTACCTGCCGGAGTCGCTGCCGGAAGAGTTGACGGCGGCCCTCGGCGGCCAGGACATCCTGGCGACGCTGACCGAACGCTACATCACGGCGGACCGCACCGCCGCGCGCTTCGAGGTCATCATGGCGGGCAACCCGTTCGGCGAGACGGCGATGGACGCGATCACGCAACTGCGCGGCATGATCCCCGGCGGGGTCAGCGCCGTCAGCGGCCTGCCCGCCGTGATCACCGACCTGCGCGACACCATGCAGCGCGACACGCTGCGCGCCTTCACCTTTGTGCTACTGGGCGTGTTCGCGGTGCTGCTCTTCTTGCTGCGCGCGCTGGTGGCCCCGATCTATCTGATCCTGACGATCCTGCTCAGCTACGGCGCGACGATGGGCATCACGCGGCTGGCGTCGTCGCTGGTGTTCGGCGCCGACGCGCTGACATGGTGGGTGCCGTTCTTCATGCTGGTGGTGCTGATTGCGCTGGGGATGGACTACAACATCTTTCTGATGGGCCGCGTGCGCGAGGAAGCGCACCAACACGGGATGCGCGAAGGCGTCCACCAGGCCGTGATCACCACCGGCGCGATCATCACCTCGGCAGGCATCATCATGGCCGGGACGTTCTCCGCCATGATGTCCAGCACCATCACGGGACTGGTGCAGTTGGGCTTCGCGGTGGCGGTGGGCGTGCTGCTGGATACGTTCGTCATCCGCACGGCGCTCGTCCCGGCCATCGCCGTGCTGCTGGACCGCTGGAACTGGTGGCCACGCCGCGCGCCGCAGTCCGCCGCGCCCGCCGAGGGCGAGCCTGCCGGAGCACGGGTCGAGGTCGCCGGAGATTGAGTACTCTGGCGCGCGTCTGCTGCACGCTCAAGAGGCCTGTCCGGCCTCAGTCGCTCGCCCCGGCTGACGGTGTCAGGACAGGCCCACAGGGAGAAGAGCCAGCCGCTGAGCCGGCGCGCTATCCCAAGTCCACGCCCAGGAAGCGGTCCAGCAGGCGCCGCCGCCAGATGAAGCGCAGCGCCGCCGCCCACGCCAGCGCCACCCCGACGATGATCGCGTAGTCCACCGCCCGCAGCAGCCGGATTTCAAAGAAGGCGCGCAACTCCGGCACGGCCAACACCGCCACGAACAACACCAGCATCAGCACAGCCATCACGCTCGGCCTGCGGTCGCCGCTGAGGGCGTCTCCACCGGTCCAGAAGGGCGTCGGCGGCTCGACGAACGGCAGCAGCAGCAGGCCCATCAGGATCGTGGCGGTGGTCAGGGCAGAGCGCGCCGCGTCCTGGGCGGCGTCCCAGGCGGCCTGGGCTTCCGCCGCGCCGCCGGACGGGAAGTAGTTCCAGAAAAAGAAGAGCAGATAGACCGCCAGCGCCGCCAGGGCAATCGTGACCGACGCCGGGAGGACGAAGCGGATCACCGAGCGGATCAGGCTGCGTCGGCGCGCCGGGCCGGGGCGCGACCACGCCGCCAGCAGCAGCGTGGGGATGCCCACCGTGAGCAGCGTGAGCAGCGTGCCGTGCTTGGGCGTGAAGGGAAAGCCCAGTTCGATCACCGCGACGGACATGATCAGCAGCGCCACATAGCCCACGCGCGTCAGGAACAGGCGGAAGATGTCTTGCATCCCGTTGACGATGCGCTGCCCTTCGCTGAAAGCCGTCGGCAGCGCGCCGAACGAGTCGTTGAGCAGCACGATGTCCGCCACGCCGCGCGTGGCCTGGCTGCCGCTCTGCATAGCGATGCCGAGGTTGGCCTTTTTGAGCGAGAGCACGTCGTTCACGCCGTCGCCGATCATGGCGACGTAGTGCCCGCGCTGGCGCAGGGCGTCCACCAGCCGTTCCTTCTGCTGCGGCGTGATGCGCCCGAAGATGGTCGCGTCTGCCGCCGCCTGGGCGAACTGCGCCTCGTCCATCCCGTCCAGTTCCAGGCCCGAAACCGCCTGGGCGCTCCCGTCCAGCCCGGCCTGCTTGGCCAACGCCGCGACGGTGTGCGGGTTATCGCCGGAGATGACCTTGAGGCGGATGCCCGCCTGGGCAAACCCCCGGATCGCGGCCTCTGCCTCGGCGCGCAGTTCGTCCTCGAAAACGAGCGTCCCCAGCGGGATCAGGCCGTCGGGCAGGCGAGGCGCGTCGCCGTCGTGCAGGGGCGCGGGATCGGGGCGGCTGGCGAACAGCAGCACACGCAGCCCCGCGTCGGCCCATTCGGCGATCTGGCGGTCCAGGTCTGCGCCGGGCCAGTCCACGTGCGGACGGAGCATCTCTGGCGCGCCGAGCACGTACACGCCGCGCAGGTCGTCCGTGTCGAAACACAGGGCGCTCCACTTGCGCTCGGAGGAAAACGGCACTTCTTCGCGGAGGGGCCGCTTTTGCCCGCCCAGCGCCGCCTGGACCGCCTCGGAGGTGCGGTTGCCGCCGGACGCGCTGGCGGCGAAGTCGCCCAGCAGGCGTTCCAGGTCGGCCCTGTCCAGGCCCTTGCAGGGATGAACGTCGCGCAGGCGGATGCGGTTGGCGGTGAGCGTGCCGGTTTTGTCCATACACAGCACGTCCACGTTGCTGAGCGACTCGACGGCGTTGGCCTGCTGGATCAGCGCGCCGCGCCCGGCCATGCGCACCGCGCCCATCGCGTAGGCAACGGTGATCATAAAGAACAGGCCGTTGGGGATCAGCCCGGCCACCACCGCCGCCATCTTGACACTCTCGGTCAGCGGCGTGCCCTCGATGATCACCGCGATCACCAGCAGCAGGCCGAAGAAGCCCACCACCAGGATCAGCAGGCGAATGACCAGGTTAGTGTCGCGCTGGAGGGGCGTGAGTTCCTGGCGAAAGGCGCGGGCGCTGGTCGTGAGGCGGTTGGCGTAGCTGTCCGCGCCGACCTTCTGCGCCTCATAGCAGGCCCGCCCGTTGACGGCGAAACTGCCGGACAGCACCGTATCCCCGGTGCGCTTGGGGACGAGGTCCGATTCGCCGGTCAGCAGTGACTCATCCACGTCCACGTGCCCCTCGCCGATCACCTGCCCATCCACGAGGATCTGGTCGCCGGGGCCGACCACCAGCACGTCGCCCAGCACGATCTCCGACGGGTCCACCGTCTTTTCCTGCCCCTCGCGGATAACGGTGGCCTTGGGGCGCGTCAGCAGGGCGATGCGGTCCAGCTTGCGCTTGGCGCGAATCTCCTGCGCCACGCCGACCACGACGTTCATCAACACCAGCCCCACGCTCAGCAGGGCGTCGCTGTAGAGCCGCAGCAGCACCATGACGGTGCCGATGCCGAACAGCACAAAATTGACGAAGGTCAGCAGGTTGTCGCGCAGGATGTCGGCGTAAGTGCGGCCCGTCTGCACGCGGACGTTGTTGCCCTGCCCGCGCGCGCGGCGGGCCAGCACTTCGCTCTCGGAAAGGCCCCGGATGGTGGTCATGGAGCGGTCAGCCTTCAGCAGTCAGCAAGCGATTGTAACGTCGGCTTGAAGCCGACGCTACCCAGGTATACCGCGCAGCAGGGACGACCGGCCGGTCGCCCCTACAAAATTTACCTCTTTCTGCCTCTCCTGCTCAGCAGATGCGCGGAAGCTGCTCCCCGCTGAGCATATCCACCAGGCGGCTGGCCCCGATGGCGCTGCGCAGCGTCACCACGCCGGACGTGTGCGCCGCCACCTGTCCGATCCGCACCGCGCCCGCGCTCACGGGATCGGCGCGCAGGATGTCCAGGGCGCGGTCGGCATCCTGAGGGGCGACGAAAGCGACGAACCGCCCCTCGTTCGCCACGTAGAGCGGGTCCAGGCCCAGAATTTCGCACGCGCCGCGCACGTCCTCGCGCACAGGGATGGCGCGCTCCTCGATCTCGATGTGCAGGCGCGCCGCCTGCGCGATCTCCACCAGCGAGGTTGCCAGCCCGCCGCGTGTGGCATCGCGCAGGCAGTGGACCGCGATCCCGGCGTCCAGCAGCTTAAGGACCGGCGCGGCCAGCGGCGCACAGTCGCTTGTAATAGCGCTCTCGAAGGCCAGCCCCTCGCGCACGGCCATCACGGCGATGCCGTGCTTGCCCAGGTCGCCGCTGAGCAGCACCGCGTCGCCGGGCCGGACCTCAGCGGGGCCAATGGGACGGTCGTGTTCCAACAGGCCGATGCCCGCCGTATTGATGTACACGCCGTCGCCCTTGCCGCGATCCACGACCTTCGTATCTCCGGTGACGATCTGTACACCCGCCGCTGCTGCTGCATCCTGCATGGAGCGGACCACGCGCCACAGCGTATCCATCGGCAGCCCTTCTTCGAGGATGAACCCGGCGCTCAGGAACAGCGGGCGCGCACCGCACATCGCCAGGTCGTTCACGGTGCCGTTGACGGCCAGCGCGCCGATGTCGCCGCCGGGGAAAAACAGCGGACGCACAACGTAGGAATCGGTGGAAAAGGCCAGCCGCGCCCCGCCTAACGTGAAGATCGCGCCGTCGTGTCCCTGAGCGAGCAATGGATTGTCGAAAGCCGGGGCGAACATGCGCCCGATTAGGTCGTGCATCAGCTTGCCGCCGCTGCCGTGCGCCAGCAAGACCTGCGGATACTGCGCGATGGGTATTGGGCAGGAGAGGGTGAAATCTTCGGGCAGGGGCATAGGTGATCCTCACCAGTTACGCTGTTGTGGATTCCAACGGTACACGGATGACACGGAAAAGCGCGGATTCACACAGATTTTTCAGAGCCAAAAAGTCGTGTCTATCCGTGCCATCCGTGCTATCCGTGCGCCATTGGAATCGGGCCAATTCCAACGGGAATCTCATCGTTCGGGCGTTGCCTGCCGCCGGTAGCGGTAGTAGGCCGCACACGCGCCCTCGGACGAAACCATCGTCGCGCCGAGGGGGTGCTCCGGCGTGCAGCGCGTCCCGAAGGCCGGGCAGTCCTGTGGGCGCACTTTGCCTTGCAGCACCAACCCGCTCAGGCAGTCCGGCGATTCCTCAGCGGTCACGTCGTGCAGGCCGAAGCGCCGTTCGGCGTCGTAGGCGGCGTATGCCGGGCGCAGGCCCAGGCCGCTATGAGGAATCTCCCCGATGCCGCGCCACTTACGCGGCACCACCTGAAATACCCGGCGCATGATCTGCTGCGCGGGCAGGTTGCCCTCACGCTTCACGGCGCGGCTGTACTGATTCTCCACCTCGGCGCGGCCCGATTCCAACTGCCGGACGGTCATCAGCACGCCCTGGAGGATGTCCAGCGGCTCGAAGCCGGTCACGACGATGGGCACACGGTATTTTGCCGCCAGCGGCTCGTACTCAGTCCAGCCCATGATCGCGCAGACGTGCCCCGCCGCCAGGAAGGCCTGCACGCCGCAGCCGGGCGCACTCAGGATCGCTTCCAGGGCGGGCGGCACACGCACATGTGACACCAACAGGGAAAAGTTCTCCACGCCCTGTTGGGCGGCCTGAACCACCGCCATCGCATTGGCGGGGGCGGTCGTCTCGAAGCCGACGGCGAAAAAGACCACCTGCCGCGCCGGGTTCTCTTTCGCCAGTTTGAGCGCGTCCAGCGGCGAGTAAACGATGCGCACATCCCCGCCCGCCGCCTTGACAGAGAGCAGGTCGCGCCCGCTGCCGGGCACGCGCAGCATATCACCAAAGGAGCAGAAGATCACCTCCGGGCGGGCAGCAATCGCCAGCGCCCGGTCGATCTGTTCCAGCGGCGTCACGCAGACCGGGCAGCCGGGGCCGTGCAGCAGGGTTACGCCGGGGGGCAGCAGTTCGTCCACGCCGAAGCGCACAATGGCGTGCGTCTGCCCGCCGCAAACTTCCATAATCGTCCAGGGCCGCGTGACCGTCGCCGCCAGCAGGTCGGCGTAACGGCGGGCGGCGTCGGGGTCGCGGTATTCGTCGATGTATTTCATAAAGCCGTCAGCTTTCAGTAGTCAGCAGACCCAATGTGCAGGTTTTCAACGCCGGGGACTGAAGTCCCCGGCTACGGACGTAAAGTCCACTGAAGTGGACTGACATTCGTCGTCTTGCCCGACATTGTAGTCCGGTAGTCCGCTTCAGCGGACTTTGCAGATTTAGCCGGGGGTTTGAACCCCCGGCGACCGGGTCAGACATGGCCGTTGTTGAAACGCGCAGATTGGGTCAGCAGTCAGCATTCAAGATCACTCACTGATCGCTGAGTGCTGATCGCTCTCCTCCAGCTCGCCCAGTTCCTCGATCTGGCGCAGGTAATCCATCGTCTCCATCGCCTCAGCCTCGTCTACGACGCTGATGGCAAAGCCGACGTGTGCCAGGATGTAATCGCCGACCTGCGCTTCCGGCGTATAGGCAAGATTGATCTCCTTGACAATACCGCCGAACGAGACGCGCCCGATCCGGTTCAGCGGGTCGTCAGCGACGCTGATACTTTCGATCCTGCCCGGTATAGCGAGGCACATGGTTCACGCTCCCTTATGCTTGAACTCCGTCTGCCAACACACCGTCTATATCTACCCAGAGACGCATTCATTCCCCTCGTATTTGTAATGCGGCAACAGCCTGCCCCAGGGCGATACCGCCGTCGTTGGGCGGGACGCGCCGGTGCCAGACCGGATGGAAGCCCTCCGCTTGCAGGCGACGGACCGTGCGTTCGGTCAGGTAGCGGTTCTGGAAGCAGCCACCCGTCAGCGCCACAACCGGTTCGCCCACGCGCCGCGCCACCGCGATGATCATCTCCACCAGCGTATTGTGGAACCGCGCGGCGATTTCGCCAACCGAGACGCCGCACCGCACGTCATCGAGGACGGCGCGGATAGCCGGTTCCCAGTCGAGGACGAGAGGCGTAGTGGCCCTCACTCCCGCACCCTCGCCCTGAGGGCGCGGGGAAAGAGGCGTCAGGGCAAAGTCGTAATGCGCGTCGGTGTCCACGCCGTCCAGCGCGAATTCGAGTTCCATCGCGGCCTGCCCCTCGAAGGCGACGCGCTGCCGTAGCCCGATCAGCGCGGCTACGGCGTCGAACAGCCGCCCGGCGCTGGACGTGATCGGCGCGTTGAGGCCCTTCGATAGCATGGTTCGCAAGATGGCAAGTTCATTTCGCGCTACCCCCAGAACCGCCCCAACATACCCCGCCTCTACCCCTTCCCCGCCGACAGACAGGGGCGAAGTGAACGGCCCATCTCCCCAAATCTCGTACAGCACGCCCAACGCCGAACGGCGCGGCTCCTTCACCGCCTGATCGCCGCCCGGCAACCGAAAGGTGCGCAGATGCGCGGCGCGGGTGAAGCCGCCGTCGTCTACACGCAGGAATTCGCCGCCCCAGATCGTGCCGTCTGTGCCGTAGCCGGTGCCGTCCCAGGAGACGCCCAACGCCGGGCCGGAGAGGCCGTTTTCCGCCAGGCAGGCCAGCACGTGGGCATGGTGATGTTGCACGCGCACGACCGGCAGGCCCATCGACTCGGCGGCCTGGGTAGAGCGGTAATCCGGGTGCAGGTCGCAGGCGACGGCGGCGGGATGCAGGTCGTAGAGGCGCTGCAAATCGGCGCTCACGCGGCGGAAGGCGTCGTCGGCCTGGGGCGTGTCCAGGTCGCCGATGTGTTGGCTGATGAAGATGTGGTTTCGATTGGACACAGCGACGGCGTTCTTAAGGTGCGCGCCGAGGGCCACAATCTCACCTGCGCCTGAGTTCTCTGCACCCTTCCCCGCCGCGTGGGGGAAGGGCCGGGGATGGGAGGGAATTTCCACCGGCAGGGGCGCATAGCCGCGCGCCCGGCGGATGAGCTGCACATCACCCAGCAGCACCCGCGCTACCGAGTCGTCCACGTGGCGGGCAATCGGGCGGTTGTGCATCAGAAAGAGGTCCGCGATCCCGGCCAGCCGTTCCAGGGCTTCGCGCTCGTCGGTACAGATCGGCTCATCGGAGCGGTTGCCGCTGGTGGCGACCACCGGAAAGCCCAGTTCGGCCATCAGCAGGTGGTGCAGCGGCGTATAGGGCAGCATCACGCCGAGATTCGGGTTGCCGGGAGCAAGGCTGGATGCCAGGGACTGAAGTCCCCGGCTAAGAAACTCAGGTCCTCCGGACTTCTGGGCAATCAGCCCGGCGGGCCTTTCGTCCTCAGCCCCGGACTTCAGTCCGGGGCGGCTGCGCCGCAACAACACAATCGGCGCTTCCGGCGCGGTGAGCAGGGCCGCTTCCGCCTCGGAAACGTCGCACACGGCGCGCACGCTTTCTAGGGCAGGGAACATCAGCGCGAAGGGCTTTTCCTCACGGCCTTTGCGCGCCCGCAGCAGGCGAACCGACTCGTCGTTCCGGGCGTCCACGATCAGATGGAAGCCGCCCAGCCCCTTCACCGCCACGATCTGCCCCTGCCGGATCGCTTCCGCTGCCTGAACCAGGGCGTCGTCGTGCGTCGCCAGCGTCACGCCGGACCCGTCCCATAGTTCCAGGTGGGGGCCGCAGACCGGGCAGGCGTTCGGCTGGGCGTGAAAGCGGCGGTCCAGCGGATTCTCGTATTCGGCGCGGCAGGCGGGGCACAGCGCAAAGCCCTTCATCGTCGTGTTCGGACGGTCATAGGGCAGCGCCTCGATGATCGAAAAGCGCGGGCCGCAGTTGGTGCAGTTGATGAACGGGTAGCGGTAGCGGCGGTCGGCGGGATCGAACAGCTCGCGCAGACAGTCCGGGCAGATGCCCAGGTCCGGCAGGATCAGCGCCGTCTTGCTGCCGTCCGCGTCGCTGTGGCGGATCTCGAAAGTCACATAGCCGGCAGGGGCAAGCCGTTCGACCTCAACGGCCTGGATCAGGGCGTGCGGGGGTTTGTCTTGCTGCACACGGTGCAGGAAGGACTCCAGGCGCGTGGGATCGCCTTCGACCTCGATCACCACCCCCTGGGCGGAGTTGTTCACCCAGCCTGCGAGATTCAAGTCGGCTGCCAGACGATAGATGAAAGGGCGAAAGCCCACCCCCTGCACCGCACCACGCACCAGTACACGCGCGCGGCGGACATTTGCATCGTTGATCACGTTACACCTGTACCCTGCCAACAGGAGCCGGGCACCCCTGCAACACGGCGGTATTATAGATCGGAACCAATCGGAGTGAATATGTCGAAGATCATGCTTCCGGCGCGCCGGATGTCGTCTGCTGCTACCGGAACGACGGCTACAATCGTCACCCTCCCACATGACATAACACACTACAGCACAAGCAGGCAGAGGTTTAGCATTGGGTGTTGGTTTGTTCAAAATTTCACAACACACCATACAAACTGATGATAGATGTAACCTTGTAGGTTGCAGATAGTATGGTTAAATAGGACTAGAGGAAGCAACAATGTCGGAATGGCTGATGCTGATCCTGGTGGTCACGGCGCTGGGCTGCGCGGTCCAGGCGATCCGCACGCCGCGCCTCCTCCATGCGGCGCTGTGGTTGGCGGGCGCCAGCGCGCTGGTCTCACTGATTCTGTACGGGCTGGGCGCGCATGAAGTCGCCGCCATCGAACTCAGCGTCGGCGCGGGGCTGGTGACGGTGCTGTTCGTGTTTGCCATCAACATCGCCGGTGATGAAGGCCCAGGCGGGCGGATCGTCGTCCCGCGCTGGCTGGCGTGGGGTGCAGTCATCCTGGCGGGCGCGTTATTGCTCATCACCGTGCTGCCGCTGCCGGGCAATGCGCCGTCGCCCGAACAAACGGCCACCTTCGCCGCCGCGCTGTGGGAAGATCGCGGCCTGGATGTGCTGGTGCAGATCGCGCTGATCTTCGCCGGCGGGCTGGCCGTGCTGGGCCTGATCGGGGACTCCAGAGTAGCCGAACACACGGCGGCCCATCCGGGCAAGGCCATCGAGGCCATCGCGGCGCGCACGAACGGCAGGTCGTCTGCCACTGCGCCGCAGGCGGTGAAAACCGAAACGGACGTTGAACCGATTGCGCCGGAGACGCAGGTTTCCGGTTAAATGCACCGTCCCGCTGCGGCGGGCGCGGTTGGACAGGCTGTTTCCCCATTCACCGGGATAGACCATGCCTGTCTGGCCGGGGCCAGGTTCCCCGGCAACACGCGGACGAGGTGGACGCTCAGGAGAACACACATGTCTTTCTCGCTGGTCGAAATCGGCGTGGTCGGCGTGGTCGGCCTGCTGGCGATTGGCCTGTACGGCCTGCTGGCCGTGCGCAATCTGATCAAGGTGATTGTGGCGCTGCAAATCCTGGTCAAGGGCGCGCTGGTGGCGCTCGTGCTGGCCGGGCACGCCAGCGGACAGATGAACCTGGGCCAAAGCCTGGCGATGACCGCCATCGTTGCGGATACGGTGGTCGCGGCGGTGGCGCTGGCCCTGGCGGTGCAGGTGCGCCGCCGCATGAACACGCTCGACGTGCAGGCACTCTCGAAGTTGAAGGGATAGTCGCATGACCGGATTGTTGATCGCGCTCACGATTGGCCTGCCCTGGATCGGGGCGGTGGCCGTCTGGGCGGTGGGCGATTACCGCGCCCGTTTGCAGCACCGCCTGGCCGTCGGCTTCGCGGTGAGCGCGGCGGTGACGGCGCTGTTGCTGCTGACCGCCACGACCGACGCGGTGGAACTGCGGCTGGTCGTGGGCGGCATCTTCGGAGATTTCACGTTCGTGCCGGACGGGCTGGCGGTCCTGCTGACGGTGATCGCCGCCGTGATCGGCGGGCTGGCCGTGATTTTTTCGATGGACTACATGCGCGGCGAGGCCGGGCTGGGCCGCTACTACGCGCTGGTGTTGCTCTTCATCGGCGCGATGGCCGGGCTGGTGCTCGCCAGCAATCTGCTGCTGATGTTCCTGTTCTGGGAAATGACGGCGCTGTGTTCCTATGCGCTGATTTCCTTTTATAACGATGACCCGAAGGCGGTGGCCGGGGGCGTCAAGGCGCTGATCATGACGCAGATCGGTGGGTTGGGCCTGCTGATCGGCGTGCTGGCGGCGCGCGCCAGCCTGGGCAGCTACGACATTTCTGCCCTGCTGGAAGGCGCGCACACCCTGGCCCCCGAAACGCTGGCGCTGATCGCTTTCGGCTTCCTGGTGGCGGCAGCGGCCAAGAGCGCCCAGGTGCCGTTCCAGACGTGGCTGCCGGGTGCGATGGAAGCCCCAACCCCGGTGAGCGCGCTCATCCACGCCGCGACGATGGTTAACGCAGGCGTGTATCTGCTGATCCGCTTCTACCCGGCGTTTGAGGGCGTGCCCGGCTGGACGACCGCCGTGATGCTGGTCGGGTTGGTTTCGGCGCTGCTGGCAGCGCTGCTGGCGGTCGTCGCCAAAGACCTCAAGCGCGCCCTGGCCTACTCGACCGTCAGCCAGTTGGGATACATGGTCTACGCGGTGGGCGTGGGCGGGGTGTTCGCGGCGCAGTTCCACCTGTTCAGCCACGCCGTGTTCAAGGCGCTGCTGTTCCTGGGGGCGGGCGCGGTGATCCATGCCGCCGGGACACGCGATATGTGGAAGATGGGCGGTCTGGGCAAGGAAATGCCGTTCACGCGCAACACCTTCGTCATCGGGGCGCTGGCGCTGATGGGCCTGCCGATCCTCAACGGCTTCTGGAGCAAGGAATTGATCCTGGAAGCGGGGCTGCACGCGGGGCCAAACTGGGCCTTTGCCGGGATGGTGTTTGGCGCGGGCCTGACGGCGCTGTACACCTTCCGCATGGTGTGGCTGGTGTTCTTCGGGCCGCGCCGCAGCGAAAAACACGTGCACGACGCGGGGCAGGCGATGCGCTTTGCGTTGGGCGTGCTGGCGGTGGGCACCCTGACCACCTGGCTGCTGGTCGGCTCGGTGGGCGCGTGCCTGTCGTGCAGCGTGCCTGCCGGAGAAGAAGCGGCGCACGCCGCCCCGGCGCTGGGCGAGATGGTGTCGGAAGTGCTTGCTGCTCCGGCCACCTGGCTGGCGCTGGCCGTGATCGTGTTCGGCCTGTTCCTGGGCTGGCAGCGCGAACCCCTGTCGAAGCTGGTGGACCGCCTGGGCCTCCGGGAGCCGTATATCGCCGCCGCCGAGCGGGATTTCGGCTTCGCGTGGATCAACCGCCAGGTCGTCCGTGCGGTGCAGAGCATGGCGGAGCGGCTGCGCGCCGTGCAGACCGGGCAATTAAACTGGAACGCGCTGGGCATCGTCGGTGCGCTGGTGGTAGTGCTGATTGTGCTGCTGGCAGGGAGAGGTTAGCGGGATGAATGTTCCGGCTTTCGTGTGGATGATCGCGCTGCCGCTGTTCGCAGCGCCGGTAATTTACCTGTCCGGCCACGTGGCGCGCGGCGACGGCCAGGAGAAGCGGCTGTCGTTGGCAGCGCGGGTCGGCCTGACCGTGCTGGTTCTGACCTGGCTGCCGTTTGTGATCGCCGTGCGTGACTTTCTCGCCGACGGCCCGGCGGCCTTCACCCTCGGCGCGGTGACGCTGCGCCTGGACGGGTTGGGGCTGCTGCTGGGCGGGCTGGCGCTGGGCCTGGGCACGCTGGTGATGCTCTACTCCGGGCCGTACCTGGCGGGGGAAGAAAACCAGGAAAAGTACTACGCGCTGCTGTCGGCCTCGGTGGGCGTCATGACCGGGCTGGGCTGCGCAGGCGACCTGTTCAATCTGTGGGTGTGGTTCGAGGCGATGGCGATCTCCTCGTACCTGCTGGTAGCCTTCTACCGCAACCAGCCCGCCTCGCTGGAAGCGGGCGTCAAGTACCTGGTACAGAGCGCCGCCGGGTCGGCGCTGGTGTTGCTGGGGGTGGCGCTGGTGCTGGGGCAGGTCCGCACGCTGGACCTGGAGGCGATCCGGGCGACGGCGGGCGCGGGTACGCCGACCCTGCTGGCGGCGGGGGCGCTGTTCCTGGTCGGCTTTGGCGTCAAGGTGGCGCTGGTGCCGCTGCACACCTGGCTGCCGGACGCGCACTCGCAGGCCCCCAGCGGGATCAGCGCCATGCTGTCCGGCGTGGTGATCGAAGCCGGGTTGGTGGCGCTGCTGCGGGCATTGGGCGCACTGATGGCGGTCTCGCTGTCGTGGGGTGTGCTGCTGATGGCCTTCGGCGGGCTGAACATGCTCTTCGGCAACCTGATGGCGCTGCGGCAGCAGCAGGTCAAGCGGATGCTGGCCTATTCCAGTCTGGCGCACGTGGGCTATATGCTGCTGGGGTTGGGCGTGGGCCTCTACGCCGGAGAAGCGGCAGGCGCGCAGGGCGGCATGTTCCACCTGCTCAATCACGGCCTGATGAAGGGTCTGGCTTTTCTATCTGCCGGGGCGCTGCTGTGGGCGCTGCACGTGGCGGTGGGCGATCACGGGCCGCTGATGCTGGCGGACCTGGCAGGCGCAGCGCGGCGCTACCCGATGGTGGGGCTGGCGCTGGCGATTGCCGCGCTGGCGCTGGGCGGGCTGCCGCCGCTGGCGGGCTTTATGAGCGAGATGCAGATTTTCGTGGCCGGGTTCAACACGCAGAACACCTGGATCGCGCTGCTGGTGATTTTCGCCGCATTCAACAGCGTCCTGTCGCTGGGCTATTACGCGCCGCTGGTGAGCGCCGTCTACAAGCGCGAGCCGTCGGCGGCGGTGAAACAGGGGCAGCCGATGCCGCTGGCGATGACCGCGCCGCTGGCGGTGCTGGCGCTGGCGGTGATCGCGGTGGGGCTGTGGCCCAACCTGCTCACCTGGCTGAGCAACCCGGCAGGCGCGGCGCTGCTGACGGCCCTGGGAGAGTAAGACAATCGCCCTCTCTCTGAGGAAGAGAGGCAGAAAATCCCTCTTGCCGAGGGAGGATGAGGGCCAAGAAGGGGAACGAGGGAAAACGACTATGACTCCGATACCGGTCCTTCCGCCCGACGAAGACGCCCTGGCTGTGCTCAACCGCAGCGTGGCCGAGGCGGTCAGGTTCTTCAGCCACGCCGATCCCGGTCTGAGCGACGGCTATTGGACGGCGCACGACGCGCTGGCGCACATCGTCTTCTGGCATTGCCAGGCGGTGAGTGTGGCGCATTCCCTGCTGGAAGGGCGCGAACCGGCGCTGGCCGAGGGGCCGCGCATCGAACTGAATCACTGCGCCTGCGAGGAACTCAGCCACCAGCCGCCGGCGGCCCTGGCCGCGCAGTTGGCCGAGATGCAGGGGCAGTTAGATGCGGCGCTGCGCCGGATGACTGACTGGAACGCCAATTTCCCGGTGAAGGTAGGCGGGCGTTATTGCAGCGTGCAGGACCGCGTGGCCGGGATCGAAGCGCATATCCGCCATCACGTGCGCGAACTGCGCCGCGCCGCGCGCCGCAAAGCGGATCAGCGCGTGAGATAAACCTGTGTACCGTGTGGATGGGGTAGGGACGCGGCGCGCCGTGTCTGTGAAGGATAGATAACGCATGGAAATTCTGCTCTCTCCGCCGATTGCGTTCGCGCTGTACCTGGCGCTGGTCGGGGGCATGACGCTGCTGGGACGCTACCTGGCGCCCGCCCGCCCGACGGCGGCCAAGTCCAGCACTTACGCCAGCGGCGAAGCGCCGCCCAAGCGCATGGCTGCGCCGGGCTACCGGCCCTTCTTCGTGATCGCGCTGTTCTTCGCGTTGCTGCACCTGGGCGTGCTGATGATCGGGACGGGCAGCACGAGCGGCGTAGCAGTGCTTTTTGTGTTGGGCCTGGGCCTGACGCTGCTGGCGCTCATTTTGGGGTGACGAAAAGCGCTCACCGCAAAGAACGCAAAGAGCGCAAAGGAATTCAAAAAGGCAAGGGGAGCGGTGGACGAAAATCCGCTGTCCAAACGGATTATCGGTGCGACGATTGAGGTGCACCGCCAGCTTGGACCGGGCCTGCTGGTGAATAGCATCCGGCGCATGGTCTTGAATCTTTAACCTTTGCGGTCTTTGCGTCCTTTGCGGTGAGAAAGGACAGCCGATGAAAACGTTGCTGGAAAAAAGTCGCTACCTGGTGCTGATCGCGGTGATCGCCGCGCTGGCAGCATCACTGGCGGTGTTCGCCTGGGGCGGCTACAAGACCACCCTGGCGATTGCCGACCTGCTGAACGGCAGCGGGAGCACATCGGATGTGGTAGTATCGTTTATTAAGATCATGGACATCCTGCTGATCGGCATGGCCCTGCTGATCTTCGCGCTGGCAGTCTACGAGTTGTTCGTCGAAGACCTGGACCTGCCGGCCTGGCTGGTCATTCACGACTTCCAGGGTCTCAAAGGCAAGCTGAGCAGCGTCGTGATCCTGGTGATGGGTGTTACCTTCCTGGAGCACCTGGTGGACTGGCAGGATGCGCAGGGTACGTTCATGTTCGGCATTGGCATTGCGGTTGTCTCCGCCGCCCTCATTGCCTTTATCCGACTCGGCGGACATGGTGATTAAAGGTAAGAAGAGATGGCTCTCAACCTGGAAAAAAGCTGGCAGGATGCACTCGAACAGATCAAGACCTGGGCGCGCGTCAACTCGCCCTGGCTGGTGCACTTCAACAGCGGTTCGTGCAACGGCTGCGACATCGAAATCCTGGCGACCCTCACGCCGCGCTACGACCTGGAACGCTTCGGCGTCAAACTCCAGGGCAGCCCGCGCCACGCCGACGTGCTGATCTGCACCGGGCCGGTCACGCGGCAGGCGCGCGACCGTCTGCTGCGCGTCTACGAGCAGATGCCGGAGCCGAAGTTCGTGGTGGCAGTCGGCTCATGCGCGCTGTCGGGCGGGGCGTTCCAGGGCTGCTACAACATCGTCGGCGGCATCGACGAGGTACTGCCGGTAGACGCCTACATCCCCGGCTGCCCACCGCGCCCGGAGGCCATCATCGACGGCGTGGTGAAGCTGCTGCAAAACATCCAGTCGGGCAAGCACGTGCGCCCCGCGCCGCCGGCCCCACCGTCGAACGGGCATCGCGCCGAAAACACCGATGAGGAGGCGGCATGAGCACCGAACCGCTGCTGCAAAAACCGGAACTGGTGCTGGCTCTGAGCCAGCTCGACCGCTGTCGCCTCTGTATGGCCGAGACGCTGCTGGAAGCAGCCAAAGCCCTGCTCCAGCCCTGGGCCGCCGAATCAACTTTGCCGGAGCCGAACCGGATGGATGTTCCCATCCCGGCGGCGGACCTGCTGGCGGCGGTGAAGGCGCTGCACGACGCGCGCTGGGGCTATCTTTCGGCCATCACCGGGCTGGACCTGGGGCCGGAGGCCGGGGCGATGGAGGCGCTGTATCACTTTTGCATGGGCGCGGCGGTGGTCACGCTGCGCGTGCGCCTGCCGCGCGATGAGGCCAGCGTACCGAGCGTGTGCGGCCTGATCCCGTCGGCCAGCTTCTTCGAGCGCGAGTTGAGCGAGATGTTCGGCGTGACTGTGACGGATACGCCCGATCCATCGCGCCTGTTTCTGCCGGACGACTGGCCGGATGGCGTATATCCGCTGCGCAAGGATTTCGTGATGAGTCCGACCGGCGGCGGCAACGGGGCGCAGGCAGAGTAGACAAGGACAATCGTGATGCCAACCACCGAACCACGCGAAAAATTTATCGTCCCGATCGGGCCGCAACACCCGGCCCTCAAAGAACCGGGGCACTTCGAGTTCACCGTTGACGGCGAGATCGTCACCGGCGCGACGGCCCGCCTGGGCTACGTCCACCGGGGCATCGAAAAGGGCACGGAAGACCGCTCATGGGTGCAAAACCTGTACCTGCTGGAGCGCATCTGCGGCATCTGCTCGCATTCGCACGCCCTGGCCTATGCCCTCGGCGTGGAAAAGCTGGCCGGGGTCGAGGCCCCGCCGCGCGCCCAGGCGATCCGCGTGCTGGTCGCCGAACTGGAGCGCATCCACAGTCATCTACTGTGGCTGGGCGTGGCCGCCCACGAGGCCGGCTTCGACACGCTGTTCATGTACTCCTGGCGTGACCGCGAAACGGTGATGGACCTGCTGGAAAACCTGACCGGCAACCGCGTGAACTACTCCGCCAATGTACTGGGCGGCGTCAAGTTCGACGTGTCGGTGGAGCAGGCCGACGCCATCCGGCGTGGGCTGGACTTTTTGGAAGAGCGCACGCAGCACTACCTGACCGTCGTCACGACCGACAGCATGTTCCTGCGGCGCACACGCGGCATCGCCACCATGTCCAAGCAGCAGGCCGAGGCGCTGGGCGTAATCGGGCCGACGGCGCGGGCCTCGGACGTGCCGCGCGATGTGCGCGTCGAGTCGCCTTATGCGGCCTACACGACCTTCCCGGTTGAGGCTGTGCTGGCAACAGCCGGCGACCTGGAAGCGCGTTTCCTGGTGCGCGTGAAGGAGCTGTTCGAGAGCTACCGCGTCATCCGTGAAATTCTGGACCGGATGCCCGCCGGCGATCTGACGGCCCGGATGCCCCGCCGCGTCAAGGAAGGCGAGACGGTCAGCCGCATCGAAGCGCCGCGCGGGGAACTGTTCTACTTTATCAAGAGCGGCGGCGGCGACAGGCCGGAGCGCGTCAAGGCGCGCACGCCGAGCATGTTCAACTTCGCCTCGGTGCTCACGCTGGCGGTCGGCCACCAACTGGCCGACATCCCGATGATCATGGCCGGTATCGACCCGTGCTTTTCCTGCAACGACCGCCTGGTGGTGGTTAACCGCATCGGGCACGAGGCGGACGTGTGGACGTGGGAAAAGCTGCGGCAGTACGGAATCGAGTATTACAGACGATGAACCCGCTGATTGCCCTGTTGATCTTCCCCGGCGGCCTGTTCCTGCTGCTGCTGGGGCTGGCGTATGAATGGGTGGACCGTAAGCTGGTGGCGCGGCTGCAAAACCGCATCGGGCCGCGCTGGTTCCAGCCGTTCGCCGATGTGCTGAAGCTGCTGGCGAAAGAAGAGGTCGTGCCAGACGGCGCGAATCCCTTCCTGTTCCTGGGCCTGCCGATGGTGGCGCTGGCCGGGGCGCTGACCGCCGCCCTGTACGTGCCGCTGGCCGGACTGCCGCCCAGCTACAGCTTCCCCGGCGACCTGATCGTGACCGTGTATCTGCTCAGCCTGATGACGCTGTGCATCGGGCTGGGCGGCGCGAACACCATCGACCGCTTCTCGCTGATCGGCGCGACGCGCACGCTGACGCAGTTGTTCTCTTACGAAGCGCCGTTTCTGCTGGCGCTGCTGGGGCCGGCGATTGTCGTGGGCAGCTGGCAGATCGGCCAGATCGCCGCCTATGCCGACACGCGCCTGCTGGCGCTCACGCAGCCGGTCGGCTTCGTCGTGGCGCTGATCGGGCTGATGGGCAAACTGGAGATGCCGCCCTTCGACGCGCCGGAGGCCGAAACCGAGATCGTGGCCGGGGCGCTCACCGAGTACAGCGGGCGTGGCTACGCCATGTTCCGGCTGGGCAAGGGCGTGGAATTGATCGTTGGGCTGGCGCTGGTGGCCGCCTTCTATCTGGGCGGCGTGTCTGACCCGCTTTCGTTCTTCGGCAAAACGCTGTTGCTGCTGGTCGTGGTGGCGGCGCTGCAATCGCTCTTCGCGCGCCTGCGCATCGAGCAGACGGTGGGCCTGTGGTGGCGCTACGGCACACTGCTGGCGCTGGCGCAGCTTTTGTTCACGATTGTGACTGAGGTAATGGTATGAAATTCGCAACCATGTTGAGTGACCTGTGGGAATCGCTGCGCCGCAAGCCGATCACGCAGCAGTATCCCTTTGAACGTACCAAGACGCCGGAACACCTGCGCGGGCTGCTGCTCTACGACCCGACCAACTGCACCGGCTGCGGCCTGTGCGTCAAGGACTGCCCGGCCAACGCCATCGAGAACATCGTGCTCGACAAGAAGGCCAAACGGTTCGTGGTGCGCTATCATGTGGATCGCTGCACCTTCTGCGCGCAGTGCGTGGCAAGCTGTCGCCAGGAATGCATGAAGCTGGCAAACGATATGTGGGAACTGGCGCAGTTGGGCAAGGACGACTTTGAAATCCTCTACGGAGCCGAAGCCGATGTCCAGGCCGTCATGGCAAGCCTCGCTAACGGCGGTTCTAACGGAACTGGCGAACCGAAATAACCGCCCGCCGCGCGTGGTCGTGGTGGGCATCGGCCATGACCTGCGCGGCGACGACGCTGCCGGGGTGCTGGCAGCGCGGCGGTTGCAGGGGTATACAATAGGGGCAGATGTAGGGGCAACGCATATGTTGCCCCTACTCGCTATTGACGCCGGGCCTGCGCCGGAGAACGTCACCGGGGCGGTGCGGCGGTTCGCGCCGGACCTGGTGCTGCTGGTCGATGCGGCAGACCTGGGCGAACCGCCCGGCACGGTCCGCTGGCTGGACTGGCGCGAAACCAGCGGCCTGAGCGCCTCCACCCACGCTTTGCCCCTGTACGTGCTGGCAGGCTACCTGGTTTCTGAACTCGGCTGCGCGGTGGCGCTGCTGGGCATTCAACCGGCCAGCACGGCGTTCGACGCGCCGCCGACGCCTGCCGTGCACGCGGCGGCAGACGCGGTGGCGGCAGGCCTGCACGAACTCCTGTCGTGCCATCCGGGGGATCATGCCCTGCCGAACGGCACTTCCCCTGCGCCATATACAGTCGCAGAATGACTTTTATTGCTCGCTACGGCCCGGAAGAGGCGCACAGAGATTCGGGGTCGAAGTATTTCCATCCGGGCGTTCATCGTCATGGGCACGTCCACCCGGAGCCGCAGTAAGACCGGCTTCTTACCTCGGAGACAAACCAATGCTCAAGAACGTCAAACTGACCTACCCGCTGGCGATCACGATGTGGGACTTTTCCTGGCTGGAGCGCCGCTGGCCCGGCGCGGGCTACGAGGACTGGGAGCAGGCGCTCGACGACCTGAAGGCGCGCGGCTACGACGCCGTGCGCATCGAAGCCGCCCCGCATCTCGTGGCCGCCGATCCGACGCGCGAATGGGAATTGCTGCCGCTTTGGAACCAGCAGACCTGGGGCAGCCCGGCGCTCAACCGCGTGCGCGTGCAGCCGCACCTCAATCGCTTCATCGAGGCGTGTGCGCGACGTGGCCTGCGCGTAGGCCTGTCGAGCTGGTTCCGCCAGGACCGCGATGATGTGCGCATGAACATTCGCACTCCAGCAGACCTGGGCCACATCTGGAAAGCCACGCTCGACACCATCGCCGAGGCCGGCCTGCTGGATGCGATCCTCTATGTGGACCTGTGTAACGAGTTCCCGCTGGACATCTTCGCGCCCTGGTTGCGTGACCCGGAGTTTAAGCGCGTCTCGTCGGAGGGCGCGCGCTGGATGCGTGACTCGATTGCCGTTGTTCGCGCGGCGTATCCCCAACTGGATTACTGCTTCTCCTTCACCACCGAGTACGACACCTGGGAGACGGAGGACGTATCCTGCTTCGACCTGCTGGAACCGCATCTGTGGATGACCCACATGACCGAGTTCTACCAGATCGTCGGCTACAATTTCGAGCGATTTGAAAGTAGCGGCTACGACAACCTCGTCCTTAAGGGCGAAGCTACCTACCGGGAGAAGCCCGATTACTGGAAAGCCGGGCTGAAGCGCGGCATCGACCTGCTGGCGGCGTGGGGACGCAAATCCGGCCTGCCGCTGATCACGACCGAGTGCTGGGCCATCGTGGACTACAAGGACTGGCCGCTGCTCAACTGGGACTGGATCAAGGAGCTGTGTGAATTCGGCGTGCGCAGCGCCTCTGCTACCGGGCGTTGGGCCGCCATCGCCACGAGCAACTTTTGCGGCCCGCAGTTCGTAGGAATGTGGAGAGACGTTGACTGGCACCGCCGCCTGACGGAGATCATCCACAACGGGGCGCTGCCGTAGGAGAGAACCACCATGCCGGAGCCGCTACAGGCCGTGCGTCTGCAAGTCACCCAGATCGCGCAGGCCGCCGAAGCCCTGACCGGAGCCTTTATGACCGATCCCGTCTACGCGGCGCTGTTGCCCGACCCGGCGGCGCGTGAGCGGTCAATGCGCGGGATGTGGCGGGCCTTGATCGCTTACTGCCGGACCTACGGCGCCGTCTACACCACGCCTGCGGCGCAGGGGGCGGCCTGCTGGTTCGCGCCGGGGCGTCCCCAGGTGACGCTGTGGGGTACGTTACGGACCGGCTTCGCGCTGCCCCGCGCGCTGATGCAGTTCCCGCCGGACGCGCGCCGGGGCTTTTTCGCCATCGACGGGATGCTTTCGCGGGAACACAAGCGCCTGATGCCGCGCCCGCACTGGTATCTTGCGGCGCTGGGCGTGGCCCCGGCCTGCCAGGGGCAGGGCATCGGCGGCGCGCTGATCGCCCCGGTGCTGGCCGAGGCAGATGCGGCAGGCCTGCCCTGCTACCTAGAAACAATGACGGAGCCGAATGTCGCGTTCTACGAGAGGCGCGGCTTTGCCGTCGTGGGGAAAGGCGTCTTGCAGGGCATCCCCTACTGGGCGATGGTGCGACAGCCGCGCGGGTAGCCGGGACATCTATTCCCTCGACCAGTGGCGCTTTTCCAGTTCGGCGCGCACCATGTCCGGCGTCAAGTTTTTGGCTGCCATCAGCACCAGGCAGTGATACACCAGGTCGGCCAGCTCCTCTACTATGCGCTGATCGCTCTGGCTGAGCGCCGCGATCACCACCTCGACCGACTCCTCGCCCACCTTCTGCGCGATCTTGCTCACCCCGGCGTCGAGCAGCCGGTTGGTGTACGACCCTTCTAGCGCGTGGGCCTTGCGCTCCATGATCAGATCGAACAGCTCGTCGATGAAGTCGAATTTCGCCATCATTCCCTCTCCCCGCCGTCCAGTTGACGGAAAAAGCAGCTCACCTCGCCGGTGTGGCAGGCCGGACCCGCCGGGCGCACCTTCACCAACAGCGTGTCGCCATCGCAGTCGGCGTAGATCGCCACAACGCTCTGGGTGTTGCCGGAGGTTGCGCCCTTATGCCACAGCGCATTCCGGCTGCGGCTCCAGAAGTGCGTCTGGCCCGTCGCGCGTGTCTGGGCCAGCGCTTCCGGGTTCATCCAGGCGACCATCAGCACCTGGCCGGTATCGGCGTCCTGGATAACGGCAGGGATGAGGCCGCGCGCGTCCCATTGGAGAATCGTGTCGTTGAACATGGTGCCTTTCCTGATTGGAGTTGTGGGGGTAATTGTACCCGCATGTATGCCGCTGCTATGTCGCTTTGCGGTGCAAAGGTGATACTTTTCACATTTTTGCCCCTGCCGCTTGACACGCCCACGAAAGTCATCCAGAATGGACCAACCCAATACTACCGGGATATTTTACCGAAAGGATCGCCGGACTGATGACTGCGAAAGAACCCAGCGCGTTGACCGGCCAGTTTGAGACCCTCAAGAGCCGCTTCAATGACCTGTTGGAGCGGGTGAACTTCACCGAGATCAGCCGGCAGATCAGCAGTATTGCAGGCAAGGTGGCCGCCCTGCCGGGGGACATTGAGCGAATTCGCAGCCGGGGGTACGTCTTTGCCTCCTATCTGGAAAACAAGGCGCAAACGCTGGCCCGGCACTGGGAAGACAGCGCTCGTGACGCTCGACAGACCATCGCGCGCGTGAGCGCGGAATTACGCGGCGCAGTGCAGCAGGCCGAACAATCGCTCCGCAAAGCCGAAGGGGTTGCCCAATCGCCCCTGGCACTGGCCGGCTTGCTGCCAACCCTGGAACGCGAGATCGCCGACGCCGAGGCCAGGCTCAAGGCTGCTGAAGAGCGCGTCAAAGCGGTGTTCCAGACTCTGGCGAACGATGTCGATCAGACCGCGCGCCAGCTTCAGGACATTCGGTGGTATCTGGACCAGAAGGACGAGGCCAGCTTCCCGTTCCTGGCCGGGGAAGCGCTCTTTCTGGCGGCAAAGGCGGAGTGGGTCGCCAGTGGCAAAGGCAAGGAAGACCCGGACGGTATCCTCTACCTGACCGATCAACGCCTGATCTTCGAGCAGAAGGAAACCACCGGCAAGACGCTGGGACTGTTCGGCGGCAAGAAGGTGCAGGAGTTGGAGTGGGACATCCCGCTCAACACGATTGAGCAGGTGAAGGCGGAAAACAAGGGGCTGTTCGGCGGCAAGGACATGCTCTATTTTACCCTGCGGCCCGGCGCGCGCTTCGCCCAGATCACGGTCGAGGTGAAGGGCGGCGCCAACTGCAAGTTCTGGGCGGCCCAGATTCAGCGCATGGTGCGAGGCGAAACGACCGACGAGCGCGCCGTGCCGCCCGATCCGGAGATGTTAGAGGCGTTGCGCAGCGCGCCGACGGCCTGCCACGTCTGCGGCGCGACCCTGCCGCAGATCGTCGCCGGACAGCGCGAGATCACCTGCGCCTACTGCGGGACGGTCATCCGATTGTAGACGAGTCCTTTCTAACACGGTGGTAGCGGCGGAGCGCATTCCGCCGCTACCGTGATGATCGACTTTACACCGCCTGAGGCCGCCCTTCCCAGATCGTCCGCTGCATGGCGTCGATTTTTGCTTTTGCGCCGCGTGCTGCTTCCAGGAACTCCTGCGCGACGGCGGTTTCGTCAACGGTTTGCATGGGAGTCAGGTCCTTGAGTTGGGCGATGGACAGATCGGTTTCCAAAGCCAGTGCGCCGGTCCCGGCCATTACCTGCCCTGCCACCAGGCGCGCATCTTCTGGCGAAAGCCCGGCCTCAATCCCAGCCTGGATCATACCTTCCAGTACAGGCAACAAAGAACGCATCGCCGCCCCGGCCAACCCCACACACCAGTTCATCTGATCGTCCCGGACGACCACGAACTTCCCCAGCAGTTCCAAAAGGCCCTCGGTGATGGCGCGCGCCTCCGGGGTGGCAGACGCGCCGTAGGCAACCGGATTCATGCCCCGCCCTACCAGCGACGGCACATTCGGCATGACGCGAACGACGATCACACCGGGCGGGACCAGGGCTTCCAGCCAGGGTAACGGATTGGCGGCAGCAAAGGAGATCACTATCTGGCCTGGGTGTAAGTGGGGTGACAGCGTCTGGAGTACGTCGGGCACTTGTTTAGCGGCAGGCGCAAACAAGATCACATCTGCGCCGCAGATCGCCGAATCGGTCAGTGCAGCGGACAACACATGATAGGCAGTCACAGCCGCCTGTGCCTGATCGGAGTCGGCATCGCAGATGGTGATGTGGTCTGCGGGGACATTGGCCTTGCACAGGTGTTGCAACAGGATACATCCGATGCGGCCTGCCCCGATCAGGGCATATGTTTTTTCGCCGAGGATGGAGTTCATGTGGTTTTTCATTAGCATTTGCAAAGTATATTCAGAAAGCGGAATATACATTATCGCCCATAAACTTGTGTCGGCAGTGACAAATGTTGAATGCTGCCGCGCGCAACCTCACTGGCGGGCGCCCGGCGGATCAGGTCACAGCCGAAAGGTCCACGAGTCGGCGGCGTAGAGGTCGCGGCGGAGTTCTTCCGCGCGGGCCAGTTCCACCGGGGAGGGGGCTTCCGGCGAGAGCGTCAGCCCGAACGACGCGGCGAAGGCCCCTGCCAGGGCGTCCGCCGCCGCATCCCAGGAAACAACCCGCCCCAGCACGTCCGCCAGAGTTGCGGCGCGCGTCCGCACACGGACCTTTGTCCGCTCGCGCGTCTCGTCGTCGGGAAAAGCCAGCGCGTCGCAGATGCGGGCGATGTCGCCGTGCAGGGGTAGACTGCCGTGTTGAAGCAGGGCGTTTGCCCGCCGCACCTGCGCGCTGCCGATCAGTTTGCGCCCGTTGGCGGTAATCTCGTAATCGGACGGTGTCTCAAAGCACACCGGGCCTTTGCTGTTGGCAATGGCCTGAGCGCGCTGGTCGGCCTGTGCCCGAAAGCCCAGGGCTTCGACCCCGGCCAGCAGCGCCGTGCTCAGGCGCCGATAGCTGCTGACCACATCGCCCTGCGCCAGCGGGTGATGCAGCGGCAGGGCCACGCTGTAGGTGATCTCGTCGGTGTGCAGGATAGCCCGCCCGCCGGTGATGCGGCGCACGACCTGCCAGCCGCGCGCGCGCAGACGTTCCAGATCGACATCTGTGCCGGGCTGGGCCTGTCCCAGCGACAGGCAAGCGGGTTGCCAGGCGAAAAAACGGAGGGTTGGCGGCAGGTTGCCCGCGCCGACCTGCTCTAAAATGGCCTGATCGAGCGCCATGTTGTAGGCACCGTCGGCGGCAGGTGTGCGCAGCAGCCGCCAGTGGTCAGGAGAAGCGGACATCAGGGTGTTTTTCCTCAGTTGCCGTTGCGAATCAGGTAGGCTCCATTGTATCGCGCCAGACGCACTTTTGGACGGGGCCAGGACGGGTGTACAATAAGGACGCCTGTTATCGGGAGATCAACACCCTATGGCCGAACGGTTTTCATTCCGCTCTGACTCCGAACCCACCATGCCACACCTGCCGGCCTTGCCGCCGGACGACGAGCCTGCTTCCCTTCTTCCCCAGCGGGCAGCGACGCCGCCGACCACCCAGACAGGCCGAAGCGATGGCCCCTATGGCGGGGGGACGGCTTACCTCGATCCCTACGCCGCGCCGTTCGCCAGCCCGGCCCGCGAGCGTGAGCGTCGCCGCCGTTCTCAGCGCCGGAGCAACAGCGGCTGGGCCTGGGTGATTGTGGCGCTGGCTCTGTTCGGCGTGACCCTGGTGATCAGTCTGAGTGTGTTTCTGCTGCTGCGCGGCAGCGGACGGGGGGAGGTCGCCACCGGCGCGCCAATGGCCTCAGCTTACGCGACGGCGGTGGTGGCCGTGCCGACCATCGTCCCGAACCTGCAACTGCCGACGGATGTTGGACAGGCCGAAACGGCGCTGCCACCAGCAGCGGGGAGCGGCATCGGTCTGTCCATTCAGCCCTGGGATGGCGAGGAACGCTTCACCATCCTGGTGATGGGCTGGGACCGTCGCCCCGGCGAAACCGGTTCGTCCTTCCGCACCGATACCATGATGCTGGTCAGCCTGGACCCCGACACGGACAGTATCGGCATCCTGAGCATTCCGCGCGACCTGTATGTGGAGATTCCCGGCTACCGCGAGTTTCAGCGCGTGAACTCGGCGGTGGTGCTGGGCGAACTGCTCCAGCCGGGCTACGGCGTGCAGCTTGCCATGCAGACCGTGCAGTACAACCTGGGGATTCGCGTCAACGACTACCTGCTGGTGGACTTCAGCACCTTCGTCACCCTGATCGACCTGATCGGCGGCATCGATGTGAACGTGCCTTATACCATCAACGATCCGCTGTACCCGGACATGAATTACGGCTACGACCCGTTTTATCTGCCCGCCGGCTGGCAACACCTCGACGGCGCGACCGCGCTCAAATACGCCCGTTCGCGCCATTCGTCCAACGACTTCGACCGCATTGAGCGGCAGCAGCAGGTGCTTTACGCCGTGCGCGACCGCGTCTTGAGCTTCGACATGTTGCCGCAACTGGCCGTCAACGCGCCGACGCTGTGGGCGCAGATTCAGAACGGTGTGCAGACTGGCCTCACGCTCGATCAACTGCTGACGCTGGCTTGGTATGCCAAAGACATCCCCGACGAGAACATCCACACCGGCATCATCGACACGGATTACACCTCGTTTTACACCACACCGAGCGGCTCATCCGTGCTCATCCCTGACCGCTGGAACATCGGGCAGTTAATGGTGCAGGTTTTCGGACCGAATTATTACCAGTAACCCCGCCGTTGCTTTCCCCGCCCGGACGCGGCATACTTTCTCAACCCTGAACCACCCGGCAGGGAGGCAGCTTCCTGCCGGCAGATGCGCCCAGGTTTGTAGGAGTGCAGCCCTCACCCATGTCGGCCCTCAAGAAAGTCATTGACGCCCTGCGCAGGCGCTACCGCGATCCTTCAATGCCCTATCTGGTCCCCAGCCTGTGGACCGACCCCAAATCCACCACCACGCAGGCGGTTAACCCCTACGTGTACTACCGCGAACAACTGGAAGGCATCCTGGCAACCAGACCGCTTCCCCCGGTCAAGGGGGAATCCGGCGGCGAGTGGACCTGCCGCGCGCTGGTGTATAACCTATTCCCGCGCGTGATGACCGCCTTCGATCACGACAGCGACCGGGTTGTGCGCACGACCCCGCGCCCGGACGGCTGGCGCGAAACGGGCACGCTGCTCAAGGCTATCGCCCTGCTGCCCTATCTCCAACGGATGGGCTTCAACACCGTGCACCTGCTGCCGATCACCGCCGTTGGCCAGGACGGCAAAAAAGGCACGCTCGGCTCGCCCTACGCCATCCGCAACCCTTACCAGTTGGACGAGAACTTGACCGAACCGGCGCTCGGCCTCAGTGCAGATGACCTGTTCGCCGCATTCGTAGAAGCGGCGCACCGCCTGGGCATACGGGTGGTGATGGAATTTGTGCTGCGCACCGGCGCCCGCGATTCCGACTGGATCAAGGATCACCCGGAATGGTTCTACTGGATTCGGGCCGATGTGCCGGACCGCGCGCCCGGCTCCCGCGATGAACGGGCCTTCGGCGCGCCCCTCTTCGACGGCGGCGCGCTGCAAACGATCCGGGACCGGGTAGGGGCGGGTAATTTCCGCGACCTGCCTGCGCCATCGCCGGCCTATCGCGCCCTCTATACCGCGCCGCCGCGCAGCGAGCAGGTGTTTGAAGAAAACGGGCGCTGGTTCGCCGTGTTGGACGACGGGACGCGCGTCCGTGTGCCCGGCGCCTTCTCCGATTTTCCGCCCGACGACCCGCAGCCGCCCTGGACGGATGTCACCTTCCTGCGGATGTACGACCATCCCGATTTCAACTACATGGCCTACAACACCATCCGCATGTACGACGAGCGGCTGGCCCGGCCCGAAAACGCCAACCTGCCGCTGTGGGATGCGCTGGTGGGCGTCATTCCGCATTATCAACAGCACTTCGGCATCGACGGCGTGATGATCGACATGGGCCACGCGCTGCCCATGCCGCTCAAGCAGCGCATGGTGGCCGAGGCGCGCCGCATCGACCCGGACTTCGCCTTTTGGGAGGAGAACTTCAACATTGCCGCCCAGAGCCGCCTGGAAGGCTACAACGCGGCGGTGGGCTACTTTCTGTTCGACCTACACGTTCCCGAACGGCTGCGCGCCTTTCTCAACCGGCTGGCCCACGAGGCCGTCCCGGTGCCGTTCTTTGCGACGGCGGAAAACCACAACACCCCCCGCGCCGCGACCCAGGCCAACGGCCAGCGCGCCTATCCCTATTACACGCTGCCACTATGCATCGCCGGGCCGGGCATCCCTTATATCCACAACGGCTTCGAGCTGCGCGAAACCCAGCCGATCAACACCGGCCTGAACTTCACGCCAGATATGCTGGCCCGCTACCCGGCGGAAAAGCTGCCGCTCTTCAGTGAGTGGGCTTTCAACTGGACGCAGCGGGATAACCTGGTCGAAGGCATCACCTACGCCCTGGCACTGCGGCGCAAGTACGAAGACTTGCTGGCCGCCAATGACCCCACCACCTGGTATATCGGCTGGTCGGATAACCCCCATATCCTGGTCTTTACCCGGCGCAACGAACACCAGTCGCTCACCTTTATCGCCAACACCGACATGACCGGTAATCAGCGCGGACGGGCCATGATCAGCGGGCGGGAGTACCGGGCGCAGGGCTTGTGGGGCACAGCAGACGCACTGCCGGTCAGCCACGACCTGAGCCTATATGTGGACCTCTCGCCCGGCTATGTGTTGATCCTGGAAGCGGACAACTTGCCCGTGACCGGGTGCTGAAAACGTAGCCGGGCGTGTTGCGGGAATCCACACGCTTTTTCTCACACTCCTGCGTGCCGATCCCGCCCGGTCGGGACGCGCAGGGCGTTAGCCCCGGCCCAGGCAGTGCCCCGACTATCGCCCTGCTGCTGCTGGTGTATAATGGGTAACACACACCAAACAAACTTTGAACCGTGCCGCTGCCCGGCGATAGGGAGTGATCGCGCGATGGCCGACAACCGGAATATCAGCCCGCCGCCCGACGAAAACAACCTGTGGTTTTCTCCGGCGGAACAAAACGCGCCGTCCCCTGAACCCGAAGAGCCGCTGTGGCATGCCCCGGCGGCAGAAGCGCCCCAGCCAGAAGCGCCCGAACCAGCGGAAGGCTGGTATGTCCCCGGTGCGGTGTCTCCTCCCCCTGACCGTGCGACGGAGCAGGCAGGGGGCGAGGCCGTCCCTGAGGAAGAAGGGGGCTGGCACGCGCCCGGTGCGGCGGTTGAGCCTGTCGCCGAGGAGGAGGGCATCTGGCGCGTGCCGCCACACGCCCAGGCGCAGAACATCCTGGCGGGGGTGGCAGATACCATCGAAGCGCCGCCTGTTGAGACCGGCGACGCTGTTGTCTCTGAGCATCCCCCGGTCGAGGGCGCGGCGGAAGCAGAGGCCGGGGCCGCGTCGGTCGAAGAAGGCGAGGTCATCACATTCGCGGGCGCCATCTCGCCTGCCCCCGGCGAGGAGGAGATCACGCCGGGCGAACCTGTCGAAGAGACCACTTCCCCTGCCGCCGTCGCAGCGGCGAAGCTGGCGGAACTGGAAGCCACCCCCCCGCCCGAAGCGACATCACCGCTGGGCCGGCTGATCAGCCGCTTCGACACGGTGGAAGCGGAAGTAGCCCACCTGCGCGAACGCTACCACAACGGCGAACTGACCCACGAGCAGTTTCAGGATGAACTGCGCAAGCTGATGATCCTGGACGAGCGCGGCGTATGGTGGATGATCGGCACCGAATCCAACACCTGGTATCGCTACCAGAGCGGCGAGTGGATTCCTGCCGAGCGTCCGCGCCTGCGCCAGGCGGGTATCCCCACCGAGACGGGCGTGATACCGGTGGCCGAAGCCGTCCCGTTCGGCTCGACCGCCTTTGAGCCGCTCACGCCGGGGGCCACGCGCCAGACGACCATTCAACTAGACGAGAACAATATGCCCATCGTGCGGCGGGTGCCGGTCGAGGACCCGCAGGCAACGGTGGTCGGCGCGTCTGCCGCGCACTTCGACGACACGGCGCTTGCTGCCGGCGAAACCATCCCGCGCACGACGCTTGCCCAGGCCGGGGAGATGACCCTGCCCCATCAGGCTGTCACCCCGGCGGGCGCGCGCATCCCCGCCCAGCCGGACTACTCCAGGGCCGCCGCCGCGCCGCCCTCCGAGCTGGTGCTCCGCGCGCAAGAGGCTCAGGCCCGCCGGATGCAGGGCTGTCTGATCCGCGCGATTGTAGCCGCCGTGCTCGGCGCGCTGGCGCTGGCCCTGATCGTCATCGTCGGCGCGGTGTTGTTTTACAGCAGCAAGGTCAGCCAGTATGACCGCCAGATCAACGAACTGGCGGACCTGGCCGGGCGCTTCCAGACGACGCGCATCTTCGACGCGGCGGGCAACCTGCTGAACCAGATCAACGACCCGACCGGCGGCACGCGCATCAGCGTTCCGCTGGAGGAGATCAGCCCTTTCCTGCTACACGCTTCGATTGCCATCGAGAATGCGCGCTTTTACCAGGACCCCGGCTGGGATGCTGTCTCCGTCGTGCGCGGCATCCTGCAAACCGTCCAGGAGGGCGAATTCGCCAGAGGCACCAGCACGATCACGCAGCAGCTGGCGCGCGCCCTGGTGATCGAGCCGGAACGGCGCACCGAGGTATCTATTGGGCGCAAGATCGATGAGATCATCATCGCCGCCGAGATCGGCAGGCGGTATACCAAAAGTGAAATCCTGGAACTTTACCTGAACGAGATTTACTACGGCAACCTGGCCTATGGGGCCGAAGCTGCCGCGCGCACCTACTTCGGCATCAGCGCGCGCGACCTCAACCTGCCGCAGGCGGCCTTCCTGGCCGGGCTGGTGGGCGCACCGGCCACCTTTGACCCCGTGACCAACCGCGAGGCCGCCTTTACCCGCATGGACGCCATCATCGACCGGATGCTGGCGGTCGGCTGCATCACGTTTGAGCACACCTTCACCTACAACGGCATTACCTACGGCCCGAACCGGCCCTTCTGCGTTACCCAGGATATGGTCAACGCAGCGGTGGTGCAGAAGGCGGAAGTGGAAATTCGCACCTACACCCTGCCCAGCAACGAGGCGATTTACCCGCACTTCGTCAACTACGTGGCTTCCCAGTTAGAGGAAAACTACGGTCTGACGGACATCTATCGTGCCGGGTTCAACGTCTACACCACCATCCGTCCGGACATCCAGAACGCGGCGCAGCAGGCCGTGACGGACCAGCTTGCGCAGCTCCAGGCGCGCGGCATTGGCGGCAATAACGCCAGCGTCGTGGTGATGGACCCGCGCAATGGCTACATCCTGGCGATGGTCGGCAGCGCCGACTACCACAATACCGCCATCGACGGCCAGGTCAACGTGGCTTTCACGCCGCAGCAGCCCGGCTCGGCGATCAAGCCGCTGGTCTATGTGACGGCCTTCCAGACCAATCCGCAGGGCCAGTACTGGACGCCCGCCACGATCATCTGGGATGTGCCCACCTGTTGGGGCAGCTATTGCCCGCGCAACTACGATGGGGCGTTTCACGGGCCGCAGGCCGTGCGCTATGCCCTGGCGAACAGCTACAACATCCCGGCGGTCAAGGCGATGGAATACGTCACGCCGGATCGCTTCGCCACGACGGCGCAGGCGATGGGCCTGACTTTCCCCGGCAACACGCCGCAGGAAGCCGGGCTGCCCGGCGCTATCGGCGCGTTCGACGTGCGCCTCTACGACATGGTCGTGGCGTTTGGCGTGTTCGCCAACAACGGGCAGCGTGTGGACCCGGTCGCCATTACGCGCATCACCGATAACGCCGGCCACGAAATCCCGCTGCCGCAGCGCCCCACCCCGGTGCAGGTGATCCAGCCGGAGCACGCCTACCTAATCAATGCCATCCTCAGCGACGACGTGGCCCGCAGCGCCGCCTTTGGGCGCAACAGCATCCTGAATATCCCCGGTTACACGGCGGCGGTCAAGACCGGCACCACTAACGACAGCCGCGACAACTGGACCATCGGCTACACGCCGTCGCTGGTGGTAGGGGTGTGGCATGGTAACACCGACAACTCGCCCATGCGCGGCACCAGCGGCATCACCGGCGCGGCCCCTATCTGGAATGCCGTCATGCAGGCCGCGCTGCGGGTGATCCAGCCGCAGAACATGGAGTTTCCCGTCCCACCGGGCATTGTCACCCAGGAGATTTGCGCCGATACGGGCACGCTGCCCGACGACCGCTGCCTCAACCGCCGGATCGAATATTTCGCCGCCGCTCAACCGCCGCCCGCCGCCGGTGAAGGCATCACCCGTACCGTGCGCGTAAGCACCCTGACGGGCCTGCTGGCGAACGACTTCTGCCCGAATTTCACCACCGAGCGCACCTTCCTCAACATCAGCGATGCGGCGGCGTTCGAGTGGATCAATAACACCCAGGCCGGGCGGCAGTGGGCCACCGAGCGGGGCATTCCGCTCCCTGCCCTGCCGGTGCCGACGCAGGCGTGCACCGCCAGCACGACACAACCGATCTTCAGCCTGGACTGGCCGATTCCCAATGCGGTCGTGCAGGGGTTGGTCGAGGTGCGCGGCAGGGTGCAGGTCTTCAACTTCAGCCGCTACCAGATCGAGTACGGCATCGGGCAGCAGCCGCAGAACTTCACCACCATCGCCGGGCCGTATATGATCCAGCATCCCAATTCGGAACTGCTGGGCAGCTGGGATGTGAGCCAGTATCCCGACGGCCCCTACACCCTGCGTCTGAGCGTCTTTACCAACGATGGCGGCTATGCAGTGATCGATCACGTCGTGATGGTCGATAACCCCGTCGCCACCGCCACCTTTACGCCGCCGACCCTCACGCCCACCACGCCGCCTATCGTGATAACCCTGACGCCGACGCCGTTCGTCGTGACGCTGACTCCGACCCCGACGCTGATGGCGACGGCGCTGCCGCCTTACCTGCCCGGTACGGAGATCACGGTGAGCTACGGCTCCATCGCCATCGGTACAGTCAATAGCGCACAGCTTGCCACCTACTACCGCTTCGATGGGCAGGCCGGCCAGGTGATCCGCGTCGCCGTCACCACCACCTCCGGCAACCTGGACGGGCTGGTCTATCTGATGGACGTGTCCGGCCAGATCATCTCGGCAGACGATGACAGCGGCGGCGACCGTAATCCGCTGCTTCAGGTACAGTTGCCTTTCACCGGCCCTTACCTGATCGCCGTGACACGCTACGACATCGGCGCGGGTACCACCGAGGGCCAGTATCAGATGATGTTGACGCTGGCCCAGGAAAGCGGCGGCGGCCCGGCCAGCCAAACGCTCACCACCGTGCTGGGCACACGTGACCCTGCCCAGGACATCCTGGTGCAGTATGGCATGGAGAAGGGCGGCACCATCTCCGGCGCACAGCCCGTTGTGTACTACCAGTTCGAGGGGCAAACGGGCGACATCGTGGAGATCGCCATGAACGCCGTCAGCGGCGACCTGGACACCGTGCTGCTGTTGGCCGATCTGGACGGCGTGATCCTGGCACAGGACGATGACGGCGGCGAGGGCACCAACTCGCTGCTTCAGTTTACGCTGCCTCAAGCGGGCCGCTACATCATCGCCGCCACACGCTTCAACTACGTGGGCGGCGTCAGCACGGGCGATTTCCGCCTCACCATCAATCGCCGCTGAGCGGTGCCGAATCGGAGGCGGGCGACCGCAAAACAGAGGACGGGGCAGGTCGGCGCTCTGCCCCGTTTCATGCGCAGAGATCGAATGCGGCAAGACATCGTCCCGGTCTGGGATTGCGACGCAGACCATGTCGTCCGCGCAGAGGCGGGTGAACTGCTGGCGACGGACGGAGTCTGCCGCTACAATGTCCCCCACGTGTTTTCTGCGGTCTACCTCTCATTAGCGGATACCATGATCGGAACCATTCTAAACGCCATCACCGTCGCCGTCGGCAGCGGTCTGGGCCTGCTGATCGGCGGTCGGCTGCCGGAACGCATCCAGTCCTCGGTCGTGACCGGCCTGGGGCTGGTGACGCTCGTCGTGGGGATGCAGAACGCCTTCCAGACGGGCAACGTCATCATCCCGCTGCTGGCGGTCGGTGCCGGCGTGATCGTCGGGGAGCTGCTGGACCTAGACGGCAAACTCAAGGCCCTCGGCGGCTGGCTGCAACGCCGCTTCGCCGAACCAACCCCTGCCCTGAATCCCACTTTCTCAGAAGAGGGGGCTTTGTCCCCGCTTGCGGAGGGCGAGCAGGCAGGCAACGTGAGGATCGATCCACGCACGCGCTTCGTGAGCGGCTTCGTGACCGCCAGCCTGGTGTTTTGCGTCGGGCCGCTGACCGTGCTCGGCTCGATCCAGGACGGCATGACCGGCGACTATCACCTGCTGGCGATCAAGAGCGTGCTGGACGGCTTCGCCGCGCTGGCCTTTGCCTCGGCGATGGGCGTGGGCGTGGCGTTTAGCATCCTCACGGTGTTGGGGGTGCAGGGTGGGCTGGCGCTGCTGGGGATGCTGGCGGGCGGCTTTATGAGCGATCCCATGATCGCGGAGATGACGGCTACCGGCGGCCTGCTGCTGATCGGCCTGACGCTGGTGCTGCTGGACCTCAAGCAGCCGCGCATGGCGAACTTCCTTCCGGCGTTGGTGATTGCGCCGCTGTTGGTGGCCTTCGGAACAGCGCTGGGCATTCCGATCTACCCGCTATGACAGGGCGCCCGTCCACAAAAAGTAAGGAAAAAAGGCTGCCGGGCTTGCTGAGCGAATGTTAAGCGTCGGTTGACAGGTGCGCCGACTCCTCATATACTGGGAACAATTAGAGGAAAAGGCAGCGCCCGCCATGAGTGTTTCTGTTGCCATAGCCCGTTGTGGTGCCGTTTAAAAGCACGGAGGCCATCTGCCTGCGTGCTTTTTCGTTCCGTCCCCGCTCTCACCCAGATGAGGTCAGCAAAAAAGGAGCTATGTAATGGACTACGGGATGATCGGGAAGATTGAGAAGGCCAAGCGTTATGCTGAGGAACGCGACCGCATCCACTTCCTGAACTTTACGGTATCGTTCGACGGCGAAAACGGCCAGCATACCGTAACTTATCGGGACAACACCTGGCAATGTGATTGCAATTTCTTCCAGACTCGCGGCGTGTGCAGCCACAGCATGGCTTTAGAGCGCGTCCTGGCCGGCATGATCCCCGACCCCGCGCAATAGCAACGGCTTCTGACCGGTTCACTCTGCTTCTTTGTTGGGGCGGCGCTCGGGGCAGCGCCGCCCGGTTTTTGGGTCGGGCCGGGTGAGGAAAACCCGGCCGCCGCGTGTAATGCATGGTGTTGGGGGTGGGTTTCTGCTAAAATCACCCCTATCCGGCCCGGAATTTCTCCGGGCGTACTTTGTTCGTGAAACGTCGAAATCATGACTGAACAAGCACCGGCGCAGCGCAGGGAAAGGTCGTCCCGGCGCTGGCTCTGGCTGGGGTTAGGGATCGTCATCAGCGCAGCCTTGTTATGGCTCAGCCTGCGCGGATTGCATCTGGAGGCGGTCTGGCAGGGCATCCAGCGGGCCAATTTCGCCTGGATCGTCCCCGGCGTGGCCGTGTACTTCGTGGCGGTGTGGGTGCGCACCTGGCGCTGGCACTACCAGCTTCGCCTGATCAAGCCCGTGCCGGTCGCGCGCCTGTTCCCGACGATGGTGATCGGCTACATGGGCAATAACATCACCTCGTTTCGGCTGGGCGAAGTGCTGCGCGCCTACGTGCTGTGGCGCGAGGAAGGGATCAGCATCCCGGCCAGCCTTGCTACCGTGATCGTCGAGCGCATCTTCGACGGCCTGACCATGCTGATCTTCGTGTTCGTGGCGCTGCCGTTTGCGCTCGGCGAGATCGCGGACTCGACCGGGTCGGGCTGGTTGATCCAGGTGGCCGTGATCGGGACGGTGGTCTTTTTGGGCGCGCTGATTGTGTTCATGTACTTCGCGCTGCGCCCCCAACTGGCGAAGCGCGTTTACGGCCGGCTGTTCCGGCGCTTTCTGCCGGAGAGCCTGGCCGCGCGCCTCGTGCGCATCGCCGATCACTTTATGGACGGCCTGATCGCGCTGCGCAGCCCGCGCGACATGCTGATGATCCTGTTCACCTCGGTGCTGATCTGGCTGACCGAGACGCTCAAGTACTGGTTTGTGATGCACGCCTTCCCGTTTCAGACCAGTTTCTTTGTGCTGATGCTGATGACGGCGGTGGTCAACCTGGCGATGACGATCCCCTCCGCGCCGGGCTACATCGGTACGTTCGACGGCCCCGGCATCGAAACGCTGGCGGCTTTTGGCGTGGAGCGGAGTGTTGCGGCCAGCTATACCCTGGTGTTACACGCGGCGCTGTGGTTCCCGATCACGGCGCTGGGCGCGTGGTATTTCATCCGTCACGGCCTGCGCTGGGGCGACATCCGGCAGGCCGAGGCGACGGTGGCGCAGGCGGTGGAGACGGGGAGCGACTAGCGGACAGCTTACCCAATGTGCAGGTTTCAAAAACGGCCATGTCTGCCCCGGTCGCCGGGGGTTCAAAATCCCGGCTAAGTCTGCAAAGTCCGCTGAAGCGGACTACAATGCCGGGCGAGACGACGAATGTCAGTCCACTTCAGTGGACTTTACGTCCGTAGGCGGGGATTGAAATCCCCGGCGATGAAAACCTGCACATTGGGTTTGCTAATTACTGACCACTGAAAGCTGATGGCTGATGGCTGAACGCTTGAACATTGCCATTATCGGCGCGGGGGCGGCAGGACTGGCTGCTGCCTGGGACCTGGCGCGTGCCGGGCACGCCGTCACGGTTTACGAATCTGAGAGTGCAGTCGGCGGGCTGGCGGCAGGATTCAGAGACCCGGCGTGGGACTGGTCGCTGGAGAAGTTCTACCACCACTGGTTCGCCACCGACAAAGACGTGCTCGGCCTGATTGCGGAGATCGGCCACGCCGACAAGGTGCGCTTTTACGCGCCGACCACCAGCGTATGGCACGCGCGCGGCGTGTTCCCGTTGGACAAGGCCGTGTTGCCGGGCGCACTGCTGTCGCGCGTTGCCACCGTGCTGCGGATGCCCGACCTAAACCTGATCGACAAATTCCGCTTCGGGCTGGTGGGCATCCTGCTCAAGCTGTATCCCAACGGCATCACGCTGGAAAAATACACCGCCGACGCCTGGATGGAGCGCGCCGTCGGGCGCCGGGCGCACGCGCTGGTGTGGCGCCCGCTGCTGATCGGCAAGTTCGGCGAACTGTACGATCAGGTGAATATGGCCTGGTTCTGGGCGCGCATTTACAAGCGCACGGCCAAGCTCGGCACTTATGTAGGCGGTTTCCAGGCCATGTTAGAAGACCTGGCAGAGGCCGTGCGTGGGGCCGGGGCGACGATCTACCTGGACACGCCCATCGCCCGGATCGCGCCGCGTGCCGACGGCGGGCTGGACGTGGACGCAGGGACACGCAGTGGGCGTTATGACCGTGTGATCTGCACCGCCGGGCCGGGGCTGTTGTTGCGGCTCGCGCCAGACCTGCCCGAAGCCTATGCCTCGCAAGTGCGTGCCCTGCGCAGCCTGGGCGCAGTGGCGTTGATCCTGGCGCTGGACCGTCAACTGATGACCGATGGCACATACTGGCTCAACCTGCCTGCCACTAGCCCGGACCGGACGAAGAACCCGTTCCCGTTCCTGGCGCTGGTGGAGCACACCAACTACGTCTCGCCGGAGCATTTCGGCGGCGATCACATCGTCTACCTGGGCGATTATGTGCCCGCCGATCACGAATATTTCCGCCTGAGCGAAGACGAACTGGCTGCGCGGTTTATTCCGGCGCTGGCCCGAATCAACCCGGCCTTTAGGCCGGATTGGATTCGGCGGCGCTGGCTGTTCCGCGCGCCCTATGCCCAGCCGGTGCCGCTCGTCAACCACACGCGACGCCTCCCCCCCCTGCAAACGCCCCTGCCGGGCCTGCTGTGGGCCAGCATGAGCCAGGTATATCCCTGGGATCGGGGGACGAACTACGCCGTCGAGATCGGGCGGCGCGCGGCCAGACAGGTGTTGCAAGGGTCGTCGTTTACCCTGTAAGGAGCATTGCCATGTCACCGGGAATCGGCAGTGAATTCATGCGCGGGACGCGCATCGGGGTGCAGCCGGAGCCGGATCAGCAAAAAGGGCTGCCCCCGCCGCCGCTTCAGCGGCCCCATGACCCGTCCGGGCCGACCGTTCGACTGCCCAAAGCAGACGAGCTGGTCATCCCATCCGCCGACCTGTGGACGATCATGGCGCAGCGGCGCACCCTGCGTGACTATGCCCGAATGCCGCTATCGTTGGACGAACTGTCGTTCCTGCTGTGGTGCTGCCAGGGCGTACAGTCGGTAGATAACAACCGCACTCTGCGCCCTGTGCCCTCAGCAGGGGCGCGTCACGCCTTTGAAACCTATATCCTGGTGAACAACGTTGTAGGTGTGCCTGCCGGCCTGTATCGCTTCGTGGCCATCGAGCATTTGCTGGTCGAAGAGAACACAGCCGCCACCATCGCCGACGAGGTGGTGAAAGCCTGCCGGAATCAGCGGCAAATCAAGGCGGCGGCGGTCACGTTGATCTGGACGGCGGACACCTACCGCATGACTCATCGCTACGGTGAGCGCGGCTACCGCTACCTGCACCTGGACGCAGGCCACGCCTGCCAGAACCTGTACCTGGCGGCAGAAGCGGTCGGCTGCGGCGTGTGCGCCATTGCCGCCTTTGACGACGACGCGCTCAACCGCGTGCTCGGTCTGGACGGCGAAAGCCAGTTCGCGCTTTACGCCGCGACGGTGGGCAAGCGGAAATAGCGCAGCGGTTTTTATCCCTCCCTTACTCTGCCTGCGAGAGGGAGCAACAGGGGTAACTCAAGCAGGCGTTGGGCAGATCGGTTATACGGGCGTTGTCGCGCCGATGGGTGAATGGCGCAGCATCGGCGCGACAGAGCGAGTGTAAGGAAGCAAAAAACATGAAAAACATTTGTGTGGTTGGTGTGGGGTACGTGGGGTTGGTGACGGCGGCCTGTTTTTCGGACCTGGGAAACAAGGTCGTTGCGCTGGACATCAGTGAGGAGAAGATCGCCAAGCTCAAAAAGAACATCATGCCGATCTTCGAGCCGGGCCTGGCCGAGGTGGTGGATCGCAACGTCAAGGCAGGCCGGCTGAGCTTTACCACCGACTACCAAGAAGCGCTGCAAGACGCCGAGTTCGCCTTTATCTGTGTGGGCACGCCGGAGGGGGTGGACGGCGAGGCCGACCTGCAATACGTGCGCATGGCCGCCGAGTCTATTGCCCGCACGATGGATCACCCGTTGATCATCATCAACAAGAGCACTGTGCCGGTGGGGACGGGCGACTGGGTGGCCGACATCGTGCGCGAGAACCAGCCCCGGCCCATCGAGTTCGCCGTCGTCAGTTGCCCGGAATTCCTGCGCGAGGGCCAGGCCATCAGCGACTTCCTCAACCCGGATCGCACCGTGCTGGGGTCGGAGAACCGCGACGCAGCGGATGCGGTGGCTCAACTGCACCTGCCGCTGCGCGCCCCGATCATGGTCACGGACCTGCGCACGGCGGAGATGATCAAGTACGCCTCCAACGCCTTCCTGGCGACCAAGATCAGCTTCATCAATGAGATCGCGGCCATTTGCGAGAGCCTGGGCGCCGATGTGGCTGAGGTGGCGCGCGGCATGGGCTTCGACAAGCGCATCGGGCACATGTTCCTCAGCGCCGGAATCGGATACGGCGGGTCTTGTTTTCCCAAAGACGTGAAGGCCCTGGCCTACATGGCCCAGGTGCAGGGCAAGCACCCCCAACTGCTGCACGCCGTCATGGACATCAACGCCTACCAGCGCAGGCTGGTGGTGATCAAGCTGCGCGAACTGCTCGGCGAGGACCTGTCCGGCATGACCATCGGGCTGCTGGGGCTGGCCTTCAAGCCCGGCACTGACGACTTACGCGACGCCCCTGCCCTGACCATTGCCGAAATGCTGCGCGAGGCGGGCGCCAACGTGCGCGGCTACGACCCAGTGGCAATGGACAATGTCGCCCGTTCTCACCCCTGGATCGAACTATGCCGCAATCCCTATGACCTGGCGAAGGGCTGCGACGCGCTGGTAGCCGTGACAGAGTGGAACGAGTTCAAGCAACTCGACATGAAGCGCATCATGGAATCGATGGCGCAGCCGGTGTTGGTGGATGGGCGCAACATCTATGATGTCAATGCCATGCGCGCCCTGGGGTTTAAATACCGGGGCATCGGGCGCGGCTACAACGGCGAAGGCAAGAAGTAGCACGCCGACGGCAGGGTGGGCTTTTTGTCGTAGGGGCGACCGCTCGGTCGCCCTTATGCTTCCCAGAAGGGAAAGAGAGCTACGGACGGAGGTGTGTTTTGCTGTTATAATCCCCCCAATTTAGGAGCAATCGAGTCTGTTCTTCACTACTCACAGGGAGACGAGTCTTGTGGCTTCAACGGTGCAAAAACACGTTCTAGACAACGGCCTGACCGTGCTGCTCAAGCCGATTCACAACGCCCCGGTGGTGAGCTGGCGCGTAATGTACCGCGTCGGCAGTCGTAACGAGCACACCGGCATCACGGGCGTTTCTCACTGGACCGAGCATATGATGTTCAAGGGCACGCCGCAGTTCCCCGCCGGAACGCTGGACCGTCTGGTGGACCGCGAGGGCGGCCATTGGAACGCCCACACCTTCATTGACTGGACCGGCTACTACGAGACGATGCCCGCCGACCGGATCGAGCTGGCACTGCGCATCGAGGCCGACCGCATGGTGAACGCCCTGTTTGACCCCGACGAAGTCGCCAGCGAGCGGACGGTGATCATCTCCGAGCGGCAGGGCGCAGAGAACTCGCCGTTGTTCTGGCTGGGCGAAGAGGTGAGCGGCGCGGCGTTCCGCGTACATCCCTATCACCACGAAATCCTCGGCGACATGGCCGATCTGGAAACGATGTCCCGTGACGACCTATACAACTACTATCGCCGATATTATGTCCCCAACAACGCCGTCGCCGTTGCGGTGGGCGACTTCGAGCCGGAGGCGATGCTGGCTCGCATCCGGGAACTGTACGGCAGCCTGCCGCCCGGCGAACTGCCTCCGCCGGTCCGACGCGCCGAGCCGGAGCAGGTGGGCGAACGGCGGGTGCGCGTCGAACGCCCCGGCCAGACGGCTTTTCTGAAGATGGCTTACAAGGCGCCCGCCGCCACCGACCCGGATTGGTTCAAGCTGGCCGTGTTGCAAAGCGTGCTGGCCGGGCCGGGCCTGATGGGCGGCGGCTCCATCGGCAACAAGACCAGCCGCCTCTATAAGGCCCTGGTGATGACCGAACTGGCGACCGACGTGGACGCCAGCCTGATCCCCACCGTCGATCCGTACCTGTTCGACATCGACGTGACCGTGCGCGAAGGCCGCACGCTGGCAGAGGTCGAGGCGGCGCTGGATGCCGAACTGGAGCGTGTACGCACTCAGGACATTTCGCAGGCCGAACTGGACAAGGCCATCAAGCAGGCGCGCGCCCTGTTCGCCTACAGCACCGAGAGCGTCAGCGGGCAGGCGTTCTGGCTGGCCTTTTGCGAGATGTTCGATACTTACGCCTGGTTTGAAACTTACATCGAGCGGCTGAGCGCCGTCACGGTGGCGGACGTGCGCGCGGCAGCGCAGAAGTATCTCGATCCCCGGCGGCGAACGGTCGGCTGGTACGTGCCGACGGGCGACGGCGTGTCTTCGGACGATGCAGAAATGGAGGCAGCATGACCCGGCAGAACCCCATTCCCGGCCCGGATGACATCGCCCGGCGCGAACTGCCCAACGGCCTCGTCGTCCTGGCGCGGGAGAACTTCACCGCGCAGTCGGTGGTCATTGCCGGGGCGCTCCCGGCAGGCGCGATCTTCGACGCGCCGGAACAGGCCGGGCGTGCGGCCTTCACCGCCGAGGCGTTGCTCTACGGCACGCAGCGGCGCGACTTCGAGGCCATCCACGAGGCGTTGGAAGGCATTGGCGCGGACCTCAGCTTCGATAGCGGCGTGCACCGCGTTGGCTTGAGCGGCAAAAGCCTGGCCGAGGACCTGCCGCTCCTGCTCGACCTGGCGCGAGACGCCCTGTGCTGCCCGACCTTTCCCGCCGAACACGTCGAACGGCTGCGCGGCCAAATCATCACCGATCTGCAAATCCGCGAGCATGATACACGCTATCGCGCCGGGCGGGCCTTCCGTGAACTGGCCTACGCGCCCGATCATCCCTATCACCACAGCACATCCGGCACGCTGGACACCGTGCCGACCCTGACGCGGGAAATGCTGGTCGATTTCCACACGCGGCACTTCGGTCCACGTGGGATGATCGTGGTGGTGGTGGGCGCGGTGGAAAAAGAAAAGGCTCTGGACGCCGTGACTGCCGCCCTGGGTGACTGGCGCAATCCTGACCAGCCCGCCGTGCCCGACCTGCCGCCGCTTCAGCCGATCACGACCATCCGGCGGCGGGATGAGATCGTGCCAGGCAAAACCCAATCCGACATCGTGCTTGGCTGGCCCGGCCCCTGCCGCCGCGACCCCGACTTTCACGCGGCGCGGCTGGCGAACAGCATCCTGGGCCAGTTCGGCATGATGGGCCGCCTGGGCAAGTCGGTGCGCGAGCAGCAGGGCCTGGCCTACTACTCCTACAGCCAGGTCGAGGGGGAAGATGGCCCGCGTCCCTGGCGCGTGATGGCGGGGGTCAACCCGGCCAACGTGTCCCGCGCCCTCGACAGCATTGTGGCGGAAATCCGGCGTATCACCACCGAGCCGGTGAGCGCCGAAGACCTGGCCGATAATCAGGCGCACTTCACCGGCAGCCTGCCGCTGCAACTGGAAAGTAACGAGGGCGTGGCCGGGGCGATCCTGCGCATGGAATACTTCGAGCTGGGGTTGGACTACCTGCGCAATTACGCTGACCTGATCAACCGCCTGACGGCCAACGACCTGCTGGCGGCGGCGCGCCGCTACCTGAACCCGGACGCCTACGCCCTCGGTGTGGCCGGGCCGGGGTAAAGTAGCGGTCAGCAGACGGCAGTGGTGAGGTTTTTCAGGCAGCCCGTTACTCTCACCCTCTGTTCGCCCCTCCTTTAGAGAGGAGTCCCTTAAGAGAGGAGAACATCTATATATCTTAAGCATTCATATTTGATACTAATATCAGAAAGAACTTGAAGGAAACACGCATGTCTCAGCAGAACGTCAAAACGACCGCTCGCAGTGTCACCGCCGACATGCTCGCGCCTCTGCCGGGGCCGGCCCAGCGTTATCTGAACTACACCGGCGTGGTCGGTCAGCCCTGGATTGACACAATCCGTTTACGCTATACGGGCCGCTTTCGCCTGGGGACAGATCGACCCTGGATGCCCATCGTCGCCGACCAGGTTTACACCACCAACCCGCCGGGCTTTCACTGGAAAGCGCGCTTCAAGATCGCGGGCCTGCCGCTGCTGCGCGGCGACGACACCTATCAGGCCGGGCACGGCCACATGTTCGGCAAGCTGGCCGGGCTGTACACCGTCTTCGACGCGCGCGGCGACGAGCTGGACCAGGGCACCATGATGCGCTACCTGAACGAGATGATGTGGTTCCCGGTCGCTTTCCTGAGTGACTACATCACCTGGCAGGCAGTAGATGATCATGCCGTTGACGTGACCTTCACCGACGGCGGCAAGAGCGTTTCCGCCCGCCTGTTCATCGACGATCTGGGCCGCCTGATGAACTTCGTCGCGCAGCGCTACCGCGAGAATAAGGGCCGCTACACCTTCGACACCTGGGCCACGCCGGTAGTGGAATACGGCAGGTTCGCCGGGCTGAACCTGCCTGCACGCGGGGCCGGGGTCTGGTATCTCCCGTCCGGCGACCTGTGCTATATCGACACCCATCTGGTCGAGGTCGTTTACAATGTGCCTGTTGAAGCCTTTTAGCAGTGTATGGTATAGCCGGCACAGAAAGGAAATGCAACGTGGAGAACAAGGTCCTGGTAGCCTACGGCACCAAGTACGGCGCGACGGCGGAGATCGCCGAAAAGATCGGCGAAACGCTGCATCAGGCGGGCTTGCAGGCCGACGTGCAGCGCACGGACCGCGTCGGCGATGTGGCTGCCTACGGCGCGGTCGTGTTGGGCAGCGCGGTGTACGCAGGCCGGTGGGTCAAAGGCGCGGCGAAATTCCTGGAGACCAACGCGGAAACGCTGGCCGGGCGTCCGGTGTGGCTGTTTTCCAGCGGGCCGACCGGCCAGGGCGACCCGGTGCAGTTGATGAAAGGCTGGCGCTTCCCGGAGGCATTGCAGCCCGTCGCCGACCGGATCGGGCCGCGCGACGTGGCGGTTTTTCATGGCGCGATTGACGTGAAAAAGCTCAACTTCATCGAGCGGCTGCTCATCAGGGGTATCAAAGCGCCGACGGGCGACTTCCGGGATTGGGGCGCCATCACGGCCTGGGCCGCCGCCATCGCTGCGACGCTCAAGAACGCGCGCTGATGCCCGCATGGAGAGAGCGAATCGTTTGCCCGTGCGCTTTGCCCGATCAGGCTCAGGCGGCTTGACCTGAAAAACGCCGCCGGGCGTGGTACACTCGTGCCGCACATCCTGAGGTAAAAAAGTAGGAGAGCCGCCGGTATGACTTATCACATCCTGATCCCGGATAATCTGGACGAGGCAGGGTTGGACCTGCTGCGCACCGTGCCCGATTTTCGCCTGACCGTCGGTCCGCTCAACCGCGAGGCGACACTCGCCGCCGTGCCCGACGCTGACGCACTGATCGTCCGCAGCAGCACCAAAGTGGACGCGGCCATGATCGCCGCCGCGCCGCGCCTGAAAGCCGTCGCCCGCGCCGGGGTTGGTGTGGATAATATCGACCTGGAGGCTGCTGCTGCGCGCGGCATTGTGGTGATGAACGCCCCCGACGGCAATACCGTTGCCGCCGCCGAACTGACCCTGGCACTCATGCTGGCGCTGGTACGGCATATCTCCCCGGCGCACCAATCGCTGCGAGATGGGCGCTGGGACCGCAAGAAGTTTGAGGGCGCCGAACTGCGCGGCAAGGTGCTGGGTCTGGTCGGATTGGGGCGCATCGGGCAGGCGGTGGCCATGCGTGCCCAGGCGTTCGGCATGACCACCATTGGCTACGATCCCAAGAAAGGGCCGGAAGTGTTCGCACGAGTGAACACGACCTTTGTGCCGCTAGAAGAGTTGTTCGCACGCAGCGACATCATCAGCCTGCACGCGCCCGCCAACGCCTCCACACGCGGCATGATCAACGCGCAGACGATTGCCCTGATGAAGGACGGCGTGCGCATCATCAACACGGCGCGCGGCGTGTTGATCGACGATGCGGCGCTGGCCGAGGCGCTGTGCAGCGGCAAGGTGGCCGGGGCCGCCCTGGACGTGTACGCCGAGGAGCCACCTCCTGCCGATCACCCCCTGATCGGCCTGCCGAACGTGATCGCCACGCCGCACCTGGGCGCCAGCACGGCAGAGGCGCAGATCGCCGTCTCGGTGCAGGCGGCGCAGGAAATCCGCGACTTTCTACTGCGGGGCGAAGTCAGCAATGCCGTCAACGGCGCGCGCAAACTCCAGCCCGCCGGGGCGTAAGGGCCTGTGCGCGTCGGCGTAAGCAGGTTAACGCCGTCTTGATTTGTGCGTCCCCCCTGTAGTTGGGATATGGTGTCGGGGCGACGGATGTGTCGCCCCGACGCTGCGATCTCCCCGCCCTCGCCGCTAAACCGTCCGCTGCGTTTTTTCGTGATACACTTGTGCCAGCGCCTATCACGCCAGGAGAGAGCCACTGTGAGCGTCGAAACGCTGCGTGCTGAGGACGGTTTCGCCTTCCGCGATCTCAACAAGAATGGCCGACTGGACATCTACGAGGACCCTCGCCGTCCGTTGGAAGAACGGGTCGAGGACCTGCTCGCCCAGATGACTCTGGAGGAGAAGGCCGGCCTGATGTTCCACACCATGACATCGATCCCTCAGCCAGGGGAATGGGATTTGAGCGCCGCCTTCGGTCTGGCCCCAACGTCGGAACTCATCACAGCGCGCCTGATGAATCACTTTAACCTGCTCCGCGCAGCAGACGCCCGCCGCATGGCCGAGTGGTACAACGACTTGCAGGCAGTGGCCGAAGATACGCGGCTAGGCATTCCGGTCACGATTTCGTCCGACCCGCGCCACGCCTTCAGCAACAATCCGGCGGCCAGCTTTTTGGCAGGTGCGTTCTCCCAATGGCCGGAGCCAATCGGCCTGGCCGCCACCCGCGACCCGGCCCTGGTCGAGGAGTTCGGCGACATCGCCCGCCAGGAATACGTGGCGACGGGCATCCGCGTGGCGCTGCACCCGATGGCCGATCTTGCCACCGAGCCGCGCTGGGCCAGGATCAACGGCACCTTCGGCGAAGACGCCGCCCTGGCGGCCACGCTGGTCGCGGCGTACATTCGCGGCTTCCAGGGCAAAACGCTCGGCCCGGATAGCGTCGCCTGCATGACCAAGCACTTCCCCGGCGGCGGCCCGCAAAAGGACGGCGAGGATGCACATTTCCCCTATGGCAAGGAACAGGTATACCCCGGCAACAACTTTGCCTATCACCTGATTCCCTTCGAGGCAGCGTTCCAGGCCGGCACGGCCCAGATCATGCCCTACTACGGGATGCCGGTCGGGCTGGCGTTTGAGGAAGTCGGTTTCGGCTTCAACAAGGACGTGATCACGGGCCTGCTGCGCGAGAAGTACGGCTTCGACGGCGTGGTGTGCACCGACTGGGGGCTGCTGACCTCCGGCCAGATCGGGCCGCACGTCATGGAGGCGCGCTGCTGGGGCGTCGAACACCTGGACCGGGCTGGGCGCGCCAAAAAGGTGCTCGATGCGGGCGTGGATCAGTTCGGCGGGGAAGCCTGCCCTGAGGTCATCGTCGAACTGGTGCGCAGCGGGCAGGTGTCCGAGGCGCGCATCGACGTGTCGGTGCGCCGCCTGCTGCGCGATAAGTTCCGGCTGGGCCTGTTCGATCACCCGTTTGTGGACCCGGACGCGGCGGAGCGCATCGTTGGCAATGAGCGCTTCCGGGCGGCGGGCGCGCTGGCGCAGCGCAAATCCATCGTCCTGCTGAAAAACGGCGGCGGCGGCAGCCCGCTCCTGCCATTGCGTGGACGGCCCCGCATTTATGTTGAGAACATGGCTGCGGACGTGGTTGCTGAATACGGCGAGGTGGTGTCTGACCCCGGCGAGGCCGACGTGGCGATCCTGCGGTTGCAGGCGCCCTACGAGCCGCGTGAAGGCGCGCTGGAGCCGCTCTTCCATGCCGGCGACCTGCGCTTTCCATCAGACGAACTGGCGCGCATCCTGGCGCTGCTGGAGCGGCTTCCCACCATCGTGGACATTTACCTGGAACGCCCCGCCGTGATCCCGGAAATTGCCGGGCGGTGTGCGGCGCTGCTGGCCGACTTCGGGGCCAGCGATGCGGCGGTCCTTGACGTGATCTGCGGACGCTTTGCCCCCACCGGCAAACTCCCGTTTGAACTGCCGTCGTCAATGGAGGCCGTGCGCCGCCAGAAGGAAGACCTGCCCTACGACTCGGAGAATCCGCTGTTTCCTTTCGGTCACGGCCTGACGTACTGAGCAGCGGTGGGTGAAGCGGTGGATACCTTACAGCAGCTTGGCGGTGCGCTTGTGTTGGTGGTGTGCGGGGGGCTATGCTGCGGCGCGCTGATTGTCGGCGGCCTGGCGATGGCGCTGTGGCGTTCCGGCCTGTTACAAGACCTGCTCGGCGGCGTGACCGGGGTCCTTGGCGGAGAGCAAGACCTGCCCGGCGACGAGGGTTATAT